>MAAC01010180.1_pt1 | contig 163894 bp, 137 predicted proteins | sample 1115981 | NCBI WGS metagenome assembly MAAC01 (sample SAMN04961126, study PRJNA320927) | seawater metagenome | isolation source: sample BD02T64 sea water enriched with oil for 64 days | place: USA:Gulf of Mexico | collected 2013-07-27 | reverse complement strand
ATAAGGACCTTCGGGTTTGTCAGCGATGGCAACGCCCCATTTTGAGTCGGTAAACATTTTTTCACCGATGGCGTGGCCTTTATAATATAAGTAGTACTTACCTTTAAATTTGATAATACCGGGATCATGCAATGCGCCACTATCCCATGAGCCTATTTCTAAAGCTGCTCCCCAATTAGAATCACCATGTTCAGTTGGGTTTATTAACTTACCATCTATAGGCTCTGCTAATTTATGCCATGGCCCATCAGGACTATCAGCCCAAGACATGCCAACTACATTAAGAGGGTCATTATTACGTTTCGCTTGGTAACATAAATAATATTTCCCTTCGGCCACTAAAATTTCAGTGGTGAATACACTGTACTCATCCCAAGAGCCTGCATCACCTCTAGTAACAGCGGGACCTTGTTCTTGCCAATCGGTGCCATTTTCACTGGTGGCATACCAGATGTCTGCATCTAACCAGCTTGATTGATCACACTCATTTCGGGTATACCAAATGTAATATTTATCATTAGCTTTAATGATTGTGCTTGGATCTCGGCGGTTGACACCTTCCTCGTAACCTAAGCCTTCTATAGGTTGATAACGAAAACGCGTGTAAAGTTCATTTTCGCTATCATCAACGTTATGCCTTTTCATTGCGGCACTGATATTTTTGTCTAATTTATTCACCTAATTATTCTCCATACAACTTTAATTTTATTTCTGCGCGTTTTTCTTCATCTAGGCTATAAAACATCATGATTATGCCTGCAACAATAAAGAGAATGCCCGGCAATAAGGTACTGATGAAATTTATACTTTCAACGACTTCAGGAGTTTGTTGAGCAATATTGGCGATATAGCCAGTTTCACCCATGATCCAAAGAGCTAATGCCCCTCCGACACCTAGCCCTACTTTGAGGGTAAATAGAAATAGGGCAAAAAATAGTCCTGACATATTCTTGCCAGTCAGTGTGACTTGATAATCAACAACATCACTCAGCATACTCCAAATAAGAGGCACCATGCTTAATGATAAAAATGATACAACTACACCTAGTGTCAATATTGGTAAAAAAGCATCGCCTGGCAGCCAGTAAGGGATGGCAGTCAGCACACCACATACAAACATTAATACTTTATAGGCGCGTACTTTATCAAATCGGGTCCACATAACTGCAGATAACGCCGCACCTAAGGTTGCACCGACCGTTCCCCATGTAATAAAAGTTGTCATCATATGTTCAGCGTTTATCAACACTTCTTTTACATAATAAACAGTCGGGGTTGCCTTTAACGTTAAGATGATAAAAAAGAGAATATTTCCTAAAAAAAGTATCACTAATTGCTGGTTGCTAAAGGCTTCTTTAATACTGCTAACAAGATCTTTTAATCCCATTTTATCTTCATTTTGCAAAGGAGGTGCGGGATAAACTTCTTTAACGGTAAAGAAGCAATAATATAAACAACCGACTATCAATAATGCAAAAACCATGGCTGTATAAAAGAAACCTTGTTGCTCGTTACCTTGTCCAAACAAGCCCACTAAAGATAGTGTGCTGTATGAAACAAAAACTGATGCAAGCATGCCTAAACCAAAGCGAAAAGATTGCAGCATGGTTCTTTCGTCTGAATCACGTGTTAAAAATCCGGCCATTGCAGAAAAGGGCACATTGACTAAGGTATAAGCAAGGGTAAGTAAGGAAAAACTTATATAAGCATAAATAAGCTTACCTGTGTCATCGAGAGCTGGCGTATAGAATAACATGCTGAAAGCTATTGCTAATGGAATAGTGCCATAAAGAATAAATGGACGACAGCTGCCATGTTTAGTGCGAGTTCTATCAACCAATAAACCTACTAATGGGTCGGTGATAGCATCAAATATTCTTAGCATTAAATACATAATAGCAACATGACTTGCACTTAAACCGTAAACATCGGTATAAAAATACGCAAGCCATATCCCCATGGTATGCCAAATAATGTTATTGCCAAAATCTCCTATCCCATAGTTAACTTTTGTATAAGAGCTAAGTTTACTGTTTGAACATTCATCAGAATGTAAATTCTGTACAGATACCGTCACTGTTTAGTCCACCGATTGATTATTCATTATTGTTAACAATCTACAAAACATACCATGTGAGCTTCTCACTGTAAATAAAATTATAGTTTAAAAATAATTACAAATTGAAAACTGTAAATTGTTGACAATCTGCTTTTTAAGGTTTAGATTATTGAGCATTGTTAACAATTTTATGCTTTAATTTAATAATTGCTAACGATAAAGAGTCAATTTGAAATCATGTAATCAATGATTAGTGTTGGTGGGACAATTTAGCGAGTTTAAGGAATCGGATTCGTCACTAAAGTTGATTAATATAAAATATAACATTAAGGTCTGCTCATGAAAAAGTTCAATAGAAACAAACTTACTTTAGCTTGTATGACGGCATTAACATCGATGACACTTGCATCGTTGAATGCAAATGCAGAAGAAGTTAAAGAAACTGAAACAGAAGAAATTGAAGTCATTCAAGTAACCGGACTTCGCGGCTCATTATTTGAAGCGGTTAACCGTAAACGCTTTAGTGAGGTGATTTCAGATACTATTGTTGCTGAAGACATAGGTAAAATGCCTGATAGAAATATCGCCGAAGCACTACAACGTATTACCGGTGTAAGTATTAACCGTGAAGATGGTGAAGGTACTGAAGTTACCATTCGTGGTATTGCGCCAAATTTAAACTTGACCTTGATCAACGGTCAAACCATGGCCTCTGCGGGTGATGGTCGCGGCATTGACTTTAGCAGCATGCCTTCTTCAATGATCTCTGCAATTGAAGTTTATAAAACGCCAGAAGCTAAACATATGGAAGGTAGTATCGGTGGTACCGTTAATATTATTACCGCCCGTCCTTTAGATGTTGGTGAAGCAAAAGGCACGGCTTTTGTTGAAGGGGTTTATAATGAAAATAATGAAGAAAGCTCTCCTGCCTTCGCTTTTTCTTATACAACACCGATAACCGATACTTTTGGTGTTGCTGCCGCTGTTTCACATGAACAAATTAATACTCGAACTGATGGTATTCTGAACGAGAGCTGGGCACAGACTTCTGAGGGAGCGCATTATCCAACACGTCAGGCTGTTGAAACTAATGGTCGCGACCTTGAGCGTGATTCATTGATGCTTAACCTGCAATGGCAACCAACAGATTCGCTCAACCTTTATTTGGATACTACTTACTCTAGAGTAAGTGAGGAAATAGATCTTACTAGCTTTACGTCTTGGCTCCCTAGTGGCACTGGCGACATTGTAGAAAGTTCTATTGTTACTGACTCAAACACCAATACCGTCACAGAATTCATTGCCGATAGTGTATATATTCAAACGGGTGATGTAGGTGTAGATTCCGAGGTTGATACCTTAACCATGCAATTAGGTGGCGAACTAGATTTAGATAACCTCACTGTCAAAGCAGGTCTAGGTTACTCTGAAGCAGAAACTGACCAAGAGGAACAAAGAATCTTCAACTATGATCACTGGTGGTGGAATGCCGATAGACATGACGCAAAATTCGTTATGGGCACTGATAATCAATGGGGTTATTTTAATCCTAACGACGCAGCTTATCCTGAGTTTTATGATCCTAATATCGACAATAACTTTGCAGGTCAAACCGAAACAGGTTGGGATGGTGCACGAAACCTTGACCGTTTAGTGCAAGGCTCAGTTGACCGCTTACCACAACATAATACTGACAAAGACATCTCCGCTCATCTTGACTTTGAATATGAGCTTGATGACAACGACTATATCAGCTCGATTGATGCCGGTATCCGCTGGACCGAGCGTTCAAAAACGGTCTTAGCAGATGACCGAAATCTAGGTCCATGGCAAATCGCCCTTACAGATGAAGATGGCGTGTATGATATGTGGAGGTTAATGAATGGTGCATTGTTTCATGATCAGAGCTCTGAACGTTATGCGCCAGTTAACTTTTTTGGTGGTCATGCCGATATGGGCATTCCAACAGCTTGGAATTCAATTCGGACCTTTGAACAAGCCGAAACTGCTTATGTTAACTGGATTAACGACCTCCATGGTTTTACCGATGATGGTGTAGGAACTTATCTCACCGATTTTGATAGTGTATTTGCAGCTAACGGAACCACACCAGATAGACGTGGCTCTGCCGATAACACCGAAACAACGTTCGCGGTTTATGCACAAGCAAACCTTTATTTACTTGATGGAGACTTAACGGGTAATGTTGGTCTTCGTTATGTAACAACAGATCTAGAGAGCAACGGTTTTACGGGTGACTATTTACTTGCGACAACTGGCGGAGCACTGACGGAGCTTAATTATAAGCATGACTATGACAACTTTTTACCAAGTCTTAACTTAAGTTACAAATTAAATGAAGACATGGTAGTTCGTTTTGCTGCGGCAACAGTAATGGCTCGACCTGATTTTAGCCACGCAACTGCCGGCGGCAAGTCTAGCGTCGATGGTTGGTTAGATTCGGATTATGCGGGTATTCAAGATGAAGATAGCTATGTAGATGGTAATGTTTTTCTAGACCCTTATGAAGCGAACCAGTTTGATCTCTCTTACGAATATTACTTCAGTGAAACAGGCATGTTCTCAGCCGGTATATTCTATAAAGACATCACTTCTTTTATCTATGAAGATGTAACAATAGGTAAAACTGTCGTTGAAGGCCAAGAAACCGAGTTTGCTAACCGTCTTCCGTTTGAAAATGCAGAGCAGATAAGTTGTAACTGTAGAGAAACTCCTGACGGCCTACCTGCTGAATACCCTCTATTTTTTGAAAGCTATACTAAACCTGTTAATGGTGATGGCGGATTCATTAGAGGTCTAGAGTTAGGTTTCTTGACCACCTTAGAAATGATCCCAGGCATGGAAAACTATGGTATTCAAGCTAACTATACCCTAGCAGCGAGTGAAGCAGATTATGCTAGTGCATCAAATGCAGACGTTGATCTACCTTTTGAGAATCAATCTAAACATAGCTATAACCTAACGGGCTTTTATGAAGGTGATGATTTAATGGTTCGCCTTGCTTATAACTGGCGCTCTGAATCATTAAATGAAATAGCACATAGCAAGGACGGTTATAGCGTTTGGAATGATGAATATGGTCAACTAGATGCGTCATTTAGCTATAACATTACCGAAAGTATTTCTGTGATTGGTAGTGTTAGTAACTTACTTGAAGAACGTAACAAATCATTCAAATCTCTTATGACTGACGGTAACTTGGTAAAAGGTGATAGTGTGGCAACGAACCGTAACTTTTTTCAAGGTTATAATGGCCGTGCTTTCCGTTTAGGTGTTAGAGCAACATTCTAATCTGGGCAAAGGTTGATTGCGATAGTGTTAATAGCATATCGCAGTCAATCGATAATCATGTTAACTCCCTGAATAAACTTCAGGCTTCGTTAGGAGCCTGATTTTTTTTATGCTTAAATAAAGTGCAGTCAACGGCTGTTTTTTCACTAGTTAATGCCTTACTTAATTCGCAATTTAATTCTCTGCACTAAGCAAATTAATGATAGATAACCCACTGAGGTAAGTATTCATGTTAGCAAAATTACCAAAAGATAAACCCGAAGGTTTAAGTCATGCCATGCAACGTCTTTATGATGTATGGCCTAACCCTGATGACAGAGACAATGAATTTTTCACCAACTTTAAATATTCTCGTATTTCCGGCATCGGTAAAGATAGCCAAGTTTCACGACGCGACCCAACTAAAGTTATTCTTGTGGGCGATACTTATTATGTTTGGTATACCCGCAGAGCAACACCAAGTGATCCGGTGGGTATGGAAAGATGCAGCGATACACTGCCAGCGGTAGATTGGGATCTGGCTGAGATCTGGTATGCCACCAGTAAAGATGGTTTTGACTGGCAAGAGCAAGGTGTTGCTGTAGCAAGAGCGCCTTTAGGCCAATACGGTGATCGTTCGGCAACCACTCCAGACATACTGGTGTTCAAAGAGAAATACTATCTGTATTTTCAAAGCTTCACCGGCACATTTCAAAGTGACAAGGGCGATCATTGTGATGTGAGCATGGCTTGGGCCGATTCAGCTGACGGTCCATGGACACGTTGTGAGCACAGCATTTTAGATTTAGGTAATGAAGAGCAGTGGGACGGCGGCGCGATTCACGATCCCTACCCGCTGGTTTATCAAGGAAAGATCTGGCTATTCTACAAGGGGCAGCCAATTTCAAAACAAAAAGACTGGTTGGTCAGAGCGCAAGGTGTTGCTATTGCTGATTCTCCGGAAGGCCCTTTTGTTAAACCAGACATCAACCCGTTATTAAACTCTGGCCATGAGACCTTTCTCTTTCCTTATAAGGAAGGACTAGCGGCAATGTTATGTGTTGATGGCCCAGAAAAAAATACCATTCAGTATGCTCCTGACGGTATTAATTTTAACGTGATGGCATCTGTTACCTGCCCACCGGTCGCTGGTGGGCCTTTCTGCCCAGATGCCTTTACCGATAGCAATGATGGTCAGGGCATAAGCTGGGGCTTAAGTCATATTAGTGAAAGCACAATTAATGCTAACGATGCTAGACGGGTGGTAGAAAGTAATTCTTTTCTGGTGCGATTTGATTGTGATTTGCAACGTGGAGAAAATAATGCTTATTTTAGAAACCCAAGAGATCAAGTAGGCCGATATGATGAGGAAACCTTCTTTCAACCAACCATGGCGTTAGAAGAGCACGTAAAGTTAAAACTTATTGAAAAAGAAAATAAATAATCCATTTATAAAAAAAGCCTCTAACGACAAGGCGTTCAGCTAATTTGTTGAGAAAGTGTTGGCTTTAATAAAACACGTTCTATAATACATATAGTTATGTTGTTATTGGGCGTATATTTTTACAGCAGATTAATTAGAGTATCAAAATGTGATTAAAAGCTTCTTCTTTATAATTTTTACCCTCTTGCCAATTACAGATATTGCCGCCGCTTCCCACAGTGAAAGTGACAAGATGAGCTCGGCAGAAACTCGCGCTACAACCTCCACTCAGGTTATAAATCAACAAAATGCCGTGAGCAAACTGGCACCAGCTGATATAACTTTTACCCGAAAAGAACAACAATGGATAGCTGAGAATCCGCTGGTGGTATACAGTGACATTAGCTGGGACCCCTTCGTTAACGTTGAAAACGGCGTTAATGGTATTGGTAAAGATCTTTTAGATTTGGTGTCGTTATACAGCGGTATTCAATTTCAATATATCAAGGCACGTGATCGCGGCGAACTTGCTGAAATGCTCGAAGACAACCGGATATTCTTGAATCTTGCCGCGGGAAAAGACCCTCAAGGTATAATACGACTTGATTATTCAGATCCCTATATTCAGTCGCCAATTGTGATGGTCTCTACGGAAAAATATTCCTATTTACAAGATATTAGTCAACTCTCTGGTCTATCGGTTGCCGTTTCCCGAGGCACAAATGCCGAAGCCTATATTCGCGAGAAATACCCTGATGTTCAGGTCAGACCTTCCACCCATAATATTGAAGAATTGGTCGCTGTATCCTCTGGCAAGTTGGATGTTTTTATCGGCAGTCTGATGGTGGTGGCCCATCATTTAAGACGTGAAGAACTTTATAACTTAAGAATAAGCGGTAACGTTGATAGGAGTTTGGCTGTTCACTTTGTGGTTGCCAAAGGGCGGCATCCTGAATTGATAAGTATCATCAATAAATCTTTGCAGCATATCAGTACAGAAACAAAACGAACCATAGCCAATAACTGGTTCATCGTGAATTATCCCATCAGAGGGGTCGATATTAAACTGGTGATGTTGTTTTTAGCGATTGGCATCAGCGTGGTCTTGCTGAGTTTATTATGGGTGCGCCGACTAAAACAGCAAATTGTATTAAAAGATCTGATGGAAAGCGCGCTTAGATCTGCTCGAGCCGATGCCGAGCTTTCCAGCAAGGCGAAATCAGAATTTCTCGCCAATATGAGTCATGAAATTAGAACACCTATGAATGCCATCGTCGGCTTCTCGCAACTACTTGAAGAGTCGAAATTAGATATTCAGCAAAAAGGTTATCTGCAATCGATAAAAGTTGGCAGCAGCAGCTTGCTGCATATTATTAATGATATTTTAGATCTTTCAAAAATCGAAGCCGGTAAAATAGAAATAACGTGCCAGCCCACCGAGTTGAAATTACTCTTAGATGAACTTACCATGCTCTTTATAGGCAAAATGAATGCCAAGGGCGTAGCCTTGGTTATTTCTGGAGAGTCTGATTTACCACGAAATTTATACTTAGACAGTAACCGGGTTCGTCAAATAATAATGAACCTTTTAAGCAATGCACAAAAGTTTACCGAGCAAGGCAGTGTTAATATACAACTGCAAATAGACATTGAAGATACCGGTATAGGTATTGATGAAGTTTCATTGCAGAAACTGTTCACTAAATTTGAGCAAGGTGCACATCAATCGACGGTAAAATATGGCGGTACAGGTTTAGGTCTGGCGATCAGTAAAAAGTTGGCGCAAAAAATGGGCGGTAACTTAACGGCGACCAGTCAGCTTGGCAAGGGCAGTTGTTTTACTTTACGATTAAATAACGTCAAGGTGAGCGACGCAGAACTCGTCGCCAATGTTAACGACATTAACTATAATTTTAATAAAGCCGTCATTCTGGTGGTGGATGACGTTGAGACTAATTGCATCTTATTGCGTGAGTACTTGCAGAAGTACCCCTTTAAAGTTCATGTTGCCACTAACGGCGCCGAAGCCGTGGCAATGGCAGAAGAATACAAACCCGATCTAATATTGATGGATTTAAGAATGCCGGTAATGGACGGCTATGAAGCGACCATCAAAATAAAGCAACAACAAACCGCCAAGGTTATTGCTTTAACGGCGTCAGCGCTAGAGGATAAAGAATCAATTAAAAAAAGAGAAGTATTTGACGCATTTTTACGCAAGCCGATATTACACTCTAAATTGATCCGTGTTATGGCAGACTTTTTACCCCATGAAAGTCAACTTCAAATTAAAAAAAATAAAGAGTATCGATATGCTATTTCTGACGAGATTCGTGGTGATTTTTCTCGCTATATTACAGGTGAGTTTCTACCTAAAATTGCTGAAGCTAAAAAAAGTGGTCAGTTCCAGGAAATACTGATATTGGCGGGGCAGTTTGAAAAGTTGGCTGAACAACATGCTGTTGAGGGTCTAGTCAGGTTTAGCAATGATTTGGCTAATGCCTGCAATAACTTTGATGTTGAAAAAATTGATTATTTAATTGCTCAGATAGATTCGGATTTTAAAGACTGCTAAGCCATACTTCTTTTAACAGGTTGGCTTTAAGGAGTGGAAGTGAAAGAATTTAATATATTAATAGTGGATGATGTCGCCAAAAATATCCAGGTGGTCGCCAACTTGCTCAAAGATGAAGATTATCGTTTGTCCTATGCTATGGCTGGTGAACAGGCGATAGAAATACTCAAAAATAAGACCTATGACCTTATCTTATTAGATATTATGATGCCTGGCATGAATGGTTATGATACCTGTAAAGTGATAAAGAAATTACCAAGTTATGCAGAAACCCCCATTATTTTTCTGTCCGCAAAAAATGATCAAGACAGTATCATACTGGGGTTTGAAGCGGGCGGTCAGGATTATGTGACCAAACCTTTTAATTCATCCGAACTACTGGCCAGAGTTAGAACTCATTTAAAGTTAAGGGCATTCGAAAAATACCAACAAGAGCAAATTGATAAAGGGGTTAAAGAGGTAAAAAGCCTCTATCGGGAGCTTGAAGATACACAACGTGAAATTGTGTTCACTATGGGAGCTATCGCTGAAACTCGCTCCAAGGAAACTGGCTTACATGTCAAGCGTGTCGCCGAATACTCAAAGCTTTTGGCGCAGTTGTCCGGTGTTTCCGAACACGATGCAGATTATGTGGCGCTTGCGTCGCCGATGCACGATATTGGTAAAGTCGGAATTCCTGATTATATATTAAATAAACCCGGCCCATTAACCACTGAAGAGCGAGTTATTATGGATACTCACGCCGAATTAGGTTATGAAATGCTAAAGCATTCCAATCGCTTTGTAATGAAAACAGCTGCCATTATTGCCTTGGAACACCATGAGAGGTGGGACGGAAAGGGTTACCCTAAACAGTTAAAAGGTGAGGGATGTGTTTGATGCCCTTTGTTCTAAACGTTGTTACAAAAAAGCCTGGGCTGACGAAGATATATTTAATCTGATTAAAGCAGAGAAGGGTAAACATTTTGACCCTAAACTGGTCGATCTATTCTTTGACAACCTCAATGATTTTTTATCAATTCGTGCAGAATTTACAGACTTACTGCCAGATGGTTAGACGACAACCAATCTATTAGCGAATAAAAGACTTGCTGCTATCGATCTCTTGTTACTAACAGGGTCTAGCTGTGCAGGAAAAAGTCAGTTAGCTACCCGTATATTTCAATTAAAAAAAAAGCGTTCAATGTTAATAGTTACATTAGTCTCAGTGACTGTGCCACCTTAAAGTGCTTTTTTGTTGCGAATAGGAAATACAATTTAACTTAATTTTAAATTGATAAGTCTATGGCTATTGGAGACGGAAGCGAAATAGGTTTACGGCAACTCTGTACTTATCCCAGATATTATATTATTTTTTGAGTAATTTAAGAGTGTTAACTACATGCACAAATAATTCACATACGTGTTTATGTTATTGCTATATGCACAATAAAATGCAAAAGTGTGTGCGTATTAAATAGACGTGCACAAAAATCGGTTTTATTTAAAGGTAAACAACATTGAATTGTGATTATAGATTTGTCCCATTAGAACGACTCGGTGACATAGAAAGCAAGGCTGTTTTAAAGGCTACGGCTAAAGCACACCAAGCATTAGGTGAACTGAAGGGCCTTGCAGTCACTATGCCTAACCAATACCTATTATTGGCCACTCTTTCCTTGCAAGAAGCAAAAGAAAGCTCCGAAATTGAAAACATTATTACCACGCAAGATGACTTATACCGCAGTAACTATAAATCTCAGCAATTTCTTTCTACTAGTGCAAAAGAAGTACATAACTACGCGCAAGCATTACAAGCGGGTTTTAATACCATTAATACAACGGGATTACTTACCAATAATACCATTATTGAAATTCAAAGAATTATTGAAAATAATAGTGCCGGTTTTAGAAGCCAAGGAGGCACACAACTTGTTAATCAGCAAAATGCACAAGTGGTATATACCCCACCACAAACAGCGCAGAATATTATTGACTTAATGAGTGATTTAGAAAAATTTATTAATGATGATGAGCTGAGTGATTATGATGACTTAGTGAAAATGGCATTAATTCACCACCAATTTGAAAGCATTCATCCTTTCTACGATGGCAATGGCAGAACAGGTCGTATCCTAAATGTTCTATACCTGAGTAAGCAAAGATTACTTGGCGCACCTATTTTGTATTTATCACGATATCTCAATAGAAATAAAGCGCAGTATTACCAGAATTTACAAGAAGTAAGAGACAATAATAATTGGGAGCCGTGGTTATTGTTTATGTTAAAGGCATTACAAATAACGAGCCAAGATACCTTAAAAATGATTAAAGGTTTAATTGCGTTAATGCAAACTTATAAACAAACTATTAAAGCTAAGTTGCCTAAAATTTATAGTCACGAATTGATTAATAACTTGTTTACTCATCCTTACACCAAGGTAGAATTTATTACTCAAGATCTAAACATACACCGTAATACTGCTAGTAAATACTTGAACCAGTTGGTTGAAATTGACCTGTTGTCTAAACATAAGCTAGGCAAAGATAACTATTATCTGAATAGTGAGCTTTATGAGCTTTTATCAAATTAGCAATCAAATATTCCATACTTCTATGGCGGTTTGGGGCACTTAGCGAGATAGGAATTTACTTCCAATGTCAGCTTTCCTAGAAGATAGTGGATATTGAAATGGGGTTTATTGTTCTAATAATTGGGATCGTAAAGTGGTATCAGTGAACATTGAGGTTAGTGACAAATGTAAGAACAGTCATTGATCTTTATTTGAATGATAAATACAAGCAATTACTTAAATAATAAATTACCCTCAAATTAAGTAGAAAGGAAAAAACTGGCGCTTTTCCCTTTCTAAATTAGGCTATTCACAAATTAGCTGAAGCCTTGCTCTAACGAGGCTTTTCTAATTATTAATTGGCTTAATAAAGCTATTTAATATTACCTTTCAACGCATTAACTGCTGTATTAATGTCTTTAGCTTTCATGGCGTCCAAAATGACTTTATGTTCATCATAACATTCTTGTGCATTGGTCAGGCGTTTATAGTTCATACGCATGCGATAAATAAACGGCTGCCATAAGTTCACTAAATCATCACCACCGGCTTTATGAACAAAAAAGCGATGAAATGCCATATCGATTTCAGTTACTAGAAAATAATCTTCTTCAGCGAATGCTTGATTTAACTTACTAAGTAACTCTTCCAGCTTGACAAAATCTTCATCTTCGAGAAGATTGACCACTAATTTCAGGGCAAAAGTTTCAATATTGATACGTGTTTCAATCATCAATGGTTGTAACTCTTCTGTAGGCGAAGAGTTTACCGAGACACCACAGTTATTTTTAGAAACAAGTAAGCCTTCTTTGCTGAGTTGTAATAACACATCGCGAACAGGGCCTCTAGAAACGCCAAAGCGTCTAGCTAATTCCTGCTCTTTCAACTTAGTATTTTCCATTAATACACCGTTGATGATATCTGCTCGTAGTTGTTGAGCTATTTGTTCTCTAACCGAAATGATTGGCGCTGAATCTAACATACCTTAAAATTTTCCTTGCAAGCTGTGATCACTTAAATGTCATCTAATCACAGCTATTATAACGGCAACAGTCTATTGTTAACAATGATTTAAATAAACAGTTTTCTTGTCAACGTACTGCTCTAGTCCATACTTGCCATCTTCACCACCACAACCGCTCATTTTTAAACCGTAATGAAAACCTTGATGTTGTTCGCCAATACCACGATTAACATAAACTTCACCCACTTCCATATCATTAATGCATTGTTCTACCCAGCGCATGTTATTGGTATATAAATAAGCAGATAAACCAAATTCACTGTCATTGGTGTGGCTAATAGCTTCTTCAATGGAGCTTATTTTTATCACTGGCAATATTGGACCAAAAGATTCTTCTTGTACAATGGTCATGCCTTGGGTGACATTTTCTAAAATCGTTGGTTCATACCATGCACCGTTTTCAAATCCTTCAACTTTCGCTGGTTTGCCACCATAAGAAAGGGTCGCACCTTCTGAAAGGGCTTTTTTAACTTGTGAGTCCATAAAGTCAGTTTCCCGTTTATTCACTTTTGGTCCCATTTCACTGGTTGGATCCATTGGGTCGCCAACTTTTAACGATGAGACTTTAGCTAAAAACTTAACCATAAATTCATCGTAAACATCTTCATGAACATATAATCGCTCAGCACAGGTACATACCTGACCACAGTTAGCAAACCTTGCCCAAAAAGCATCTTCTGCAGCAGCATCTAGGTCGGCATCATTCATAACGATGAATGGTGCTTTTCCACCGAGTTCTAGCATTACATGAGTAAGATGTTCGGCACTGCTATGGTATATCGATTGTCCAGCGCGTGTGCTACCAGTCATGGTGATCATCTTAGTGATAGGATTCTCACACAAATATTTACCAAGCTTTGAGCCATTACCATTTACGATATTAAGCACGCCAGCAGGAACTCCTGCCTCATTGGCTATACGGCCTAATTCCATTGTTGTTAATGGGGTTTCGGCTGTTGGTTTTATTACAATGGTATTGCCGGTTATAAGTGCTGGGCCAATTTTTCTTCCCGCAAGGGCTAGAGGGAAATTCCAAGCCGTAATACCTACAACAACGCCTTTTGGATATTTATGAATATATATTTTTTCTTTTTCATTGTCAGAAGGGAGAATATCACCTTCCATTGTTAAAGCATTATCACAAGCATATTCAATAAAGGTTGCAGTAGCATCAACTTCAATTTTGGCTAGAGAAAGTAATTTCCCTTGCTCGGAAACTAAGAGTTCAGCAAGCTGTTCGGTTTCAGCACGAATACCTGCAGCAAACTTTCTCAAAATTGCAGCACGTTGACGAGCAGGCAGTTTACGCCAACTTACTTGTGCTTCTTTTGCAGTTTCAAGTGCATATTGAGCATCCTCATTACAGCCTGATGGTATTGCACCGCATAATTCACCGGTACTCGGCGTAAACACTTGTATTTCACCATCAACTTTTGATGGAATGTACTCGCCATTAATAAAGTTAACGTTGTTTTTAATATTGATCATGATTATCTACCCATCCAGCCGCCGTCCACAAGGACAGTACTACCATTCATATAATTTGATGCTTGTGATGCTAAAAATACCACAGGCCCTTTAAAGTCTTCTATCTCTCCCCAACGACCTTGAGGAATTCTACCTAATATTGAGGTTGAACGTTCGTTATCTTCTCTAAGCGCTTGAGTATTATCAGTCGCAATGTAACCAGGGGCAATTGCATTAACATTGATACCTTGGCTGGCCCACTCATTTGATAACGCCATCACTAACTGGCCGACAGCACCTTTACTGGCAGCATAGCCAGGGACAGTTATTCCTCCTTGGTAAGTCAATAAAGATGCGGTAAATATGATCTTGCCTGATTGCCTTTTAAGCATCTGCTTGCCAATCTCACGAGATAATATAAATTGCGCATTTAGGTTAACTTCCATTACCGTATCCCAGTATTCGTCACTGTGATCAACGGCTGGATTTCTCATTATGGTGCCAGCATTATTTACCAGAATATCAACTTGTGGATGATTGGCATTCACTTGGTTAATAAAATTATAAAGCTCATCACGTTTTGAAAAGTCACATTGATAACTGGTGAATTTTCTTCCTAACTTCTCAACCGCTTGTTCAATTGCAGAATTATTAGGCTCAAGTGATGCTGAAACGCCAATAATATCAGCACCAGCCTCCGCTAATGCTATCGCCATACCAAAACCAATACCACGCTTACAACCGGTAACTAATGCTGTTTTACCTTGTAAACTAAAACTATCTAAAACCATTATGAATCTCCTAGGGTCTGACAATTAACCAGAGCCTTCATCCCTTGCGGGTTACCAGCCATCGAAGCGAATGCGTCATTGATTTCTGACAATGAAGAAACAGAACTAATATAAGGTGCAACATCAATCGCTTTTGTTGCGATAAGTTCAATTGCTTTTTCAAAGTCGGTTGCTTCATATACTCGTGCACCGAGTAGCTCAAGTTCTTTCCAAAAGAATTGGAATAAATCGACTTGCGGTTTCTCACTATGAATCGCTACCATACAAATTCTTCCTCTTACCGCGGCAATTTGAGTCATTGCATCGATAGCCTGTTGTACACCAGACACTTCAAAAACAACATCGGCACCTTTGCCGTTTGACCATGCTTGTACTTCAGCATTTAAATCTTCTGTTACTGGGTTAACCGTTTTAATGTTATTGTTTTTTGCGAAGGTCAATCGGCTGTTATTTACTTCAGAAATCATAACGTTAGCGCCAACACTTTTCGCAACTTGTGCAATCAATTGACCTATTGGACCACCACCAATAACTACTGCGTGTTCACCTGCTTTTAGTCGAGAACGTGCAACATCATGACAAGCAACGGCTAATGGTTCAATTAGCGCACCATGTTCTAATGAAACAGCTGCTGGCAGTTTATGTAAAGTGCGAGCATTTACCGTCCATGATTGTTGAAATGCACCAGGGGTGTCGATACCCATAAACTTTAATTGATGGCAAATATGGCTATGTCCGGCATCACAAGCTGGGCAGTCACCACAATAATCTAATGGTCTAACAACCACACGGTCGCCGATATTAATGTTACTAACATTACTGCCAATTTCAGCAACAGTGCCTGATAATTCATGACCAATAATTTGTGGTGGTGCGACTCGTTGGTCCATCACGCCATGGTATATGTGCATGTCGGTTCCACAGATACCAACAAATCCAACATCTAATCTTACTTCATCACTTGCTGGGGGGATTAGAGTACCAGCAGAGACTGAAAATTCTTTATTACCTATATAGTATGCAGCTTGCATTGATTTATCCTATTTATTGGTTTGGTTTATAAATTGATTTGATACGGTCTTAATAATTCATCATCGAAAATCACCCCATGCCCTATTGTATGCGGGGCAAGTGCTAAGCCTTTTTCAAGTTGAAGCGGCGACTTGGTATATTTGTCGATAGGGAAAGAGTGTACTTCTAAGTAACCAGCATGGGGTTGAGAGGCTAATAACGAAACATGTAATTCATGCATGCCATGGCTACAAATAGGTATATTATTTTCTTTGGCTAACTTTGCTACAGCAAGCCAACCGGTAATGCCACCAATATTAGAGGCATCAGGTTGTAAGTAACTTAATTTTGCTTGTTCGACGGCATAACCAAACTCATAGATGGTATGTAAATTTTCACCCATAGCAAGTGGAATATTAGTATGGTCAGCAATTTGAGCAAAACCCTGATAATCATCAGGTATTGTCGGCTCTTCAAACCATGTTATATCATATGGTTCAAAGGCTTTAGACGCGGTGATCGCTTGGTCTACTGTTAAGGCGTAGTTCGCGTCGACCATAAACTTTCTATTTGGACCAATTAATTCTCTAATTGCTGCAATTCGCTCAACATCAATGTTGTGATCTTGATGACCCACTTTAATTTTAACGGCATTAAAACCTTGGTTTAAGTACTTTTGAACATTAGCGATGAGTTTTTCTTTAGAAAAATTCAAGTCGATACCACCTGCATAGGCTTTTGTTCTATCGCTCGCTCCACCAGCAAGTTTCCAAAGTGGTTGTTCGAGACTTTTACAACGAATGTCCCACAGTGCGATATCAATGGCTGAAATAGCAAAAGAAACTAAGCCGCCTCGCGCAACATAGTGCAGATGCCACTGCATTTGTTCATTCAAAGCTTCTATTTGGCTAGCATCTTTATCAAGAAGGAAAGGTGTATATTCGTCTTCTAATAATGAATAAATAGCACGGCCACCTTTACCACCGGTATAGGTGTAGCCAACGCCTTGGCTACCATCTTCACAAGTTACAGTACAAACGATAAGTTCAAAATGTGTATGATCGCCATGCATAGCATCAGTGAGCACTTCATCTAGAGGAATTTGAAAATATTGTGTTTCTACATTTTTTATTTTGTTTTCGTTCATTTGTAACCCAAAGATAAATTGTTAACAATCTACCATTTAGTTTACTCTGATATTGCTCACGGTCAACCTTTTTGTTTATTGTTGACAAAATATAATTTAATTGTGTACTTTAACTATAATATACACTATATTGGTTTGAGATTTGCTGAATATTTATAAAATTTTTGTAAATATTTTTATATTAAAGGTGTATAAGGTTGTTCTATGAAAGCAGTTGTTTTAGTTATTTCGTCGTTGTTGTCATTGTCCGTTGTTGCTGATCAAGTTAAACAAGAAGCTGGACAAACAGGAAAATATCAGGACTCTGATAGCGCTGAACAAGATTGGGCTAAAATTGATAGCCGCCCAGTTCCAACTTGGTGGCAAGATGCAAAATTTGGCATCTTCATTCATTGGGGAGTTTACTCCGTGCCATCATATGCGATAAAGGGAACATACTCTGAATGGTATTGGCATAATAAAGATGGTTTCCCGGTAAAGAAAAAGAAGCAATTACGTCATGATAAAACTAATGAATTTCATGATAAAAATTATGGCAAAGATAAACTTTACTCGGAATTTGCGCCTGAATTTACTGCGGAAATGTTTGATCCTGATCATTGGGCAAATGTTTTTGAAGATGCGGGGGCAAAATATGTAGTGTTAACCAGTAAACATCATGATGGTTATACTTTGTGGCCTAATAAGCATGCTTCAGATAGTTTTGGTATGCCTTGGAATAGCCAAGAAGTGGGCCCAAAACGTGATTTAGTGGGAGAGTTAACAGACGCTGTTAATAAAACTGATGTTAAAATGGGCTTATATTATTCATTATGGGATTGGTTTAATCCTATTTGGGAAAAAAGCAAAGCGGAATATGTTGATCAAGTGATGTTACCGCAAATGTATGAAGTAGTTGAAAAATATAAACCAGAAGTGTTTTTCACCGATGGTGACTGGATCATGAACTACACAAAATGGCGTAGCCTTGAATTTTTAGATTGGTTAACTGAAAAATCGTCAGTGAAAGACAGTGTCGTATTTAATGATCGGTGGGGCAAAGTAAGAAAAAATCATGGTGGCTATTACACAACGGAGTATGGTGCGGGCTTAGCGGATAACTCACAGCCTTGGGAAGAAAACCGCGGTATTGGTTTTTCTTTTGGCTTCAACCGTAATGAAACGTTAGCTGATTATAATTCAACACAAAAATTGGTGTTTATGTTAGTTGATATTGTGAGTCGTGGCGGTAACTTTTTATTAGATATTGGTCCAACTGCTGACGGTCGTATACCCGTGATTATGGAAGATAGATTAATCGAAATGGGTAAATGGATGAAAGTAAATGGTGAAGCTATATATGGTACCCGTATGTGGAAGCATGACGCACAATGGTCGACAGGTATAAACCCAGGATTTAACGATGCTGAAAGTTTTGGTGACCGTCGTCACGGTGGTTACGATGTTTTAGCGGTAACAGTTAATCCACCTGAAGGTTATGCGGTTAAAGAGCTATTTTTTACGCAAAAAGATAATAATGTTTATGCGATGATGCCTTCTTGGCCAAGTACTAATTCAATAACGATCAAAGATATAGAAATTGGTAAGAATACCAAAGTGACTATGTTAGGCGTTGAAGGTGATCTTAGCTATAAAACCACAAGCGACGGCATTGATATCTCCTTACCTCAGCTGTTACCGGGTAAATTACCGGCAGAGCATGTATGGACGTTAAAAGTAACTAATGCTAAATAGTTCAAACTAACTAAGTAATTAAGTTCAAAAAGCGTAATTTACTGATTACGTTTTTTTTAAATCCATGTTAAATTGTAAACAATCTACAATTGATTGTTGGGTTCGCAATCTAACCTTTCTATAAATGAGTTTAATAAAAATGAAAAGTTTTAATTTAAAATGTTTATTTTCGCCATTTCTTGTGTTGTACCTATCAGCCTGCAGTCAAAGCATGGAAGTGATTAACAGTGAAAATAATGCTTCAGTAGAAAAATTGAGTGCAGCTATGCAACGTCATGAAATGAATGACAGTGACAATGAATTATACGCAAGGTTTAGTTATCAGCCACTTGTCGGTTTAGGCTATGAAGAAGGCGTGCATCGGCGTGATCCGAGTTCAATTATTAAAGTAGGTGACTTGTATTATGTTTGGTATACGCGCTCCGAAGACCCAAAATTAAGCTGGTTAAATGCTGATATTTGGTATGCAACCAGTGAAGATGGTATTACATGGCAAGAGCAAAATGCAGCGGTTAAAAGGGGCTTGGCAGGTGAGTACGATGATTTAAGTGTATTTACCACCAATATCCTTGTGGCTGAAGGTAAGTATTATCTAACTTATCAGGCGGAAAAGAAAAATGGCTATGAAATTAATGTGGTTGCCATGGCAAAAGCTAATTCGCCTGATGGTCCTTGGCAAAAGCTGCCTGAGCCAATATTAACCCCAAGTTATGACGGTGAATGGCAGCCACATCCCAAATGGGAAAATAAACTGGTTACAGTAAAGCCAGGCTCGTGGGATAGCAGAATGGTACATGACCCAGCAGTGATCCCACGCTTTGAAAAATATTGGTTATATTATAAAGCTCATGGTCTTGGTGATGTAATGTGGGCAGATTCAAAATGGGGTGTAGCAGTTGCTGACCACCCTGAAGGACCTTATGTCAAAAGCGCAATGAATCCTATTACTAACAGTGGACACGAAGTGTGGGTATGGCCTTGGAAAAAAGGTATTGCAGCGATTGTTGATTGGGCTGGTCCTGAAAAGTCTACAGTGCAATACTCTGATGACGGCATAAATTTTTATGTTAAATCAACTTTGGAAGATGTACCACCCGCTGGTGGCGCTTATATTGCGGATAAGTTTGATGATCCTGAAAATGGGCAAGGATTTTCATGGGGGTTAGCGCATTATGGTCGAAGTGATTGGGCGTTTTTAGTGCGCTTTGATACACAACTTGAACAAGGCATGAAGAAAAAATTAAATTGGAAGCAGTTTCCACATTACAGCACAATTCGAGATGTGATGGTTGATCCAGGACGATTTTCAGTGCCAGAGACTTCATTAAATAGAAAATAAAACCTACCCTAATTTTTACAATATATTCTCGATAACTCTCTAGCCATACACTTGCTGTATGGCTTTTTTGTATCAACTTAACTATTTCTTTTCTATTGTTAACTTGGGTCAATTGAGAAAATTTACTTAATCTTTACGTAAAAAAACATTGATTTATTTTACTGGGTGCGTATTATAAATAAAAAACACATCGGTTAACTTTACAACTCGAGTAAACAAAATGAAATTTAACAATATTCGCATTGCTGTAGCGTCCGCCTTACTAACAACAGTAATGGGCTGTGCTACAACTTTACCAAGCAAACAAGTTGTTTCGACTACACCGTCTAAATTTGAACCAACGATAGCGTCCCTGCAACAATATCAGGCTCCAGAATGGTTTCGAGACGCAAAATTAGGCATATATTTGCACTGGGGAGCTTATTCAGTTGCTGAGAGAGGAGAATGGTATGCACGAAAATTATACCAACAGGGGACTCCTGAATATAAACACCATGTGAAAACTTATGGTCATCCTTCAAAGTTTGGTTATAAAGATTTTATCCCAATGTGGAAAGCTGAAAACTGGGATCCCGATGCGTTAGTTGCACTATTTAAAAAAGCAGGAGCAAAATACTTTTCGCCTGCTGCAGTTCATCATGATAATTTTGATTTATGGGATTCGAAACACCATAAGTGGAATTCAGTAAACATGGGGCCAAAGCGTGATATCACCGGGGAATGGAAACAAGCCGCCGAAAATCATGGTTTACGCTTTGGTGTAACAACGCATCTTTCGCGCGCGTATAGTTGGCTAAATGTAGCGAATCAATCAGATAAAAAAGGTCCATTAAAAGGCGTGCCGTATGATGGGGATAATCCAGAGTATGATGATTTTTATTTCCCTAAGCATAGCGATACCCATAAACGTGCTGCTGAAAAGCCACCAAAATGGTGGCGTGAGCAATGGGCTGCGCGTATGAAAGATTTAATTGAAAAGTATGACCCAGATCATTTTTACTTTGACTCTGCGGTACCATTTCGTGGTGAAGATGCCGGCAAGACAGGCATGGAAGTTATTTCATATTTATACAATAACAGTATGAAAAATAATAACGGTAAACAAGAAGCAGTTATGGCGATTAAAGAGCGTCCATGGCAGGGACTATATGCTGAAGGTATGGCAACACTTGATTACGAGCGAGGCAAAGCCAGCCATATTCTAGATAGACCGTGGCAAACAGATGATTCATTAGGCTCATGGGGATATAACACTGAGTGGCCTCATGGGTTAATGGATGCCAATATGGTTGTTGATAAATTCTTAGATATGATCAGTAAAAACGGTAATATGTTATTAAATGTACCAATTAAAGCTGATGGTACCCTTGATGCTGAAACAACTAAAACCTTAGAAGGAATGGGGGAGTGGTTTGCTATAAACGGAGAAGGCATTTATGGCTCACGTCCTTGGTACATGTATGGCGAAGGAAAAACCAATGAAGTACCGCATAAAGCGACACGCTCACCATTTACCAAAAAAGATATCCGCTTCACAAAAAATAATGGTCACTTGTATGCTTACGTTTTAGATTGGCCGGGTGCAGGCAAAGAGGTAACCATTGAAAATATTGTTGCCATGAATACACGACTTTCGACAGTTGAATCAGTATCTATGCTTGGTCATGATGGTGATATTAAGTGGCGGCAACATGGTGATGGTTTAAAGGTTACCATGCCAAATAAAAAGCCAGGTGCTCATGCTTTTGGTATCAAGATCAAGTTTAAAGGAAAGTTTTAATCTGTTTTAAATTGTAGGTCCCACCAACAATTTTACCAGACCTTCGGGTCTGGTTTTTTGGTTTATACTCTAAAAAAATAACGTTTTGTCTGCAGGAGTGGCGCTATCATATATTGAGTTGAAGGCTTAGTTGCTTTAAGAAACAAACTGCGCTTGATGAAGGTAATAATATTAGTCAAAGCACACACAAGCTGTAGATAGATAAGTATCACTAGCTTGGTGCTAGACTAATACACATTATCATCATGTTAATATATCGGATTTCTTCTAAAGTAATCTGAGAGCTTTTCGTTAAGTTCTTTATGATTGATATGCAGTATTTGTGTCGCTAAGCCTGAGACAATAGGCTGGTTAGAGCGGTGTAAGTTTTTAAATGAGCTAAAATAACGAGAGACAACTTCTTCTCTCTCTAAAATAATGGTTATGTTTCCAGCCTGAAATGCCCCAACCAGATGATCTACGTGGTTGAATACTCTTAAATTAAAATCTTTTATTATAGGCTCTAGAATTCTAGTTCCTCTTACCGTGCCTATCTTTTGGTTGTTATTGATAAGTAAACTTTGGATGTCGCTGTCTGTTTCAAATGGAAGTGATGAAAAGGCGTAAATACTATGAGGTATTTCAAAATTAGGTGTATTGATTAGTATCGGAGAAGCATCGGATAGCACTTTGAATCTAGGGTAACTCCCAGACACTCTTCCTTTTTTAAGCATTTTGAAACTTCTTTCTCCGGGCAAAACAATGAATTTTACGGGAATATCAACTGCCTTATATGCTCTTTTCAAATAGACAAAGTAAGGGTCACTTTTTATTAAGGTACTTTCACTAACGGGAATGGCTATTGTTATGGTGTTCTGCTCGCCTGCAAATGATAAATGACAGAAAAATATCAAAAATAAATAGGCAACTGCAAGAGAACTAAAAATTTTCATGGTACTTAACTAACCATCATTAGGGTTAGTTAAGTGTAGCACAGCCCATAAAACTAATGTTATTAAGCAAATATTGACTGCTTAAATGTTCAAGCAGAGAAAGTTAAATTTGATATGTGTAACGACTCTATAAATAGGAGTCGTTACACATGAGACACTTATTTAGACACGGAGATATTTAAGGCTGACATTTGTTTCTTTTTGTCTACTTTGAGCATAAAAGCTTGATAACTTCCGATTGGATCATCATTGGTTAATGGGTCTCCCACTTTTTGCTTTAACTCTTCTAGTTTGATAGATAATTTATTAATTATTTTCTCACTTCCTTGGTTAGCAGAAATATCATTTAATTCCCACGGATCATTTTGCATATCAAATAACGTCGTTTTCTTTATCATCGGATAGTAAATCATCTTATACCTGTGACTACGTGCCATACGTTGAAAGTGGCGATAACTACCGTAAATATAGTCATTCATCACTTCTTTCTCACCTTTAATGACCGGTACTATACTGGGTGCTTGTACGCTATCTGGCAAATTAATATCTGCCAATTCAGCAGTGGTTGCAAAAAGGCTGTTAAGGTAGAACATTCCTTTAGCTTTGCTGTTTACAGGAATATTTTTACCAACCATGATGAAAGGCGCTCTAATACTGTGATCATACATATTTTGTTTACCGGCAAGGCCATGTTTACCTACGGCTAAACCATGATCTGAAGTAAAAATAATATAAGTACTATCAGCAAATTCAGAGTTTTCTAAACTATCAAGTATGCGACCAATTTGTCCATCTAAATGCTCAATCATTGCATAATATTCGCCAATAAATTGTTTAGTTTGTTTTTCTGTTCGAGGAAAACTCATTAAGGCTTCGTCACGGTTATTATAGTCACCAGCATCGAATGGATGATGAGCCATATAATTTGGCGGTAATTGAATAGACTCCTCAGGATATTTGTCAACAAATGATTGTGGAGATTGACGAGGATCATGAGGAGCAGTAAAAGCAACATACATTAAGAAGGGGTTGTCATTTCGTTCGGCTTTACTCGTTAAATATCCAACAGCGGCATCGGCAAATGCTTCACTGGTATGTTGGTTTACTTGTTTCTTTTGCCATTTAATATTTTCACCAAAGTCAGTTAGCCATGGTTTCCATTGGCCACCTTTACTTAAATGTGGCATGCCTGCTTCGTGTACCGCTTTGCCAATGTCAAAAGAACGTTTTAATGCGTCCTCACCAACGTGCCACTTACCGGTAATAAAAGTCTCATAGCCAGATTTTCTAAAAGTTTCCCCCCAAAGAGCATGTTTAGTTTTATTAAAATTTTTCTTCTTACCTTTATGGCCTGGCGGCTTGGGTTGAAAGCCTGTGTAGTGCAAATTACGCCCTGTATTAATCATTTGACGACTAGGCGCACATACAGCGCCAGACCAAGAGCCTTGATTAAATACATGGGTAAATGCCATTCCTGATTCTGCAAGTCTATTAATATTTGGGGTACTTATTGCGTCATTGCCAAAGGCGTTGATGGTATCTATCGATTGATCATCAGTAATGATGACTAAGAAGTTTGGTTTGCTTTGTTGAACTTTATTACGAGTGCTTTCTTCAAATGCCTGTTAGCTTAATTGTCTTAAATGTTTTCATCATCTCTTTAGTTTCTACTTCAGAATGTAGCCTTGATTATATCTAATCAGCACTTTTGATCAATACCTTTAATGTTAATTATTTATAATAGACACTTTATTTGTGTGAGTTCATATTAGTTGGTTATTATAATTAATGTTCATCGTATTGTGTTAGTGAATTATTTTATAAACATTTTCACTCCATGGTTTTGTTGTTATGTATTTGTATTTAAATGGTTTGTTGTTTGCTGTTGTTTTTGAGTTATCATGCTTATGTGTTTATTGTTAATAAAGTACTTGTATTTTATGGTGGTTCTCGGTAAGTTTTGCAAGTGATCAATAAATAGTCAAAAGTGGCTATTATGTGTTTTTGATTAATAGTATTCAGTTTAATCTGGTGTGATCATGAATTTGAGCTTCCCTAGTGGGAGAATAAAAATTAATGCAAAACGATAGCTAAGTTTAATAAGGAATTTAAAGGCCCTTCGTGCGTTGCTGTATAGCGGAGAATAAAATGAAAAAACTAATAATAATATTGCTGACATCCCTGTGGTCAATACAAGCCAACGCGGGCTTACTTCACCTTAACTGGGATGATATTTATGATGGGGTCAGTACTACAAGCGAGTCAACAGTAACACTAGATACGGAAGGATATGGTAGTGCATTGTTGAGCTCAATGGATAGTTACAACTTTACTAATATTGATTCGATGACATTTACTATTGAGCAGGTATTTGAAGGTGACGTCTACTTCGATCAGTTATGGATTAATTTTTATGCGCATAATGATGATAGCTTAACGAGTTTTTCAAATGAATATTACTGGGGAGATGAAATTCTATTTTCAATTGATAGCCTACAAATTACTTTAGATTTATCTGGTTTGATTAGTTTTCATTTCATAGATTTTGAATATTGGGGGGATAGTTTTTCTTATTTATTAACCAATGTTAGTTTTAACAACAGTACCACATCCGAACCTGACCACAGCACGCCTGTTCCTGAACCACCAACGTTTGCCATATTCCTCATCGCCTTATTTTTATTAAGTCGAAAATCACATACCAAATAATTTAAAAATTGACAACAGGAAACCCTGTGAGTTTCTTGAAATTTGTTAACAACATCAAAAAAATAATAAGGTGTTATAGTGAAAAAATTTAATCGTTCAATTGCGGCTATTTCAATATTAGCGGCACTTAATACTGTACAAGCAGCAGTACCTAAAAAGTCAGATATCTTACTAAGACAATTTGATACAGGTAACTATAGTGAAGCATCTGTTTCAATCCCCGAATATTTTAATGCCAGTTGGTATAACTGGTTATTCCATCATTGGCGACCAATCACTCAGCAAGATAAAACTGAATTTTATCAAGATATTGCTAAGCAGAGAAGTAACGGTGTAAAAATTCAAGCGCGAGTTGAGTTCGATGCTAACTGGAAAACCGTAGCAGAATATTTTGCTCTGCAAGGCATAGAGCATCAAGAACAAGCAGTTCGTACGCTTGAAGGGAAAATACAATTATACCCAGCACATATGGGCATGCCAGCAGGCAAGAACTGCTCAGGTAAAAACTGTGCAAGTGCTAGGTTTACACCAGAAGAATTAGCGCAAGGGGCTTACCAAGGTCAAACATGGAATTTTGACTATGCGGGTCAGCAATATGATATCCCACCATATTTTTATTCAACGCATAGCCCTGCCATGGTTGCTTTATTAAAAGAGCAAGTCAATGTGTTAATGGGCGGTAGCCCCGAGCAAACAGTAGGGTTTCAGTTAGGTGGTAATGTAGATGCCATTATGTTTGATTCCCAAACTAGCTCAGCTAAATCACTCTACTGGGGTGGGGATTTTTCAAAGCCAAGTCTGGCAGCTTTTAACCAATACTTACAATCGGTTTACCAAGAACTTGATAAAGAAAAAAATGCTTTACCTGTTGATATTAGTGGATTAAACACTATTGATGCCGGGCATGTCAAAGATAATGAAACGGTTAATGGTAGTAATAATAATGACCTGATTATTATTAAAGGCATGAGTCAAAATGGTGGCAGTATATCGGCTAAAAATGGCGATGACGTTATTTATATTGCCGATTGGGGAAATGCACAAAATCGCTCAATTACTGGCGATAGCGGCTCAAACACCTTATTGCTTAATAAAGCAATTGTTAAAAATGTTACCTCACAAGGTACTGGTGCGGGGAAAGTCACCTTCAAAGCAGGAGGTTCGGCCAATTTCAATAACATTGAACGAGTATTTCAAGTCGACGTGAATGAGGACGGTAGTTTACCGACAGAATTTACAGGAGTTAAACTCTTCAATGAGTTGCTTGCCCGGCATATCGAAAACTTCCAAATAGAAAGTTTCTCTGAGTTTAATTATGCGGAGTTTTTATTGGCGTTAGGTTATAACGATGAACAAGTAACAGATGCTGTTTATTTAAATAAGACCATTGATATTCCGCTATATGATTTCTTCAAGCAATTTCATGTTAAAGCTCATAGTGAACTATTACAAAACTTGAAAGCTCATGCCAACGCATTTAAAGATGCAAATGGTAATAGTGTTCCTGATGTTGATATTAGCTCTAGTGGAAAATTAGTCTATCCAATCTCTGGTCATTCACCAGATGCTGTCGACTTCTATTCTCAAGAAGAGCAAGGCGATGCGCAAAATATTAAATTGCTTTATAAAATTGCTGAAGCGCAAGGTAAGGCATTAACCTTTAATCAAGGACCTCCTGATTGGATAGCAATGGCTGAACAGAAGGCTGTTAATCGGCCAAGAGCATTAATGGCTCAAGCTTATGCAAATGGTGCCAACTATGTTGTACCCGTTAAAAATGATGAGTACTTATCTAATCCCGGTGATTTTGAGTTTATTACTGACTTTATTAGCAATAATGAGGCTTTATTTGATAACTACTCGCCACTATCAACGATAAAAGTGCTCCATTCGTATGAAGCGATGGAAGCGGCAAAAGCACATCGCATTGGTGGTGAAATGCCAGCATTATTTATGGTGGATGAACTGCTTGAGCAAAACAATATTCAATATGATTTATTAAGCTTTAGCTCAGACATGTGGCAAGGTGATCCGAGTGCTCGAGATATTGCTACTGCTGGTGTAATCATTACAACCACAGACATAGGCTATTTAACAGCAGAGCAGAAAAAGTTACTTGAGCCACACCAGCAAAAAGTTGTTCATATTGAAAGTGAACAAGATATGGCTGAGCTGTTTGCCAAAATTGGTGAAAATGGCTACGTCAATGCCGGTGAGCATAATTCTGATGTTGAGCTGGTTGTTAGAAAAAGTAATGATCGCAAAGCACCTATTGTAATTCATGCATTAAATAAAACCCTAAATCAAGCAAGTGATGAGATAACTCAATTAAATGATATCAAGGTGCAAATTAGATACCGCGAGTTACTGAAAACACCAATTAGTAAAGCGGTGTATTACTCGGTTGATGATGACCCATCAACCCCTCAATGTATTGAACTTGCTCTAGAAGAAACGTCTTCGGGTGTAAAAGAATTTACCTTACCAAATTTAGCTACTTGGGGAGTGATAGTCTTAGAACCTCGACGAGGTACTTCCGTAAATTGTAACAGCTACCATGCAACTGAAATTGCGCCATTGCCACCTCAAGATGTTGATGAAGGCATTAATGATGATGTCAACCTGATCATTAATGGCTATTTTACTGACGGCACAGCTGATTGGCGCAAAGTAGGGGCACAACTTAGCCTTGTACATACTCGTGATATTGGTAGTTATGATGGCGATGAAGAAACTTGGGTAGGACGTGTTTATCAACGTGGTGCTACAGGTTCTTCTGCAAGGGCTCAAGTAGAGTTTACTGCTGGTAGCCAATATCAAGCTTCTGTATTAGCCAAATTTTCAGGTGACATTAGTGAGTTAAAATTAGGTGTTCGTTATCCACAAGCTGATAACAGTAGTAAATTTGTTTACCCTGAATTGACTATCGAAAGCCTTGATAATGGTTGGGTTGAGTTATCTACCAGCTTTACTATACCAAATGAGTTAGGCAGCGAAGGTTATCAAGAGCTTTATTTATTAACAGCGAATAGCACTGAAGATATTTATTTTGATAAATTTACTTTAGTTGATACCACGCCTGTGTCGTTGATTTCTGATGTTGATAGCTTTATCAATGATACAGAGGCAGATTTCTGGACTGGTCATTACTTAAACGGTGTATCACTTGATGTTATGCGCTTACCTTTGAGTGATCATTTAGGGCGAGATTCACAAGATGGCAAAGCTAGTTATGACAATGTACAAAGCTGGTTAAATGATAATGCTGAACAAGGCTGGCGCTTTGCAACTGTTGAAGAAATGCATGCCATAGCAAAGTTTTATCAAGATGATACCCAAGGTTTTCATCTTCTAAACGGCTCTGCATGGTCTCCAGCAGGAGAGTTTTGGAATGCAAATATTCCAACCTCAGCTCAAAATGATGGCGATCAAATGCCTGCATATTCGTTTAAGGTGACCACATCTAATGTTGGTAGTGTTGAGTACAAACCGCGTTATAACGTCAGTGCGTTAGGTGCGTCGTCGTTAATTGTTCGAAATACGCCAATTGATGAAATTGATGTTTATACCGGTGGTGTATCTATCATCACTGAAACTGACAGCTACCAAAACAATAAAGAGAATGCTTATTGGACGGGGCATAATATCAATGGGCTTAACCTCGACGTAATGCGTTTTACCGTGAGTGACTTTGTTGATGGAACTAACAATGTCAGTTTTGATCAAGTTAATAATTGGCTAGCTGAAAATAGTGATTGGCGCTGGGCAACAAAGATAGAAATGGCATCTGTCGTATCATTTTTTGCCAATGACACAGCTTCATTTTTATCATTTAATGATGAGCTATGGTCGCCGCAAGGAAGTCAATGGGTTGGGTTGATCCCCGGTGAAAAGCAAGATGATAACGATACCGATGGAGTAGCTTGGGGCTTCATTGCCAGTGAAAATAACATCGGCGTTGTTGCTCATCGACATAATTGGAATTCTAGCTCGGTTACTGGAGCACCGTTATTAGTTCGAGAATCAGTATATGTTAGTGGTGGAGGAACAGACACAGGAGAGCCAACAGCGGGTGACGCTATTGTCCTTCATGTTTCGACTCAATCTAACGGAAATTCAGATGGCTCAGTTGATTCACCCTACGGTGGCTTACTAGCGGCACAACAAGCTGTTCGTTCGTTAATTGCCAGAGGCAAAAATACCTTAGGCATAACTGTTGAACTCCAAAGTGGCGATTATTTTATTGAACAAGGATTAACGTTTACCGCTGCTGACTCTGGTACTGAAGATGCACCTGTTGTTTATAAAGCCGCTGATGGCGCAGTAGTAAACTTCTTTGGTGGTAAGGTGTTAAACCCCTCGGACTTTATTTCTGCAAACACGGAGTTTACCTCATTATTAATCGATGCAGGTGTAGGTTCAAATATAGTTGAAATTGATCTTGAACAAGCGGGTATTGAAAACTTAGCTCAAGCACTGGGTGAAATGGCGCCACATGGCTGGAATATCGAACCTAGTAACAGAGTACCTGCAGCCATGTTGTATTCTGGCAATGAAAAAATGGCGCTAGCTCGTTGGCCAAATGTGGATGAACAGAGTCAGTATCTAGATGACAAATCAGCAGCACATGACATTACCGGCATGGTTTCATATACATCGGTGGTTGATAAAGGCTTAACACAACAAGATGCCAATAAATTCAGTAATGAATTTAATAATGGTGGTGGTACGATGGCGGTGGAGTTTAACCGCCCAAGTTTATGGCATAATTTAAGTGAGGTGCACCTTGATGGTATTTTAGCTTATTCATGGGAGTGGACTTATAACCAAGTTAAAGCGTTTGATGCGGACACTAAACAACTAACGTTGAAGCGTGGCGAATTAAGTGGTATCGGCACTAATAAAGGCTCTCATTTCTATTTTGAAAATATTGCCGAAGAGTTAGATCAAGCGGGCGAATTCTATATTGACCGCGATTTAGGTAAGTTATATTTCTACCCAACAGATGATTTTGCCAGTAATACAACGGTGCTCTCGACTTTATCTGAGCCTATGGTTTCTATCTCTGGTGCCAAACACATTTCCTTTGATGGTATTACCTTTGATACAGGGCGAAACTTAGCCGTTAAAGTTACCCAAGGTCAGCATATCGCGATTAGCAACTGTACCATTCGTAACTTCAGTCTTGGTGGTGTTTTGCTTGATGGCAGCGATAACAGTGTTAGTGGTTGCGAAATAGCCAATGTCGGTGGCTATGGGGTTAAAGTTGCAGGTGGCACGGAGGCTAAACTGTCTAAATCCTCAGGAAGTCCGGTATTAGATACTTTGCAACAACCCGTAGAAATTACCGCTGCCAATAATTTAGTGACTGAAAATACTATCTATAATTTTGCTTGGGATCAGAAATCACAAATTCCAGGGGTTTCATTAACCGGTGTCGGTAATAGCGCTACATACAATGAGATTCATACTGCGCCTCATTTTGGAATTTTAATGCGTAACACCACGGACAATGTGGTTGCTTATAATTATATTCATGATCTACCCAATTATCACAAAAGTGATGGTGGCGCGTTATATGTAGGTATTGGTGCATCACCACATTTACGTGGTAATGAAATCAGGAATAATTACTTTGAATTTATTCCTACTAATGGTGTGTATTTAGATAATTTCTCTAGCGGCTTAAAAGTTGAGCATAATGTGTTTAATGAAGTTGGCAATAATAATGATACTTTCTCTGGTATTAATATTAATGGCGGTGGTCAAAATGAGATGCGACAGAACTTTTTTTACAACGCTGAGAGATCAATTAAATACAACAAGTTCGCTGCTAATTCATTATTTAGTAACTACTACAGTAAGATGGTTGGTGTGCAAAAAGCATTTAACGATGCTGATGTAAATACAACACCTTATGTGAAGTACACTGATTTTATTGAATTTTTGGCCTACAGCACCGAAGATGAATTTCATTATCAAAGCAGTAGTGCATTTGAAAATTTCAGCTTTAATAATTTAGTTATCACTGATGATAGAGCTGAGGTGACCGGTGTAGTTGAGCCCGATGATAAGCGTTGGACGGTTGAAGACAATGCGTTAGTTGAAGAATTAACGACGGAGTTACAAACTGAATATGATGTGCTTGCTCCTATCTTTAATGTGCGAAATGACAAAGACAATTGGCGCTCAACAGTTGAGAGTGTCACTGATCAATTAAGTACGAGTATTCCATTAATGTTAGCTCAAGTGGAGTTACCTACAGAGCCAAAAGCTGAATCTCGCTATAGCGATGGCGCTTCATGGTTAAATGATGATGCTGATGATTATTGGACAGCACTAAACATTGCTAACAATGGTCTAGATATTATGAGACTACCCCTTAGTGATGACTTAGGTGCCGTGGGTGCTAATAACGATCAGGTACAAACTTGGTTAGCCAGTGACGATAATACTGATAACGAGCAGGGCTACAAATGGCGCTATGCTAGTGAAGCTGAAATGATTGCTATCGCAACGTTTTATGAAAATGATGGCAGTGCTTTCCTAGCGCTGAACCATGCTTGGTCTCCTCATACAACAGAGCAATGGTCGGCATTAATTCCAACCACTCAACAGGGGGATTGTACCCATAATGATGGTTGTATGTATCCTTCACTTGGTTTCACTGCTAAGCCTAATCAGGTAAGTAATGTTGGTTATAAGCAAAGCTTCAATGTTAGCGCCAAAGGCGGAGCTGCATTAATTGTTCGAGATCATCCAAGTGAAGACGTTGGTGAGCCAGTTGCTGATAATTTGATTGTTAATGGTGATTTTGAAGCAGGCACCACTGAACCTTGGAGTATTAATCAAGGCGGCGCGTCAATGGCATTAGAAACTGTCGACGGTAACGTCGTTGCTGTTATTCAAAATCGAGGTGGCTCACATGCTTCAACGGTCAAACAGTCGTTTACCGGACTTACTGCTGGCGAAACTTATCAATTAAGCGCTCAACTTAACATGGTTGAAGTGGGTTATGAACTTGGTGTCTTTATTGGTTACCGTAATGAAGGTGCAACGAAAGATGTCGCTCTGCAAGTAGGTAGCTATTTAACTACTACAGGGGATTGGTTATCTTTTGACGCGGAATTTACTTTACCCCTAGATGCACTTGCCGATAAAGGTTATAGAATTTGGGTACGTTCAACAAAAGGTGAACATGCAACATCAGACCCAGTTCCAAGTATTTATCTTGACGACATCATTTTAGTTGCAAATACTGTTGACCCAACGGACCCAACGGACCCAACGGACCCAACGGACCCAACGGACCCAACAGAGCCTGACCCGAGTCAACAATCCTTGCTATCTGATATAACAAGTTTTGTAGATGATGCAGCTCAACCGTTTTGGTCAGCGTTTTATATTGAGGGTAAAGCACTTGATATTATGCGTTTACCCACTAGTGATGATCTAGATGGGTATGTAAATATCAGCACAGCAGATACGACGGCTTGGTTGGCGTCTGAAGCAAACATTGAGGGCTGGCGTTGGGCAACAACAGCTGAAATGGCAGCGTTTGTAACTTTCTTTGAAGGTGATGCGCAAGCATTCTTAGCAATGAATGGTAATGTTTGGTCTCCTAAAACAAGTCGAGATGAATGGAATGCCCTTATTCCTGGTGAAGTTTTGGATGAAAGTGATACAGCGGGAGTATCTTGGGGAGTAAACGTATTAGTCGATAGTATCGGTGAAGTTGTTCATAAACATAGTTTTAATACCAATGCTAAAGGTGCTGCGCCACTGTTAGTGAAAACGTCTCAAAATGCGCCTGCTCCAGATACTATTAATGTTGCAATAAATGGTAATTTAGAATCAGGCACTGAGGGCTACACTCTACAAAAATCATCTTTTGAAGTTATTTTTGATGCTGAGCGTAACTCTAATGTTGGTCATGTATTTAATCGAACTGTTGTATCATCCTCGGCTCGTTTAGCTATTAACCTGGAGTCGGGAAAACATTACACCATCTCAGTTGAGGCTAAGTTAGTGGATGAAAATCTAACCGCAGTTGTCGGTGATTTAGACTTAATAGTGCTCTATTTTGTTGATGGTCAAAGAACTTCTGTAGAGATAGATACAGAAGTTCTTGCCGATGGTTGGATCACTTTATCGGGTGAAATTTCAATGCCAGAAGGTGCTGAAATAACCGGCGCTAAGGTGTGGGTGAAATCAGATACAATAAATAGCATTTTATTTGACAACTTAACCGTTGAAACTGAGGTTGTTGACACAACAAACCCAGATCCTGAACCGGAGCCTGATGCAGGTGTGGCTGACGGAGACAGTGAAGGTTACGGCATTGCAACGACTCAATGTCAAGCCGACTTCTCACAGCTAAAACCTGATGCGCTTTATGTTTCTGCGAACACTGAGAATGGCGATGGTAGCGAAGCTTCACCGTTTAATAGCCTAACTGCAGCATTATCGAGTGTGGCAGTTGAGGGGGTCATTAATCAGCCAGGCCTAACTATTTACTTACGTGAAGGTCAATTTCATGAAACTATTGATAGCTCAGTGGTAACTTCGTTAGCAGGCTCAATTGAAAACCCTATCGTGATTGAAGCATATCCTTGTGAAACCGTTAGTTTTAACGGTACTACTAACATTGAGAGCCTAGCTGCAATCAATGACGAGGGAGAAAAATCTCAATGGCAACAGCATTACGGCAATATCTTTAAACGTGAAGTGACCGCTCCCGTTTGGCAGTTATTTGTTGATGATAAGCAACGCATGATCGCTCGCTGGCCAAATGCTAGTTTTGATTTACCGTCAGCAACTAATCATCAATCAATTTACTCTGATCATGTTTGGGCTGAAGGCACGCTTGATAGCAGTAAAACCCGAAATGGTATTATGATCAATGACCCAAGCTATCATGACTTAGCCAGTGCAAAAGACTATCGTGGTGAGCCGTTAAATGTTGATGGCGCAATTGTTTTAGCAAATACGGCAAGTTTTTATACCTATTCAAGAATGGTTAACGCTTATGACAATATGTCTTCGGGTTTTACTAGTTTGTTTAAAACTATGCCTGATGATACGAGTGTTGGTCATGTAGCGGGTAGTAATACGTTTGTGCATGAGCCAATAAAATCAGGCTATAAAGGTAAGCAGTTAAGTTATTACTTAGAGGCGAAACTTGAGTTGTTAGATGCAGATAATGAGTGGCACTACCAAGTAGAAGACACTAAACACTACGTTTACCTATGGAGTAATTCGGTTAATGGTCCAACGGGAGATGTGACGGTTCGTGATAGAGGTTATGCATTTAACGTCAGTAATTGGGAAAATGTAGAGATTAATGGTCTTGACTATTTTGCCAGTACTATTAAATGCTCACCATGTAATGACATCACAATTGCTGATTCGAACTTTAAGCACAGTGCAACTTCACGACGAGTATTAAAGCAATATGGAGATGACAAATCTGGCTATGGTCGAAATCAACTCATTGAATTGTATTCAGCTACAGATAAGCGGATAAATAGTGGTATTACTTTTAAAAATAACACCGTGACTGACAGTGACGTACAAAGCTTAATCATACAAGGCGGCCAGTCGACCATTGAAAATAACTTGTTTGAACGTTTGGATGCAAGCAGTGCTGATACTATTTCACCACATGCAACGGTTATGATCACCAAAATGACCAATCAAAAAGCGACCTTTAGTCGTAATACCATGGACATTATTGGTAACTCAACCATGTTTGTACCAGAAGGTGGCAGTTTACATGCGCTGTATAACAACATGATTACCGGTGGTTTTGCGCAAAATGATGGGGCAAGTTTTCAGCTGCGTAAAGCGCAACAAGCGGCGGCTAACATTGCCTATAACTGGGCACATGACTCAGAGAAATATGGCATTCGTTTCGATGCACCATTTGATACCACCAATGAAACCTCTGGTGGTCAGTTTGGCTTAATTCATCATAATGTTGTTTGGAACGCCAAGGGGATTATGGTTAAAGGTGATGATCACCGTGTATACCATAATACTACATGGAACAATGCCGATATTGATCAACGGATGTTAGTTGACCCCAATCCATATTATCGCCATGAACGCACAGTGACGTCGAACAATGCTTCTGATTCTATATCTCAAGATAGATTGGCTGAATCAGAGTCATTGGCTGGCGTTGTTGGTAATAACTTTAACGGATTAAAAGAATCGGTAAGTTTAGTTTCACAACTAACAGATATGTTTAACTATGACTTCAGACCACTTCGTGAGGGAGCTTTACATAATTCAGGGGCTATTATCGATAGCCCAAATAGTTATGCCGCTTATATTGGTGATGCGCCATTACCACAATATGAAGAAGCAACTGTTCAAGGAAGTACGCTTGATTTAGGGGCTTACGAATTAGATGCGCCTTATTACTGGATACCTGGATACAAAACAGCTAAAGCCTCATTTGCCATCCCTCGTAATGAGTTAATTGATGTCGCTGCAAAACCAGTATCAGGTAACGTTAGCATAATGTGGCGAGATGGTTATCAGGCACTAAGTCACCGCTTGTATTTGGCTTCAACTAAAGCTGAAATTGAAGCTATTACGCTAGGTGATATTGACTCAGATTTATACAAAGGCAATTTCGTTGCCGGTGAAGCCAATATCTATGAATCAACTACGACACTAGCGCCTGGTAGCTATTATTGGCGAGTAGATGCAGTGAACATAGATGGTAGCGTGATTCAAGGTGACACATGGAAGTTTATAGTTGAGTAGACCCCATTAATAAACGTTAAGTATTTAAAAAGCCTAGCACTTGCTAGGCTTTTTTCATTTTAGTTAAAAGTTTGCGTGTAAAGTAGATGAATATTAATTTTGAAAAAATAATTGCTTCCTGAGTTAAAAGACGGTAATAAGCCAATAAGTTCGTACATGTAGTGTGTTCATTATAAATAATACACATAAAAATTGATTGTTTTAAGTAATGGTATTAAAATTAGTTTTTTAAAGTTATGCAAAAGCAATTTACTAGTATCACTTATTTCATTCAAAAATTTTTGAGTTGGGTTCATGGTTACGGGGTGATTTTTGCAAAAAGTAGAGTTAAATCATATGAATCAACCCATAAATTTGCCAAAAGTTATTTTTGGTACGAGTAGTTTAGGAAATCTATTCGTCGAACTCGACGATGATACTAAAACTCAATTAGTTCGTGCCGCGATGAAAAACTCTCCTAGTTTACCGTTATTTGATAGTGCAGGTAAGTATGGAGCAGGTTTAGCTTTAGAATCTTTGGCCTTTGCTTTAAAAGCATTAGGAGTTAAATCTCACGAAGTTAAAATTAGTAATAAACTTGGCTGGAAACGAGTTCCTTTAATTACTGAAGAGCCAACGTTTGAACCGGGGGCGTGGGTTAACCTTAAGTATGATGCCATTCAAGATATCTCCTACCAAGGAATATTGGAGTGTTATCACCAAGGTAATGAGTTACTGGCTGATTATGAAGCTAAAGTTGTTTCTATTCATGATCCCGATGAATACCTTGCTAGTGCTGAAAATAAGGAGGATTTAGTAAAGCGTAAACAGGATGTGCTTGATGCGTATAAAGCATTGTTGGAACTACGTGAGGCAGGAAAAGTAGAATCCGTTGGTGTTGGCGCAAAAGATGTTAGTGTAATTGATTTTATTAGTGATCATGTTCAGCTTGATTGGGCAATGTTTGCTTGTTCGGTAACACCTTTGACCCATGAACCGTCTACTATATCACTGTTAAATAAGCTAGGTAAGCAAGGGGTGAAAGTGATTAACTCTGCAGTATTTAATGCCGGTTTTTTGTTGGGCAGTGATAATCTTGATTATAAAAAGGTTACTCGAGAATCCCATCCAAAAGAATTTATATGGCGTGATAAGTTCAATGCGCTGTGTCTTAAGTATGATGTAAAGCCGGCGGAAGTCTGTGTGCAATTCTCATTTCTTTTTGATGAGATTACCTCGATTGCATTGAATTCAAGTTCCCCTAAGCGAGTTGAAAGCAACATTTCATTAACGGAAGCTAAAATTCCTAATAGTTTTTGGCACGCTATGAAAGAAAACTGTTTAATCGCTATCGACGTTACTTAGTCCTTATTTCGAGCTAATTTCTTATGTACTACTGACATTAAGTAGTACTTTCTCAATTGTATGATTCTAAAGCCGACATACTCGGCTATTAGAGGTGTCAAAAATAAACTACATGAGGGACTTATGTCTAAAGTAATTTATTTGGTTTTGTCGACAGGTGGGTAGTAACAGCTCAGGGGCACAACAGGTTTATAGTATTGCTAAGTATGGTGATTTTACATACTGAACATGCTTACCGAGAGTTGTTACTTTGGATTGATGTTTAATTACAAACAGGTAAGTAAGATATTGAGAAAACAGGCAAGCATTTATTTAGCTCACATAAAATAGAGACATCAGAAGATTATTCTTAAATAAAAAAAGAGCAGTTGAATCTGCTCTTCTTTGTTTTTAATTAGCTTGTAGATATCAAGGCCTTATGCCTTATGAATGTTATGGGCTCTGTAACCATAAATTGCTATAACAACAAAGCAAATAAGTGGTAATACAAAAGATGTTTGTACTGCAGGAATACCTGCAACAAGTGAAGCGCCATCTATCATACTGCCTTGTAATGGCGGCATTAAAGCTCCCCCAACAATAGCCATAACTAGTCCAGCTGAAGCTAAGCTTGCATCATTACCAGTATCCTTCAGAGCAATGCCGTAGATAGTAGGGAACATTAATGACATGCATGCTGATGTAGCTATTAGGCAATATAGTCCAGTCATGCCGCCAATAAATATGGTGCCAAACGATAAGGTAATACCACCAATAGCTAAAACCTGTAGTAACTGACCAGGGCGAATTTTAGCGAGCAAGAAAGTACAAATAAATCGACTGGCTAAGAAAATACCCATTGCCACCATATTATATTGTTGCGCTTGCGTGGCAGTTAAACCAACAGATGTCATGCCGTAATGGATAATAAAGGTCCAAGACATAATTTGCGCGCCAACATAAAAAGCTTGAGCGACCACACCTTCACGATATCTTGCGTTCGATAATAAACGTACAAAGGTAGCTTTTAATACTTTACCCGTTAATGGCTCATCATGCGTGATGGTGTCTGGTAATTTGCGGAATAAAAATACCACAAATAATAAAGCGACTACTGAAGCAATGGCAATATAAGGACCTCGTACTGTTATTAAATCAGCAGCTTGCATGGCTTGATGTGCTACAGGCTCAGCAACTGAAAAATCAGCTAATGCTTGTGTTAATTTGCCATCAACAACAGAAGGTAACATATCAACATATTCAGGGTGAGCTAGTCTTTCTGCAGCGCGAAACTCTTCAACTTTTAGTTCACTTAATATGTAATTAGAAGCTACGAACATTCCGCCAAGTGACCCTATTGGGTTAAAAGCTTGTGCTAAATTTAATCGTTGAGTTGACGTTTCAGGTGAGCCCATAGAAAGAATATATGGGTTCGCTGTGGTTTCTAACAAGGCAAGGCCACAAGTTAAAACACATAAAGCCAATAAAAAGAAATTAAACTGTGCAGTCATACTTGCAGGTAAAAACAGTAAAGCTCCAACGGCATAGAGTGCTAGGCCTAGCAATATTCCAGCTTTATAAGAGAAACGACGAATAAAAATAGCAGCAGGTATTGCCATAATACCGTAGCCTAAATAGAAGGCGAATTGCACCATTGAACTTTGTGCATTACTAATAAGGAAAATGTCTTTAAATGCTTTTACTAACGGGTTTGTTATGTCGTTAGCAAACCCCCATAACGGAAATAGTGCGGCGACTAATATAAAAGGGAGTACGTACTCTTTAGCGAGTATTGGCGTTTTAGAAGTGTTTGAATGGTTAATAGCATCACCTGCTTCTTCAATGGCTGTTGTCATGTGACCTCTTAGCTTTTAGTTTATCACTTTATTACACAGACAGAGCCTGAAAAGGCTAGATTTGTATTTAGTGGTTATTATATGTAATGTACATAACTTACTTGTTTATCATTATAGTGTCAATCAATGGCTGTTGATTATTAATAATAAAACAACTTAAAATTATTTCGCATTCGATTAACCTCAATAGATACTAGAAATCAGTTTGCATAAAGTTAAGCTGTGCAAAGTTGCTAGCTATGTTAATTTAATTTGTGTTGCAAGCTACAGGTAAGTTATGTCTAAAAGTTTTGTTATTAATCGCGCGGATATTGTCGTTAATCGTTTTGGGTATGGAGCTCGTGGTGACGAACATTAATCTAAATTTCATCCTTGTGAAAGCACTCTGGTCTATCCGCACTAATTAAAAAAATTAGATAAATAGAAATATTGCGATCAGCAATTTACTCTTATAAAATGACGTAAATAGGAGGGTGATTAAGCAATTATTCACCCTTTTTAATATTTTTAAGGTTACAAATTAATGCAAAAATCTATCAATACACTAAGCGATCTTTATCAATATCTAGATGCTTTATTTGACCAAGACGTAGATAACGATATCCTATTTGCTAGCAGTTATTTGCGCGGTTTTATTTCATTATCAGCGACAGGCTTCGGTGATGAACAGCAGTCAATATCTGCGCCACTTGTTGGGTTGATTACGCAGAAGCTTGCAGCAGCTAAGAGTGAACTTAACCCGCAAGACAATGTGATAGTGCAAAATTTTTGGCTAAACTTACAAGAGGCTATGTAAGGTTAGTTTAATTAACTTTCAGTTTTATGTAGTTAAATTTTTCTTCTTATTATGTCTCTAATGACAAAACGGTTAGGGCTTAAATTAAATAACATATCATTATCTACCGGGTAAGGGCTACCACATAAATCGGCGGTAAGTATATCAGCGGCTAGTGGCGCTGAACATAATCCTCTTGCGCCAAATCCCATCATCACATATAAGTTTTTAATCACAGGGGCCGCTTGCTGGTATTTCCAATTTTTATCTTTAGCTAAATGCGGATAGATTTTCACATGTTCAGTAATATCTGGCATAGCACCCACCATAGGTAAGTGGTCTGGGGTCATACAGCGTAATCTTGATTTGCTAGTCGTAATATCATCGGGTGACCAGTTGATATCAGCAGCAAGCTCAGGTAAACATGTAGCTAAAGTATCAAGGTTGTAAATGTCGTCTTCAGGGGATGGGGTAGTGCGTGTACTATCTTTGTTAAAAGTAGCGCCAATACAATGAGCTTGATTATGGCATGGTGTTAAATAGCCTTTGTGACAAATTACTGTTGAAAGTTTGCTGATTTTATCGTTAGTTTTCATACTAGTGACTTGCCCTTGAACAGAGCTAAAAGGCAGCTGCTTAATCCACTCTAAATCGATGATTTCTGCGCCGCCACACACAACTAGTACACTGGCAGAGTATTCACCTTGATTAGTCGACAATGACCAGTGAATTTTCTCTTTCTGACTTTTATTCTCCTGCGGTTGTACTTGCTCTATCTTATGAACAACTACATTGGTATTGACTCTTAATCTTCCCGTTGCTTCTGCTGCATTCATTATTTGTTTAACAGCATCCTTGGGTGACACCCAACCGGCATAAGGCATGAATAAACCACCGTGTTGCAACGGTAAGTTAGCAACTTTGCTCGCTTGTTTTGCATCAATGCTTTTCACTAATTTTTCTGGCCAGGTCGCAAACTCAGCAAATTTCTGCTGGCGACTGAATAGTGACTTCTTATAAGAAAGTTCTAACAAACCACACCAATCATGAGGAAAGTGAAAACCTTGTTCAAGTACTTCGTTATAGGTTTGTTTAGCTTGCCAAAAAGCTTGTTGATAAAATAGACTGATATCATCTTTCTGTTGGTGTAATAACGGGTATAGCGCAGCAACAGCATTACTTGATGCACCTTGTGCTAGCGAGTTATCTTTACAAAATAAGGTAACTTTTATCCCTTGTTTTGTAAAGGCGTAAGCTGCGCAAGCTGAGGCGATACCGCCGCCTATAATGCTGACATGTTGGGGCTTGGTAATTGTTGGTCTTAATTGGTAGCCTTTTGTGGTATTGGGGTTTTGTTGAAATATGCCGGTTGTTATTTTTTCTCTGTTTCCAATATATGATTTTTTTGCTATGCGAAAACCAACGTGTTGCAATTGTCTTTTTACAAACCCTGCTACAGTAAAGGTAGCAATACTTGCCTGATCTTTTGATAAGCGACCAACTTGCTCAAAGAGCGAGACACTCCACATATCAGGATTTTTAGCGGGAGAAAATCCGTCAAGATACCAAACGTCAATCAAACCATTTTTTGGCGCTGCAATACCTGCTAATCCTTGAGTAGCATCATTGAAAATGACTTTTAAAGTCACCTTCGAATCAAAAAAACTTGCTGAAAACTCTTTCAGAACTTCATTGTTTGCATGATCTTCAGGATATTGTGCTAGCAATAATTCAGCTAAGGAACTCAATTGTGGTAATGATTGTAGTGAAAGCGCTAATTGTGCTTTCGTTAAGGGATATTTTTCAACGCTAATAAAACTAAGATTAACACATTCAGTTGGTGCTATATCTTGTTGTGATTTTTGGTACGCCTGTAAGGTCAATAGGAAATTTAAACCAGTACCAAAGCCTGTTTCAGCGATAACAAAACTGTTTTTTGCTTGTTTAATTCTTCTGCAGACATCATTACCATGAATGAAAATCTGCTCACTTTGTTGGTAGCCATATTCACTATCAAAATAAATGTCGTTAAATAGCTTAGAGAAGGGTGTACCATCTTGTTTAAAGGTTAAATCAGGAGATGTAGTTACCATTTTTGCCAAAAGTCGATCGATTTAATGTTATATATTGAGGGTTATTTTACGCGATTTTTTGCTTTAGATCAGCGTTATTGAGTTATTATTAGTTTAACAACCTAGATATTATGTTAGCAACATTATAGTATAGCGTACATGTGTACACTGATTTGTATTTTGCTTAAACAAGTACAACCAGTTGATGGGGCTTCTTCTTGTATAATAGCCCGATTTTAAAATTCTTATACTGGCTAAATTGCTCAGTATTATATTAAATTTTTAACAAAGAAATGGTTATTTAAATGAAACGTGTAGTGATCACAGGTATTGGTATTATATCAAGCATTGGAAATAATGCCTCAGAAGTTCTAACTTCATTAGAAACAGGTAAATCAGGTATAAGCCATTCAGAAAGTTTTGCTGAGCAAGGTTTGAAAAGTAATGTTTGGGGTAAGCCAAATCTTGAGATTAAAGATCATATTGATCGTAAAGCATTGCGTTTTATGGGCGATGCGGCAGGTTATGCCTATATCGCAATGGATCAAGCCATCAATGATGCCAAACTAACTGACGAGCAAGTATCGAACTTTCGCACTGGTATCGTCGCAGGCTCAGGTGGTGCATCTTCCGCGAATATAGTTTCTTCAAGTGACACGCTTCGTAGCCGTGGCATTCGTCGCGTTGGTCCTTATGCGGTACCAAAAACTATGTCTAGTACTGTCTCTGCTTGTTTAGCAACACCTTTTAAAATCAAAGGTGTTAACTATTCGCTTAGTTCAGCATGTGCAACTAGTGCTCACTGTATTGGCCATGCCATGGAATTAATTCAACTTGGCAAGCAAGATGTCGTTTTTGCTGGCGGTGGTGAAGAAGTTGATTGGTCATTAGCGATGATGTTTGATGGCATGGGTGCTTTATCTGCCGGCAGAAATGAAACACCAGAATTGGCTTCACGCACCTATGATGCTGACAGAGATGGTTTTGTTATCTCAGGTGGTGGCGGTATGGTGGTTGTTGAAGAACTTGAGCATGCACTTGCTCGAGGCGCACACATTTATGCTGAAATTGTCGGTTATGGCGCAACTTCTGATGGTTACGATATGGTCGCTCCAAGTGGTGAAGGTGCTGTGCGTTGTATGCAACAAGCCATGCAAGATGTTGATGGCGAAATCGACTACTTAAACACTCACGGCACTTCAACACCGGTTGGTGATGTAAAAGAGCTTGGCGCAATTCAAGAGTTGTTTGGTGAAAAGTCACCAGCCATTAGTGCAACTAAAGCAATGACAGGTCATGCATTAGGCGCCGCCGGCGTTCATGAAGCTATTTATTCAATTTTAATGATGGAGAACAACTTTGTTGCTCCTTCTATTAATGTTGATAACTTGGATGAAAAAGCACAAGGTCTTGATATTGTCACTGAGAAGCGTGATGTAGAGCTTAACTTAGTTATGTCTAACAGCTTTGGTTTTGGTGGTACTAACGCTACTTTAGTAATGCAGAAATTCAAAAGTTAATTAACAAGTAAAAATTACTTTCTGCTTTTATTTACTGAAGAATTCTCAAGCCATATTTAGCGTTTTGCTTAATATGGCTTTGTTTTTTCTAGCAGTTTAGCGTTAAACTTTCTATAATTAGAAAATTAAAACATTCCATTACCATATCGTTTAAATGAAAATACTCTTCGATGAAAACATGCCTTACGCTAAAGAGTTCTTTAGCGAAATTTTCGGTGCTGCTACCCAACTACAGCCATTTTCAGGTCGAGACTTAACTGCTCAGCAAGTGAGTGATGCTGATGTGCTTTTAGTGCGTTCGATAACAAAAGTAAATGAAGCACTTTTAAAAGAGAACTCAACGCTTAGCTTTGTTGGTACAGCCACTATAGGTATGGATCATATCGATCAAGATTATCTTAAGCAGCGGGGTATTGAATTTCATTCTGCACCCGGTTGCAATGCTATTTCTGTAGCTGAATATGTTATTAGCAGTTTGGTTATTTTAGCTGAGCGATATTTATTAGATTTATCACAATTAACAGTCGGCATTGTGGGTGGTGGTAATACCGGTAGCCGTTTAAGTGAGAAACTTACCGCATTGGGTATTACTCACAAAATTTGTGATCCTTTGCTAGCGAAAAATTCACAGGATACAAGAGAATTTTCCTCTTTAGACGATGTACTTAAGTGCGATGTTATTTCTTTGCATGTACCAAAAATAATAGGTGGAGCGCATCCAACTTATCATTTACTTGATGAATCAAGGTTAAGTAAATTAACTGATAAGCAAATCCTAATCAGTGCTTGTCGTGGCGAAGTTATTGATAATCAGGCTTTACTTGTACTTAAAAAACAAGGGCATGGTTTAAAGCTTGTACTTGATGTTTGGGAAGGAGAGCCAGAGGTGTTAACGCCTCTAATCGATTATACCGAGATCGCAACAGCACATATTGCTGGTTATAGCTTAGAAGGAAAAGCTCGTGGCACCGAAATGCTGTATCAGGCATTATGTGGTCATATAGAAAAGCGTCAACATATTATTATTGAGCCTAGATGCCAGTTAGTTAACCTATTGCCTACAGCAAGCATCCCTCTAATACAATTAAATCAAAAATTTAACCAAGTAGTGCTAAACCAATTGGTTAAAATGGTTTACGATGTCAGACGCGACGATGCAATATTTCGTCAGCAATTATCAAGTCAAGGTTTTGATAGCCTGAGAAAAAACTACCCAACTAGACGGGAGTTTTCAGCTGTACAAGTAACCTTGTCATCCAACGCCTTAAGTGATGTGCCACATCGCCTAGGTTTTAGTAGTAAATAGTTAGCTTAGTCTAACTAAATTTAATGAACATAAAGAGAGAGGATCATGGCACAGAAATTTGATGTATGCATACTTGGCGCAACAGGGCTAGTTGGCAAAACCATTATGGAAATTTTAGAACAAAGAGATTTCCCTATTAATAAATTATATCCATTAGCTAGCTCTCGTTCAGCAGGTGAATTTATTGAATTTAATGGTGAAAGCATCGAAGTGCTTGATGCGGATAATTTTGATTGGAGCTTGGCTCAAATTGGCTTTTTCTCAGCAGGCGGTGCAACATCGGCTAAATTTGCCCCTATAGCGGGTGATGCAGGTTGTATAGTTATTGATAACACGTCTGAATTTCGATATGACGAAGACGTTCCATTAGTGGTACCTGAAGTAAACCCACAAGCACTAGCCGAATATCGTAACCGTAATATAATCGCTAACCCAAACTGTTCAACCATTCAGATGATGGTAGCATTGAAGCCAATTTATGATGCTGTTGGTATTAGTCGCGTTAACGTTAGCACTTACCAGTCGGTTTCAGGTGGTGGTAAAGCGGCAATGGACGAGTTAGCCAAACAAACGGCAGACTTATTAAGTGGCAAGCCAGTTGAAACGAAAAACTTTTCTCGTCAAATTGCTTTCAACGTTATTCCGCAAATTGATGTGTTTCTTGAAAATGGTTATACCAAAGAAGAAATGAAAATGGTTTGGGAAACCAAGAAAATACTAAGTGATGATAACGTATTGGTAAATCCAACAGCGGTACGGGTACCAGTATTTTTTGGTCACGGTGAAGCATTGCATATTGAAACTAACTCACCTATTTCTGCTGAAGAAGTGAAAGAGTTATTAGCACAATCTCCAGGCATAGTGGTTTGTCATAATGATGAGGATTTTCCAACACAAATTGGTGATGCTAGTGGCAAAGATGAAACCTATGTTGGTCGAATACGCGAAGACATTAGCCATAATTGCGGAATTAATATGTGGATTGTTGCCGATAACGTTCGTAAAGGGGCGGCAACAAACAGTATTCAAATAGCTGAACTATTAATAAAAGAGCATTTAAACTAAGTAGATATTATCTATTAGTGGTATTTGAGTGTAATCGTTAACTTTAATAATTACACTTTAGAAAATAGAAACTCGCCGTTAACACCTGATAATATGTGTTAATCGCGAGTTTTTTGGTTTTTCTGTCAAAATATTAAGATATTTGTTTCGAATTTGATATGATTCTCATCAAGTCAATTTAGTACTTGTTTATGATGGAATGAATATTGCTTGAGTTTTAGCAGCTATTTCTTATCTTAACTCTGTCAAATAACTGACAAGTGGCTAATTTTGTGAAAAAAATAATAACTAGGAAAGCCTTGATGCAAAAATTATTTCGCCTGTGCCTACGGCAGGCTCTTTTTAGCACATTAACCGCTAGCATACTCACAACCAGTATTCTGATGACTAGCGTATTCATCGTTAGTATACCCACGTATGCACAAGAGGTTTTTGTTCAAGAACGTGGTATTCGTATGCGAGGGCCTAAAAGCAGCGATGTTTTTCCTTATGATCGCTATGGACCAATTTCCTCAAGGGATACATTGTGGAAAATAGCTTTGACGGTGCGCCCTGATAGCCGTTTAACCGTTTATCAAGTAATGCAAGCGCTGTATCAAGCAAATCCTAATTCATTCGTTGACGGTAACTTTAACCACTTAGTTGAAGGCCAATATTTAAAAATACCCTCTTTTGATCGCATGATGTCGGTCAATTCACGTGTCGCAGAACAAAAATCAGTTGATGATGATAAAGCTTGGCAAAAGAAATACCCTCAAACGGCTCAGAAAAGTTCAGAGCCTAAATTACCAAGTGTAAATAAAAATGATCTGGACACAGTAAAAACTGAAATAAATAAGAAACTGACAAAAATTGATGGAGAACAACAAGCACGTTTAGAAAATATTCAAAATGATGTGTTGGACTCTATTGATGGCCTACAGGCTATCTTGAAAGAAAATGAAGGCTTACGCCAGCGTTTATCATCATTTAATAGTCAATTAGGGACTATGCAAAAAGAAGTTGCAAAAAGTAAAGAAATTAAGCTGCAAATGGACGATATGATCAAATTGCAGCAAGCATTACTTGCTAAGGCTCAGGCTCGAGAGCAAGAATTGCTTCTTGAGAAACAACAAGCTGAACTAGAAAAAGACAGTATTTTCACAAGCCTATGGTTCATTGTTCTAATGGCTACTTTACCTGCAATTTTAATTTTATTGGCAGTGGCATTTATTTTAAAACGTCGAAATGTTGATGAAGCTTCAACAGAAGATAAGCCTAAAAAATCATCGAAAAGTAAAACAGCAGATACAAAAGAAGAAAAAGAAAAAACTCCATTGATGGAAGATGAAGAGCTCATACTTGACGATGAGTTATCTCTGGATGATGAGTTATCGCTTGATGACGATTTATCTATTGATTTACTGGAAGATGATGATGGTGACGCTGATGTTATTCACCTTGACGATGACGACGATGACGCTTTAGACGATCTAGATGACTTAGAAGATATTCTACTCGATGACGACCTTGATAATGAAGAACTCGAAGGTGGGGAACTCGGCCAAGATGCACTAGATTCCTTATTGATGGATGTTGACGATGATGACGCTGAGCTCCAAGAAACCGATGAAAGTTCATCTGATGAAGGAGAAGCCTTAGAAGGAAATGAATTAGGACAAGATGATTTAGATGACCTATTAGGTGGTCTTGAAGATGATGATCTTGAAATGGACGATGATGAATCTGATATTGAAGAAGTTTCTATAGAAGAAGATATTGAAACCGAAGAAGAGAGTGCAGGCACAGAAGAACCCGAAGCAAAAGATGACGATCAAGCAGAAATTACCGACCCAGATGATATCGATGCTTTATTAGAGTCAATGGATGTTGATGAAACACCTGCGGCAGAAGAGACAGCAGCAGATGATGCGCAAGCAGAAATTACCGACCCTGATGATATAGATGCTTTATTAGATTCAATGAATGTTGATGAAACACCTGCGGCAGAAGAGACAGCAGCAGATGATGCACAAGCAGAAATTACCGACCCTGATGATATAGATGCACTATTAGAGTCAATGGATGTTGATGAAACACCTGCGGTAGCCGAATCAGTAGTAGATGATGCGCAAGCAGAAATTACCGACCCTGATGATATAGATGCTTTATTAGATTCTATGAATGTTGATGAAACACCTGCGGTAGCCGAATCATCAGCAGTAGATGATGCGCAAGCAGAAATTACCGACCCAGATGATATAGATGCTTTATTAGAATCAATGAATTACCGACCCAGATGATATCGATGCTTTATTAGAATCAATGAATGTTGATGAAACACCTGCGGTAGCCGAATCAGTAGTAGATGATGCGCAAGCAGAAATTACCGACCCAGATGATATAGATGCACTATTAGAGTCAATGGATGTTGATGTAGCACCAGCTGTGGCCGAACCAGCAGCAGATGATGCGCAAGCAGAAATTACCGACCCTGATGATATAGATGCACTATTAGAGTCAATGGATATAGATATTCCAAATTCAAGTACTCCATCAGTAGATGAAGGTGGAGCAGATGAGGTTTTGCTTGAGTCTGACTCTAGTGATGCTTCAGCAGGTCAGGTTGATGTTAATAATGATGAAATAAGTGAAAATAAAACCAAAATTGAAGCATTAACCCAAGAATATGTAGCACCGTTATTATCGGCAGATTTTAGTGATATTCTCTCCAAGAACACTACAGAAGAATTAATTGAACCAGAATTAGCAGAAGCAGATGATTTTTTAGAAGAAACTGAAGAATTTGATATTGATGATTTAATTGCCAATGTTGGACAAGAAAATAGTGACATAATTGAGGCAAAGCAGGCTAAACTCGATGAAGAAGCTCTCGATATCGATGATTTGGAATCGCAAACTTTCGATGAGGAGACGCTAGCAGACTTATTGGCAGATAAAGGGTTAGAGCCGGCAATTGAACTATCCCCAGATTTTTCAGACCAAAACGTGCTTGCTGATTTATTAAATGATAGCGATGCAGCAGCAGATACCCAAGTATCAGAGGCGAATGAAATAAATGATATACAAGAACTTGATAATTTAGATTTTGATGAATTACTCGCTAATATTGAAGAAGAATCAAACGTTGCTAAGCAACCTGTGGACTTCAACCAGAACCTTGATATTGGCGATGAAATAACACTTGAAGATTTCGATAACTTTAACGCAGACACTAGCACAACCGATAGCGATGTGGACTTGGGGTTAGATTATGAAGTGAAAGATGAAGGCAGTTATGTTTCTGTTGACTCTTTACTTGATGATAGTCAAGACGTGCAAAGCAAAGAAGAGCCTTATGATAAGGCCAATATTGATGTCGGATTGAATGACTATCCTGAGTTTGCCGAGAACGTTAATCAAATAGATGTTGATCTTGATGAAAACGGTGTCGCGGCCAAACTTGATTTAGCCAAAGTGTATTTAGAGATCGGTGATGAAGATAATGCTCAAGTAATTTTGAAAGAAGTACTTAAACTTGGTGACCCTATCCAACAAGCCGAAGCAAAAGGATTATTGAATGACTTATAATCTTCATACTTCTATTGGCATAGCGCAGCAAAATAATGGATAATGCGCCACTAAAATAACGGTTAGAAATTGCTAGTTTAAGTGGAAGGTTTGCATGCGTTATGCGTTAGGCATCGAATATGATGGTAAAAATTATTGTGGCTGGCAAAGGCAAAAAAGTGTCGTTAGCGTTCAACAAAAACTAGAACAAGCATTATCAAAAATTGCTGATGAGCCTATAGAAGTTATTTGCGCAGGCCGTACCGATACGGGAGTAAATGCGACTAATCAAGTAGTGCATTTCAATACCAACAAAATCCGAAAAGATGTCGCTTGGACATTAGGGGTGAATACACATTTACCCAGTGATATTGCGGTAACTTGGGTAAAAGAAGTTAATGATGACTTTCACGCCCGTTTTAGCGCTACGGCGAGACGCTATCGTTATGTTATCTATAATAATAAATTACGCTCCGCTATTTTAAGTTACGGAATTAGTCATTGTCATTATCCTTTAGATGAAAAGTTAATGCATCAAGGAGCTCAACACCTTATTGGTAAACACGACTTTACTTCTTTTCGCACGGTTCATTGTCAATCTCATTCACCAGTTCGCACCATTCATCATTGTGAAATAACTCGACAGGGCGAGTATATAGTCGTTGATATTAAAGCTAATGCTTTTTTACATCATATGGTTCGAAATATTGTCGGTAGTTTAATGCGTGTGGGTCAGTCGCAAGAAAGTACACTTTGGATAAAAGAAGTGTTGGCATTGAAAAATCGTTGCTTAGCCGGTGTAACTGCACCTCCCGAAGGATTATACTTTGTGGAAGTTGATTACCCAGAACAATTTAACTTACCAAAAAGGCCATTTGGCCCATTATTTTTAAGTTAACGAGACAAATATAAACAAAACAGACCAGTTTTTTATATAAAACATAGGTTAAAGTGTGTTCTAATTCACGGTTATATTTGATATCACATTCTATTCAACTTTTTTTGCGCGTTTTTCCGCCAGAAAGTTGATTTATATTCGTTGCAATAGGCAAAAATAAAATTATGAGCTGGATTGAAAAAATTCTCCCCAAAGCAAAATCTACCCAAAAACGTAATATTCCCGAAGGCGTTTGGAGTAAATGTTCATCGTGTAATGCAGTACTGTATAAAGTTGAATTAGACAGGCAAATTTCTGTGTGTCCTAAATGTGATCATCATATGCGTATTAGCGCACGCAAGCGTATTGATAGTTTTCTTGATCAAGATAACCGTCAAGAATTAGGCGAAGAATTTGAAGCACAAGATATTTTAAAGTTTAAAGACTCAAAACGATACAAAGACAGATTAAGTGCAGCACGTAAAAATACCGGCGAAAAAGATGCATTAGTCGTAATGAAAGGTGAGTTACATGGCATGCCTGTTGTTGCGGCTGCTTTTGAATTTTCATTTTTAGGCGGATCAATGGCATCGGTAGTCGGTGCTCGCTTTGTTGCCGGTGTTGAGTATTGCCTTAAGCACAATTTACCTTTTATTTGCTTTTCTGCCAGTGGCGGTGCCCGAATGCAAGAAGCATTGTTTTCATTAATGCAAATGGCGAAAACGAGTGCAGCATTAGCTAAAATGAGCGAGCAGGGCTTACCTTATGTCTCTGTGCTAACGGATCCTACTATGGGGGGCGTTTCAGCAAGTCTTGCTATGTTAGGTGACATCAATGTTGCAGAGCCTAAAGCATTAATTGGCTTTGCTGGTCCTCGTGTTATTGAACAAACTGTGCGTGAAAAATTGCCAGAAGGTTTTCAACGTAGTGAATTTCTTTTAGAGAAAGGCGCAATAGATATGATTATTGATCGCCGCAACATGCGTGAAACATTGGCACGAATGTTAGCTAAATTTATGGGACAAACAAGTCCTTTCTAAACTAATTATGTCAAAACAAGAAAAGAGCCACTCCAAAGACTTTACCAGTCTTAATGAGTGGCTTTGTTATTTGGAAACTATTCATAATACTGAAATTGATTTAGGTCTATCACGTATTAGTCAAGTTGCACAACGTCTGCAGATAGATTTCAGTTTTGCCCGAGTGATAACAGTTGCGGGCACCAATGGAAAAGGTACAACGTGCGCTTTTTTAGAAAATGCACTATTGGATGAATCTTTTGCAGGAAAGAATCAAAATGTTGCAGTGTATTCATCGCCACATATAGAACAATTCAATGAACGTTTGCGGATTAACAAGTGTGATATAGATGATAAGTCGCTTATTTTTGCGTTTGAAAAGATAGAGCAGGCAAGAGCCGAAATATCATTGAGTTACTACGAGTTCACTACACTTGCCGCTTTTCTCGTCCTAATGACAATAAAACCGGAAATTATTATCTTAGAAGTTGGTTTAGGTGGTCGTCTCGACGCAACTAACTTGATAGACGCCGATGTGTCAGTGATCACCAGTGTAGACCTAGACCATCAAGCATTTCTGGGTAATGATAGAGAAAGCATCGGATTTGAAAAAGCCGGTATTATGCGCGCTAATCAACATATTATTGTTGGTGATCCGGATGTGCCAGCATCTGTCGTTGCTCACGCCCATCAAATCAATGAATTAGCTACAAACCCAAATCAAGCGATTTGCCAGCAAGCGTTGAGTAAAATAAAGCTGCGTAATCGAGACTTTTATATAGCAGAGCCCCTCGAGAACAATGAACTAACAGAGCATAGCTGGCATTGGCAGTATAGTGAAGCGAAGCAAAATAATACGGCCATAGATTATTGTATAAACGACCTAATTAAAACGCATATCCCTCAAGACAATGTGGCAACGGGTCTAATGGTTTTAAAGCAACTTGGTGTTGAGTTAACTGCTGAAAAAGTAAATAAACTTATCGAAAAAACAAAAGTTGCAGGGAGAACTGAGCTCTTTAATGGTCCAGAAATTAAAGATAAACTTTTACCTTTTAGTCCCTTAAAACCAAGTATATCGTCACATTCTTGCGATGTTATGCTTGACGTAGGACATAATCCGCATGCAGGGCGGTATTTAGCACAAAAAGTATCTCAGTTTAAAGTGCAGCATCAATATCAACGAGTTTTTGCCGTTGTTGGTATGTTATCCGATAAAGATATTCAAAATACATTGGCCCCTTTTAATGACATTATTGATGATTGGTTTGTTGCCCCTCTCACCGTTGCTAGAACAGCAACTTCTGAGCAAATAGCAACAGAGCTTACTCCCTATACTAATTCTATCAATTGCTTTGACAATATTACTCAGGCATTTAAAATGGCTTACCAAAATGCTAACTCAACAGATCTAGTATTAGTGTTTGGCTCATTCTTTACGGTTGCAGAAATCAGGCAACTATTGATTTAAGTTAATTGGAGTATCGCTTGTCTACACCGTTTCAAAATCGCCTTGTCGGCACCATCATTGTTGCTGCTGCTGTAATTATATTTTTGCCGGGTGTACTTGATGGTAAAAAAAAGTCTAACCAAACAGATTTCGATGCGATTCCAAAGGCGCCGACTTTCACAGGGAAAATGACGAGTAAGCCTTTTCCAAAAGAAGCACTACCGGTAAAAGATAAAGCCATAGTTTTCAATGAGCAGCCACAAGATGAATTATTGCGAAATAGTAAAATTAAAGGTACTGAAGATAATAGTTTAAACTCAGATGATTCAGTGACTAATAGTAATGGTAAAAAGGCAAAAGTTACTCCTGCAACCAAAGTGAAAAGAATCAACACTGATCAGGTAAAAATAGCGAAAAACAACTCGGCTATTAGCAAACCAATATTAGGGCAGCAGCCCACTAAAGCCGTCAGCAAAGAGGCTTGGGTTATTCAGCTTGGCAGTTTTAAACATAAAACGAATGTTGCAGAGTTAGTTGATAAATTAAAAGGTAATGGATATACCGTTTTCACAAAACCAATTAAAACGAAACAAGGTATGCTAACTAAAGTTTTTGTTGGCCCTGAGCTGATAAAAACCTCCTTAACTAAAAAGCTACCTGCATTGAAAAAGTTAACAAATGTACAGGGTAAAATCGCACGTTTTTATCCGACTAAATAACTTAATGGTGAGCAAAAAAATCTAGGCATTATTAAATTGATTCTGGTAGAATGCGCGCCTCTAATCGAAGAGAAACTTAAATGATGGTTTGGGTAGATTATGCCATTTTGGCAGTAATAGGTATATCAACACTAATTAGTTTGGTGCGTGGCTTTGTTAAAGAAGCAGTATCACTGGTTATTTGGATCAGTGCCTTTTTTATTGCCAGTACCTTTTATGCAAATCTTGCCAACCTTCTCACCAATATTTCAGATCAATTTCTACGAAACGCAGCAGCAATAGCAATATTATTTATAACCACGTTAGTACTGGGTGCTTTAGTAAACTACCTAATCGGTCAGTTAGTAAGTAAAACAGGACTTTCGGGTACAGACCGTGTTTTAGGTATTGTATTTGGCGCTTTGCGTGGCGTATTAATCATCAGTGCTGTGCTATTCTTTATGGATGCCTTTACGGGTGCTGCAGCAAGTGATTGGTGGAAAAGTTCACAATTAATACCTGAGTTCAGGTTAGTTGTTGAATGGTTTTTTGAGTATCTTAAGCAGTCATCAAGTTTTCTAACTTAGTGTTAATTTTTAATACTAATAACTAAGTTCCAAGCGGAGAAAAATTCATGTGTGGTATTGTTGGTATTGTCGGTAAAACCCCGGTTAATCAATATTTGTATGACGGATTAACAGTGTTACAGCATCGCGGACAAGATGCAGCCGGAATTGTTACTATCCATGACAATACATTTCGCCTTAGAAAAGGTAATGGTTTAGTGAAGGATGTTTTTCATACCCGTCATATGTTGCGCTTACAAGGTAATATAGGCATTGGTCATGTTAGGTATCCAACAGCAGGTACTTCCAGCTCATCTGAAGCGCAACCTTTTTATGCTAATTCACCTTACGGTATTTCGTTAGCTCACAATGGTAATCTAACTAATGCCGAGGAATTAAAGACTTGGTTAAATACCGAGGCTCGCCGTCACGTAAATACCACGTCTGACTCTGAGTTATTATTAAATATATTAGGCCACGAATTACAGCAAAGCGCTAACGTAACATTAACACCAGATGATGTTTTCACTGCAGTAGCCAATGTTCATAAACGAGTTCGTGGTGCCTATGCAACGGTGGCATTAATTGTCGGCTATGGCATGGTGGCATTTCGTGACCCAAATGGCATTCGACCATTAGTTTTTGGTAAGCGAGAAACTGAGAATGGCATCGAATATATGATTGCCTCTGAATCAGTTGCTTTGGATGCTTGTGCCTTTGAATTTGTTCGAGATGTGGCTCCAGGCGAAGCTATTTTCTTCACTGAGAGTGGTCAAATTCACAGTCATCAATGTGCTGCGAATCCTACCTATAGCCCATGTATTTTTGAATTTGTTTATTTTGCTCGCCCTGACTCGACCATTGATAAAATGTCGGTTTATGCTTCTCGAGTTGAAATGGGAACAAAGCTAGGAGAGAAGATTGCTAAGGAATGGGAAGATCTAGCTATTGATGTTGTTATCCCTATCCCTGAGACTTCGTGTGATATTGCCCTGCAAATAGCAAAACAATTAGAGCTTCCTTACCGACAAGGATTTGTAAAAAATCGTTATATTGGCCGCACTTTTATTATGCCAGGACAAGAACAGCGTAAAAAATCTGTTCGTCAAAAGCTTAACGCTATAGGTACGGAGTTTAAAGGAAAAAATGTATTATTGGTTGATGATTCTGTAGTACGCGGAACAACATCAGAACAAATTATTGAAATGGCTAGAGCATCTGGCGCTAAAAAAGTTTACTTTGCATCTGCTGCGCCTGAAGTACGTTTTCCAAACGTATATGGTATTGATATGCCTAGTGCCAACGAGTTAATAGCTCATGGTCGTGATGTGGACGATATATGTGATTTAATTGGCGCCGACAAGCTTATCTTTCAATCTATTGAAGATTTGGTTACTGCCGTTAAAACAGGAAACCCAGATATAAAACGTTTTGATACATCAGTATTTGATGGCATATATATTACCAATGATATTAATAGCGATTACTTGGCTAAACTTGATGCATTAAGAAATAATAGCACCAAGGAAGAGTCTGATAAAAATGCTGATTCAATTATTGATATGCATAACGAAGGCGCAGAATAAAGGTCTGTTCTTATTCTAATAGTTTTCTAATAACATGAAAATGCCGCCATTTTGTTAAAAGTAGCGGCATTTTTTTAATCTAAACTCTAATAAGTTTATACTTATGAAACATACTCAGGGCCAAAACCCATAGTCCACATTATTGCGCTAAACGCCATAATACTAACTAGCAAAACTAAGCCACAAGTGACTACAGAGCTTGAGTAAATAAAACCTTTTTCCTCAGGAATATTCATCATGATAGGTACGCCGGAATATAATAAATAGACTGAATAACATACCGCTACAAGCCCTGCTAGAGTAACAAACCAAAGTACAGGAAATAATGCCACCACACCAACCATTAACATTGGCGTTGCAGTATAAGCAGCAAGCTCTAATGATTGTACAAAGCTAGGCTTTGAGTCAAAAGTTTTTGCCATCCACTGTATTAAAGTGGCAAGTGCAAATACACCGGCAACTAAAGCAAAATACATAGCAATTGCCATAAATTGTGCACTACCTTGGCTTATTCTTATTGGATCACCAACCCCAATAGTCCAACCTATGTGTGCAGCCGCATAATACCCGCAAATTGATGGAATTAATGCCACCACTAAAATATGCATCAAACTATACGTTAGGCTCTCATGACGTTTTTCAATTGTTTGCCATTCATCTTTTGGATGAGCGTACAGTCCCCAAATATGATTTAATATCATAATAACTTCCTCTTGCGGTCCCCAATAAATTATTTAGCTACTAATTAGTGATTTTGTTTTTATTTGCTAAATATACGTTCGACTTTGATTATTTTTAATGTCGATACCCTATTTATGGAATATGCCTAAGCATACGTCAAGACTTGTTTGAAAAACGGCCTTAAAAAGAAAGGAATATAGAGTTTTTATATTTTATATAACTAAAAGTGATAATATTTATCGTTTATTGCTATAAGGAGAGGAGGAGTTGTTAACAGGTATAAAAAGAATGCCTATCGGTTTTTATGAAATCTTCACTCTAACAATTTTCATTATTTCTATCTCAAAACCTGCAATATTCTCATTTTCTGGGTAATAAGTAATATTTACTCTCTGACCATTAAGGCTTTTATAAAGTTTTTTACGTTTATACTTAAACGGTACATCGATATTTTCTAGCATCAGCGTATTTAAAATCCAATCATCAACTTCTCGTTGTACATGCGAAATAACTTTAATATTGTCGGTGTGCACCAGTTTTTGATGTTGCTTTATAAGCTGCTGTGCTTGCTTATTTTCAGGAACATTATTTCTGTTAAAGTTAGTCATGGTTTAATCAAATTAATGCAATGATAGGTTTTGCTAGTATCGCAATAAATAGCCTTTTTAAATAGTGCTATCATCGGGAATTTTTATTCTTTGTAAACCCCAATATAATAAGATTATCAATTAATGAAAATCACACCAATCTGCTAGCACCCATTTAACAAACATTGTAATGTGAAACTCCTCAATTTTGGCGAGGTGAAGCAGCGTAGAAAAGAGTTTAGATTTCATCATAATAGAATACTTAATTTGTGAGCTGTATGTAAATATGTGCAAGTTAAGTTTTGGCAACTTAAAATTAAGGGTGATCATTTAAAGCCCACTTTATGCTAAAAGTTAGCCCAACAGCAATATTTCAATTGATTCAATTTCTTCTTCTAAATTTATCTAATATGAATGACTTTTTGTGCGCTAAGCGGAATAAGAGCAGTCAAATTATCAAATGTCAGCATTCCAATCATACATCGGACAAAATTAAATAGGTCTGTAGACCAATAACTTAGTAAATGCAAGATGGCTAAATCCGTAAGTCATTGAAAAGTAAGTAGTTATATTGAGGGCCGACTTTGAGGTTCAGAAGGCTTTGTCAGAGAACCCTATTTCATAAGTTATGTTGTCAGGCCGTCGTTGACCTAATAGAGAGTCATTATAAAAGAGAGCTTTACATCTCTTGGCTAGTTATTTCAGTTTCAAAAACGACCCAAAATTTAATTTATCCTAAGTAAGCTCGATGATAATCAAATATAACTTTGAGTTAGTTGGAATTTCTTCTTTTTATACACTACTTTAATTGATAGGTATCAATGCCATATGCGGAAAGCTAAATTCTGTTGATTTTTACTTTCTAAATATTGGTGAGCGCATGCCTTATAAAATGCTTTCTAAGGCAATGATAGAGGCAGTTTAGAGACTTAGTAACTCAAGTGAATTCTAATTTACTTTTATTTCAATGGGTTATGTTCTTGTTAACAGTTACGGATACAAAAAGGAGATCACTATGTCCAAGGTAATTGAAAAAACGACTAAAAACAAAAAAAATAGTGCTAACAATTTAAATTCAACTAGCTACAAAGAATTAGAAGAAGCGAATAAGCTGTTGGAACAAGAATGTAAACGATTGCAAATCACTGTCGAAGACTACGAGGGTACAATCGAAGCCATCGACAAAGTTCAGGCAGTGATCGAGTTTAGTATGGACGGTACCATTTTAAATGCTAACGACAATTTTTGTAATACTCTAGGTTATGCACTCGATGAAATTATCGGCAAACATCACAGCATGTTTGTTGAACCTAAACTGAAAGAAAGTGCCGAATACAAAGCTTTCTGGGACAAGTTGAACCGAGGTGAGTACGAATCTGCTGAATATAAACGCCTAGGTAAAGGTGGCAAGGAGGTATGGATACAGGCCTCGTATAACCCTATTATGGACTTGAATGGCAAGCCGTTCAAAGTAGTGAAGTTTGCCACTGAAGTCACCGAGCAGAAATTACAAAATGCCGATTTCTCCGGTCAAATCAGCGCCATTGGTAAGGCACAAGCGGTGATCGAGTTTAATATGGATGGCACTATCATTAGCGCCAATGAAAACTTTTGTAATACCGTGGGCTATGCACTCGATGAAATTGTAGGCAAACATCACAGCATGTTTGTTGTTTAAGCAAAGTACCGAATACAAAGCTTTCTGGGACAAGTTGAACCGAGGTGAGTTTGAAACTGCTGAATATAAACGCCTGGGTAAGGGCGGCAAAGAAGTATGGATCCAAGCCTCGTATAACCCCATTATGGACTTAAATGGCAAGCCGTTCAAAGTAGTGAAATATGCCACTGAAGTCACTGAGCAGAAATTGCCATTGGTAAGGCACAAGCGGTGATCGAGTTTAATATGGATGGCACTATCATTACCGCCAACGAGAACTTCTGTAATACCGTGGGCTATGCACTCGATGAAATTCAGGGACGACATCATAGCATGTTTGTTGAGCCTGACTTTAAACGTAGCCATGAATATCAAGCGTTTTGGGAGAGTTTAAATCGCGGCGAATATGAGTCAAAAGAATATAAACGCCTCGGTAAAGGTGGTAAGGAAGTTTGGATCCAAGCGTCTTATAACCCTATTTTAGATTTAAATGGTAAGCCCTTTAAAGTAGTTAAGTTTGCTACCGATGTGAGCGCACAAAAATTAAGAAATGCGGACTTTTCTGGACAAATAGAGGCGATTGGTAAGTCGCAAGCGGTCATTGAATTTAACATGGATGGCACGATCATTACTGCCAATGATAACTTCTTGAATACAGTCGGTTATTCATTACGTGAGATCCAAGGACAACATCACAATATTTTTGTTGAAGCTAGTTATAAAACAAGTACTGAATATCAGCAGTTTTGGGAACAGCTAAATCGCGGAGAATTTGACAGTAGTGAATATATGCGAATTGGTAAAGGTGGTAATAAGATCTGGATCCAAGCGTCTTATAACCCTATTTTTGATTTAAACGGTAGGCCGTTTAAAGTGGTCAAGTATGCTACTGACATTACCGCACGTAAAAACGCTATCGCTCAAATAAAAGAGACCTTACTGACCATGTCTCAGGGAGACTTATCTCAGGCTATTGATACCGAACTTGATGGTGAATTTAGCATTATCGGCGATTCTATCAATGAATTTATGGGGATATTAAATAACATGGTTACTGATATCCGCAGTGCATCAACCAATGTTTTTGATTCAGCCCGTGAGATTGCCGAAGGGAATAATGAATTAAGCCATAGAACCGAGGCGCAAGCATCAAGTCTAGAAGAAACTGCTTCGGCGATGGAAGAGTTAACTTCTACCGTACAGCAGAATACTGAAAATGCTAGCCAAGCCAGTAAGTTATCGGTTTCTGTTATGGACAAAGCCAGTAATGGTGGTGCTGTGGTACAAAATGCGATTACTGCAATGAGTGATATTAATAGGTCCAGTAAAAAAATTGCCGATATTATTAGTGTTATTGATGAAATTGCCTTCCAAACCAATTTACTTGCGTTAAATGCTGCCGTAGAAGCAGCAAGAGCGGGTGAGCAAGGCCGCGGTTTTGCGGTAGTTGCAGCAGAAGTTCGTAATTTGGCTCAACGTTCAGCAGGTGCGGCAAAAGAAATAAAAGGTTTGATTAATGACAGTGTTGAAGCGGTTGGTCAAGGCACTAAATTGGTTGATGAAACCGGGCAAACTTTTAACGAATTAGTTGCTGCTATCGAAGAAGTCGGCAAAATGATTGCCGATATTGATAGTGCAGGTCAAGAGCAATCAGCAGGCATTGGTGAAGTTAGTGCAGCCGTTAGTCAAATGGATGAAATGACTCAACAAAATGCAGCTCTGGTTGAAGAAGCTGCGGCATCAAGTAAATCGATGGAAGAACAATCACAAGTGCTACTCGATCAAGTGGCTTTCTTTGCTACTGAGGAAGAAGATCCTGTGCCTATGGTTAGCCGACAGACACAAAGAGAAGCTCGCCAGGTTGTAACTAAGCCGTCTAGACCACATCGACGTGTTAGGGCTAGAACATAAACGGATAATGAATGGGAAGAGTTTTAGGAGCGATAAATAAGCGCCAGTCGCGTTCAATGATATCGACCTAACAAAGCAGCCTCGGCTATTAATAAAGGATTAGATAATAATCTTTTATTAATAGCCGAGTGCGAGTTCGACAAAATTGCGCATCACAATATTGAGGATAACATTGCGTTATTTTAACTAATAAATAATAAAAATTTCAAGGAGAATATAAAGGATGTTTACTCCTAGCAGTAATGAATATACAGCACGTATTACCATGAGGTTTTGGTATTTAATCAACATATTGTCCTGTGCTTCATAACTCTTTCGTCTGTGCATATTCCGAACAAATAATAGTGCAGTGGAGGATAAATGTTGAATAATCAAAAGCCGTTATTATGGCTAGTGATGTCACAGCAGATAACTATTTAGCACTGGTGTTGTACGCTGTAACTTTATCCCATTTACACGAGAAAGAGGTCGCAGATTCTTTATTGCATAAGGTACAAACATTCCTCAAGTTGGATAAGGTCTTTGATAAAGTTAAGGTTGAGTTTACCTTGGCCGAAATCAATGCGTAGTTAGGTAACACTGCTCAAGCATTATTACATTTGGCGACCGCATTAGAAATGGGCTGGCTTGAGTCATACAATAGAGAATGGTGGTCATTGCAGGATAATCATCTTTTACGGCCTTTGCATGAAGCGCCTCAATTCAAATTTTTGCTGGAGCAACACCAGGAAAAACTAAACGAATTGCGAGAGAAAGTTACTCGAAGGTTAAGCACAATACCTAGTTCGATTGAGTGAAGCCTTCTTTCACTGCATTAACGGCCAACTACGACTATTGGCGAGCAGGGTCTGTTTGTTCTGTTGAATATGGGAATGAGGAGTTTAATTTAAATGAATAGAAATTTAAATACTTGAAATTATAATGATTATTAGCTTATTTCTCGCAGACTGAAACTAGGGAAATACGGTCAGCCATGACACATTGTTAGATAGAGTCTGCCTTATCACATTGCTGTATCACCTGAGAAGCTAAATAGAAGCATCGCCTAATTAAGAAAAGCACGGGGTGACGATTGAGTGGTCTAGCTGAGGCCCCTAAATGAACCATTGTAGATGTCGACTTGCCCTTCACCGAACGGCCGATAAATAGTCGAAACAGCGGTCGTTAGATTAGCAAAAGGTAATGTCTATTCGTATCTTAGTAAGCCATAGTAGAGCCTGTAATATTAAATATTATTTGATATTGAATCATCTATAAAAATAGCCGCGCAATTCTTAATATGAATATGATAAAATCTCCTATTATCTAATGTTTATTACCTATAAGTTCAAATTCATGTCTGTCGAAAAATTATTAGCGCCAATCAACTCCTTTCTACAATGTGAAACCCCTCAATCCTGGGTAAATGAAGCTGTGAAGAAAGAGAATTTAGATGTGATCTTAATTGACCACTTAATTTGTGAGCTGAATGTTATAGTGTGCAGGTTCAAATCACTAAGTTAATAATGATAAGAGGTTGCCATGGCTGAGAAGATTAAAGCTTTCACATATATGAGGTTTAGTAGTACCAAGCAAATTGGTAATAGCTCTATTGATAGACAGGATAGCGCGCTTACACGTTGGTTAGAGGCTCATAAAGATGTCGTTGTAATGGACTCTTATATTGATGAAGCAATGAGTGCTTGGAAAGGAAAGCATATTGAGAATGGTTCATTAGGTCGTTTATTAAAAGCTATAAAAGATGGGCTTGTTCCATCAGGGGCATTGATTTTAGTTGAGCATTTTTCAAGACTTTCTAGAATGAGTCAAGATGAAACGACTGATCTAATACGAGAAATTTGGGATGCAGGAATAACTATTATTACTGTTGAGGATAATGCCGTATATAGCCCTAAAGACCGAGATGATTTAGCGAAACGTCTTCGATTAGTTGTCGAAATAGACAAGGCATATTCAGACTCAAAATGGCGTTCAACTAAAGTTAAAGAAAGTTATGTCAGACGTGAAAAAAAAGCAAAGGAAGGTATTACTCCTGCAATGAGAAGACCATTTTGGCTTGATAAATCAGGAAAGCTAAATGAAAATGCAGAGATAATTAGAGATGTATTCTCACTATATTTGTCTGGTCTTGGTCAAATGTTGATTCTCTATAATCTTAGAAAAAAGTATCCAAATAATAAAACGGTTAAAAAGCTAAGTCCACCTACGATTATTCGCTGGATCACAAATGAAACTATTCGTGGAATGTGGCGCGGTCAAAAAGTATATGATCACGTTGTTGAAGATGATGTTTTCTTTGAAGCTCAAAAAGTTCACAGAAAAAGACTAAATGAAAATGTAAAAGCTGACCGAAAATGGCCTTTAAGCGGCTTAATTCAATGCGGTTACTGCGATGCAGGTATGAGTATTCAACAAACTGGGAATAGTTTACCTGTTTTACGTTGTAGTACTCGACAAAGAACAAATATTAGTAAATGTAAAGATGCAGGTATGCACACTACTTTCCCTTATCTGGTCGCTCATCAATATTTTTTTACAAGGATAAGACGGCATGCATTGAAAAGGTATACTTCAAATAGTCATCTGAAAGATAGTAACTTTGAATTAAACGAAATAGCAGCAAATCTTGTAAAATTAAAGAGTCAGTTGATAGAAGAAAAGAGTTTTTATAAAGCCTTAAAAGATGAAGGTAAAAGTGGTCGAGCAGCATTAATGTTACTTTCTGAAACAGACGAAGAAATTGAAAGGTTAGAAAATAGGCAGGAAACATTAACACAGGAAATGCTTAATCATGAGAGCATGAATACTTCAGATGAAGCGCTGGAACTTATTGATGACCCAATGAATTTTAATTTTGCTATGCATAGGCTTGGAATAAAACTAGTGGTCAAGGATAGGATAATATCATTTGAGGATAACCTAGGCTTTGAATTCAAAGGTTACTGTCGAAAGACAAAGAAATATATTTGTCATGATCTTATGAAAGGTGAAGATTTTGAGATTATAAATCCTCAAGATAATGAGATCCTGTTACTAAATAAACAACTTAGAACCGCAAAAAGTGCAAATATAAAAAGAAACAAAATGAGGGAACTTAAAAAGAATGATCCTAAGGGTTATCGTAAACATGTGAAAGGCGTAGTTAAGAATTTTCATGATGTGCTCGGTACAAAGAAAGGGTAATTAAAATACAACTCGAAAATTTAGAATAAACTGGCTTTATTTGAAATTTTGAGTAAACAAGCTTGCGCGTTAGCCTTTAATAATATTGATTATTCACTACTTAATTAAAATAATTAACCCATAAGTAGAATGTCATATATTCTGCACAGCTCTGATAAATTGTATTAGCTCAAACCTGGATTGACACTTTTGGCAAATAAGTTTTTATCTAGTTTGAGAGTCACAAAAGCCACTATTGTAGCTATGCAATATAACTCCACACTCCCATCATCTGCTAATACAAATCATTTTAATGACAGTAAAAAACATTTATGACACTATATAATTAATAAAACTTTTTATTTATATTCAGGGAAATATATGTCAGGGATTGAAGTGTTGGCTGGAATGAGTATTCCTTATCAGCAAAATAAAGAAGATAAAAAATGGGCTGGAACAATTGGCCATAGTTGGGATAAAGATTCTCAATCAGTCATTGATTTTGCGACCGAAGCAGATAAAAAAATAAGAAAAAAAGTCAAAAATCATGGGAAATTTAGCTATCCATTAAAACCTAAAACTCTTGCTTCAGAATTGACAAAGCATCTTAACATTGACCTTGATTTATCTTTTGACGATTTTGTTAATACAATTCAGGTTAACAATGGCATATCGTTAAAAACTACTAGAGTGAAAAGTAAGCTAGTATTAATTTTTCTGAAATATAAAAAACCAGCTCCTAATTTTGTTGAAGAACTACCTGAATATCATGAATATTTTTTGGTCATGTTGTTAAAAGATAAATCTGCACTTAAATTTGATGATAATGGTTCTCCTAACGGAACAAATATTATTGATTTTGAAGATGTTATGCAGGCAGCTACATTTTCTTTAGATGATTTTCAAGACTCGTTAAATAATGAAGAATCACCAGATGTATCATTTATAAATGGAGCTACGGATTATTTTATTGATTTTTTAGACGCTGAAGACGTAATAAAAAATAAAGAGAGTGTAAATAATCTCTTAACTGCACTTGCTGATTTTGGTGATCAGTTGAAACTGACAAGAACTGAGCGAGAAAAGTGTGACGGTAAAGTAAAAGCCTTCATTGATGAAAATGAGCGTAAGGGCTTTACGACTAAACTGCAAGATATAAGCATTATTATGTTTAATGCTCTAAAAGAGAATAAAGAAACAGGTATAGAACGAGATTCTTTTGAGGATTATGTTAGGGAGTTTAACTATAAAATAAATGATGAATTTACTGTTACCAAGATAGATCGAGATCAATTAGAGTTTATATCCTTTGATACAGATGTGGGTAATCTCAAATTAAAAAAATCTTTAATTCAAGATGTTCAAACTGGTGGGAATATTGTTTTTAATCCACATACTGACGAACTAACAATTACGACAAAAGTTACTGACCCAGAGATTCAAAATCAACTGAAGCAGATTCAACATGACCTTAAAAATTGATGTTTTCAAGGATTTATTTCAGTCAGGTAAGTTCGTAATAGATGGGAAATATCTGACCTCCAAAGATATTTCTAAATCAGATTTCAACAACTGGTTTCCTGTTGACACTTATAAATCATCAAAATTTGATGATCGTAGAAGTGAAGGTTCTGTAGATATTATTGATATTGAATATATTTTTGATAGTTATCATGATTTTGTTAAAACGGTAAATGATCATAATTTTGAAGGTAATGAAGTATATATAAATGGTAAATGTTTTTTAGAAGTCAATAACTTTAAAGAATATTACTTGAACTGGTTACTTTTATTTGAATTAGCATCGGAACATGATTATGTAAGTGAGTCCACTCAAAAGACTAAAACATTTATCATTGTTGATGGTAGTGGCTCTACAGAAATTATTGAATTAAATATATCTTCATACACTCCAGATGAAGTAAAAGATTTAATTGAAAATATTTCTGATCCAGCTTTGCTTTTAAAGTCATGTTCTGAACAAGACGCTCATCAGTGTGAAAAACTATCTGTTTTAAAAACATCAATAATTAAGTATTTTAAGAAAAATTCTGAACCAAAATTATTTCTATTATGTTCAAGTATTGAACTTTTAAATCTTTTTCATTTAAATTACGAAACTTATCTAAAAAGTTTTTCTTTTGAAGATTTTATTAAAGATTTAGAAGATGACGTAAGCGAATTTGTAAATAAAGTAGAAGATCAAGTACAAGGCTTTTATATTCAAGCATTAGCTGTACCAGGTACAGTTATTCTAGCCTCAGCTTTAAGAGGGGCAGAAAAAAGTATCAGTTTAGCACTAGTTTTTAGTAGTCTTCTTGCTTTGATACTTGTCTTTAGATCTTTACATACGAAGATTAAATTCATCAATCGTGTTACAGACAACACGAAGTTAAAATTAAATTTATATAAAGATAGAACTGAAAATATTACTAATGTCTATGCTAAGGAGAGTATTTCAAAAAAACTTGATATTTCAATTGGTCAAATTGATGATTTAAATACTGAAAGTAAAGATGAAATAGAGAAAGTAAGAGATATTATAATTGCTGTAATTTCTATGTACGCTATAGCTTCTATGATTTTTTCACACACATAAATAGTAACTATTAGTATTTAACTAAGACTATATCTAGTGTCTTAAATTAATCGGAAGAGTTTATTAGAAAGGCAGCTTGAGCTTATTACTGTCTTTCAGATTTAGTTAAACTCTGATATTTAATAAAGTCAGGTAAAGTTTGAGCGACTACAGATAATTATAGGTTCTTAAGCTATACATCGTTACTGTTATCTAAGAACGTTCACTAACTTATCCTTTATAGTTAAATCTTCGACATCACTTAAACAAAAATGAATATTCTCATCAGCAAAATAGCCTGATGCAAATACTTTGGTTAGATAAACAGGTAAATTGATCTTGGTGTCATTTCTTCTTTTTCTTGCTGGTTTGTTTGGTTCTATCGCTGTTACTGGACTATCTAATAAAATAACCCCGTTACAGATATTTGAGGTGCTCTCGTTATTAGTTGAGTCAATGTAGCGTACACGGTATGAGTGAGACTCTAGGATTATTCTGAAATGTTTTAAGAGTTTATTTTGTGGATCAATAGCATTAAGTTGATGCATTGTTTTTATAAAATTACTGTGAGATTTAACAAAATCAGAGATTAAGTAATTTTTATCGAGGTGAGTATCACATTTTTGAATTCGTTCTCTTCCTTGTTTTTCAACTTCTTGAGAGTATTTAATCATTTCTGTGTATGAAGTAATACCAAGCTTTCTTACGCTTTTAGATGCACCTTTGTTTACATATATTTGTGTATCAGGATGGAAGTTCTCAAGGAGCTGAATTGGTTTCAACGATCTAAATTCTGTTTTTTTCAGGAATGTATTGTCACCTTGTTGCTCTAAAGTTTCTGTATAAGAAACGGCAAAATCGTGGATCTTTTTCTGTAGTTTTATTAGTTTGAAAATCTTAATGTTTTTTTGCTGAACGTCAGAAGAAAAGTGATAAACATATTTATTATACCGTTCATCATTTTCAGTTTTAACTTCAATTGCTGTCTCTTCAAGAGCAATATGAATAAGTGCTATCGACCTAAAAAACAGCTTGTAAAGGGACGGTATGGGATTGCTGTTTTTATTGACTATTACCTTAAAATCCGTCTTAAGTATTGAAATAGTGTCTTGTTGGTATTTCTTATTGTGTCCTCGTAATTGAGAAATGTAATTTGAGCTATTCATTATTTTACCTTATATAATAATAGGTTATATCTTTTTAACCTATACTCAGCATTACATAAGTAAATCTTATTTCAAGAGGAAAACTTAATTGATTTTTATTTATTTTGCAATGTTATTCATTTTTTTGGTTTCAACCTTCCCAAAGCTCATTCCTGTAGTTTTTGCATGATCTGCTGGTTTTGAATTAAAGAATCTTGCAAGCAGTTTTGAAGTTTCTGATTTTGCGCGAGCAATTCGTCTATCTGTGTATTTCGTTTGTTTATTAGCGTCTGATTGGTTGAAATGATGTTTTGCAAATCGTGCAATATCTTTAATTGCTCTTGATATTTTGTTAATTGCGTTACTAAATTTTCCATTGTCTTTCTTCCTTGATTGTATTTTTATATTTTTTACTTCGGTACTTTCTTGACGTTGAATATTTTCTTGTTTACTTAATGTTTTAGTACTGTTCTGATATTTTAAAAATGACTGTTGCAGTTTTTGTGCATGCTTATCTACAATTCTCGCCAGTTCCTTTTCATCATCAAGTGAAAAGCCTGAATCAGTCTCAGAAGACTTTAAATTGTGCCTATAACGGATCATTTCGTTGATTGAATCCTCACCATAGAACAAACCTTTTAATCTGATTGATTGGCGCATTTCAGTGTTTTTAATCGAGATGTAGTTTTTACCAGTGCGATTAACATTAAAACCAAGCTGGTTAAGATATTTTATTATTTCATCCCTTGAACCAACTTGATTATCAGCAACCTTTTCTTCTATTAAAGTTGAAAGGCAACTTAATCTCTCTTTACTGGTTTTTAGCATTTTAAATGTATCAATGATGGTATTGGTTTGTTTGATATCAGTTGGGTTTTCAAAACCATACTGGTTATTAATTTTCTTTTGTAAAAGCTGTAACTTTTTTAAATATTCCCCTTTGTGTGAGGGACTAAATCTGACCATTTTATAACTGTCATATCGCATGTTTGACAGTAAAATATGTATTTCATTATTACCCTTGTCTGTGTGCTTAACAGCCAATACGTTCAAAAAAGCATGTTCTACAGATGGAGAATAAACATCTAAAAACTGCTGAATAACATTTTGCTCAATTTCAGGAGTTAGTTTTTTAGAATCATTATCCGAAAAAGCATAAACAAATGATAAATATGGGTGACTAGCTTTAAATCCTTGCATTTTATTGAGCCAAATATCCTTATCACCATATAGACATTGGGCGGTATGATCAGCTACACGGTCATTTAACAGGTAATTTGCCATAACCCTAGGTTTGGCCTTTGCAGAGCAAAACTTAGCGATCATATAACCTTCTAATGTCAGATAATGAACAATCAATACTCAGTAACTGAGCGTTAATCCCATTCGGGTCAAAATCTTTATAATCGTCAATTGCTACTGTATTTATGTGTTTGGCTATCTGATTCATATTTTTAAATGTTGCTGCTAATTCTGCTCTGAGTTTATTTATTGCAATTAGCCTTTGATGCTCTAAAGCTGCAAGTTCGGGATCTGGCTCTGTAATAATGATCTTTGCTTTACGCATTAATACTTCAAATAAGTCATTATAATTAAGTCCTGAAGCATGTTTTAGCGAGGTTATGAATAAATGCATATCCTCAGAAAAACGCATGGTTAACCGCTTTGTTTTTGTATCTTGGACTAGATGCTGTTTTGATCTTTTTAGCTGGTTCAAAAAAGTTGTGGCAATAAAACTTTTTATTTTTTTGTATTCTGATTTGTCTTGAGCTTTAAAGCTCAATTCACAGAGTATTTCACTATTCTTGCTGTTGTACTTTGCTGTTTTTATCTGATATTTGTATTTCTGCATTTAGAAAATCCTTTTCGTAATTCTTATAAAAGGAGTATGAGGAACCCCTCATCAAGAAATGACATACAGGCGAAGCCGATTTGTATGACATTGTTTACTCTTGCCTTTCCTAAAAACATATCTCATTAAAAAAAGAACTCAACAGCTTATGCACTTTCTGGTTTCAAGATCTATTAGCTATTGCAGTTTTTTAATATTTTGCAAAAGTGATAATTAACCAAGGATGTTAATTATGAATATAAAAGACCAAATAAAAGAATTTACTGTTTCAGATAACGAAGCAGTACAAGCATTTGAAAAAATAACGCAGAGATACAATTTACAGAATCGAATAATTGATAGATTTATTTATGTCATGACACAAGATTATTCTGAAATTTGTGAAGAACTTTATGATCGCGGTGAGTTGTCCCTCGACCAAAAATCACGAGTTGAATGTTCACTGCTTAAGATAAAAAGGCAGATAGTGAGATTTTGTATAGAAGGTGCTGAAACGAAAAAATTATCGGCAAAAATTAATAGATTAACTGACCTTTTTAAAAGATTAAAAAAATTTATGTCTCCAAAAATGAGAAAAAGAGTTAAAGATAATATTTTTAATTTGCATGTAGATTTGAAAAGAAAATTTGAACAATTACAACTTGAAGCAATGGATCTAGCAGCAATTGAGTCTGAACATCAGGTATTAATGGAAAGGTTAGCACCAAACCATCCAACATTGATATGGTACAACTCAAAGTCTAAAAGTTATGAGTTTAAGCGAATTGGTAAAAAGTATAAGAAAAAATAATTTATAGAAAATGTATATTAGCAATAAGAAGATTTAATCAATAAAACAAAAAATACAGAAAAAAAATTGAGATTTACTGTTTTCTGTTTCTATACAATGAAAATATCACAAACTTTCAAATTTTATCACTAGCGTCACGCACGAAGTGCAAGACAGTGACAAGACAAGCATTCGGAGAATGCTGAACAGATAATATAAGCAACTTTGTTGCGATTATTAGAAAACAACATTAATGACCGCTGAGCTGATTTGGGCGATAACATGGATTTTATGCGGTCAATAAATAATTAATTATGTGACTCAGTAATAGATATATAGAGGGAATTTTTGTAAACCATTAAAAAAGCCTGAATAATAGCCTTTTTAAGCTTATAGTAATTCCTATAATTCAGGAGTTAACATCCTTCTATGTAGGAATTTATATTATTGTGCTTGATAGCTTGGTATAGTTTAGATTAATAACACATTACTCTAAGTGACAATTCTAATATGGAAAAAGATGATTATACAAAGCGAATCGAAAATCTAAAGCAAACTAACGAAAACTTACATAATCAATTGGAGGCAGTTGAAAAAAAGGCTAAAGCAAACAGAAATTTGAATTTTATTCAATTATATAGAAGCCAATTATCCAACTTAAGAATATTGAATAATACGTGTCCTCTGGCTTTAACGGTATTACTTATTTTAATTGAAAAAATGAATAGTCAAAATTCTATTGTAATGCCTGTTGAAACGTTAGTGAAAATAACAGGTAAAAGCAAATCTGTTCTGTATAACGCTATTAAAGTGCTTTCAGATAATAAGTTTATAAAAAAATTAGAAACAGATTCAATGAAGTTTAGTGTGATAAATTCTGAAATATTCTGGCAAGAAAAAGCTACTTTAAAAGACAAATTTGAATTGTTCAACGATCCAAAGGTTGGAGAGAATTTTGATAAAAAGTATACCGAAAATTGGGATAAGGTTAAGTTATTAAAAGTCCCTTTTATTAACTCTAGCCCTAACGAATGATATTGTTATTTCTATCTGAGGCCTAAAATCTAAGAAAATATCTAGGTTTTAATTATTAACAACTTACTGATTTAAATATTTTATTTAAGGTGTACAATAAAAAGATAAAACAAAACATTTACTTAACTGGTGAATGTAAAAGGACAGAGTAGAATGGATGCAATCAATAATAACCCTGATGTTACAGGGTTAATACTAAAATGGTCTGAAGGTGATAAACAAGCGCAAGACCAACTTTATTTATTTTCATATCAAAAGTTTAAAGAGTTAGCGCGTAAGGTAAAAAACAAAGCTGTTGCAAAGCACGGTGAAGAACCATTTTCTTTAATGAATGTTGCCGCTAATACCACTTCGCTCGTGCATGATGCTTATATCAAAATAAGCCAAAGTAAAGAGATTGAGCATACCTCTCGACAAGATTTTTACACCCATTTTAGCCAATCAATATATTCAATCTTAATTGACCATTCTCGTAAGTTGCTTGCAGGAAAAAGACAGAATAACTATCAAAAAACAGATTCATCTCATCAAATTGAAGAGAAAGAAGTGATTCAATTGGAACGCTTAATTGAACTCGATTTTGAATTGAAATTTCTAGCTAAATCACATAGCAGACAAGTCAGAACTTTTTTACTTAAATACGTTTGTGCGGTGCCTCATGCTGAAATAACAGATATTCAGCAAGTTTCAGCATCCACGGTTGAAAAAGATTTACTGTTTGTTAAAAGCCAACTATCAAATAAACTTTCAAAATAAGAATAATAAATGAATAACCTATACCAATATTTTAGTGACTTAATTTCACTGACTTCAGATGAGCAAAAATTATATTTAGATAAAAATGTGACTGATGAACCTATTCGACAAGCATTAGAGTCTATGTTGTCACAGCAAGCTTTCGATTTTACAGCATTATTTTCTGATGGAATGTCATTGAGCGATAATTTAGTTAATGGTAATAACCTTATAGGCCAGAACATTGGTAAATATGAAATTACTTCATTGATTGGTCAGGGGGGGATGGGCTGCGTATATTTAGCAAATCGTGCTGATGGTGAATTTGAGCAACAAGTTGCGATTAAAGTTATTCCTAAAGAGCTATTTCAACAAACCTCAGAGCAATACTTAAACCATGAAGCGCAAAGTTTAGCGCAGCTAAATCATCCTAATATAGTGCCAATCTTTGATGCAGGAAAAACCGATCAAGGTGCTGTTTATATTGTCATGCGTTTTTTAGATGGCTTGTCATTAAATCACTATATCAAACAGCACTCACTTGATAATAATTTCAAATTAAAACTCTTTATTAAATTATTAGATGCAGTGAGTCATGCTCATGCAAACCAAATTATACATCGTGATATTAAGCCTCAGAATATTCTGGTTGATAAATATGAGGAGCCTTCGCTAGTTGATTTTGGTATTGCACGTTTAATTGACGATGGTTCAAACCCGATTAATCAAGCCTATTTAAAAGCTCTATCTTTTGCATATGCCAGCCCTGAACAAAAGTCAGGTGATAAAGTTACCACGGCTTCAGATGTATTTAGTTTAGGTCAGGTGTTTAAATTTATCATGACAGAGCAAGATCCAAATTTAGTAATAGATGAGGGTCAAACAGATAAAAAATTCTCTGAATCAATTAAAGCTATCATTAAAAAAGCGACTAATGAAGATACAACCAAAAGATATGAAACGGTAGCGCAGTTTAAACAAGACATTATTTTATTTTTACAGAATAAACCGACCCAAGCTTTTGGAAATAAATTACACAATTTTAAGTTGTGGTTTAAACGGAATAAAGTTGCTGTAGCTGCTTCTGCTGCTATTTTTACAGCAATTACCCTGAGTGGCGTTAAAGTTTATAGCTCAACGTTAGAGGCACAAAAACAGGCGGTATTGGCAGATGCCAACTTAAAAATCGCTGAGAATATGCTCAAACAAGTTGACGTGAAACTTTCAACAGAAACAGAACGTCAGCAATCATTAGTGGATGTTGCACAAAGTATAGATATTAAATTATTACCAGAAAAACAGGCGGTTAGATTAACCAAATCATTGGCTGATGCATCGAAAGCAATCGGTAACTATGATGCATATAAGCTATATGCTAATAACCTATACCAACTTACTCAAGGGAAGAGTGATTATAAAATAGAGCATGTTTTAGCGAGAAAAATGCTTGTAGAAGTGGGCGTTTTATATCAAAAATTTTACCAAGCTAAACTAAATATCATTGCTTTAGTCGAGCAGGTAAAAGAGCTTGAGGATAAAAGTGATCCAAGGTTAATTGAATTATTGGATTGGGAAATGAGAACACTTGATCCTTATTTAGTCAAATATGCTCTTGAGGTTTACAGTGACATCAAACCATTTTTATCTGCAAAAACCACCATTCAGCAACTTAATATACAAATGTTTGATACGTATGAATTGACTGCAAAAGGTGAGTTTATGGTTGCTATTAAATCATCAGAACAAACATTAGAATTTTCTCAAAAGCATATTCATGATATTCCAATACGTTATTGGGTTAGGCACTTAATTCTTTGGGATACAATTCAAAATAAGCATGATGAGCCGTCAGACTTTAGTTTATTTGAGGCTAATGTGATGAAAGGTCTAGATGATATGGAAGTCTTACTAGATAAAAATCACCCTGTAGTAACAGCACTTGCGTTAACCGTTATTAACCGTCTCTCAGCTCGTGAAAATAAAGCAATAAATAGCCTAGCTGAACATTTTAAAGATATAAAGTTGGAAGAGTTAGTGCCTTTGTTTCAAATTGATAAAGGCATACAAGATCTCAATACTTATATAAATAATTCTCAGTATGTAGAAGCGTATAACTTAATTCAGGTTTTATCTGAACGCATCCCCTTAGCCTCTGCTGATTCTATTCCTTTATATCAAGTATTTTCATACTTTGTGCATGACTTTAGTCGTTATGACTTCGTTTATAACAACCACTACAAAATAATAGAACTCGCAGAAAAAAATAATGATTTATCGACATCCTCTCATTACAACTCTGAGCTGTGTTATTTCCTCGTTAGTAAAGGGGTCGGTAAAGTAGAAAATAACTGTAAAAAAGCTGTTGATGATGCAGTTACGCTTTATGGAGAAGACAGTTTTTGGACATTAGAAGCCAAAGGTACAATGTTGAAATATTACAGAACAGCTAAGATGACAGAACAAGCAAAAGAGTCATTTGAAGAACTTTATGCTGCTAAAGATAAGTTTAAAGGTACATGGGAAATGGCATTGATGGCTAATTTTACTATGTACCATCTTGGTATTAATGAAGTTGAAAAAGCGCGTGTTTTTTTAGATGAATATAACAAAGTAGTTGTTGAACTTTCACGTAAATACGGCATTGTGCAAAGACTATACAACGCTCATGTAATGCATGCTGAAGGCCGTGATGATGAGGCAAAAGAAGCTATATCAATAGATATTTCAAAGTTCTGTAAGATGTGGCCTTATGAGCATTCTGGCTTAAAGGAAGTAAGACGCTTCAAAAAAGAGCTTGGTATAGTGCCATTTGATACTTGCCCGAATGCAGTGAAATGGCAAGACATTGTAAAAGATGAAAATGTTATAAATAAAATTTATTCATTGTAATTACTTGCAGCAGCAAAAATTTAACTGTTACTTTTGATCTATAAATTTTATCAAACTTGACAGTCGCAAAAGCCAACGTTGCGGTCGTTCTAAACAAGTATCTCAGTGTCTAATGCCTCTAGTGAGAGACTATAAGAACTTTTTACATTCTCCTCTGGGGAAAGAAATTATTACTCATAGTTGAGTTCACCAAAAAGCCCTATCATCAGATCATCTTCTAGTACCTCGTATGGAAGTTCTACGTACTCTTTAGCGTGTCTTGGTTTTGCTTTTCCATCATGTGGTGCATTCTTAGTGTGACCTTGAACGAACTCTTCATTTTCTTTCACGTAAGGAAGTACAACAATGCGTCCGTGGTTTTTCGATAGAATAGTTCCCTTTTTCCAAAGTGTATTTCCAGACTTTTCAGCTTGAGAATAACTCACTTCTTTTACTATCCAACCTACATTGTCATTTTCCTCAAACCAGAAAACAAAGCCCGAAGCTACAACAACCTTTTTTCCTTGCTGTTCAGCTTCAGCCAGCATTCGTTTCACGCTAGCCAATTGAAGCAACTGATTTGCTCTTGGAAGTAGCATTTCTCGAATTTTAGACTTGGTTTTTCCCCAGTGTTCGGCTCCATTTAAGTCGAATGCAGCAGCTATTTTTTCTCTATAGAAGTACTTGGCCGTTTGTTTTGTATGTATTGCTCTAGTTGACCAGTCATGTTCTTTTTCTCTGAATAAACTTGTTCTATATCTATTAAGTCTCACAAATTTTATATATGGAGTTTCTTGCAATATTTCCATTAATGGCTCTAGAAGTCTTCCGCAATTATCTGGTAAAACAATGTTGCTGGCAGATGGGCGGGGGGCTTTCTGATGTCTGCGGATGCCTTCTGAAAGCATTAGTTGCTCTTCACTAAATAGGCGACTTTGGCTGGTTACCATTTTTTCAACTTTCAAAAGTAATGACACTTTTTTACTTATAGGCAAATTAAGATTGGTGATTTTTTCAGATAGTTCGTTATTTCTTTCTACAGCAGCTTCTACCGCTAATTTATATGTGTCATAGATATCAGCTTTCACATGCTCTGTTTCAATCTCAATGCAGCCGCGATACCACTTTAACGAGTCATCTTTACAAAGTTTTAATTCATACATTTGCCATAACGATGTTTCAAACCATGGTTTAGGCCAAGCAGCTAAAGTCGGTAGCGAATAACCTGGCATTTGTTCTAACCGCATATTTTTTTTCCTGTGAATCGTCAATAGTTGAGTAGAGACATCATAACCATATGTTCAGATGGATGTTAGTGATGTTCGAACTTTGTCCGTTTCTCTATGTTGGCATTAAGCCATTTAAAATCGTTACCTCAACTTTGCCACCATCTACATAATCGTATAAGCATGACTTCTTAGTGCTTTGAATACATTAGTAAGAAAGGTTTTCTATATATTTTATAATACTTAGTGTGTGGTAAAAACAAATCTATTTTTTAAGGTGTAACTGTCACTAGAGAAAACGTGATAAAAACACATACTATTCAAAATCTTGTTAAAGGAAATCAATAAATCTCTGATATACTTGGAAAATATAGGACGATTGATACCAGTATAAAAGGCTGTACCCGTCTAATAATTTGTTATATGCATATTAAATAATTATCAAATTTCACTTAAATTAGGATTCAATGTGGACGAACTTAAAACAACTATCAATAGACTCTCAAATTACTTACATGAGTATCAAAAAACGGGAAACTCTAATGATGCTCGAAAAATAGGTGAATGCACATGTAGAGTTATATTGCTTAACTCTTCGATTGAGGTTACTCGTGCTCTTAGTAAACAATCAAAGTATCAGGTACTTATTGATTCAATAAGTGTTAAAAATTTGGGTATCAATGACAATCACTTGAAAAAAATCAAGAGTGATTTAAAGGTATTACAAGATTTTGGTAACATTGATTCGCATGATAATGATGTGGAAATAAATTCCCATGATATTAGTAAAATTAATGATGCAGTAAAAAACCTATTTCGCAATGTTTTTGATGCAAAAGAATTTATAGATATTGACCATTCTATTCCGATTTCAATTTACAAATACATTAGTAAGAACATTTCAGAAGTTGAAGACTGGAAATGTACAGATATTATCTCAATAGTTTATCCAAACAGAGATATTAATACTTTTAAGAACAAAGAGTTTGAGTTCTACAGCTTATCTGATGTAAACAAGAAAGGTATCGGGTATGTATTACTAGGCAGGAATATTAGCTTCTCAAGTGCATTTAAAACATTATTTGATAATTATAATGAACAGATTAAAGGCTTAATTAGCCTAACCTTCTTATTTCCAAAAGAAATAAGTAAAACAACAGGCAAAGAGGTAAAAAATCGTAAAAAAAGTATAGAAGCCAAATGTAGCGATCATGAAAAAACACACTATAATCTTGATTTCACTTACCATTTCATTGAAGACTACATCTGGGATTACTGTCTAATAAATATCCTTAAAAGTACGAGTAATGTGACTACTGAACCATTCTTTGTTGACCAGTGGTTATATAAAGAAGAAACAGAGAAGTTAAGCTTAGAATTCCTTGATGAAGTTATTAATCATACCTCAACTGATGATAAACCAATACACATCATACTCGGTGATGGTGGTGTAGGAAAAACTACATTTTGCTTACAAGCGGTTCAAAAAATTGATCAATTGTTATCGGATGGCTCTAAGAAAAAAGCATTATTACTTTCTTCGTTTGATTTACCTGATGAGTTAGCTAACATGGGAGAGCAGGTTGATTCTATTCAAAGTCTATACCGCATACTTCAAGATGACCCAGATTCAACATTAAACTCTAAAAATTTAGCTTTAAACATCAGTTCAGGAAACTTGTTAATTATTGTAGATGGCTTGGATGAAATAGAATCTAAATTAAAAGAGCGTTTTAATTTAGATTTATTTATTGATTCAGTAGTTGCACTAAATGATACCTACCAGAATTGTTCTGTTCTAATTACTTCACGAGATAATAAATCAGAGAGGTTTGATAGAGAGAAAGTAAATGTCTATCAACTTAAAGGTTTTAGCCGAGATCTAACAGAAAAATACTTAGAATCCCGATATGGTAAAAAAAGTTCACATGAAGGTAAAGGTTATGAGCGTACTGTATTAAGTAATATCGAAAATATATCGCTAGGTGACAAACAAAATGTGACACCTCTCATTATTAGATTACTTTGTGAATTAGTTGAGTCAGGAGATAAAAATACTCCTAAAGGTAATGTATCAGAATATAAGTATTTCATTATGACGGAACCATTGGACATGGTTATGAATAAAATAATCATGAGAGATATTTTAAAGCAAGGAATAAATATATCGAGTGATGATTATTTTGAAATATTGAAAGATATTGTCTTTGATTATAACTGTAGGATATCTAAGACGGATCTAGATGAGCTTTTAGAATGTGCTCTGATAGGAAAAAATGTCAAAGATACTGGTGATTACACTAGCTTTTATGTGTCTCCTCTATTTAATCGCCAAGGGGATTATTTCAAAATAAAACATGACTCTTTAGAGTTTTGGGTAAAATCTCGGCTTATAGCAAATAAAATAAACTTGGAGGAGAATAATTTTGGAGAGAGAGTTTTATCGCTAATTGCAAGGGAATGTTATAGAGGAGGAGCCTTAGTTGACGATATAAAAACACATAAAAAGGGCGATAAAATTGAATTTCTAAGCAGTTTCATTGACGTTTCAATTAGTAAATTAATTGAGACTGGTAGTGATGACGTTACCAATTTTAGAAAAATGCTTTCAAGCTTTACATATTTGTCAATGCCAAAAGAAGATGTAAATAAAAATACGTACACAGAGATTTTACTCTCTTTATTCGGAAAAAAGGACGGTTCTCGAATTAGCTATCTTTCAATTTACGGTGACTTTTTTCCTCTTGATTTTAAACTGTTTTCTGTAAGCAATGGGTACTTTAATAGTTACTCTAACCTTGCGAAATCTAGTTTTCCTACTGATAAAGCTGTTTTCATCGAGTCTGAGTTTGTAGATGTAGATATAACAGATTTTGGAAAAAATGATATTTCATCAGATAATTTTCAAGACTGTATTCTTCCAGATGAGCTTGCAAAATTAATTAAATCCTGTGAACTCACTGTAAATGAGCAAATAGAAACTATTAAGGTGGATCTTAAGAAAATTTTTAAAGTTGGATTTAGGCAGAATTCATTTTCATGGAAATCAGATGACTTGTACAAGCGACAGTGTGCATCAATGAAACATAAGTTGAACCTAGCAAAATATCTGGTTCTATTGATGCAACAAGGCTATTTAATAGAGGAATCTTCAAAAACATCACCTAGCATTGGGTACAAATTAAATAAAACACATGAATACAGCGTTAAAGACTTTATTACGCAAGGAATATGTAGTGAAAATATAGATACCTTAATTAATTATTTGCATAACCAGTAATGCATTAAGTTGCTTAATCGAAAAATTAACAGTTGGATCACTTTGTAATTATAGCCAATCACTATTTTCCGTATAGCAAGGCGTTATCTATCAATACAAAATCTAATCCAATGTATTGTTCGGCTCTTATTAGCTTTAGTATTTAGAGACGAAACTCCACAGGCAACAATGAGCTTAATCCTGCCTGTCAGGTTGAGCAAACCACTCAGGTTTAGAATTGTTAGATCTAGCCTAAGTTAATACAAATTACTTCTTTATCATCCCACAAAAGTGAGTGTTAAGTTAAATGCACTCACTTTTAATAATAAAACATACCTTAATAACCTATAACATTAATTTATCTAAATGATTTTACGGGTTTTTATTTAAAATACGTACCTTCCTCTTACACTCAAGTTTTAATAAAATAGCTTTGTTGACTGAGTTTAGCTTCCGTTTAAAAATAACTTATAAAACAAATGCATAGTTAATTAAGTTTTCTATTGTCAGCACTAAGCTGTTAATTGATTACATCAATAAAGTCTTTCAAAAAACTAATGATTTATTACAGGGATAGATGGAAATATGGAAAATCAACAACTGATGAATTATAGCCGTGCCGATGCTTTTAATCATTTTAAATTAATGAATAAACTTGGCTCTACTTTTTTTATTCTATTTTTAATAGGTGCGTTTTTACCTCTCGTAGATTTAGGAGAATGGTCGAATAAAACGATCAACCTGTATAACCTTGCTAGTCCTATGCTTCTAATAGTTATTGCTGCTTTAGGTGTGGTTGTGAATATAACTGGCCTTAGCAGAACTGCGGCCAGAATTCTGGCTTTGAGTTTTGTTGTGATTGTAATGGGCTGGCTTATAGCTCAGCTTTACGACATTTATGATATAGCAAAAGTAGCGAGAGAGATAAGAGGGCGTGACTTTGAATTCAAACACTTTGTACGTTCAATAAAAGATATGGTTCAAGGATTGCCTATCAGCAGCGCTGATGATCTATTTTCAGTAGCAAGTATATTATTAATGGCTTCTTTTATTGGCTTAGTGGGCTGCATATTTTCTCCTCGTTATAAAGAAAATAAGCAATTTAAAGCGGCAATTTTAGGTCAGCCCGTTGAAGTAAATGATTTAACTTCAACAGTAGATAACACCGAGGCTAATACTGCTAAGGCATCTTCACTTGTATCCAACCTAAAAAGTACTTTGAGCTTAGTTATTACAAAAGCTATAGCGTTCATTAAATATGTTTATCAAATTGTTAAACCCTTGATTAATGCACTGCTAGATAAAGGCGCAGATATTATTTGCAAACAACAACCCAACTTCAAACGTGAACAAGTAAAAATGGTCTTGCTTGGTGTCATGATTGTTCTGATTTACCTCATTATCTTTTGATATTTTAATAACCTATAACGAATAAAAAAACATAATAAAAGGACTCGTTTATGAAATGTATAAAATCACTTGGTTTAGTTGCCACAACGTTATCTCTAGCTGCATGTGGAGATATTAAAAGCAAAGAAGATATTACAGCAATGTCACCAACAGAAGTTGCAGTACTCGCCTGTAATGCATATAAAAATATTGAATTAGAGCAGCTTCAATATATATTCCCTGAAAAATCGTATAAAAGACTTATTCGTAAAAGTAACAAGAATCCTGATGGGTTTAGTGAATTTGTTCAAGACGCTGATTGTGGCGTGATAAAAGCTGAAAATGTTTCTTATGAACGACTTGATGCAACAAGAGTCTCATTTGAGAAATTTAGCGCAATTAAAGTATTTAAAGTTGATGGTAAATATCAAATAGCCATAGAAGGATAAACACATTATGAATAAAATAATAATATCATCGGTTTTAGCAGTCTTAGTATTAAGCGCATGTGGCGACCCAAAAGATGAAGCCACTGAAATTGCTCAGCAAGCCTGTATTGCTAATAAAAATGCAGATTTACACACTTTAAAAGCGTTGATGAATAATGAGATGTTCGAAATCAACAAGAGGGCGTTTCAAGATGCCGATCCAATGCTAGTGAATATATTAAAAATGCTTAATTGTGATTTGAAAAGTACGGAAATATTAGAAGATGGTGGCTTTGTTGTTAACTTTGAAAAACATAATAGTTACGAAGTCAAAGAAGTAGACGGTAAGTTGAAAATTGTTGGCGAACAATATTTTTAGATTTATCTAATACCATGTTTTTAATGATAACTATATGAAATACCTTTTGATTAGATATAGTTATCTATATACAATTGCTGTTTTTATTAGGTTGATAACTATCTAATAAATATACGGACTTTTAACCTAAAGGATTTAAAATGCTCAAACAATTTGTACGCTCTGTACTATGTATATCATTTCTAATTACATCAGCATTTGCAACAGCAGAAGATCTTGTTGAAAATTATAATGAAGTACATCACTTCGCCCAAGATATTGATAAGCAGTATGCTATAAAAGCATTGACGCAATCTTCATTATCTCGCTGGAATCATGATGATCCACTAGGTACTCCAGTAACTGTAACATATGCTTTTGCAGGTGAAGTTCTAGGTTATATTGCACCTGAAGAATATGATGTTCATCGTGACTTCCTTGATTATGAACGTAATGCAATTATTGGTGTATTAGACGAAGCATCTAGTTTTACAAATATAACTTTCGTTGAAGTTACTACTATTGGCGAAACAGATTTTGTTATTAGAATTTCAACTGCTGGCAGTTCAGCAACTTTAGCTCCAACATTAGCAGATGGGGATGCTTTTGGATATGGAACAATACATATTAGTGATGAAACTGTTTTACGCTATTTGAATCCTGAACGTGAAACTAATTATATTCGCCATCATATTTCAGATGTTGATTATAAACATGATTATTCTCGTTCAATGGGAGTTATTATTCATGAAGTTGGTCATGTACTTGGTATGTCTCACCCATTTAGTGTAGGAGAGAACACAGTTCCTTTCCCTCTTGAAACTGGTGATGATAATAAATTTAATACAGCTATGGCTTACAACTTAGGTAATATTCCATCAGAAACTTATCAACCTACAAGCTTTAGACCTTATGATATTATCGCACTACAACATCTTTACGGTAAAAACGAAAATAATAATACAGATAGCGCACCTTATGAATATGATGACACTTATACCTTTCATCAAGTAATTGTTGATGCGGCTGGTGATGATTTAATTAGTGTTGCAAATAGCACAAGAGATAACACAATTGATTTGCGTAGTGGTAAGTACAGTTCAATTGCTCCTAATTATGTAAGTGGCTATTTCAATTGCCCTGATGGTTCATCTACTGGTTGTGGTGATAATCCTCATGAACATTTAAATCGTAGTCATAATAGCTTGTTTATTGATGTTGACACCCTTATTGAAAATGCAACAGGTGGTTCTGGCAATGATACTTTAGTTGCAAACTATGTCGCTAACGATATTAACGGTGGTGATGGTGTTGATACAGTAATGTTTGCAGGTGCTAAAATTGATTACACCATTGATATTGTAAACAGCTTCACAGTGATTGTTACCTCTAATACTGATGCTGAAAATGTTGATACATTAACAGGTGTTGAGTTCTTGAACTTTGTTAGTGATTTTTCAGACCTAAGTACTGCTGAAATAGTTGCACTTAATCAAGCGCCTGTAGTAACTGTTATTGACTTCCTTGATGCTAAATCTTCACAGGAAATTGTAATTAGTGCAGCCGCGACTGATGCCGAAAATAACGAGCTGACATTTTTATGGACGCAAGTGAGCGGAACTGAAGTTGTTTTAAAAAACGCAGATACAATGAATGTTAGCTTTACTGCTCCTACTGTTACTGACACTGATGTTATTCGATTAGAACTAACGGTTTCTGACGGTGTTAATGTTGTTATTAAACAAATAACTGTTGCTGTTTTACCAAACAATATGCCAGTGATCACTGATGTTACGGCTGATCAAACGGTAGATGAACGCACTACAGTAACATTAACAGTTGCAGCTACTGATGCGGATAACGAAGCTCTAACTTATCGTTGGGTTGTTAATGGTGCAACAGTAATCCTTACAGGTGATACGTCAGATACAGTGACCTTTACGGCTCCAGAGGTAACAACAGCAACGAACTTAACTGTTCAAGTTTTTGTAACGGATGGTTTTGATGAAGTGAGCAGTGAAATACGCACAATAACGGTTAATAATATTGATACAACGCCAGACCCTGTTGTTACTCCACCTAAAAAAGAAAGCAGTGGTGGTGGCTCGTTTGGATATCTTATTTTGTTAATTGCTGGTTTAAGATTATTTAGAAAATAAATATAAAAAACATATTTAAAATAATTTTTTAGTTAAAGGTACTTCATTTTCGAAGTGCCTTTTTTATTGTCTTAAATATAAATAAATCAGTTATGCGTATGATTATATAGAATTTATGTACTTTTATATATTTATTGATAAACATTAATTATTTGTTGGTTTTACTATATACAGATTGTTTTTTAGATGTACTCTTCTTTTTACGAAGACTAATTTACTGACAATATACAAAGCATTAATTTAATTAATAGAGGTTATAACAGTTGTAAAAATAGGCTTCCTTTTAATCAAACAAAAGGAAAATATTAATGAGTAACAAAAAAAATATGGTGGCAAAAAATTTATTAGAAAAGTTCGAAGTAAAAACTAATGCAGATGGCAAAAAGATCATTATTTGCCATCCCTTGACTCACCTCAAAAGCTTCATCCGACAAGTTCATGGCGAACTCTTACCTGATGACTTTATATACAAAATCATATATGACTGCATTGAATCGGTCGCTAATGGAAGCGAATGTTTAGACAGCGTTCTTGAAGAAGTTAAAGCTGATATCAATGTTTACAATCTCACTGAATGGTCAGTTTCAAATAGACTGAGAATATATTTAGTTAATGACACTTTCAATGAATATGAAGGCGATAATTACATAGAGTTATTGCACCTAGCACAAGCAAGTGAAATAGAGTCTATCTGTGATCAAACTATTAATTACATTGAAATTATTTCAGATTAGCCTTGGTTATAAACAGGTAATAAAAAAGTTACTTGTTTTTAAAAACGAAATAATTTTAATTTTTGAAGCTATCCATAAAAAACAATATAACCTATACTGGTTAAATATACAGTTAACGTTGTTGTTTGTACTTTTATGAAAGTAATTCCAATTTATATCGAAGCAGGAATATCTAGTTTTGAGTCGCCTGCTGCGGAATACAAAGAGCTTGGTTTATCTTTAGATCAGCTTTTAATATCTAATCCTAATGCTACTTTTATTGGCATGGCTTCTGGTTGTTCAATGGAAGGTATCGGTATTTTTGAAGGCGATTTATTAATTGTAGATCGCGCTGAAAATGCTATTCAAGGCGATATTATTGTCGCTAACTATAATGGCTGCTTCGTCTGTAAGTTTTTAGACAGAATTCATGCAAGGTTATTATCAGCTTCTAAATCTCATAGTCCTGTAAAAATAACGTCAGAAGATGAATTTCAAATTGAAGGTGTTGTTACGCGTTCAATTCGCTTACATCGAAAAGCAAGTGAGTTAATGTCTTGTATGCATTAGTTGATGCGGTAAGTTATTACGCCAGTGCTGAAAAGGTATTTGACCCATCTATTAGAAATAAACCCGTTGTCGTACTAACAAATAACGATGGCTGTATTTGTGCTGTTGATCCTATTGCTAGACGATTGGGTGTACCCAAATTTGTACCTTATTTTCAGATTAAACATTTTTTAGAAAAACATAATGTGGTGATCCGTTCATCAAATTATGAGCTTTATGCTGATCTGAGTGAAAAGATGATGAATGTAATAGGGCGTTTTTGTGATAACCAATACGTATATTCAATTGATGAGTCATTTCTTGATTTTAAAAATTATAATAGTTTAATAAAAGATTGGCATAAGTGTGGTCATGAAATCAGAAAAGCTGTTTGGAAAGAGACAAGGTTGCCTGTAGGTGTTGGTTTTGGCACAACGCCAACATTATCAAAAGCTGCTAATCATGCGGCTAAAAAGTTATCTGGATATGATGGTGTTGCTGTTATTGATGATGATAAATCTCGTCAAGCGGTATTATCACGTATGTCTGTAACTGATGTTTGGGGGATTGGCTCAAGGCTGGGGAAAAAATTAAATTTGCTGAATATTAACAGTGCATGGGATCTGGCAAATCAAGATCCTAAGAACATGAGTAAACAATTTAGTATTGTTGTTGAGCGTACAGTAAACGAATTAAATGGCATTACTTGCTTAAATTGGGATGAAGTTCGACAAGCAAAACAAGAAATATTTTCAACGAGATCTTTTGGTCAACGCATTATGGATAAACATATCCTATTATCCGCATTAACCACTCATAGCTCTATTGTTGCAAGAAAAGTAAGGCAGCAGAATTCATTAGTAAAACGATTGCTGATATTTGCTGCTAGCTCACCTCATGATATCAATTATTATAAAAAATCATTAATTTTTGAATTCCCAACCGCAACCAATAACTCCCAAAGAATGGCAGCCGCAGTTTCACATGTTATAGAGCAAATATATCTTCCTCATATTCCATTTTATCGTTGTGGTGTGGGAGCAATAGCACTTGAAAGCGAAAAATATCAGCAGCAAGATTTGTTTTCAGAGAGTAATGATAATCCACATTTGATGCATGTGTTTGATCAAATTAATAGCCGATATGGTAATGGCATACTGAGAATTTCCAGTGAAGATAAAGCTGATATATGGCAAATGAAACGTAACTTCTTATCCCCTAGCTACACTTCCAAATGGCGTGATATTCCTAAGATTATTTGTTGATAAATATTGTCCTCGCCATCTTTTAGTCAAGTTGACATTTTTACATAAATGTTATACTTGGTTGATTTAAAAGGCTTTTTTAAGATTCCTCTTGCTATTTATTTGTAAATAGTAGATAATGGTGACGTTAGAAATGACTTAAAAACTTATTTCTAAAAATCTGACAGGGCTAAAAACCCTAAATTTATAATATGAAAATTCCAGACTTGGAAATAGAAATGAAAAATTTAGTGAAAGCTAAAAATAAACTTTCGATGGAGGTGGACAGACGATAATATCGAACTGTGCTCGAAGCCTTCTATCGACTAAAATTTGATATAAGGTAGTTAACAATGAATAAAAAAAATAATTTTACAGCACCATATCTTGCTCATTCTAGTGAGATCAACAGTACCCTTTCAGCAAAATGTTCAACGAGTATTCTCGAACCCAATGATCATTTAAATCTTATAAGCAAAAAATATCCGAAAGCTTGGGAAATGATTAATAACGTAAGACAAGAAAGTTCTTTACGCGACCCATCATGGTGTTTTACATCTCTAAGTACATGCAAAATAATTACTTCTACTTATCAAAAACATTCATGTGCTGATGTGTCAATTGGAGATAGTGACATTATTGCAGGTCTGGCAGGATGGCGCTATACACAAGGAATTTACGAATTTGAAGAAAGTGTATATGAGGCACTTACTCAATCTAAGTTTAAAGGTAATTTACCTACAGAAACTATTAAAAAATTACCTGAATGGAGTGTATATATAAGAACTCCTGATGAGGGTTTAATTAAAGGTTTTTTTGCTCATTTGGACTATGACGAGATAACAAATGTTACTCAATTATGTTTGTTACTTGATGATGGTAATGCACTTTATCCTGTTGGCATATTTCTAGGAGAATGGGATATTACAGAGGGACTTAGTAAGTACTTTAGCTACTTTGAGTCAGAATACCAACTAAGCCATGATCAAGAGCGATGTGATAGCTTACTGAAAAGTGCGTTACCTATGGCACAGTATTGTTTGATGTTATTACTTTATTTATGTAATGAAGAACCTGATATTGACCGCATTGAAAATGAATTACCCGTAAGGCCATCACCCAAGAAAGTAAAAAAAGGAATGCTGTTATTCCCAGCCAAAAAACCAAGGTACTGGAATGTTGGTAGTGAGTTGGCAAAGAAAATTATTGCTCCTAAAGAAGCTACTGGAAAAAGACATAAAAGCCCAGCCCCACATATTAGGCGTGGTCACTACCACGGTGTTTGGACAGGTAAACGTAATAGTCCAGATCGCAAATTTATCTATAACTGGTGGCACCCAACGGTAATTAATGCCGCAGCATAAAAATTAACTAGTAAAGCTAATCATTAGCGAAAAATCTAGATAATTTAAAACGTAATAAACAATAAAAGCAATTCAGCAAAAAGCTTGAATAGGGTTTCTGCGCCCAAAATTCAACAAAAACACCAAAAATGGAGAATATTATTATGAATAATTTAACTGATGAGCAACAAACACTTTCAACTACAGAAGGATATATGTTGTCAAAATATAAAGATGATGAATTATTGGAAGAATGTAAAAAAAGGGGACTACTAAACTTAGGATTAAAAGTAAGTGAAGAGAACATTAATATTAAATACAGTAAAGATCAGAATATAGCTGTAGAGGCTTTATTAAAATTGGCCGAAGGATTAGCAGGGAAAACATTTGTAACATTAACAGAAACAGAAGTTACTCAAATTAAAAATATATTTGGAATAAAACTATGGGAAGTTACCGCACCTCAAAAACTTGTTAAAAAACATATTCAAGGTAAGCAAAATTCACTTTTAGAAATTGCATTTAGATCAATGGGTAGTTCGGATGTTTTTATGTCAAAACGCTTCTTTGAATTTCAAGTAAAAGAGATAAGGCATGCTCATTTTGAATTCGGGAAAAACTCATCAATTGAAGATATATTCAAGATGCATATTAAATCTGGGGAATTAAAAACAGAAAATGAATTTTACGATGAATCACTAGAGACATGGAAGTTAACTGGCTATTCAGAGTTAGAAAAAGTCAAAAAGTATTTTGAATATAGTTTAGCGAGTGCTACACGAGTAGCTCGAATATCACAGATAGAACTTGATGTGATTGAAGCTGTTAAAATGCAGATTAGCTCTTAAATTTATTAATTATACTGTCGCAGCGTTTTGAAACTAGTTTTCAAAAATGAACGTCAGTTAGCAATCAAACGTAGTGAGGGCGGTAGTTCTCATTTCGTCATTTTTAAATAGACGGTTTTAGATTTTTGTGATTTTAAAACATCCACAGTAATCGTTGTGACTAGATAGAAAAATCGCCACTTAAAGTTCGGATTAGTCCAGTTTCTAGTAATCGGGTAATGTCCAAGATCTTCTATGTTTGTGAACAGTATGAATAATATAAAATAAAGTGTCCTTAAAGTATTGATTTTAAATAGTTACATGTAACAGTGATAGTAAGTAACTTTAAGGACACTTTATGAAAATAGGCTACGCAAGGGTAAGTTCAACTGAACAAAGTTTAGAAGTTCAATTACAGCAATTGGAAAAAATGGGTTGTGAAAAAATATATCAGGAGAAGATAAGTGGTAAGTCTGCTGATCGACCTGAATTAATTTCAATGATTGAGTTTGCTAGGACTGGTGATGTTATTCATGTGACTAAAACAGACAGGTTGGCTCGTTCAACAATAGATGCATTACAAATAGCTAATAAATTAGAAACTAAAGGTGTTGGTTTAATCTTGCATGATCTTGGTGATGTAGATATCAACTCAGATATTGGACGTGTCATTTATACGACTATATCAGCATTTGCAGAGATGGAACGAAAACGAATACTACAACGTTGTGCAGAAGGAAGAGCACTAAAAAAATCTCAAGGAGGTCATTTAGGACGTTACAAAAATGAAAAACTACATGCTCAAATAAAAGAATATTTTGCTAGAGGGATGAATAAAAATTTAATATCTAGAACTTTAAACTGTTCAAGAACCACTGTTTATCGAGCTTTAAGTTAGATCTGTTATACAAAACACATCTTCAATACATTTATGCCTGCCAATTATTGATTGATTTGCATATACTGGACATCTTTGTACTATTTCGACACTTTCAAACTATATAAAGGAAACATACTTTTGACTGATCAAGTGCTAACAGTTAAAGAAGTAGCTGAATATTTAAAAGTAAATGAAAGAACAGTCTACCGTATGGCAAGTGACAAGAAACTTCCGTCTTTCAAAGTTGGAGGAAGTTGGCGATTTAAGTTAAATGACATAGAAATCTGGATTGAACAACAAAAAAAATTAAATGAATAATTATCAACAAATGTCATTTTAAATATTAATTTACTGTATTAGTAAGCTTATGAATTATCCGAATACTAATACATGCTTTTTGAAGAGTAATACATGTTAAATAAAAACAAATTAGAAAACCTTACTAATGAAGTGTGGAAAGGAGCTATTAAGCTCAGAGGTAAATTTAAAGCTAAAGATTACCCTGCGGTTATTCTTCCTATGATTATGATCCGCAGAATAGAATGCGTATTGGAAGACAATAGAAAACAATTCAAATTAGATATTATTACTAAAGATGAAAGTTTATCAGATGAAAATATTGATAAACTTCATAAAAAAGATAAAGAAAAAGCTAATTTAAAACGAGCTGAATTAAGTAAAAAAATAAAACAACACGAAACCCTCAAACTTGATTTTTATAATAAAACAGATTGGACACTAAAAAGTATTTTAGGTGAAAGTAACACCGCAGTAGAAACCAATTTCAGAGCTTTTCTAAATGGGTTTAGTGAAAACGTAGAAGAAATTGTAGATAAATTTGAGTATCGCCAAACCGTAACCAAAATGGTTAAAGAAAAACGTCTTGGTAGCATTATACAATTGGTTGCGGAAGAGAATTTTAGTCCCAAAAGGCTTTCTAATATCGAAATGGGTTATGTGTACGAAAACCTATTACAAAAATTCTCACAGGATGATGCAAAAGATACTGGAGAACACTTTACTCCAAGAGAAATTATAAGAATCATGGTTGATCTTATGGAGATTGATTTTGATCCAGAAACGGCAACAGAAGCTATTTCTTTATATGATCCCGCATGTGGTACTGGCGGCATGCTGTCAGTAGCGAAAGAACATTTAATTGATAAAGCGACAACACCAGAAGGTATTTCAAATACCGAAGAACTGGTTTTACTTAACGGACAAGAATTGTTATCTCAAAACTATGCTGTATGTAAAGCTGACATGCTCTTAAAAGGGGAAGTTCGCAGTAATATTACTCATGGCAATTCATTAATCCCTGATATTGAAAGTATCGAAGATGATGGTGATCAACATTATAATCAAAAGTTTGATTATATGATCTCTAATCCACCTTTCGGAGTGGACTGGTCTCCATATAAAGCACATGTAGAAAAACTAAAAGGTTCTCGTTATTCAGCAGGTATATCACCAAGTAATGATGGTGCTTTGTTGTTCCTACTTACTATGATGGAAAAGATGAAACCAGCAGAAAAAGGTGGTTCAAAAATAGCCGTTCTTTTTAACGGCTCACCTTTAAGTAACGGCGATGCTACTTCTGGTGAGAGTGAAATAAGACGTTATATATTGGAAAACGATCTACTTGACAGTATTTTGATGCTACCAGATCAAATGTTTTATAACACAGGTATTTATACTTATATTTGGTTACTTAATAACAATAAACCCAAGCATAAAAAAAATTATGTACTTCTTATTAACGCTAAAGGGCAATATGAAAAAGAGCTTAAATCTTTCGGTAATAAGCGTAAGAAGTTAAATGATAATCATAGAACTTGGATTCACGATCAATTTGAAGCATGGGAAAATAATGAATATTGTAAGAAATTCCATAGTTCTGATTTTTCTTTCCATAAAGTAAAAGTTACTTTCTGGCAAGAAGATGAAAACGGAAAGAAAATGTGGGTAGAGGAAGGGTTTACTACACAACTAAGTAACACTAATGTGAAAAAATCATTTGATCTTTATGGTGATTTTACCATGAAAGTTAATGTCAATAATGTAGTGGTAGATTTATCTTTTAACGGTGAAACTGCTTTCGAAACGTTATTAGCCAATGCCATAAAACCCCATTTTTCTGAATTAAAAAATGAGAAGTTGAACGACATTAAAAAATGGTTGAAAAATCAAGAGAAGTCAGCAGTATACAATCATCGGTACTATGTTGTTGATAACGAATATATTCCATTTGATAAGACCGTAAAAAATAAAGAAGACTTTATTAATGCTTTTTTAGCAGAGGAGATTGATTATGATGTTATCTGTTGGGAAGAGTACGAACAACTAGGGTATGAAATATTACCTAATAAATACTTTTATAAATATCAGGAGCCTGCAAACAGTGAAAGCCTGATTAAAAAATTCTGGCAGCTTGAAGAAGAGGCTACTTGCTTGTTAAACGAAATCCGTGAGCTGTAATATGAAAAAGTATACTTATAAATCTAGCGGAATAAAATGGTTAGGAGACATTCCTAATCATTGGAAAGTTGATCGAGTAAAAGATGTTAGTTCATTACGAGATGAAAAAGTAAAAATAAAATCAGCAGAGTATAATTATTTAGAGCTTGAAAACTTAGAACAAGGAACAGGCAAAGTAATTTCTTTCAAAAATACTTTAGAAGTAGGCAGTGCCGTAATGCGTTACAAAAAAGGTGATGTGTTATTTGGAAAGTTAAGGCCATATCTTGAAAAGTATTATTACACTATGGAAGATGGATATTGTACAGGTGAAATACTTGCAATAGAGCCAAAGAGAATTGAAGGAAGGTTTCTTAAATATTTTTTTAGCTCACCTAACTTCATAAGTCAATGCGTAGTTTTTTCCTATGGAACTAAAATGCCAAGGATTAATTGGCAAAAACAGATAGGAATATTTTATCTCCCTCTCCCTCCAATCCAAGAGCAAAAAAATGTTGCTGATTATTTGGATATAATAACTGATAAATTAGATCGTATTCTATCCATTAAGCAGGAGCAGTTAGATAAGATTGAAAGCAGCCTTAAATCTAAAGTAAAAGAACTCATAACTCTCGGTATTCAAGGTGAAAAAACCAAAAAAACAGATATAGAATGGTTTTCTGATATCCCTAAATCATGGAAAACTATTAGGCTTAAATCGGTTGTAAGTAAAGTGAATAGTGGGGTAACACCGAAAGGTGGTGCAACGGCATATGTTGAGGAAGGAGTTCCTCTAATTAGAAGTCAAAATGTAGTTTTTGATGGACTCGACTTAGATGATGTGGTTTTTATAAAAGAGATAACTCACGACAAAATGAAAAACTCAAAAGTTTTTAACGGTGATGTTCTCTTGAATATAACGGGGGCTTCAATAGGTAGAACTTGCTATGTTGAAAATATCGAAGAAGCAAATGTGAATCAGCATGTTTGCATAATAAGGCCATTCCAATTTATAACAACAAAGTACTTATATTATTTGCTCTTCAGTGAAGTTGGACAAGCTCAAGTTTTTTCGGGATTTAAGGGAAGTGGTAGAGAGGGATTAAATTTTGAATCAATAAAAACATTCAAGCTTCCATTACCTCCATCTAAAGATGAACAAAATCAAATTACTGAAAAACTTGATGATTTGATAAAAGTATCGAGGAAATCAAGAGATAATATAATATCTCAAATTAAAACCATGCGGGACTATCGTAATAGTTTGATTCAGGAATGTGTAACAGGTAAAAAGCAAGTTTGTGAAGCATATATAGAAGAATAGACACTACAATGGAGTGATAAAGTGCCAAGTAACAAAGAAACCTTATTTCAAGATCATTTATGTGACTTTTTAAAAAACATACATGATTATAAAAACCTTGATGATGTAGTAAATAAACCAAATAAAACTTCTCATTTTATTGAAGTAGAAATTATTGATTTTGTTAAAACTACTCAAGAAGTCAAATATGAAGAACTGAAGGAAAACTTCGGTTTAGATGTTGATAGAGAGATCGTTAAGGCATTAGAGAAAGAGGTTTTAACTAAACCTTTGTGGTTACTTATTAGAACAGGGCTTAACGTTAAAGGGACAGTAATACAGCTTTACGCTCAAAAACCTCGCTCTAATAAAAGTAAAGAAAGCTTGGCTAATTACGAAAAAAACAATCTTATTTTTAAAAAAGAGTATTACTATAATCTGAAGTCTAAAGAGCGCATTGATGTTGTTATTTGGTTAAATGGTTTACCTATCATCGTTATGGAGCTTAAACATGAAGACGAAGGTCAAGATGTTGATGACGCTATTAGTGAAAGTTTCTTACCTAGAAACTTAAGTAATCCTATATATCAAAGTCCTTTTTTATACATTGCACTAAGTAATACAGAAGCAAAAATAGCGACTAACCCTAGTTCAGATAAGAACTTTAGGTGGTTTAATGCGAGTCTAAATAATAAAGCTGAAACTGAAGGTGAATATCCTGTTGAGCATGTTTATCGTCATGCATTATCCCCTGAAAATATTGCTCATTACCTTGAACATTATTTAGTATTTGTACCAGCTAAAGAACTAGAAGTGGATGGTGAATGGCAAAGAAAGCCATCTTTTACTATATTCCCTCGCTATCATCAATTTAGAGCAAGTAAGAAGCTTGCTGGAGATGTTAAAATCTATTGTGATGACAATATGTCATTAGGAAAAAAATACCTCATTAATCACTCAGCAGGCGCAGGTAAGACATTAACCATTGCATGGATGGCTGACAGATTAGATAGTTTGTATACAGCAGATGATAAAAAAATATTTGATAATATTATTATATTAACGGATAGAAAAGCTTTAGATAAGAATGTTAAAGATGACTTAGAGTTATTTAGTCATTTAGGAACAAAGATTAATTTTACAGATAGATCTACAGATCTTGCTGATTTTCTAGATAAAGATAAAGATATTATTGTTACCACCATCCATAAATTCAGTCATATACAGAAAAAGCTGCAAAATGATGAAAAACTAAAGAATCGTAATGTAGCATTTTTGATCGATGAAGCTCATCGTTCTCAAGATGGTAAACTTGCATTGAGTATGCGTAAGTTTTTTAATGAAGGAGAATTGGAAGAGGATGATGAAGATAAGGTTCGTGATGAGCTTGATAAGCTAAATATAAGTAATCAAGTATTTGTAGCATTTACCGCTACTACTACACCTAAAACTGTTTCTTTCTTCGGTGAACCCTTTGATATTTATAGTGAAGAAGAAGCTATTGAAGAAGGGTATATTTTAGATGTTGCACATAATATTATTTCATATGAAACGCTTTATAACTTAGAGCTGACGGAAGCAATTCCTGAAAAAGACTTTCCTGTTGGGGTGGTAAAAAAACTATTACAAAATATTGCTTTTGAAGATGAAGATATTATTCAATATAAATCGGAAGTTATCGTTAAATTATTTGAGGAAAAGGTATTACCATCAGCTCAGGAGAAAGGTAAAGCTATGGTTGTAACATCCTCTAGAATTGCGGGAAAAATATACTTCGAAACCATCAAAACAATATTAGAAGAAAAAGAGCTACCGTGGAAAGTGTTATACGCTTTTAGTGACTTTACTGACCCAAAAACTAAAAAATTAATAGAAGAAGATAAATTAAATAACCTTGAAGGTCAGTTAATAGAAGATGCATTTGACACCGAAGAATACCGAATTTTAGTTGTGGCAAATAAGTTTCAGACAGGGTTTGATCAACCATTATTAACTTCGATGTTTCTAGATAAATCAGTTAATGATGTCAACGCTATTCAAACAGTTTCAAGGCTTAATAGAAAGCACAATGATAAGGAACAAGAAGATATTCTAGTTGTTGATTTTACAAATAATGCTCAAAATATCTTTGATGCATTCAATAAACATCGCAAAGGTTCTCCTTTCAAAGAAAAACAACCAGATAAAGCAGTCTTAGTTGATCTGTTTGATGAAATTATAAATGCTACTGTATTTACGGATAGCGAAATAACAAAATATGTAAAAACCTATATAGAAGCTGAGGATGCTGCATATTTGAGAGAATCTGAAGAAGACACTGTTCTAAGTGGATTAACTCAAGAATATAGAGTCATTTTTAATAAGAAGTTATCTACTCTTGATGCTCAAAAGAAGTATGTAGCAATGCTAAGACGATATACCAACTTATATTATTTTATTGCTCAGTTTTTTGAATTAAATGAAAAGCTAGATGAGTTTATTGTTTTTGCTGAAGTGATGAGTGAATTACTTATCAGAAAGGGAAAAACCTCTGAAATAAAAGAATTCTTAAGTAAGGTTAAGTTGACTAAAGGGGCTGTCAAAGACCTCGGAACAAAGAGTAATAAAATAGTTAAGAAAGTAAAGAGGACTGGATTTAAATCTGGAACTGGAGGCCAAGAAATACCAAGGGCTACAGTAGCCTCCGCGATAGAGGATATTAAAAATAAATTTTCAATTAGTGATAATGAAGCCATTCTAATAAAAGAGATCTGTGAGGATGTTTCGAAAACTACAGCAGTAAAAAGTAGAGTTATCGCGAATAAGAATAACCAAATTTATTTAAAAAACTCAGCTGAACCTAAAATTCAATTAGAAGTTAAGAGTGTGTACTTGGATCGTGGTATGCCCGATATATTAGAAAACCCAATTTATAGTGGTCAGGGCGGCATTATTACCTTAATGGGAAAGGCTGTAATTAATCAGATAGTGAACTTTGCAGCTTGATAATTGTTAGTTTTTATATTTAATAATATAAAAACTAGATGATACTAAAAATGAAAGAAGCCAATGAACCACACTGGCTTTTTTAAATTTTGTTAATGATCAATATCAGAAGATTGCTAGTTTTTTGTTAGCTTTTCCTAACAAAAAATCCTGTCTTTCTTTAATTATAGTTGGAGTCCATTCGTCATTATCGCAGATGTTTTGTGTGATAATAAATGAGCTAGCTACCAAATCCTTGTTTTGATAAATATCTTTTTTATCTTTGAAGGGATAATTTTGAGCTTGAACATTTTTTCTCATAGATAATAGCGTCAAATTTGCTAAAGAGTTTGTCCATTTTTCTTGCTCATCTTGATTAAAATATTTTTCCCACTCAGGTGTAACTGTTTGTGGTAATACATGTTCTAAATGTAAACTCTTTCCTAAAGGAATGAATGTGGTCTTAGAGTCATCAGACGAAAAATATTCAATCAATAATAAAACAGCACGATCCCATTTTCTTCCATAAACCCAGTTACCTTCTAACTCTTCATGATAATTTTTCATGGTAGCATTACGAGTCAAGTTAGATTCCATTTCCTTGAATATCTCATTTACAGGTATACCAGTCCTGACCATTTTAATAATGTTAAAAGAGGTTTGCTTGATTCTGGCAACAGTTGCCCCAGCTATCCAATTTTGGTAATAATAAGCAACAAGATAATGTTTCAGTTGTTTTAATTCGCTGTAACCTGTGAAGTGAGCAGCGCTTAATATGCTATTCCAATAGATACGATGGCGTAAATACTTTAAGCAATATAAATATTTACACTCCTCTGTGAGTGATTTTATATAGGCTTTAGAAAAATCGCTGATTTCTTTGATAATTTGAAGAGAATCTTTACCTTCATCAGAAAAAACTTTAAGTAGCTCTTTATCTAATCTGCTTTTTGGGTTTGTAGCGGTCTTAACGTAAAGATAGGTGTTTAACATTGAGTCAATGTCAAAATTATTAAATTTTAGATTCGTGGTGGTTTCATCCCATTTAGCCTTAAATGCATTCCTATCTTCTTGGCTTTTTAAGTTTTGCATTAATGAAGACTTCAATATATCAATGGAGCTTAATGGCATACCGCGGTCATTTAAAACATTAAATATTTTTATAGCACTATCTTGGTTAGGGCAGGTGATTACTGTCAACACAACATTTTCATAGAACCAAATGACAAAACTATTTATATCAATTTCTAAATCATGAATTTTTTCTTGTACTAAGTTTTTTAAAAAATTAGCGTTTTGTAAGTACTTATTATCAGGGTAGAGTTTCTCAACATTTCTAGCGTCACTAAATTCAATCCCTTTTAATACAGTTTCTTCAAAATCAATTTGATACTTATCGTTGGTTAAAAATTTTAGTTTTCGCCTTTCATCCTCAAATTCATCTTGAATAGAGTTATTAATATATTTCTTTGCTTTAGGAGAAAGTTGATCAAAATATAGATCTCTGAATACGCAAGCCAAAATTGTGAATGTTGTAGTTCGTTGTTGCCCATCAATTATATCAAAGCGATTATCATGAGGACTGTTAACCAAAACTAACGAACCGCAAAAGTACGTGTCTTCAGAATCGTTTAGGAAAGAAGTTGTTAAATCGTCTACTAGATCATCAAGATTATCTTTATCCCATGAATACGGGCGCTGGTAGTCTGGTATTTGATAGAAGTTATCATCGTCAACGAGAATTTTTTTTAAACTTTTTATTTCGGCTTCAATTTTCATAAAAGTTATTATGTCCTTATATACGTCTAATTTCGACTAATGTTATATGTCAAAATTACTAATGATTCTAATTAATTACGTTACCATTCTTTAGATAAATTAACAGTATTTATTAATAAAAAGAGTAATCTACGTGTTATCGGAGGGGTAATAACACCTAGGTTCTTAGTGCATTACTTAAGTACTGAAATTATTAAAAGTAGGTTTTGAATCCGAAAAACTAAACTTATATAAGAGTTCCTATTAGTTTTTCTCTTAACTAAACAGTCTTATAAAATATTAAGTACTGTAATATCTTTCATAATAATCAGGAAAAGTTATTTCGTACAAAATTGGGTACATAAAGCTAGCGCTACACTCTGAAGGTTACTGTTTTCAATGCTATGTCATAATCGTGCAAATCATTAGCGTTTTTACTTTCCTAACTGAATCGACATTGAGAAAGAACATTTTAAGATCATTAAAGTAAAAGCTAAAAATTTATTAATATGCTTTTAAGGTGCAACCTGACCTTTAAAGCAAAGTTATTCATGATAAAATCATTTTATATTTTTAGATATATAAAGACTTCCAAAAAGTGCCTACCCAAAAACTATTAGCTCCAATTTTAAGTTTCCTTAAATGTGAAACACCAGATGCTTGGATTGATGAAGCTAAAAAGCCAGAAAATTTACCTGTAATATTACGGGACCACCTCGCTTGTGAGTTAAAGGCAGGACAGACCGCAATGCACCTTATGCGTAAGTATGCTGTTGATAAAGAAAGCGGACAAGTACTTGCTGATTGGTTTAAACCTTATGAAGGGTATTTATATCGTAAAGAAGGTGATTTAAAATCTTTAGCTAACCAAGAATCATTATCGAAATCAGTTTTTCCTAAAAGTAATTCTGATTATGGACAAAATTTGATTGATAAAATGGTATTGCTAATTAAAGAAGAGTTACATCACTTCTATCAAGTATTAGAAATTATGGAAGGTCGAAATATTGCATTTGAAAACACTACGGCTGGTCGTTATGCAAAAGGCATGATGAAGCATGTTACAACACATGAACCAGAAACATTAATTGATAAACTGATTTGCGGTGCTTATATTGAGGCTCGTTCATGTGAACGATTTGCTAAACTAGCCCCTCATTTAGATGACGATTTAAATAAATTTTATATTTCATTATTAAGATCGGAAGCACGTCATTATCAAGATTATCTAGAACTTGCTGAACAAGTGGCTGGTAAAGATATCAGTGACCGTATTGCTCATTTTGGCAAAGTCGAAGCTGAATTGATTTCAACACTAGATACAGACTTTAAATTTCATAGTGGTTCACCTATTAATATATAAATTACAAGATAATGTCACTCCAATGACTTATTTGAAGTGACATAGTTAATCTTGATATAAAATCGAAACCAATTTAGGTAATCACTTTACAGAAAAATATAGTTCTACACTTTTTAGTTTACTTATAGAATATGTAAATTAGCTATTTTTTCTATATTGATATTGGCTGAATAATTATTGTGTTCTTTAGACTGTTTCACAGTTCTTTTACTTTTCAATAAAGATCCTAAGTTGTTATTTTTATTTTGTTCAATGAGCCAAATAACTTCATCTGGTAGGTGTTCTATCATATATAATTTCTGAAGATAAAGTATATTATCTATTGCCATTTCAAAAGTAAAAGGTATAGGTTGAGATATCGGTCTGGATAGTTGATGACCTTTGATTGTTAAGTTAATAGCTTCGTCAATTTTTCCATTGAAGTTTCTATATATGTTACTTGATAGATTATAAAACTCAGCCATCGGATTGAATTTGATTGCAGCACCTAGATGGTCTAATAGGCTCAAATTATTAAAATAGTTAACTATCATAGATAGTTTAAAGAAATCTATATTATCGTTTGATATTCCAGTATCGGTATTGCCAATTGATGAAATAACTTCATTAGGAATGTTGGTGATAATTAATTGCATGAATTTCTTGTACCAACCTCCATTCATCTTTTTATTTATTATCAACTTAATAAATATAGCTAGTTTTGCACAACGAACAACATTTGTTCCAGCAGTTCTAGTCTCACACATCGCGATGGACGTAGATAAAAGCTCTAAAGCTTTATCACTATTTTTTTCTCTTAAGCTAATGACTGCTTTGTGATACAAATACTCATGTTTATGATGTTCGAAATCATGATCAGAAGACAATAATGTTAACTTTGATTTATAATCATCAAGTTTTAAGTTTTCTCTTAATGATTTTAAAATCAAACCTGATTCTGTTTGTGGATAATCATCTCTAATCCAAGTTTTACCATCTATCCATGGTTTGAAAATATCACCAATTACACCTTCTGTTGGATTAATTAAATCCATAGGAAGTAACCTATTAGGGAATTTATATAAATAACTACGCATTGTATCTCTTATTGCTTTATATACCCCCGATTTAGATATTGGTGTGGATTGAAGTGGCAAGTCATAACTTATTTTAAGGTAGTTATATAGCTTTTTATGCCAGTGAATATACATTCTAGGGTAAATCATTAAAGCATTGATGAACTCATCATTTCCATTAGTGATTTTTGCATATGATAGGCATTGTAAGAAGTAGCGATATATTTCAATTATTTTTTCATCATCGTACTGTTTTACTAGGTGATTGTGTATTAATTGTAAATATCTAGAGCAGCGAAGAAAAGCTCTTATTTCATCTAGTTCAAGTTGAAAGACTAAATTTGTAGTAGTTTTTTTTTCATCTAACTGACTTTTGATAACACGTATAAATCTATCTATAGATTTATTTGTAAGAGCAGAGTTTTTCTTTATTGAATTTAACTCCTCCTTTATATCAAGCCTGTTATCATTTTTTTTAGATAGAAAATCTTTAGCTGAGTAAGAAGGTGAGTAACCTTCAATACTACAGTATAAAAAATACTCTAGGTGCTTTAATGGAGAGCATTTATTTAAACTTTCAATTATGTCTGTATAAAGGCAAGAAAATTGCGGCATCATGATATTAGACATAAAAGCCCATTCACTTGTCGAGTGACTCGCAGTACATCTATATTCTTCACTATTAACTTCTTGGAAAATTATATTTAGATTTTGAATCCCTAGTAATAATTCATTGCTAACGCGAACTTTAGAATCATATCCAGATAGTATTTCAACCACCGTTTCTAGTTGACCACAATTACCTGAGTAATGCTTCTGTAATGAATCTAATGTTTTTTTATCTGAAAGGGAGTCATGACCTTTACCAAGAACTGACTTTATCAAAAGATTACTGAATTCAAATTGATTTATAAATTTTGCCATATTATTACAACTTTTGTATTTTTCAGTTTATTCAAAAAAGCATGAAATGTGTTAGTTTACTTTTTTAATATAAAATATATAGTTAAAATGTTAAACACATAATAAATACAACTCATTGTATTTATTATGTTAAGTCCTACCTGCAATTTGATAATTAAATGTTTGCACTAAATTAAACACGAAAGATTGTTTTATAGTAGTAAAAAGGCCTATTTTATATTTATTGTTGACAGTTATATATGTAAGTTATGAATATGGAGAGTAAATAGATTGCCATAAACACAATTAACATATTGATTATTATTACTAATAAGAAGTTTTTTGGACTCTAGCCCATTAAGCCCCTAGAAATGACTTCCCACGGTGAGCATTAATGCGAGAGTATAATGTTGGTTTTGGTATGCCATACTCCTTACTGATATCATTTACAGAATAATTTTCATCATAAAGGTACTGAAGAAAAAGATCTTGATCTCTACGTGGCATTTGAGTGAACATACCTCTATTAATTGTTTTTTGCATTCCAAAAGTAAACATAAGTTAATTCCATAGTCGTTAGTTTTGATTGAGTAACCGAAAATTCGCACTTGCTTCAATTTTATAAATTCTTAAATCAGGTGCGGGTTCGGGCTGAAATGTTACACCCAAATATTTATTAGTCATGGAAAAAAAATATGCAGCAATGTGTGTGAGTGACTTTCAATTTCAAAGTTAAGATCTGAAGCACGTCATTATCAAGATTATTTGGCTCTTGCGGAACAAATTGCAGGTAAATATATAAGAACCGTATTGCTAACTTTGGTAAAGTGAGGCTGAGCTAATTTTAAGATCAAATGCTGACCTAGGTTTTATAGTGATTAACCCTATAAAATAATAAATTATTGTGATAAATATAACTTATTAATTTTAAATGAATTTATTATATTAATTAATACATGCACACCTAGACATTGAGTGAGTTAAAAGCAGCGCAATCGGCGATGTTTTTAATACGCAAGTATGCGGTAGATAAAGAAAATGGGAAGGTATTACTGGATTGGCTGACCCCCTTCGAGCAGCTTGTTTATAAAAAAGTAGGAAATTGGCAGGAACTTCCCTCGAAAAATAATTTGACCAAATCTGTCGTTCCTAAATCAAACTCTCCCTACGGTCAGGATTTAATTGATAAAATGGTGCTTTTGATTAAAGAAGAATTGCACCATTTTTATCAAGTACTAGAAATTATGGATGAGTATGGAATTGCCTATAAACATATTACGCCAGGTCGTTATGCAAAAGGTATGTTGTCAAACGTCAAGACACATGAGCCCGACACCTTGGTTGATAAGTTAATTTGCGGTGCTTATATAGAAGCTCGCTCTTGTGAAAGATTTGCCAAATTAGCACCGTATGTTGATAAACGCTTAGGTGATTTTTATGTATCTTTACTACGTTCAGAAGCTCGGCATTATCAAGACTATCTTGCACTAGCGACTGAAATTTCAGCTTGTGATATTTCTGAACGAGTAAAGTTTTTTGGTGAAATAGAAGCTGAACTTATCTCATCTGATGATGACGATTTTAAGTTTCATTCAGGGGTACCTGTATAATCTTTTATTCAGAGTTTGCTTCTGCGAAAGGTTGGTATAATAACTCCATACCATCAGGTGTGACCCTAAGCCATGCACCTTGTTCGTACCAGTCACCCAAAACAATTCTTTTAGCGTGATTATTGTTAGCAGTTAAATCATGTATGGCTGGCCTGTGCGTATGACCGTGTATTAATAGCTGACTGTTATAACTTTCAAGACATCTCACTACTTCATCAGGTGTAACGTCCATAATATCTTGCGATTTTACCGCAGTAGCAGCCGCACTTTTTTTTCTATAATCTGCTGCAATTTTTTTTCTAAGAAATAAAGGCAAACTTCTAATGATAAATTGCCACCACCAAGAACGAGATTTAGCTCTGAATTTTTGATAAGCAACATCTTTGGTGCATAGGGTATCACCATGCATAATAATGACCTCTTGGCCGTACAACTCAATCATGTCAACTTCAGGTAATAACATCATTTTTGCTTTTTTTGCGTATTTTTCACCCAATAAAAAATCTCTATTGCCATGAATGTAATATATTTGAGTGCCCAAACTTGCCAATGTTGCTAGTGCTTTGGCTATAGTTGTCAAAAATGGGCTGTCGTCATCGTCACCAATCCAAGCTTCAAACAAATCACCTAAAATATATAATGACTTTGCTTTAATGGCTTCATGTTTTAAAAAGCGTAAAAAACAGGCACTGATATCAGGCCTGTTTTGCGCTAAATGTAGATCAGCAATAAAGTAAGTTACTTGTTGCTGTTCATCTTTTTGCAGGTTATTCAACGATAGCTGACTCAATAACAATGTCTTCTTTTGGTACGTCACCGTGACCATGCATGTTACCCGTATCAACGAGTGCCATTTTATCAACAACGTCCATGCCTTCTACCACTTCACCAAATACACAATATCCCCAACCTTGCACTGATTCATTTTTAAAATCTAAAAAGTCATTGTCAGATAAGTTAATAAAAAACTGGGCTGAAGCTGAATGAGGCTCTTGAGTACGGGCCATTGCAAGTGTACCACGAGCATTGCCTAAACCATTGTTCGCTTCATTTTGAATGCTAGCGCGCGACTCTTTTTCTTCTAAACCAGGAGCGAAGCCGCCACCTTGTGCCATAAATCCTTTAATAACACGATGAAAAATAGTGCCGTTGTAGTGTCCTTCCTCAACATATTGTTGAAAGTTTTTTGCGGTAACCGGGGCTTTATCGAAGTTTAATTCAATTTTTATATCGCCTAGGGTAGTTTTGAAAATAATCATAAGGTTCTCGTTCACAATAAAATTTAGCTAAATTGTACGCTAAGTTAATATAAAGTGCATCTGCTATGGTGATTCAAAAGCACGCTTGAGGTACAATCTTCTTTCAATTTCTATCACTATCATTTATTTATCCGGAGTCTCTACCTCTCATGTTACAGATATACAATACTTTAACCCGTAAAAAGGAAGCATTTACCCCAATTAACCCCGGTAAAGTAGGATTGTATGTTTGTGGTTGTACGGTTTATGATTTATGCCATATTGGCCATGGTCGCACTTATATCAGCTTTGATAATATTGCGCGCTACTTGCGCTTTTCAGGTTATGACGTTAACTACGTTCGTAACATTACTGATGTTGAAGATAAAATAATTAATCGTGCTAATGAGAATAACGAAACGCCTGATGAATTAACCGAGCGAACTATTGGTTATATGCATGAAGATTTTGATGCACTTAATATGGCACGGCCTGATCTTGAGCCCCGAGTAACTACTCACATGGATGAAATTATTGCCATGATTGAAACGCTTGTGGCAAAAAAGCACGCTTATATTGCGGGTGGTGCTGCAAACGCCTCTGGTAAAGGTGATGTATTATTTGATGTTTCTAGTTATGAAAATTACGGTAAATTGAGTGGTCAAAACCTAGAACAGTTGCAGTCAGGTTCACGGGTAGATGTGGATGAATCCAAAAACAATCCCTTAGATTTTGTTTTATGGAAGTCAGCCAAACCAGGCGAGCCAAGTTGGTCATCGCCATGGGGAGAAGGACGTCCAGGTTGGCATATAGAATGTTCAGCGATGAATGCTAAAGAGTTGGGTCATCATTTTGATATTCATGGTGGCGGCTCAGATTTACAGTTTCCTCATCATGAAAACGAAATAGCTCAAAGTTGTTGTGCACTTGACACACCTTATGTGAATTATTGGATTCACACGGGCATGGTACAAGTTGATCAAGAAAAAATGTCTAAATCCCTTGGTAATTTTTTTACTATTCGTGATGTACTTACTCAATATGACGCTGAAACAGTAAGATTTTTCTTAACAACAGGGCATTATCGTAGCCAGTTAAATTACTCTACTGATAATTTAACTCAGGCAAGAGCTTCGTTAGAGCGCATTTATACGGCTTTAAGAGATATAGACGTCGAGGAAGATTTTGTTTTAGATAAATCGTCAGCCTATGTGCAACAGTTTTGCCAAGCGATGGATGATGACTTTAATACACCACAAGCGATTGCCGTGTTGTTTGAAATAGCAAAAGAGCTTAATGTTGCTAAAGAAGAGAATAAAGCACAAGCAGTCATACTTGCAGGCACGTTAAGAGCCTTAGGTGGCATCATTGGTTTATTGCAATTAGTGCCATCAGCTTTTTTACAAGGACAAAATGATGCTGATGAAGTGGCGCAGATAGAAGCGTTAATATTGCAACGTAATCAAGCAAGAATAGATAAAGATTGGTCACTAGCGGATGAGGCCAGAGATAAGTTAAATGCCATGAGTATAATATTGGAAGATAGTGCAGGGAAGACAACTTGGCGTAAAGCTTAATTATTTAAATAATAAAAAACCAGCAATTTGCTGGTTTTTTTATCTTAAACATCGCTAACGGAGATTACTGACCAAATTGTTCGCAAGCAATTAAGGTATTTTCAATCAGGCTAGCAACTGTCATAGGACCTACACCGCCAGGGACCGGAGTAATAAATGCGGCTTTATCTTTGGCTGTATCAAAACCAACGTCGCCGACTAGTTTTCCAGATTCTAACCGGTTAATACCAACATCGATAACAATAGCCCCTGCCTTTATCCATTCCCCAGGAATAAATTCAGGTTTACCTACCGCAACGACGATTAAGTCAGCATTACGAACTTTGCCTTCAAGATCTTTGGTAAATCTATGAGTGGTAGTGACGGTACAGCCTGCAAGTAATAGCTCTAATGTCATTGGGCGACCAACAATATTTGACGCGCCAACGACTAAAGCTTCTAATCCGTGTGGCTTAACACCTGTCGAATCAATTAACTCCATAATGCCTTTTGGTGTACAAGGGCGAAGGCCTGGTTGACGCAGCGCAAGTTTACCTACATTGGCAGGATGAAAGCCATCGACGTCTTTTTCTGGGTTGATATGCTCAATGATTAGATTAGCATCAAGTCCTTGCGGTAAAGGGAGTTGAACCAGAATACCATCAATAGCACTGTCATTATTTAATTCATCAATCAGTTGATATAATTCATCTTGAGAAGTGGTAATAGGTAAATCGTATGAGCGAGAAATAAAACCAACTTCCTCACAAGCTTTGCGTTTACTGCCTACATAAACTTGTGAAGCAGCATCACAGCCAACTAGAATAACAGCTAAACCAGGTGCTCTTAAGCCATTATTTACACGTAGGTTAACTTTTTCTTTAACTGAGTCGCGAAGTTGTTTGGCAATTGTTTTGCCGTCAATCAATGATGCCGTCATAATACTTTAAAGTGACCTTGAATAATTTCTTTAATAGAGAGGGTTAATAAAAACCGCGCTATTTTGCCATAAAGCCTTTGCTAGTTATAGCTAAGTTATACAATAAATTTATGACTATTCGCTAAATAACTGTATCCAGTATAGTTGTAGTAAAATAAAATATCTTGCTACATTAGCCTACACATTCAGATACTATTCACACAAGTTGCGCTAAAAGTGAACGAACACGTTTTTTTTTATAAAAAAGGTTTGACTGAACCCACGCAACTCGGTAATATCCGCACCCGTTGAAAGCAGCTAAGTTTTTAGGTGTTTTTAGCGAATGTCGGTGATTAGCGCAGCTTGGTAGCGCACTTGGTTTGGGTCCAAGGGGTCGCAAGTTCGAATCTTGCATCACCGACCACTTTTTTATTTATTTGATTAATTAAAAAGTGATGCTTTTGTAGGTAATGTGCGCCCTTAGCTCAGCTGGATAGAGCAATGCCCTTCTAAGGCATGGGTCGTAGGTTCGAATCCTACAGGGCGTGCCATACTTATACAAGGTAGGCAAAATATATATTGGTGGCTATAGCTCAGTTGGTAGAGCCCCGGATTGTGATTCCGGTTGTCGTGGGTTCAAATCCCATTAGCCACCCCATCTTTTATTTTACTAGCATAAGCTAGTTAAAATACCAGGGAAATATCGGTGATTAGCGCAGCTTGGTAGCGCACTTGGTTTGGGTCCAAGGGGTCGCAAGTTCGAATCTTGCATCACCGACCACTTTCTTTCTAGTTGTTTTTAAAACGCTAGTGATAGATTCAAAATCTTTATTATTGACTATTATTTCTCCTTAGTAATCAATCATCTTATTTTCATCAAAACAATAGCGATTACGAACACCTGAATTGTCTCTTTTTATCTTTTAATTTGCCTCTTGCAACTTCTTTTCTGTCTCGCTATAATTCCGCGTCATAAATTTTAACCGTTCGTATGAGCAAGGCACAATTTTCTGCTTTATAATAAGTAAAGTAGATAAACTCTGTGCATTATAAGAAAGCGTAACACGCTAAGTTTTGAGGTATGTAAATGCAAGTTTCAGTTGAGACTACACAAGGTTTGGAACGTCGTTTGACTATTTCTGTTCCAGCCGAAACAGTAGATGTTGAAGTTAAGAATCGTCTTCGTCAAGTAAGTAAAACCCAACGTATTAACGGTTTCCGCCCGGGCAAAGTACCACCATCAGTTATTCAAAAGCGTTATGGTAAATCTGTACGTCAAGAAGTTGCCGGCGAAATCATGCAACGCAGCTTTGTTGATGCTATCGTTGCAGAAAAAATCAACCCAGCAGGTCGTCCTTCTTTCGTAGCGAAAAGCAATGAAGATGGTAAAGAGTTAGAGTTTGAAGCAACTTTTGAAATTTACCCAGAAGTTGAATTAAAAGACTTAGATAAAATTGCTGTAGAACGTCCTGACGTTGAAGTAACAGATAAAGATTTAGATGAAATGTTTGAAACATTGCAAAAGCAACATCAAACATGGAAAGAAAACAAGCGTAAAACTAAGAAAGGTGACAAGTTAACGCTTGATTTCACTGGTCGTGTTGACGGTGAAGAGTTTGAAGGTGGTAAAGCTGAAGCTTTTGAACTTGAGCTTGGCGCTGGTCGTATGATTCCAGGTTTTGAAAAAGAAATTACTGGGATGAAAGCTGGCGAAGAAAAAACGATTAAAGTAACTTTCCCTGATGATTACCATGCTGAAAACCTAAAAGGCAAAGAAGCTGAGTTTGATATTGTTGTTCATAAAACTGAAGGCCCAGTGTTACCAAAAGTAGATGAAGATTTTGCTAAACTTTTCGGCGTAGAAGAAGGCGGTGTTGAAGCTTTACGTGAAGAAGTAAGTAAAAACATGACGCGTGAATTAACTCAAGCTGTTAAAGCTAAAGTGAAAGAGCAAGTACTTGATGGTTTATTAGCTGGTCATGAAGTTGGCTTACCTTCAGCATTAGTTGCGCAAGAAGTAGATGTTTTACGTCAGCAAGCGATGCAACGTTTCCAAGGCCAAATGGATCCTGAAAACTTACCTGAATTGCCAAGCGAGATGTTTAAAGAGCAAGCTGAACGTCGCGTTAAGGTTGGTTTGTTACTAGGTGAAGTAATCAAAATTAACGAATTGAAAGTTGATGATAGTAAAGTAGATGAGTTAATTGCTTCTGCGGCTTCTGCCTATGAAGATCCGAAAGAAGTAATTGAATACTATGCTAACAACAAAGAATTGATGCAACAAATGCAAAATGTTGCTCTAGAAGAACAAGCAGTTGAGCTTTTAGTTGAAAAAGCAGCAGTTAAAAACAAAAAAGCTAACTTTGCCGATATTATGAACCCAGAAGGGAAGTAATAACGCTTTTTTATTGACAAAAAGCTAGGCAATCGCTTAAATTTAATGGCTTGTATGAATGCATTCATACAAGCCATTTTTATTTGGTTCATTTTGACTTAATAAAGTAATTAAGTTTTTCATATTTAAGGGACGGAACACACTTGTTTAATTCTCAATTTAATCCACAATCAAATTCTCTAAATTCAGCTACTGGCCCAGAAAGTGCTCTTGTACCTATGGTAGTGGAGCAAACAGCCAAAGGTGAACGTTCTTATGATATTTACTCTAGGTTATTAAAAGAAAGAGTCATATTTTTATGTGGTCAAGTCGAAGATCACATGGCTAATTTAATTATTGCCCAGTTATTATTTTTAGAATCAGAAAGTCCTGATAAAGATATCTTCCTTTACATTAACTCTCCAGGCGGTTCGGTAACTGCAGGGATGGCAATCTATGACACGATGAAATTTATTAAGCCAAATATTTCTACTGTGTGTATTGGACAAGCAGCAAGCATGGGGGCTTTTCTACTTTCTGGTGGTGAAAAAGGTAAGCGCTACTGTTTACCTAATGCTCGTGTCATGATTCATCAACCTCTGGGTGGTTTTCAAGGGCAGGCATCAGATTTTGAGATTCATGCAAAAGAGATTTTATATATTAAAGATAAGCTTAACAAATTAATGGCAGAACATACTGGCCAGCCACTAGATAAAGTTTCTCAAGATACAGACAGAGATAACTTCCTAAGTGCAGAAAGTGCGGTTGAATATGGTTTAGTTGACTCCATATTAGAACAAAGAAACAGTTAGTTGATTTATTAATAAAAACTGCGTGGTGTTAATTTAATGAACACCACTTAAAAAATGATGAAATTGCTACTATGCTTAACATATGTGCAAGTACAGTTGTAATTAACGGAATAGAAGATTTAGAGGTAGGGCATGACCGATATTAAAAGTGGTGACGGTGACAATGGTAAATTACTTTACTGCTCATTTTGTGGAAAAAGCCAACATGAAGTGCGTAAATTAATTGCTGGCCCATCAGTATTTGTATGTGATGAATGTGTCGAGTTGTGTAACGACATCATTCGTGAAGAAATAAAAGAAATCTCTCCGAAAGAAGATAAAGAAGCACTACCATCGCCAATTGAGATACGTGAAAGTTTAGATGATTACGTAATTGGTCAAGACCATGCTAAGAAAGTACTCGCAGTGGCGGTTTATAATCATTATAAACGTTTACGTAATGGCGACTCTCATAATGGTATTGAGCTTGGAAAAAGCAATATTTTACTTATTGGCCCAACCGGCTCAGGTAAAACTTTATTGGCCCAAACGCTAGCACGCTTGCTTGATGTCCCTTTTACCATGGCTGATGCTACTACATTAACTGAAGCAGGTTATGTTGGTGAAGATGTTGAAAATATTATTCAAAAGTTATTGCAAAAATGTGACTACGATGTTGAGAAAGCACAACGCGGTATTGTTTATATTGATGAAATTGATAAGATCTCACGTAAATCTGATAACCCTTCAATTACTCGAGATGTATCAGGTGAAGGTGTTCAGCAGGCATTGTTGAAGCTAATAGAAGGTACTATTGCTTCTGTACCACCTCAAGGTGGTCGTAAACATCCTCAACAAGAATTTTTACAAGTAGATACTTCAAAAATTTTATTTATCTGTGGTGGAGCTTTTGCTGGCTTAGATAAAGTTATTGAACAGCGATGCCACACAGGTACAGGTATTGGTTTTGGCGCAGAGGTTCGCGGTAAAGATCAAGAAATAACCTTAACAGAGCGTCTAGAGGAAGTTGAGCCGGAAGATTTAGTTAAATATGGTTTAATTCCTGAGTTTATTGGTCGTTTGCCTGTCTTGGCAACTTTGCGTGAACTTGATGAATCGGCATTGATTCAAATATTGAAAGAACCGAAAAATGCTTTAACTAAACAGTTCTCTGCTTTATTTGATATGGAAAATGTTGAGCTAGAATTTAGAGAAGATGCATTGAACGCAATTGCTAAAAAGGCAATGGATAGAAAAACCGGTGCTCGTGGTTTGCGATCAATAGTTGAAGCTGTTTTACTTGATACTATGTACGAACTTCCGTCGATGGAAAATGTCAGTAAAATTGTCGTTGATGAGACCACAATTAAAGGTGAGTCGAAACCGTTAGTTATTTATGATGGTCAGCAAGAGCAAGCTGCTTCAGAATAGGTTTACTTTACACGGTAATAAAAAGAGTCTTTATGGCTCTTTTTTTGTTTTTGAAACTTGTTAATAGAAACTTGTGTTTTTGCTTGTAACTTTTCTATTTATCCCCATATAGTTTCTAATCAGTAATTTATAACACTTCCCAAAGAGATACACATGACTGAAGAATTATCTAGTGTAGTTGAAATCCCTGTTCTTGCCTTACGCGATGTTGTCGTTTATCCCCAGATGGTTATCCCATTATTTGTAGGCAGAGAGAAATCCATCCGTTGTTTAGACCTTGCCATGGAAAATGACAAACAAGTATTTTTAGTCGCTCAAAAAGATGCTGCTGTTGACGATCCTCAGGCTGAAGATGTTTATGAAACGGGTACGGTTGCGACTATTTTACAAATGTTAAAACTGCCTGATGGCACGGTTAAAGTTTTGGTAGAAGGTGTGCAAAGAGCGCGTGTTACAAATTTTGTTGAAACCAAAGCTTATTTTAGCGCAAACATTGATTATTTAGCCATTGAGGGAGGAACTGAAGATGATAATGAAGTATTAATTCGTTCTGCTATCTCCCAGTTTGAAGGCTATGTCAAACTAAATAAAAAAATACCGCCTGAAGTGCTTACTTCAGTTTCAGGTATTGATGATGCTCAGCAACTTGCAGACACAATGGCTGCACACATGCCATTGAAATTAGCTGATAAGCAAAAAGTATTAGAGATTATAGATGTGGTTAAGCGTTTAGAGCATCTTATGGCGTTAATGGAAGGTGAAATTGATCTACTGCAGGTAGAGAAGAAAATACGTACACGTGTTAAAAAGCAAATGGAAAAAAGCCAGCGTGAATACTATTTAAATGAGCAGATGAAAGCTATTCAGAAAGAGCTTAATGAGGGCGATGAAACGCCAGACGAGCTTGAACAAATGAGCAAGCGCATTGACGATGCGCAAATGCCAACAGAAGCAAAAGAAAAAACGCTCGGTGAATTGCAAAAACTTAAAATGATGTCGCCTATGTCTGCGGAGGCGACAGTTGTGCGTAGTTATATTGAATGTATGATAAACGTACCATGGAAAAAGCGTAGCAAATTGAAGCGTAATTTAGCGTTAGCGCAAGAAGTACTTGATAAAGATCATTATGGTTTAGATAAAGTTAAAGAACGCATTCTTGAATATTTGGCAGTACAGCAACGAGTCAGTCAACTCAAAGGGCCTATACTTTGTTTGGTTGGCCCTCCGGGGGTTGGTAAAACTTCGTTAGGACAATCTATCGCTAAGTCGACAGGGCGTAAATATATTAGAATGGCGCTAGGTGGCGTAAGAGATGAAGCTGAGATACGCGGTCATCGCCGCACCTATATTGGCTCATTACCAGGGAAGTTGATTCAAAAAATGTCAAAAGTAGGGGTACGAAACCCACTATTTCTATTAGATGAAATCGATAAAATGGCATCAGATATGCGTGGCGATCCTGCATCGGCACTATTAGAAGTATTAGATCCAGAACAAAACTCCAGTTTCAATGACCATTATTTAGAAGTTGATTATGATCTCTCTGACGTAATGTTTGTGGCAACCTCTAATAGCATGGATATACCAGGCCCATTACTAGATCGAATGGAAGTTATTCGTTTATCCGGTTATACCGAAGATGAAAAGCTTAACATTGCCCGTAATCACCTGCTTAATAAACAGATAAAACGTAATGGTTTGAAAGAAAAAGAAATCACAATCGAAGATAGTGCCGTTGTGGGCATAATTCGCTACTACACAAGAGAAGCTGGTGTTCGAAACCTAGAGCGAGAAATATCAAAACTATGCCGTAAAGCAGTTAAAGCTATATTGCTTGATAAAAAATTGAAAAAGGTAACCATTAATCAAGAGAATTTGGATGAATTTCTTGGTGTACAACGCTTTGATTATGGCAAAGCGGATGATGAAAATCGTATTGGTCTGGTTACTGGACTTGCCTGGACACAAGTGGGTGGTGAATTATTAACGATTGAAACCGCCTCCGTACCAGGTAAGGGTAAGCTAACCTATACAGGCTCGCTTGGCGATGTTATGCAAGAATCTATTCAAGCTGCGATGACTGTGGTGCGCAGCAGAACGGAAAAGTTACGTATTAATGATGATTTTTACGAGAAACGCGACATACATGTGCATGTGCCAGAAGGGGCGACACCAAAAGATGGTCCAAGTGCCGGTATTGGTATGTGTACCGCACTTGTTTCAAGCTTAACTGGAAATCCGGTAAAAGCTGATGTTGCCATGACAGGTGAAATTACTTTAAGAGGTGAAGTGTTGGCTATTGGTGGCTTAAAAGAAAAGCTGTTAGCTGCGCATCGTGGTGGTATAAAAACCGTTATAATTCCTCATGAAAATGCTCGAGATTTGAAAGAGATCCCAGAGAATGTTAAAGCTGATTTATCAATTCACCCGGTAAAATGGATTGATGAGGTACTTTCTCTAGCGCTTGAACACCCTGTAGAACAATGGCAGGCCGAATGATTTTTGCACGAGATAAGTTGATTTTTTGATATAAATCAATAAAAAATGCAAAAAATAGTAAAAAAATCAGCAAAAAACGAAATAAAGGCTTTTCAAACGCTGAAACTGTGGTAAGTTAACTACGCTTATGTCGCTAGAACCCTTGTTTAGTATGCCTAAGAGGCATTATTGGTGAGGACTAGTCGAATAGTATTTTCTAAACTCGGCGCTTGATGTTCACAAGAAATTGACTTACTTAAAGTACTTGTTAATTTCTGTAGGACGAACTTTTATTAAACCTCTTACTAAAGAGAAGTAAAGATAGCGTTGTAATAATAACAATTGAAGGGGTATACACTGTGAATAAATCTCAACTTATCGAGAAAATTTCTGAAGGCGCTGACATTTCAAAAGCTGCTGCGGGTCGCGCATTAGATTCATTTATTGGCGCTGTAACTGAAGAATTACAAAGTGGTGAGCAAGTTGCTCTAGTTGGTTTTGGTACTTTTTCTGTACGTGACCGTGCTGCACGTACTGGTCGTAATCCACAAACTGGTGCAACTATCCAAATTGCTGCTGCTAAAATCCCATCTTTTAAAGCTGGTAAAGCACTAAAAGATGCTTGTAATGGCTAATACTTATTAAATTGCTCAGGCAATTTTTTAATTATATAAAGACCACCTAAAGGTGGTCTTTTGCTTTCTAAAGTCTATTTTAAAAAAATAATTATTAATTAATGCATTTTAAAGTAGACTTGCACTTCAAGCGATGGTCTGCATCTGCTAAAATCGCGTGCAACAAAAATTACAGCCTAAAACAATCGATGAGAAAAAGTCGGCTTTATCGGCTATACCTTAAATAAATGAGATAAAGATGTTAGAAGATATTAGAGAAAGCTCACAGGGTTTGACGGCCAAAATTATCCTTGGTCTTATTATATTAACCTTCGCTGTTGCGGGAATTGGTAGTTATACGAATTCAGTAGATACTTCAGTTGCAGTCGTTAATGGTGAAAAAATTAGCCAGCAAGAATTCAACAAAGCATATCAAGCTCAGCGTAACCGTATGGCTCAGCAATTTGGCGATATGTTTGATACATTATCTAATGATGCAAATTACATGGCAAACTTTCGCCAAGGCATTTTGGATAATTTGATTAATGAAAAGTTAATCGATCAAAGTGCACAAAGCCTTGCAATTCGAGTGTCAGATGCACGTATTAAAGAAACGATCAGAAACATGCCTGAATTTCAAATTGATGGTGCTTTTGACAATAATCGTTATTTAGCCATTATTAATCAAGCAGGTTTTTATCAATCATCTAATTTTCGTGATTATTTACGAATAGAAATGACACGTCGTCAGTTATCGCAAGCTTTAGTTGCTACGGAGTTTAATTTACCATATCAGGAGATTTTACAACAAGACTTGCAAAGCCAAACACGTAATATTCGTTTTGCTACTGTTTCGGCAAAACAATTTGAAGCGGGTATTGATATCAGCGACGAAGAAGTAAAAACATATTATCAAGCCAATCAAGCACGTTTTGAAAATAAAGAAAAAGTTAAAGTAAACTTTATTCAATTGAGTATTGCTGAAATCGCTAAAGGTATTGAGGTTTCAGATGATGATGTTGCCGCCTATTATCAAGAGAATATTGCTAGCTTTACTCAAGCTGAACAACGTCGAGTTTCTCATATATTAATAGAGTCTATTGAAGGTGATAGTGATTCAGAAGTGGTCGCGAAAGCAAAAGCTAATGAAGTACTTGCCCGTCTTGCACAAGGTGAAGATTTTGCCGTACTTGCTAAAGAATTATCAAATGATAGTTTTAGTGGCGAAAATGGTGGTGATTTAGAGTTTCTCGAGCCAGGTGTTATGGAAGAAGATTTTGATGCTGCCGCTTTTTCACTAGCAGCCGTTGGTGATATAACTGAATTGGTGAAAACAAGCTTTGGTTATCATGTTATTAAATTAACGGAGTTAAAACCTGCAGAGGTTCAAAGCTTAGCCGATGTGAAAGTTGAATTGCATGCGAAAGTTAGTAGTGAGAAAGCAGAAGAAAAATTTTATACGCAAACACAAGAAATGGCGCGTGTGAGCTTTGAATTTCCAGACAGTTTAGAAGATGCTGCTAGCGAAGTTGGAGCAAAAGTAGAAACGTCAACTTGGTTATCTCACACCGGCAATGCTGCACCTTTTGATAATAGTAAAGTTATTGAAGCTGCATTTTCTGATTTAGTTTTGCAAGACAGCATGAATTCAGATGTTATTGAAGTGAGTGATAATATTGCTTTAGTATTGCGATTAAACACTTATCAGGAAGCGAAGGTAAAACCGTTAACGGATGTCGAAGCGCAAATAAAAACTATTTTAGTGGCACAAAAAGCAACACAAGCAGCACAAAGTACTATTGATGACTTATTAGTTCAATTTAAAGCTGGAACGGATATTACCGCGCAATTAACTAAGAATTATGCAAGTTTTACGGTGAAAGAAAATGTAGCTCGTTATAGCGCAGATTTAGATCAAAGTATTACGCGTGAAGCATTTGTATTACCACACCCTATTGAGGGAGCTATTTCTGCATCTACGGTTGCTTTAAGTAATGGTGATTTAGCGCTAGTAGAAGTGCAAGCGGTGAATAAGAGCGAAGCAAAAGCAGATCCACAACTTGCTCAGCAGCAAACCTCCCAATTAGCGCAATCTGCATATAAGAGTTACATTGATGCGTTGAAAATAGATGCACAAATTACTAGTAAAACTGTTGCTGCACCAGCAAATTATTAAGTAAGCGTATAAGTAAAATGAGATAATGGGTAGCAACTTTACAGTTGCTACCCTTTTTTTTATTGTTTTTTAACAGGCTTAAGCTGAAAGTTTTGATTCATTAGCAACTTTTGTGTCACTTTATGTTGAGGGTTTTTCATTACTTCCAGTGTTTTTCCTGTCTCAACTACACTCCCTTGAGATAGGACTAATATGTCGTCACTAAAGTGGCGAATAATGCCTAAATTGTGAGAAATGAGAATGTAAGCTAAACCCATTTGTTGTTGTAAGTCTAATAACAGATTAATCATCTGAGAACGTAGCGAAGGGTCAAGTGCTGCTAGCGCCTCATCGAGTATTATTACTTGTGGTTGTAAAATAATTGCTCTAGCAAGGGATATACGTTGTTTTTGCCCACCTGAAAACATATGAGGGTAAAAATTCATATGATCACCTAGTAATCCCACTTTTTGTAACGTAGTACGAATTAGCTCTGTGCGCTTCTTTTCGTTAAAAGGTGTATTAAGCTTTAAAGGCTCATCAAGTAATTGTAAAATAGTTAAACTCGGGTTGAGCGTTGTGCCAGAATCTTGAAAAATCATTCGTATGTGCTGACAACGCTGCTTATAACTGCCATCTTGTAACAACTGACCATTGAGAAATATTTGGCCACTACTCGCCTGCTCAGCGCCAACTAATACTCGGGCAAGGGTTGATTTTCCTGAGCCAGTTTCACCAATAATTGCCAAGGTTTTATGTGCTTTAATAGAGAATGAAATAGGCTCTAGCACAGGAATAATACTTTTTCTTAACCAAAAATCTCTTTGTTGATAAGATTTACTTAACGCTTTAACTTTTAGTAACTCAGCCACCTTAACACACTCCCTTGAGCCATTTTCTAGGACTCTTAATTGGCGTTAGAGGGAAATGGCAGCTAACTTTATGACCATGAAAATTTGTAACTGAAGGCGCTTTTACGCAATCTTGTTGTGCTCTAGGGCAACGAGGTCCTAAACGGCAACCAATAGGCAAGTGTTGTAAGATAGGTATGCTGCCAGGTAGTGTCATTAATCTCGATTTAGCAGGCAAATGAAAATTTGCGCTTGGGCTACTGTCAACAAGTGCTCTGGTGTACGGGTGTAAAGGCTTATTAAATATCTGCTCAGTCGTTCCTGCTTCTACAAATTGACCGCTATACATTACGGTAATGGTGTTAGTCCAATGCGTAATATTTTCTAAATCATGACTGATTAATAATATAGACATGTTTTTTAATTGATTTAAACTTGCTAACAACCTGAAAATTTGACTTTGATTCGTATTTTCCATTGCAGCCGTTGGCTCATCGGCAATTAATAGTATTGGTCTCCTAGCCAAGGCAATGGCAATCATAACACGCTGACAAAGGGCTTCGGTTAATTGATGCGGATAACTGTTTAGACAAGCGCTGTGTTTTTTTATGCCCACCTTATGCAATAATTTGATAGCACCTTCATGACGCTGCTTTTGTTTTTGCCAGAAAAAGCCACTTAACGAGTTGGTGTCAATTGCCTCAGCAATTTGCTCACCAACAGTATTGGTAGGATCTAAACAAGCCATAGGCTCTTGGAAAATCATGGCTATATCACGAGATAATAATGCCTTTCGTTCTTCAATAGATAAGCGTAGTAAGTCAATACCGCGCCAATGAAATCTATCGGCATGAACATGCCATTTTTCGTCTAATACACCTACAATTGCTTGCGCTAACAATGACTTTCCAGAGCCAGATTCACCTACTAAGCCTCTAACTTCGCCTTCTTTCATTGAAAGGCTAACTTTATCTACCGCCAATATATTTTGCTTTTCGTTGACTAATTCAATAGACAAATTTCGAATATCAAGCAAATTCATTATCTTTCCTTACGCAATTTAAGTGCATGGCGTATGCCTTCACCAACAAGGTTGGTAGCAACAACAGCGAATAAAATTGCTAATCCAGGTAAATAAACAGTCCATGGAGCTATATAGAATAAATCTAAGCCGTTGGCCAAGGATGCACCCCATTCAGGAAGCGGTATTTGTGCGCCTAAGCCTAAAAATCCCAAGGTGGCAATATCTAATATCGCCGCTGATTGGGCCATGGTAGCTTGGCTCATTATTCTATCGATAATATTTGGAAAAATTGAATAATATAAAATCCTAAATGGGCTGGCACCGTCTAAGCGAGAAGCAAGGACATAATCTTTACGTGATTCTTCTTTTACGGCATACCGCGTTATATGAACAAACTGTGGAATAAGTACGATAACCACTGCCCATACAGTATTGCTGATACCAGGGCCTAAAATGGCAACGATGATAATGGCAAGTAGTAACGATGGAATAGATAAAATCACATCAAGAAAATGGTTAAGGAAGCTTGATTTTAATCCGGTCGTAAGTGCTGACAAAGATCCTATGACTACACCAATTACTAGAGAAATGACGACAACAATAAAGCTCAAACCAAATGTTAAGGATGTGCCATACATTAAACGGGATAGCATGTCCCGACCCAGCTCGTCAGTGCCTAGTAAATAACTAATATCACCATCAACGTGCCAAGCTGGTGGTAGTAGCAACATGTCTAGTTGTCCCTCAACGGGTGAATGTGGTGCTAATATTGGACCAAAAATAGCGAGGACAATTAAAAATATAAAACAACTAAAACCAAGCATAGCAACAGGGGTTTTACGAAATATTTGCCAGTGCTGCATAAAAGGAGAAGGAAATATTTCTTCGGAATAAATTTTATCACGAGCCATGTTTTTTACCTCGGGCAAGAGGGTTTAAAGCAGCATAGATGAAATCGGTAAGAATATGAACAACAAAAATAAAACAGGAGAGCACCAGTAGACCACTTTGTATTGCGGTGTAATCCCTTTGGTAAATACTTTCAATCAACCAACGGCCTATACCTGGCCAGCTGAAAATCACCTCAGTTACCATAGCGATAGTGACCAAATTGGCAAACTGTAATCCCACATGACGGATTATTTTTATTAATGCGTTTCTAATAGCATGCCTAAAAATAATTTGTTGGAAAGTAAGTCCTTTAGAACGTGCTGCGCGTATATAGCTTGTGCCTAATACTTCAATCATAGATGTTCTAGCTAAACGTATGAAGATAGTGGCAGGTGCAACAGCAATGACACAAGCTGGCAATATTATATGCGCAGTAGCATCCCCAAATGCTTGCCATTTATAAGGGCTATCGCTAAGGAGGATATCAATAAATTGAATACCGGTTATCAACTCTATTTCAAATAATAAACTGATTTGCCCTGCAGAGGGAAGCCAGCCGAAATTAATAGAAAAAGTTAAAATAGCCAATAAACCCAGCCAAAAAACAGGGATAGAGTAACCGAGCATAGAAACAGATAATATAATGTTATCTGCGGGCTTATTATGTTTTATTGCAGCAATAAAACCCAACGGAATGCCAACAAACATAGCGATAACTAAGGCTACAAGGCTAAGCTCAATTGTTGCAGGCAATAGGTTGAGGATTTCAGTGCTGATCTGGGATTGACTGGCCATCGATATGCCAAGTTCTCCATTAGCAATATGTTGGAGATAAGCAATATATTGCCAAAAAAGATTCTCATCACTTTGATAAGCAGCACGTATAGATAATAGTTGAGTTGGCGTGGCATTGACGGCACCAGAAACGTTGATGATGGCATCACCAGGAAATAAAAAGCTTAAACTAAATGATAAAAGTGTTAGTACCAGCATGGTAAATAAAAATAAATTTAACCTTCGAAAGGTGAAAACTAACATGATTAATCCTCACCAGGGTCAAGTAAATTATTTTGATTCACTTCGTTAACTTGATTTTTGTTTCCGAGTAAACTGGTTTTAGATATTTGATAAAAGCTGATGCCACCAAAAGGAGCTAATACATCACCTTTGATACTGTTAACTCGTGCTTGATATCGCTTTGAATGGGCAATTGGGATTAAAGGGAGTTCTTGCGCTAGCAATTTCATTGCTTGGGCGTAGTATTTTTTTCTTTGACTAATATTGGTGGTTTGTAATGCTTTTTGAATAATATCATCATAGGTTTCATTACACCAAAATGTTCTATTGCTACCAGTATGAGTTGCAGAGCAACTCAGCATAGGGGAGAAAAAGTTATCAGGGTCAGGGTGATCAGCCGACCAGCCTAATAAAAAACTTTGATGCTCGCCTAACTTCAAACGATGCAAAAACGTATTCCATTCATAGCTAACAATTTTGACTTTTATACCAATATTTTTTAGATCCGATTGAATAAGTTTAGCCATAGTTATTGCATTGGGGTTGTAAGGTCTTTGTACAGGCATTGCCCAAAGATCCATACTAAAGCCTTGCGAATATCCAGCAACTTCCAATAAACTCTTTGCTAAAGCGGGGTTAAACTCCTGCCTAGCGAGAGTCTTATCGTAAGCCCAAGAGGAATTGGGTAAAACTGTGTTTGCTAACTCAGCTTTCCCTTGATAAACCGCTTCAAGCAATACTTTCTTATTAATGGCGTAACTAAGTGCTTGTCTGACTAATTTATTGTTAAAAGGAGGTTTAGTAACATTAAAGCCAAAATAGCCCACGTTTAATGCGGTAACGGCTTCTAACGTTAAATCTTCTCGTTGCTTAATTTTTTCATGAGCGATAGGGTAGGCTGATATATCACATTCTTTTGCAAGTAACTTGGTTAATCTACCGGTATTACTCGGTGTAATATCAAAAACTAACTGCTCAATTTGAGCAGGGGGTTGCCAATATTGTTCATGACGATAAAACCGAATGACAGAGCCAACCCTATATTCTTTTAATTTGAATGGCCCAGTGCCTATTGGGTGGGTATCGATATTAGCTTTTAATTTTTGCTCAACTAACTGGTCGCCATATTCAGCGGATAAAATGATAGCGTAGTCAGTGGCTAGATTAGCAAGAAAGGAGTTATCCGCATGAGCTAAATGAAAACGTATGGTGTAATCGTTTATCTTTTCTACTTGTTCAACAAGCGCAGATAAAGCGATATTTTGAAAAAAAGGGTAGCTACCGCCAGAAACTCGATGAAAAGGGTGTTGCGGATTTAAGATGCGATTGAAACTAAAGACAACATCATCAGCGTTTAGAAACCGTGTTGCAGAGAAGTAATCGGTTTGATGAAACGCTACATCTTTACGTAAATAAAAAGTGATTTTTTTGCCATCACGGGTTACATGCCATGATTTTGCAAGCGCGGGAGTTAATGCATTATCCTTTCCATGATAGGTAATTAATCTATTGTAAAGTTGATTTGATGTAGCATCAATGGTTGTTCCTGACGTGACTAATTGCGGGTTAAATGTTTCAGGTGAACCCTCAGCACAATAGATCACACTATGTTCGCTTAATGATAAAATACTTTCATCGCTACAGCCAAGCGTTAGTAATGAGGCCAAACAAACTATTAACGTTAGCTTGATGTTATTCATCAGTATCATTGCCATCAAGTAAATTATATTTTTTAAGGTAGCCTCTTAATTGGTGATAGGTTAATTCAAGCGCTTGCGCGGTTTTCTTTTGATTAAATTGACAATGCGCAAGTGCCGACTTTATTAATTCGATTTCATAATCTTGTGATAATGATTTAAGTGATTGTGGAAATTCTGCAAATATTGAAGTGTTTGGTCTATTTGCAAGTGCTACAACGTCCGTTTCGTTATTTACACTATTTGTCTCATTATTTGTTGACAAATCCTTTGCCGTATATATTTCCTCTTTAGGAACAGCATGCACTCTGTCGTGAGTTTTAATTTGCTGACTAGGTCTATAAGGTGATTCGAAAGGGTCAATCACTAATTCATTAACTGGCAAATGCGGGTTGTTACAACGATAGACACTGCGTTCTACTACATTTTTCAGCTCTCGAATATTACCTGGCCAGTGATAGTCAAGCATGGCTCGTTTGGCTTTTTCGGTAAAACCACTGAAAAGCTCGAACTCTAACTCTCTAGCCATATTAATAGCAAAATGTTCTGCTAACATTAAAATGTCTTCAAGTCGCTCACGTAAGGGGGGCAGCGTAATTACATCGAAAGCTAAGCGATCCAGTAAGTCAGCCCTAAATTGCCCTGAGTCAGCTAACGTTGGTAAATCCTCATTGGTTGCAGCAACCAGTCGAACATCGGTGGTTATAGTACGAGAACCACCAACACGTTCAAATTCGCCGTATTCTACTACGCGCAATAGTTTTTCTTGAATCAAACCTGAGGTGTTTGCTATTTCATCTAAAAATAAGGTGCCATTATCAGCTCGCTCAAAACGACCTTCATGACGTTTATTTGCACCAGTAAAAGCCCCTGAGTCATAACCAAAGAGTTCAGTTTCAAGTAAGTTTTCATTTAATGCTGCACAATTAAGTTTTAAGTAGCTTTGCTCCCAACGCTTTGATAAATAATGTAATCGAGCGGCGACCAATTCTTTACCTGTACCTCGTTCACCAATTATCAATACAGGTTTACTTAATGGGGCTATTTGAGATATTTGCTCTAAAACTTCTAGAAAACTGTTAGATTGCCCGAGAAGATTGTCCTGTTTATTAAAGCGTGACATTACTTGACCTAATAATTGGTTTTTTTCACTAACAAATAGTGTATTTTATTAAACGATGAGATAATAGTTTTTTTTAATAATTTAATAACCTCTTTAAAAACAGTGTGTTATTATGCGTTGTCAGCTTGGCGTGAAACATGAATAGTACAAACTATAAATTTAAGTCCGAATTTATAGTCGATTTCATCAAATTTGAGCAATATTTTATTGTTTAACGAGTAAATGAAAGCGTTAATTTAAGAAAAGAGGAAGTTGTTATGGGTATTTTTTCAAGGTTTACTGATATTGTTAATTCAAATATCAATAATTTATTAGATAAAGCCGAAGATCCTGCCAAAATGGTAAGATTAATTATTCAAGAAATGGAAGATACCTTAGTTGAGGTTCGTTCTAGTTCAGCTAAAACCTTAGCAGATAAGAAAGAACTAACCCGCCAAGTAAGTCGTTTTGAAAACGAAGCACAACAGTGGCAAGAAAAAGCTGAATTAGCATTAAGTAAAGATCGTGATGATTTAGCTAGAGCAGCGCTAATTGAAAAGAAAAAAAGCACTGAAAGCTCTCAAGCTTTAGTGGGCGAATTAGTCAATGTTGAAGAACACATCAGCAAACTTCAAGATGAAATCTCCCAACTGCAAGAAAAATTGGCCGATGCAAAAGCACGTCAAAAAGCTATTATTATGCGAGAGAAAACGGTTAGCTCACGTTTGAAAGTGAAGCAAAATATTGATAGTAATAAAGTAAACGATGCGCTAAGTCGTTTTGATCGTTATGAACGTAAAATTGACGATATAGAGGCGCAAGTTGAATCATATGACATGGGTAGTAAATCTTTAGCGGACGAAATTGCAGATCTCGAGTCAAATGAAAAAGTTGATGATGAATTAGCTTCATTAAAAGCTAAAATGAAAAAAGGAAAAAAATAGCCTAGGATTAGTGGCTAGTTTCAAATTTTAGGGCGAAAGCCTGATAGCAAAAGTTAGGAGAAGTACCGTGGAAGAGATCATTATAGCGCCATTAATTATTTTTATGGTAATTGTCGCACCAATTTGGTTAGTTTTACACTATCGTAGTAAACGACAAGTTAGCCAAGGCTTAAGCGAAGAAGAGTATATTCAGTTATCTGATTTATCTGAAACGGCTGATAAAATGGCTGATCGCATTAAAACTCTTGAAGCTATTTTAGATGCTGAGACCCCTGATTGGAGAAGCAAATTATGATCACTCGAAGAGGTGAGTTATACCGAAACCCAAGTCAAGGGAAAATAGCAGGTGTATGTGCTGGTATTGCTGATTACTTCGGTTGGGAAACGTGGCTAGTACGCATACTGGTTGTTTCAGGTGTATTATTTGGCATGCCATTTTTAATTTTAGGTTATATTGCAGGATGGTTTATTTTAGATAAAAATCCTAAAATGCCAGGCAAAAGAGCAAAAGCTAAATATGACCGAGCTGAACAATCAGAAGGCTCTCACCATTATGATAACGAGTATGTTGCTAGAGAAAAAACTAGTGATCATATTAAAGTTAAGGCAAGAGTTTGGCAATCTGGTGAGCCTCCTAAACAAGCTTTTCACGATATTCGTAGAAAGTTTGGTTCGTTGGAAAGACAATTACAAGCTATTGAACAATATGTAACGTCTTCTGAGTTTACGGTTGCTAGAGAGATTAATAAGCTGTAATGAAATAACTTATCAATCTCCAATGATGAGGAAATTATACTTGCTCATTTAATTCAAACGCACAACGTTTGCTAAACCAAGAAAATGCAGCAGGTACAAATAGAAAAGATAAAAGCGTTGTTAACACTGTGCCGCCAGCTATCGCAATAGCGAAAGGCGGCCAAAAACCTCCCCCAGCTAGTATCAACGGTAAAAATCCGCCAACGGTCGTGATAGTGGTCGACGTAATATGTCTAGTACAACTTTGTACGCCTCGAATAATTGCATTTGAATCCCCGAGAACAGCATGTTCATCTCCTTTCAACTCGGCAATGATCACAATGGCAGCATTTATTGCAAGCCCCATTAGGCCGAGTAACGCAATAATAACGGTAAAGCCAAAAGGATAATCGAAAATATAGACGGTCAATAAGCCTAAGCCCACGGATTGAAGTGCGCTGAAAAAGATAATACTGCCCAATCTGAAAGAGTTGAATGACAATACCACGACAGTAATTAGCAAAGTAAAGATGACGCCCACGCTGGCTAAAAGTTGACCAACAGCATCGTTTCGCTTTGAAGACTCACCACCAATCTCCATGGTATAGCCAGAAGGTAATAGATATTTTTGCTGCGCGATATTCGCCTTTACGTTGCTTAACACTTCACTGGGTAATACTCCTGAGCGTATATAGCCCTCGACAATATTTATTCTAGAGCCATTTCGATGTGGAATTGCGCCACGACTGGGTTTTATCGATAAGTCGGCTATGGCAGTTAAAGGCACACCTTGATTAGCACTACTGGTATTCTCGCTCATATTACGGCTAAGTAGATTAATATTGGCTAAATCGTTTACTTCAGCTCTCGCTTCATTTGACAGCCGCACACGAACAGGGATTGACTCCGTTGCTTCAATGATAGAACCACTCACTTGACCACTCAAACTGCCTTGTAATTGCTGAGCAATATCGACCAGTGATAATCCCAACAGAGCGGCTGCTTCTTCATCAGCACTAACCCACACTTTAGGCGTACCCGGTTGCAATGAAACACGAGTATGAATTATATCTTTGGTTTGAGTCATGATCTTTCTGAGATCATCACCAATAGCTTTTAAAGTATCTAAATTAGGGCCATAAACACGTAATTCAACAGGTGCATTAAAAGGAGGGCCTTGTTCTAGTTTTCTCACCAAAATTTGTGCTTGAGGTATTATTTCATCAAGCTTTATTTGCAGTTGAGGAATTAATTTATTTGCCTCTGCAAAATTTGTGGCTGTTACCATTGCTTGAGCATAGTTTTGAAAGCCATCCTGATTGGGAATTAAGTTGTAATAAAATGATGGTGCATTTTTGCCAACAAACCAGCGCACCTTTTCAATGCCTTTTTGTTTGTACAAATAGTTACTTACTTGCTGGCTAACTTTTTGGGTATTAATGATACTGCTTTGTGATGGCATAAATAATTCGATTTGGAACATGTCACGATCTGAAGGTGGAAAAAACTGCTCACTTAACTGTTTAGACAAAATGAAGCCAAGTAAGGGTAAGCAAAACACCGTTATCACAGTCGTTTTTTTAAACCTTAAGGCGATATGTAATGTTCGTTCAAATAAACTATTTAGGCGAGGTAGTTTAATACCACTTTGATACCAGGTATTGGTATCACGCTTAATAGTAGTCGTAGTAGCTTCTGTGTTGTTGTCTAATTCAAGGCCTTTTGGAATAAAACGTCCAGCTAAACCCGCTACAATGGTATGAGAAATTACGTAAGAACCTATTAACGAAAATATCACGCTATAAGCAATACCGCCAACAAACTCGCCGGCTGCGCCAGGCATTAAAATTAGCGGCATAAAAGCTAAAACTGTGGTGATGGTTGAACCTAATAGTGGTAACCACAGGTGTTTGACCGCATAGCCGACACTATCTAGGCGGCGCATGCCTTGCTGTCGTTTCGTTTGAATAGTATCGGTCATGACAATAGCATTATCTACCATGATGCCTAGCGCAACGACTAAACCTGTTACCGACATTTGATGAATAGGTATGCCATAAAAGTTCATAACAGACAGGGTAAATAACACTGTTAAAGGGAGTGACGCAGCAACAATCGCGGCAGATCTCCACCCGAGTGTCACTAATAAAACCACTGAGATAAGTACAAAACCTAAAGCAATGTTTTCAACTAGATCATTAAGGCGTTTTTCTGTGTAAACGTTTTGATCGAATAACACCTCTAGTGCAATATTTTGAGGTAGTTGTTTGGCATACAATGCCAACTCTGCAGCTATATTGCTACTCCATTTATCAATGCGTAAATTGGGTAACATACGTGCAGCAACCACTAACGCGGGTTTGTCATTAACGATCGCTATTTCTTGGGCGGGCCAAGCGAGCGTTTTAGTTACTTTGGCAATATCGCCCAAACGGAGAATGTCACCTGAGCTGTTGTCTTTTATAGGAATATTTTCAATACGTGTTACCGTATCAAAAGCACCAATTAGCTCAACTTGCATTTGATTTTTTTGATTTACTAACTGACCGGCAGATATCTTAGCATCAGATTGTTGAATTTTTTGTGCAATAAATTGGCTTGAAAGGTTTAGTTTACTATTTAAGCCTTGCTCTACTTCGACCAGCACTTCTTCTTGTCCTTGACCGAAAATATTGACAATATCTGTACCTGAGATTATGCGTAATCGATTTTGTAAATCATTGGCATAGCGACCTAAACTTGCGATGTCACTAGGACCATCCCCTTGCCAGTTAAGCGCTATAAGTTGGGTAAAAGCATAACTTCTATCATCTTCTAAAGAGGGAGCTATGGTATTAGGTGGAAACTGTGGTGTTACATCATTTATTAGGTCTCTGACTCTTGACCAAATAGGCACCGAGTTTGTTACTTCGTCATGAAGCTCAAGTTTTACCGAGGAGATACCTGGACGAGATACAGAAGTTATATTTTTTATCTCAGAGATCTTTCTTAATTTTTGTTCTATTTTTTCAGTTATCAGTACTTCAATACGCTCCGCACTAGCACCAGGCAAGCGAGTTAATACACTTGCGTTACGATTCTGCATAAGAGGGTCTTCCATTCTCGGCATAGTCGATAGTGCGCCGAGCCCGGAAACAATCAAGAGGATAACAGCCAAAGACATTAATCGACCATTTTTTACAAATGAACGCACCATTAGTGTTTACCTACTACTGAAATTAAACTAGGTGTTGATGCCTTAACTATTTGTCCGGCAACATATCGATGAACCCCTTGAGCAATTATATTTTGAGACGCCAACTCTAAACCGTTGATATAAACTGAATCTTCATTAGTATGAAGGATATTTATAGTCGCTGATTGTAATTTATAATTAGCGGAATCGTTGCCAATTGCTGAAGCTATTAATACTTGCCATTGACCTCGAACACCATCAGTTATTGCATCAATAGGTAACCAATAACCTACTTTGTTAATTTTTTGCGCAATATTAACCCTAACGAGTTGACCATTATAGCTATTGCTAAGGGACAATTTTTCAAGCATTTTTAATCTAAGTTGTACTGTTCTATTAGCATCATCAATTTGTTGGCCTATAGCTATCAGCTTTGCTGATTTATTTTTACCTGCAACAGTTACTTCAATGATGTCACCTAAACTTAAAGTATTGATGACTTTACTCGGCAATCCTGCAGTTATTTCTATATTTTCACTTTCTATCAGGCTAAAGCTTACTTGAGTTGGACTAACTACTTCGCCATCGGCTAAAAAACGATGCGTGATCACACCATCAAAAGGAGCAACTAAGGCAGATCTTTCTTTTTGATAGGCTAATTTTTTAATACCAGCGTTTAACCCTTTAATCTGAGCCTGCAAAATTTTGTTTTCAGCGCTGAGTTCATCAAAACGCTGTTTCGAGCTATAACCATCGCTAATCAGCGTTTCTATACGCAACAAGTTCGCTTTATTTAACGTTATTTGTGCTTGTGCTTGCATAACTTGAGCATGCAATTCTTCAGTTTTATAACCCAATAATTGAGTGTCCTGTTGTGCAAGCAACTGACCTTTCTTAACAACATCACCATTATCTATAAAAACTTTGCTCACTTTACCTGAGAACTCAAAACTTAAATTTGTCTGCTGTTTTGCCGTTACTTGTCCTAAATATTCTCTTTTAACGGTATAACTTTGTGATGGTGATATAGTGATAAGAGTGGCACTTTGGTGATAGCTCTCATCACTAGTCTGTTTATCTGTTGGTTTTGAGCAGGCTGAAATTGTTGCTAATACTATAAGCATTCCTACTGAGAGTTTACTAAATGCAAAAGAAAAAGAGCATTTTACTCGCTTGATTTTTGAGATCATTATACTGTGCCTGAATTGTGGAACCGATAAGAAAGTTAAATATCAAATAATAATAGACTAGACTGTGTAGTCTATTTAAGGCTAGTTTAAATATATTAGACTGGACTGTCTAGTTTATTTTGATAAAATGAGTGCATACTAAAAATTATAAAATTGAGCGGTGAAAGACAAATGGTTAAAAAGCGTAGTAAAAATGAAGCCAAGCGCCAACAAATCCTAAATGCGGCAATTCAACTGTTTACGGAGCAGGGTTTTGCTGCAACCAGTATGGAACTCATTGCTAAAAATGCTGATGTCTCAAAACAAACCGTTTACAGTCATTTTGGCAATAAAGATGAACTGTTTTCAGCGTCAATAGAGAACAAGTGTGAATCATTACATATTTTCGATTTTTCACTGAATGATCTAACAGATCCTCACACTACATTATTTAATTTTGCGAAAGCCTTTACAGAATTTATCACCTCAAAAGAAGCTTGTGCTGTGCATAAAATTTGTGTTTTTGAATCAACGGCATATCCGCAAGTTTCTGATCTTTTTTATCGAGCAGGACCACTGCGTCTTACTAAAGAAGTTACGCTTTTGATGGAAGGCTTGCATCAACAGAAAATTCTTTGCATAGAAAACCCTAAACATGCCGCTTTGCAATTTTTACACATGATGAAGGGCGAGTTATGGATGCAAATAGAGTTTAATACTAAAGAGAGAATATCGTCCGATGAAGTGGATGAGTATTTACGTGATAGTGTTGCTTTTTTTATCCGTGGTTATAGTTTTTAGCGCTGAAAGCTATAGTACTTAAAGTAATCTTGAAACAATAAGATTACACTACTCTCTAGCTATTTTACGTATATGATGTAGCGCTAAATTATATTTGTCCTGTTGAATCTCTAACGACTAATTGAGGCACATATTGACTAATATCGTTATTAGACTTTTGCTTACGAAGTTGACTTATGAGCAAGCTCGCTGCGTCATGGGCAATTTGTTTATTAGGCTGATTAGCGGTAGTGAGTTTTGGCCAAGTTTGCCGAGAAAATGGACTATTTTCAAAGCCAGCAATAGATAATTGTTCTGGTATACTTATGTTCATTAACCTTGCAGCAAATAATGCCCCAGCAGCAATTTCATCGTTGCATGAAAAAATAGCGGTAGGGTGCTTATCTTTTGCTATTTCTTCGGCCATTAGCTTTTTAGCGCCAATTACACCAGACTCAAAAGAATATTCGCCATCAATAATGAGATCTTTATTAAATTCAATATCATTGGCTTTTAATGCTCGCCTATAACCCTTGTATCGCTCAATGGTGGACATGTGCTCTGCACCACCAGCAATAAAGGCTATTTTTTTATGTCCTAAATCAATTAGGTGTTGAGTAATGGTTTGCGCCGCATCTCTATCGTTTACCATGACACAAGGACTTAGTTCATCTGGCGCGACATCACCAGACATAATACGTACTACTTTGATATCAAGCTCAGTAATGCGCTTAACAAACTCTGGGCGCTCTGAAAATGGTGGTGTTAATACTAAGCCAGCAACACGGGCATGTTTAATGGTATTAATAATATCTTCGGTAATATTTTCTTGTTGAGAATCACAGGGGTTAATCAATAACTCAAAACCTTGTTGGCGACATGCTGACAATATACCTTCTTGCATATCAATAACATAATAAGCATTGGGGTTGTCATAGACATAGGCAACAGTAAAAGATTTAGTGCCAGCTAGATTTCTTGCGGCAAGGTTAGGTTGGTAGCTAAGCTCTTTAACCGCTAGTTGCACTTTTTCTCGCGTAAGTTGGCGAACCGATGGTTCATTATTCATTACCCGCGAAACAGTTTTAATTGATACCCCTGAGAGCTTGGCGACATCATTAATTGTTGCTTTCATCTATCCGTTAAACCTTCTCATTTTTGTTTTAAGCAGGCTGCTGTTAACCAAGCCATAGGGTAGTGCTTCTTAAGACTAGCAGCAATAACTAATGCTATTTTTATCTAATTAAATGAATGCACACTAGGCTAGATACGATAATTATTGATTGACAGCGCTGTCATTTTTTAATAGGGTAGCATAAATTAATAAATAAGCAAAATAGTGTCATAATTAACTTTTATACTTTCCAGCATTGACACTTACACTCTACTTTAGGTATTTACAGGAATCACTATGTCAGATCGCCAAACATTAGCTAGTTGGAAAAAATTGCAGCAGCTAGCTTTAGATAAAAAATCTCAGCACATGAATACCTTATTTGCCAATGACAGCGAACGTTTTGACAAATTCTCTATAGAATTACCTAACTTATTACTTGATTACTCAAAAAATTTAATAGACTGTGAAACAATCGACAGCTTATTAGCACTTGCCGAAGAAACTGAAGTTTGTCAGTGGCGCAGTAAAATGTTTACTGGCGCTAAAATTAATAAAACAGAAGACCGTGCGGTATTACATACTGCTTTAAGACGTCAAAGTGATGAACCGTTAATATTAGACGGTGAAAATGTCACTGAGCATGTACAAAGCCAATTAGAAAAAATGGAGGGCTTTGTCAACAAAGTGCGCCAAGGACATTGGTTAGGCTATTCAGGTAAAAGAATTACCGATATTGTTAATATCGGTGTAGGTGGTTCAAATCTTGGTCCTCAGATGGTAACAGAAGCTTTGAAACATTACAGTGACGGTGGTGTGAATGTTCATTATGTTTCTAATGTTGACGGTGCACAAATTGTTGAAGTTTTACGACCTTTAGATCCACAAAAAGTATTATTTATTGTTTCAAGTAAAACCTTTACCACCACAGAAACGATGACGAATGCAAGAACAGCAATGAAATGGTTAACCAGCTCTTCCTTTGATGAAAAGTCCGTCGCTAAACACTTTGTGGCAGTTACGGCTAATAAAGAAAATGCAATGAGTTTAGGTATTGATGAGCAAAACATATTCGATATGTGGGATTGGGTTGGTGGCCGTTTCTCACTTTGGTCTGCCATTGGCTTGGCGGTGGCTCTGGACTTAGGTTTTGATAAATTTAAAGAGTTGCTCGATGGTGCTCATGAAATGGATCAGCACTTTATTAAAGCGCCTTTAAGAGACAACATGCCAGCCATTATGGCACTGATTAGCGTGTGGAATACCACCTTTTTAGGCGCACGATCGCAAGCTATTCTACCTTATGATCAAACATTACATATGTTGTCGGCATACTTGCAACAAGCAGAGATGGAGAGCAATGGTAAATCAGTCACTTGGGATGGCGCTGAAGTCGACTATGCAACGGTACCATCCATTTGGGGAGAATTAGGTATTAATGGTCAGCATGCTTTTTATCAATACCTTCACCAAAGTAACAATGTAGTCCCTGCTGATTTTATCGGCTCTGTTGAAAGTGTTACGCCAGTTAAAGGCCACCATGAAACATTAATGTCAAACTTTTTTGCGCAAACTCAGGCGTTAATGGCTGGCGTTAATGAAGATCAGGTTAGAGCCGATTTAAAAGCTAAAGGACGTACTGCTGACTATATTGACAAAGTTGCTCCTCATAAAGTACATAAAGGCAACAGACCAACAAATACTATTTTGTTAAAACGTATCGATCCGAAAACGTTGGGAAGTTTGATCGCGGCTTATGAACATAAAATATTTGTGCAGGGCATTATTTTACAAATTTGTTCTTTTGATCAATGGGGCGTTGAATTAGGTAAAGGCTTAGCAGCAGAAATACAAAACGAGTTAGAAAGTAACGAAATTTCACCGGAACATGATTGCTCTACAGCTAGTTTAATGAAGTTTTATCAAGAAGCGAAATAAACGCTTCGCCAGCGTTAGCTATCCAATAAAAAACCAATATAAACGTAGTCACTATAAATGACTGCGTTTATATGTTTGCGGCACTCTATTAGCAATTAATAGATTAGCTGATATTTACGCCATCTTTGCTGCTGTATCTAGCATTCTATTAGCAAAGCCCCATTCGTTATCACACCATACTAGCATTTTGACTAGACGTTTATGACTCACTCGGGTCTGGTTGCCATCAACAATACACGAGTGTGCATCATGGTTAAAATCAGCAGACACTAACGGTTCTTCAGTGTAAGCCAAAATATTTTGCAAGCCATGATCATTTATCGATTTTGCTTGCTCTACTTTGATCGCCTGATTGATATTATCAACCGTTACATCTTCATTAACGGTGATACTTAAATCCATTGCAGTGACGTTTAAGGTTGGTACCCGAACCGCTATAGCCTCAAATCTACCTTTAAATTTCGGCAAAATACGCTCGATACCTATGGCTAACTTTGTATCTACTGGAATTATTGATTGACTAGCAGCACGCGCTCTACGAAGGTCAGGATGATAAGCATCTATCACTTGTTGGTCATGCATAGAAGAGTGGATGGTGGTAATGGTGCCACTTTCAATACCAAAGGCATCATCTAATACCTTTATTACAGGCACTATGCAATTTGTTGTACAAGAGCCATTAGAAACAATGCGATCATCGCTTTGTAACTGCTGGTGGTTAATACCATAAATTATTGTGGCATCAAGATCATGTGTACCAGGATGAGAGAATAGTACTTTTTTCGCCCCTTGCGCTATATGTGCTAATCCATCTGCTTTAGAGCCAAATAGACCCGTACAATCAAGCACTATGTCCACTTGGTGTTTTAACCAAGGTAAGGCTGCAATATTATCAAAGTGAGACAAGGCAACCGTATTTCCATCAATCAATAAGTGATCATCTTGTATTTCAACAGGAAAGGCAAAACGACCGTGCGTGGTATCGTATTTTAATAAGTGAGCAACGCCTTCTGCCGGTGCTAAATCATTGATTGCCACTAAGTTGAAGCTGTCTGTTTTGCCGCTTTCATAAAGCGCTCTAACAACGCTTCTACCGATGCGGCCAAAGCCGTTTATGGCAATATTTATCATATGTTCTCTTAGAAAGTGCTGTATGAGGTGTTCTACGAGAAGAAGTCGAATTTTCTTCTCGTAGTTTAAGGCATATCAATTATAGTTGATTTACTGTGTTAACAACGTTATCAACAGTGAAGCCAAAATGCTCAAGTAATACGTTACCTGGTGCTGACTCACCAAAGGTAGTCATACCAACAACTGCACCGCTTAAACCAACATATTTAGCCCAAAAATCAACATGGGCGGCTTCAATAGCAACACGTTTTGAAACCGATGCTGGCAATACAGACTCTTTATACTCGCTAGTTTGTGCATCAAAAACGTTAGTTGATGGCATAGAGACTACGCGAACTTGCTTGCCTTGTGCTGTTAAACTATTAGCGGCTGCAACCGCTAAAGCTACTTCGGAGCCTGTCGCAATTAAGATAATCTCTGGGCTAGTTTCACAATCTTGTAAGATATAGCCACCTTTTGCAATATCGGCGACTTGTGCTTGATTACGCGTCATTGCAGGTAAACCTTGGCGAGAGAAAACTAACGCTGATGGTGCTTTTTGACTTTGTACCGCAGCTTTCCAAGCAACAGCAGATTCAGTTGCATCACATGGGCGCCATGTGGTTAGTTTTGGCGTAGTACGTAAATTAGTCAATTGTTCAATTGGTTGATGAGTTGGACCATCTTCACCTTGACCAATGGAGTCATGCGTGTAAACAAAAATGTTTTGTATACCCATAAGTGCAGACATACGCACAGCATTACGTGCATATTCCATAAACATCATGAAAGTAGCACCATAGTTGATGAAGCCACCATGTAGCGAGATCCCATTCATAATACCGCTCATACCAAATTCACGCACGCCGTAGTATATGTAATTACCAGCAGGGTCTGTTTCAATACCTTTAGAGCCTGACCATAGTGTCAAGTTAGAGCCTGCTAAATCTGCCGAACCACCTAGCATTTCGGGTAATACTTGACCAAAGGCTTCAATGGCATTCTGCGATGCTTTTCTTGACGCTATATTTTCACCATTTTCATGGCACTGTTGAATAAAGGCATTCGCTTTTGCTTCAAAGTCTTGTGGTAACTCACCTTTGATAACACGACGTTCAAATTCACTGGCAAGCTCTGGATAAGCTGATTGATAAGCAGAAAATTTGTCATTCCAGCTAACTTGGCTTGCACTACCTTTTTCTTTTTGATCCCATTGAGCATAAACATCATTAGGTACTTCAAAGGGGGCGTGTGACCAGTTTAAAAACTCGCGAGTTGCCTGAACTTCATCATCACCCAGCGGCGCGCCGTGGCAATTATGAGTGCCAGATTTATTTGGAGAGCCAAATCCAATAATGGTTTTACAACAAATCATGCTTGGTTTGTCGGTAACTGATTTTGCCTCAGCAATCGCTGCAGCAATTGCTTTGCTATCATGGCCATCAACACTAATCACATGCCAGCCGTACGACTCAAATCGTTGTTGAGTGTTATCGGTAAACCATCCTTCAACGTGGCCGTCAATTGAAATGCCATTGTCATCCCAAAAGGTAATTAATTTACCTAAACCTAAAGTGCCAGCTAATGAGCAAGCTTCATGAGAGATACCTTCCATTAAACAACCGTCACCTAAAAAGCAGTAAGTGAAGTGATCGACGATATCATGACCTTCGCGGTTAAATTGTGCGGCTAATGTTTTTTCAGCAATGGCCATTCCTACGGCATTTGAAACACCAGCGCCTAATGGGCCTGTAGTGGTTTCAACGCCTGGAGTATAACCATATTCAGGATGACCTGGTGTTTTAGAATGTAATTGACGGAAGTTTTTTAAATCTTCCATAGATAAATCGTAACCAGATAAATGCAACAAAGAATAAATTAGCATTGAACCGTGGCCGTTTGATAGTATAAATCGATCGCGATCTGCCCAGTTAGGATCACTTGGATTGTGCTTTAAGAAATCACGCCATAAAACTTCGGCGATATCTGCCATACCCATAGGGGCACCAGGGTGTCCTGATTTTGCTTTTTGTACACAATCCATGCTTAAAACACGAATGGCATTGGCTAGTTCTTGACGCGACGACATATTTGCTCCAGATCTACTATTGATTAAAGTGGGATAATTAAATTGCGCGTATTTTCCCCTACCGCAAGGCATAGCGCAAATTAAATTACACAATTTTTTATATTTTTTATACTAACAAAGCTGACAAGATGAATATCACTATGAAAACAAACAAAAGTAAGTGCTAATTATCAGGTTTGCTCTATAAGATTGAGAATCGGCAAATAATAGTGCTAGTATCTTGTACAGTCATTATATTTAATTAATTGATTCAATGAAAAATTTTCCATACCGTTTTCTGCTGACACTTGCTATATATCTTAGTGTGTGTGCGTGTACTTATATTTTTATCGTACCTTATTCGTTTATTAGTTTTATTGGCCCTGCAGCGGGCATATCAACAGCTTTAGTTGTTTTTTGGGGGACAAGTATCTTGTCTGCCATCGTGTTGGGAAATGTGATTTTTTGTTTGTTTTTATATTACTGGGTCAAATTACCTGTTGAAGCCTCTATGGTGATTATTTCTTCGCTGGCCTTTGTATTACAAGGGGTTTGGGCTAGGCAGTTAACGGTAGGAGAGGTCAACAAACAGCATTGGTTGAAATCTCGAAAGGATCTGTTAACTTTTTTACTCAAAGTTGGGCCATTAATTAGTTTAGTCTCTGCATTGACAATACTCATCTTAACCACGTTGGAAAACAAAGAAGTAGGACATAACCTGTTTTTTACCTTCTTTAGTTGTTGGTCAAGTAGTGCGTTACTCTCAATATATTTTACACCTCTGTTATTGCTTGCCAAAGGTCGACAACAACTAAGTTCATCTAAGCGAACTTTTACCATTATTGCATCACTTTTAGCACTTGCTACCATTGGTTTATTGTTTAACATTTCGCAAAATGTCCATCAACACCATCGACTTGATATTTTTAAGCAAGTTAAAAGTCGAGTGGTATTACAAATAAAGCAAGAAATAGCGATATCTACGGGTAAACTTAAAAGTTTATCCGCTTTTGTGAAAGCTAGCGAAAAAGTCACTTCTAATGAGTTTGATATATTCTCTCGTCGTATCTTTCAAGCCAAGTCTACCGTTAGGGCGTTAGAGTGGGCACCTGTGGTTTATCATGAAAATAGAGCTCAATACCAACAAAATTTTAGTGCTATAAATGAAAAAGATGATACCGGTAAGTTAAAAAGCGCCCAGACAAGAGTGCGCTATGCACCAATACAATATATTTTCCCGTCATTAAATAATGAGCAAGCGATAGGACTCGATGTCTTGACAAACTCAAAACATATCATTGATATGGAAAATATTATTGCGAGCAAAGGCATATTTGCCAGTGCACCGATAAGCTTAGTTCAAGATGAATTGGCAAACTTGGGCATTTTATTTGTTTCTGCGGTGTATTCAGAGCTGGGCGAAAGAAAATTAGCTCACCTTTTTCCTCTAGAGCAAAGAGGTTTAGAAGATTTTAAAGGCTTTGTTGTCGCCGTCGTGCAGTTTGACTATTTGTTCCAGCGAATATCACCTTTAGCTTCAGACGATATTACTTTGTTTATTGAAGATGTCACCTCATCTGAGCCATATACATTGTACGGTACGCGTTTAAATGAATTAAATCGTCATGTTGAAAGTATCTATTTATCTGTCAATTCAAGAAAATGGCGTATAAGTTTAGGCGAAGCACAACCATGGCAGGCGCAAGTTAAAGGCTGGCAAATATGGGGTATGCTTTTCGGTGCTACGCTCGGTGGCATGTTGTTTCAAGTACTGATCTTAATGATGGCTGTTTATTCAAGTGAGCTTAGTGCTCAAGTTGTCAGAACCACAAGAGAGTTAATCATATCGAAAGAGCAATCAGAGTCTAAGAATCATGCGAAAACAAACTTTTTAAATACCCTTACAAATGAACTGCAAACGCCTTTGCAAACCATTACGTATTTTACCCAACAATTAAATGAAACTGATAAGTCAGGGCAAAACAAGGCTATTCAGAATATAGCGTTAGCAGAACAAAATATGCGTAAAATTCTAGACATGGTGACTGATTTATCAAAAATAGAAGGAGGGGAGTTGTTAGTAAATAGTAAACCAGTTGATTTTTATGGCTTTCTCGCTCGGATAGAGGCGATGTTAACAGCCAATGTAGCCATTAAAGAAAAAAACATTACTTATTTAATCGATGCTAGTGTGCCTCACTTTATTAACAGTGATGAATTAAGAATCCAACAGTTATTAATGGCTATTTGTAGTGGAATACACAGTTTATTTGGGAGTGATGTCATGCGGCTTTCAACTAAAGTTCACCTTCATAATGACAATAAAGCAACATTGCTATTTGTTTTTACCAGTGAGCATAATAGTAGCTTTGATACTCATGTGCCCTTCGATGATTTCACCTCAAAAGATATTGCTTTATTTAGTACTGAAATGACCATAGCCAAAGAGGTTTGTCAGCTAATGGGCGGAGATGCAACGCTAGCTATATCAGCTTCAGGGCAGCGCATTCTAACTGCTTCAATAAACATAAGCATAACTTCTACTAAGCAACAACGCGCGCACCAAGCGCAATTGTTTGATGAATAATCTAATAAAATGTAGATAAATCAACAATTCTCTTGAATTGTATAATGAAATAGTTTAGTTTTTAATCAGGTTGCACAGATAATCAAATATTGCTCGGTAAATTGTTAGTAATATTTATAAAAAACAACGCAATCAAATAAAAATTAGGTAAAGAAAATGCGTAAGTCATCCCCTAGAGGGTTAAAGCTGACTACGGTTATTTTTGCAGTATTTGTTATGACCGTTTCAGCAATATTGAGTAACACCTCAGTAGCTGATGACATGGAAGTAAAAACAGCACAATCAAAATAAAGTTGTTCATTGATTTTAAACGAGTCTCTTGATCAATAATGGAAGTTTAAGCCCTGTTCTCAATATGAGTGACAGGGCTTTTTTCTTGTTGTTTCCGTCTGTTTTCATCATTCTGCCGATCTTTTTGGCGCCATATTACATTGATGAATAATTGAGTGACTAATATTAGTGATGCTAAATGAGCTATTGCTATGCCCACTAGAACACCCGTTATTGAAGCAACCCACCCGCCGGCAATTGCTAATAGTAATGTCAGTACTACTTTATGACCAAAACCCAACATGCTTGCATTAGCCGATTTTCCGATGGCGTTTAAGCACGATAATGCCATCATCGAACAACCAGCAACAGTGAAGCTTATTGGTATGTACATCAAGTAGAATTTTATGTTGCCTTGTAAAATAGGGCTTTGGCTGATTTCTAATGCGATTTTTTCTGCATTAAGATACAAATATAAGGCAAGCAACATTTGAGTAAAGACAATAATAGCGAATGCTTGCCTGATTAAAGATTTTACTCTATCAACGTTATTTGACCACCAATTGGCGGCTATTAACCCGGGCAAAGAAGCAGTGAAAACTATAGGTACTAATAAGCCCATTGCTTCTATTCGAAATATAATACCCAGTAGAGCAACTTCACTGTCGGCGATAATGGCCACATAAAAGGTCAAAATACCAATCGTTATGGGCAGATATAACTGCTGTAAACTGGCGTTTAATCCTGTCACTGACATTTGCTTTAGTGTGCAGAGCCATTTAATTGAAGAAATTCGTTGCTTTTGAATGCCCAAGTCACGGAAAATAATGCTTAAAGAAAAAAGAGCGAATAGTGTATCTGAAATTAAATGTGCGTAGCCCGCTCCCATAATTCCATTCGCTAAGAATTGAGAACACTGCCCGTCGCTGATCAAGTAATAGCTGATAAGTGACTTTGTTAGCATCCAAGATATAAGTAAAATACTGGCTTGTTTCATATAGCCCAAGCTTCGTAATATGCCATTTATTTGCCATATCAATACTAAAGGAATCCAGCCTAATATTCTGATCTCGCTGTATTTTGTTACTAAGTTGGTCATGCCAAGTTCAATTGCTGGCTGAACAGAAGATTGTGTGCCAATTAAGTGGTATAGCGTTGGTGAAATTAGGTAAAACAGCAGCGATAAAGCCAAGGTTAAACTTGTCGCCACCACCAGCGATCTTACCAAGTTATCTTTTAACTCATTTTTCTCAGTTTGGGAGCTATGTTGATTAATATTGGCTTTGAGTCGACAAACCCAACTGTTGGTAGCAATAGAAATTGCAATCGCAATTCCAGTCATTGCCGTAGTCAATGGAGCACTAAAGCTTAGAGCACTTAATTGCGTTGAGCAAAGCCGAGCAATTAATCCTGTCTCTAATAAATCATAAGCTGTTAATAAAAATACAGCAGGCAGTATTGGCAAAGAACAAGACATTATAAGCCTAAATACTGGCGTATTTAGCATCCAATGTTGCTTACAATGTTCCATTTATTGCTCGATATTTATGAAGGGAAGATTGAAGTGAATTTAATAAGCGGGGATGATACTAGTCCCCACTTATAAAGCATCAACCGAAGTTAAAGGGGCTTACTCAGGTTTTTTAAATAATAAGGTGAAACGATCAGAGTTGCCTCGAACGGTTTTTTTACCTACTTCAAAACGTAATTCATCGTCTGATTTGTAGTGTAAGTTTGAATAGTCGACCAAAACAAAACCCGCTTGTTGAATTTCCTTAATCGCTAAAACCGGATCAAAACGTCGACCATTTTCATCATTCTTCTTTTGCATATGTCGACGTGTATGATCTACCACACCATAAACACCACCGGGTTTTAATGCCTTAAAAGCCGCCTTGTTAACACTAGTACGTTCATTTTCATCAAAATTATGATAATTACGGAAGGTCAATACGGCATCAAGGTCATCCACTTTAAAGTTCAAGTTTTCGAACTCATATCCCTCACTACCAACTAACTTTACTTTATCAAATGGTTTTTTACTTAATAATGACTCTTTAAGTCTTTTGGTACCTAAGCTTAAATAAAACTGACCATTTTCTCTCAGAGCAGGGGCCAATAACTTAGTATACCAGCCGCCGCCAGGAACCAATTCTAATACCTTCATATCATCTTCAATACCGAAAAAGGCTAACGTTTCAACTGGCTTTCTATTGCTATCTCGCTTTTTTTCATTGTCAGAGCGATTTTCTGATTGCATGGCTTGTTTTACATTTGTTGAGAACTCTGCAGCCATTGAGGCCGTTGAGCTTATCGTAGCAGCGATTAAAAGTGGTAATAATAACTTTCGCATGAACATTTCCTTTCTTTAGTTTTGAGTAATAATCTAATCGCGCTAATTGCAACGATTCATTGATGGAAATTGAAACAAGCACATGAAAAATAGTCTTATAAAAAAACTATTAATTGTTGTTATAGAAATATTATAGAAATATTGAAAAGGGATTTTCTGTGCTAGAAGACAGAGCCTATGTGACTCTTATAGTTAAAATTTGAATAAGATTTATATTCACAAAAGTGGAACTCAGTTTTTGATAAAATTAAGGTATTTACATTTAGACATAACTAAAGGTCAACTTATCCCTTAAATTCGACCATTCATCTCTATCGGTTACAATTCATTAACTATTTGTATCAGTGTTAAGATAAGATATAAGGCATATTTTGAAACTATTATGTTTAGTGATTTAAAACAATGCTTTATAAAATTGAAGAGTTTGAATTCCATAGTGATAGCTTAGTACTGAAGAAAAATAATGAAGTTGTTGCTATTCGTCATAATGAAGCGAAGGTATTAGCGCTGTTATTGGAAAATACCGATAAAGTGCTAAGCAAAGAAGACATTTTAAGTAATGTTTGGCAAAACAAAATAGTTTCAGAGCAAGCTGTTTTTCAAAATATTAGTCATTTGAGAAGCCTTTTTGGTAATAAGGCAATTAAGACATTCTCTAAACGTGGTTATCAATGGCAAGTTAAGGTAGCAAGTTGTACTGGTGGAACGCCACAATCAGAACGACTTAATCAGGATATTACAAGAGAAAGTACATCAATTGTCAGTAAAGCTGTTTCCATAAGGCAATGGAGCACATTACTCGTCGTAGCGTTAATCATAACCTTTGTTGTTGGAATTAATTGGTCAAATAATAGTGTTCAAGCTAATAGCTCTGTGGCTATCAAATTGGCCTATATTCCAATGAACGATCCCCAAGAAACTAATCAGCTAATCTTAACCGATAATGAGCTCTTTGATTATACTCAATTAGCGCAAGTTAATGCCGAAACTTTTCTCACGTCATCAGAGCTTGAATATCCCCATTTAGCCAAAAAGCATCCTTTTATTTTGTCAGGTAAATCAAGAAGCTATCATGAAAAAGTCTATCTGGATTTTGTATTGAAAGGACCACATGCTGACTGGGAAGGGCAACTTTGTGCTAAGACATATGAAGCACTAATTCAGGAGTTACAGCAACATTTAAGTCAGCCGTTTATTTATCAGTTTCTAAATAGCCCACAATCGCCAGAGTTTAAAAAGTCTAGTTTATCTCTAGCACATCAAAAATTTCCACAAGATAGTATTATTCTTTCTCAGCTGATCGATATTTATATTGAGACCAAAGAGTTTGATAAAGCCATGGCACTGTCTGAAAAACTCGCTATGAATGCCAATGTGCTAGATGACGGGCTTCAATTAGGCAATGCCATGCTCTATCAAAGTAAAATTTTAACTCGAAAAGAGTTGTATCAGCTTAGTGCTGATAAATTGGCATTAGCGATTAATGCTTTTGAAGCAATTAATGATTTAGCAAATCAAGCGGATGCCTGGCACGCTCAATCGTGGTTAGATCACCAAAATGATGACTATAATTCGGTCAAAGCAAGTTTATTAAAGTCGGCTAAGCTAGCCTTAGCTGCTTCAGATAAGCCTAGAGAGTTAGATGCACTGACTTACCTCTCGATTATGGCGCACAAACATAAGCAAACAGAAGATAAATACTCATACCTTCGTCAAGCAGAAAATAAAATGAACGCTTATCAATTACCCATCTACCATTTTGCTAAGGTACCATTTCATTATGCTATATTCGCTAAAACAGCAAAAGCTAAAGAGCCTCACTTAAAACAAGTTTTAGAATTTACAAAACTGACCCCTGATCATTGGGTGTCTCAATCAAGCCGAGAGCAATTGGTGAAGCAGTATATTGAGCAGGGGCGATTACAAGAAGCCAAAGCGTTAGTCGATGCTGCTAGTACAGATAATGCTCAGAATTCTTACCTAAAAACCTTGATAGCAAAAGAAAATAATCAACTGGAGACTCTTATTTTTCAGGCACAACGTACCTTTGAACAAGCACAATTAGCAGGAGATCACCACTTAAGCTTAAATATAGCTTTGCTGTTATGTAGCACACCAAATATTGATATTAATTACGACTTCTATTCACTGTATATTGAAGAAAATGCCTCACCGCACTGGCTTGAGACGAATGAAGTGAAATTGCTGGCGCTAAGCCGGTAAGGCACTGATTTACTTTAATATAGTGCTAAAGAGGAACGTTTAGCCGAAGTTATGAAACTTGAATTTCATTAAGGTGGTTATTTAAGTGCATAATATGGGCTAGCTCATATTCTCTTTTGGTGAGTTCGCCATAGGCAAAGTGAGGCGCTAAACTCCCTTGGTACTTATCAAATGCAATCAATGATTGCTTTAGACGTGCTAAAGCTTGTTCAATGTTTTTATTTGTTTTAATCAATGGTGCCCCAGGTATAGGCTCACTTAAACCATGAGTCATTTTACCTTTAGCGGTAAACACTGAAAAAGCTAATTTGCCAACGGTGTTTTTGAATAGACTAGACTTATGTTCAGGAAATTGACTCATTGAATATTCAACGCTTTGAGCACAATGGTTAAAAACCACAACAGGATCCCACTTTCCAGTGCCAATAAGGTTTTTATCAGATAAAAATGCTAGCTTTTTAAGTGAAGAGTCGATGGTCAGTTCATTTATATCTATTTCATCAACGTATAGAAATACCCCAGATCCAACACCTAATAGGGCACCGCTACTGACCATAGACGCTTTAATAAATTTCCGTCGGTTCATATTATCCTCTGAGAGCGTTGATATTTAAGATACGGTTAAATTTTAACAACATTGAGATTCGTTCATCACGATGAGTTTAAGTGACAATCACTACATGAAAGCACTAATCAAACACAGGTTATTATTTTACTTTTCTCAATGGTGATAACAAACCTTTTATGCAGTTCATGGCTTGTTATGTATCCGCACCTACCACTATATATTTCTCCGCCTAAAACAATGGTGTAATGATAAGTGCCATCTTGTTGTGATAGGGCATAGTAAATGGTATTTTTCTGCCCTTCAGCAATAGCACCAAAATCTAAATTACTCGAGGGTAAGGCCACATTAACCTCGGTGAGTGCCAAATTTGACTTGTTAACTACTGTGACATTTGGCGCCATGTAAAAATATAAAGAATAACAAACCACAAAAAAGGACAGCGCGGCAACTATTAATTTTAAAAGCCAATTCATACCTCTTCCCTCGAATTTAATGATATAAGATATTAAAAGCTAAATACCGATGCCAGCGGGCTCATCGTTGTAAAGTCATACCCACACGTCATTTTGTGCTGTGAGTTCAGAGCCTACGTCACCTGTATTGACCACACCCTTTGGTTCAATAATCATTACCTTACACTCAGATGTCGCAGTAGGTTTATGTTCAACACCTTTTGGCACCACAAACATTTCTCCAGTCTGTAAAGTAATCGTACGGTCTCTAAATTCAATATTGAGCGTTCCTGCTATTACGATAAACACTTCGTCAGTATCGGGGTGTTCATGCCAAACAAACTCACCTGAAACTTTAACTAATTTGAACTGATAGTCATTCATTTCAGCAATGACACGAGGAGACCAATGTTCGGAAAATTTAGCGAATTTTTCAGTGAAGTTGATTACATCATGTTTCATTAAGTTTTACTCTCTGGTTTTAGGAACAATTTCATGTACAGCAATAGACAAGGGGGCCCTGGCCATTTTTGGGATATAAAAAGCATTTATTATTACTTGATGCAATACCAATGAAGCCGAGAACGTCAGTACTGTATGGCACTTTAAAATTGAAAATAGATAAGTAGGCCAAAAAAGAGAAGTCATTAAAAAGCAAAAATAACTAAGGCCTCTCGAAACACCATAATAGACAGCGCTAACCAAGACAGGATAAATAAGGTGAATCGGGCCAGAACAAAGTCGATAGTCGCTTGAATTAACGAGTGACATATTCTGAGTATGGCATATGCCCAAGCACAATATATATGCAACGAATCAACATGCCCCAGTACCGCAATAGAGACTGCAACCGCATAAAATAAGGTTGGCTGTTCAAATAAGTGATTATAATTGTTTGACACTCTAGCCACTTCTTTTGGCAATAACTCACGAAGTTTGTGAGTATCTTGTCCTTTCTGTGGATGAATTCTCAATTTAGACATTGTAGGCACTCGCGTGAAGAACATCCAAACTGTCATCACTACCGTCAGTAAAGCAACCACAAATACGGGTTGCAAAATTAATTTTGCTTCCATTTTTATACCCTAGCTAGATTATTATTTATTTTTGTGAATTATATATGCCACAGCTTGGCACCTAATGTACAACTCACATCCCATGTAAAGGCGGCCGCTATTGCATGAATCGTAAACAATACCATTACCACCTAGGTCAAGGGTTTTGGCTCTTAGCACTTTATTAAGTTCGCTTTGAGCTGGTAGTACACCACGCTTGTCCGATTGACAAAAATCTGTTTCGATATGTCCTAAATTAGTGGCTTTCAATTGCCAAATTTCATTTCGGCTGTAAACCTCAACCGTGGCACTGGTTATCTCTTTATGAACCTTACCTTTTAAGTACGGGCCGACATTGGTTTTAATGGCACATGAAGTTAATAACAGGAAAATTACAGAAACACATATATTTTTGATAAACATAAAAGATCCTTTGATTAATTAAGCGTACTAAATTTGAAAAAACTTTTATGAGGTCAATAAACTTTTGAACCTCATTGTTGAATATGAAAAAGAGTAGCTTAATCAAGAGGTACTAATTCAAAATCGACAAAATCGTCCCACTCTCTAAACCATATATAAAACAATGAAACTTCATTTGATTCCATCAATTGATAACACACATTCAATTCTTTATTTACCCATGAATTTAGGTAATGAAGCCCTACAGGAAACATACGCCCTTTATCATTATATCGTTCATAATTGGCTTCAAGGCAACCTAATTTAAACTTCTCAATAACCATATACTTCTTCAAACGCATTTCTCCATGCATATTCTTAACTTTAAACACTCACTAGTTGTATTAAGTTATTGTTTTATTTCAGGAAGCTACCTGCTCAGCTAGCAGGCAAACGATACAAATAACTTTTATTATGAGGTCTGGTTTATATAAAGCCATTTATCAACTTAATAAGCTTGTTAACCAATCAAAGGTTAAAACAGTGGTAAAAATTTTCAAAGCAACTAGCCCAATGAATAACGCTATTAATGCTATTCTCATCTTTAAACTTTTAATGTTGTGCCAAAACAGCAATTTTGCCTTAACTTCATTCTTTACGTCATTCATCGCTTCTTTCATTAAGCACTCTTTGGTTCAGTTTAATGTCGATAATTACTTAACATAATATAAAGTGTTTTAAAGGCTAATAAAATGTCTCTATAGGAATTTCTTAATTGAAACACCCTGAAGTTTCCCATGCATTGTTTGGACATCATAAGTTTTGTCTTTAGTCTTAAATTTTTCGACAATCTTTTCAATAGAATTATTAACTTCATCGTTCAGCACTTGGCAATCGCTATAAGAGTTAAAGTTTGAGAGCAGCATGTTGATATGCTCTAATGCGCTTTTGGCATTACCCATATGGCCATTTTCATGTTGTAGTAATGCCGAATAATAGCCATTAAAAGCAGCCAAAACTTCCTCGGATGGAGTAAATTCTGGCGAAATTCTAGGCATGGTAAATAACACCTTTAATGTTGCAGCACTTGAGTCTAGATAACATATGTCGTCTGTTTTCTTCCAAGATACTTGCCATTTTACCTGCCAAGAGGTACTGCCATGAAATTTAATACCTCCATTTATTATGGGCGTATACTGTTGGAGCTCAGTTTTAATATCCTTTTTCGTTTTTGGTGAGATATCATAAAATTCAAACAGGGTATCAATTGCTGAATCGGCATACGATAAGCTTGAAGCAAAGAAAACTAACACAACATACCAAACTTGCATCTATATCCTCTTAAAAAATAGCTAATAATTGAAATTTAAAAATTAAACTTCATGCTTATTAACCACCTTTGCTAAGTTTCCATTCATTAGTGTCATCAATAATAATGTTAAACTTATCAAAATTGAGCTGCGCCTTTAGATCGATTTCAAAAACTGCTTATAAAGTTCGACTTCTTTTGGCTCATCTAACATAGTGCCGTGATCAGCATCAGCAACGATCATTAATTTTTTGTTAGTTGATTTGCTCGCTTTATATAATGCAGTAGATAACTCTACCGGTACTTGCTGGTCTTTTTCCCCTGCGATTATTAATAGTGGTCCATGGTAAAATTCAGATACTACGATTTTGTTATCAACCGTTTTAAATGCTTCATCAACTTCAATTGTTAGAAAAGGCTTTGTGTACCATGGTGTTTTTTTCGCTATCCAATCATCAACATTGGTAGCGGAGCCTTGCAAAATAAGGGCATCAACCTGTTTATGTTTAGCAAGCTGGCCCGCTACAAAACTTCCTAATGAATAGCCATGAACTATGATAGCTTCAGCGTTTAGCTTATTCTTAATAAATTGTAACTCTTCAACAGAGTCATCAATAAGTTTAGCAATAGTAGCCTTGCCGTTACTCGCGCCTAAACCTCGGCGATCAAAAATGACAATATCTTTTTCTAATTTTGCTAAGGTTTTGAGCGCTTCTATACCACCGTTAGACACTTTCATGCCGTTACCTGGAATATAAAAAATAACATCTTGCGAATTTGGATAATCTAAGAAAAGCCCTTTTAATTCTACTTTATCATTCTGAGTAATTAAGCTTAATTGTTCTAACTTATGATCAACAAAAAAATTCTGCCAACGCTCAAGCTCCAATGCTTGATAATTGGTCACTACTTTATCTTGAGTAATAAAAGAGTTTTCACGAATATGTCCACTGCAACCGAGTAAACTTGATAAAACAATGAAAGAACATAGTTTTTTAAACATTAAAAATTTCCTTATAAAAAATCATTTATAACGGCTATGATGCGCACTTATTCTATTGAAATAACTAAATACAGCTTCAACTCTAGTTAGACAAAACTAAGATGTATCCATCTTTGATTTACAAGTATGTTACATGGTTATTACAATAAATTCACGATATAGCGGCAACCAATTGTTTATTATGTATTTGAGTAAAGCCTAGCTATTTCCTTAATTTAATTTATTCCAAATCTTTGTCATAAGTGTTGATCTACCAAAATGGCATTACCGTCAGGGTCTGTCATCGAGAAACTTGCAGGGCCAGAATCGCCAGAAATTGATTTTTGCACTATGTTCACACCTTGAGATTCAAATGCTTTTAAGAGCTCGCGGACATCAGTATATGATTCAAGTGTTTTACATTGCTGATCCCAACCAGGATTGAACGTCATTATATTCCCTTCAAACATTCCTTGAAATAACCCTATGGTATGCTCACCGTTTCTAAGTATTAACCAGTGTTGAGATTGATCACCGCCAACAATCTCAAAGCCTAGTTTTTGATAAAATACTTTTGACTCTTCTATGTCACTGACCGCTAAACTTACTGAAAATGCACCTAATTTCATTTTACACTCCTGTGTTTACTATCAAGTTGTCTCCAAAAAGTGGGCAACAATTAGTTGAGTAACCAATGTCATCATCGCAAACTTGCGCCTGTGCTGTTCTATACAGTACTGCTTTTCAAATGTCGTTTGAGTGCTTTTGATATGATTGAATCATTAATTTCGGTTACCACAATTTTAGAGCACAATAACCCTGTTAGTAATGACGCAACGAGTAACCAAGTTGAATAACCAAAAACCACATAACTTGTGCCGGTAAATAAGCAGACACCTACTAAACGAACAAAAAACGAGATGAAAGCCAGTATTGGAAATTTGTAAATGCTATGAATTTCATTTACGGCTTGCTCAAGATGCTGAAACTGTACATCTCTTTTCAAATGAGAAATTTCATCAAAGTAATCAATATATTGTTTAATATCCATACATACTCTTGTGGTTAACCGCGTGCTTCAAATTATAATCATTAGATTAAGTGGCAGGCTTACTTGCCTATCAGCCTTAATACTATATTTTTAATGCTAACGTTCTAATTTAGATCTACAGCGTACTTCTTTAATAACGACATGGGGACAATCTCTAATGCTTTAATATGCGTACTTCTCAGGTGAATTCTAGGAGCCATATCGTTCTCTTCAGCTTCTAGCCAACGCGCTGCACATAAACACCAACAATCACCAGGCTTAACGCCTTTAAAACCAAATTCAGGTATAGGCGTAGATAAGTCATTTCCTCTAAACCTAGAATATTCTAAGAATTCTTTGGTAGCTTTAATGCAGACAGTATGTGAACCCACATCATCTTTATTTGTATTACACTTACCGTCACGATAGAAACCCGTGACTGGGTTATCACAACATAACTCTAGTTTTTCGCCAAACACATTGACCGATTCATCCATTTCCATTAAAAGACACCTTTTTTATCGTCTATAACAACTTTAACTCATTCGTTGATGCTACTTTGCTTTCAAAAAGTGGCCGTAGTAAAGTTTTTCACCAACAAGAGACTCTAATACCTTAGCGCTGGGGAAAGTAGGCCATTGCTTAGCGGTTAATAAAACCGCTGCTTTATGTACCCAAGTGAGCTGCCAGCATAATTTTTCTTCATCATTTGTTTTTTGCAATATTTCCTGAGCAAGAACTACTGTTTTTCGGCGTTCATCTCGCTTACAACTAATTGACTCAACACTTTAACTCTTGCAATGTTCTTTTTAGCTACCTTAAATATGGCAATTTCAATACAGTTTTTCATTATATCCTTTATACAAAAATGCTATAAAAGTGAAAGTTTAAACAGCGTTACCCCGTTTAAATGCTTGGCAACATTAAGTCTCAACTCAATCTTTTGGCCCAATTACCTTGATGGGCATCTGTGCAGTTCTCTTCGGTGTCGTAAACAATATGATTGGTTATATTGTTAAGTTTAATGCCAATCTCATTTAGCTTCTTATGAATGAGTGAAATTAGCAACTTTTTATCGCTATTGTCCGTGAAAATTGACCGTTGTTCATTAGTCTCAAAAATACAGATAACCTTAAAACTTGCCGGAAAATTTGCATAATCTACTCGGTGAGTTAACCATTGAAAACCATCAATGTCTTTTAAAGCAGTTTCGCAAACATCAGTTAACGCGAGCCTCAATTGATTATCAATTTTTTTATCGGTTTTACGCATAATTTAAATCCGGTTTAGGCTTATTGTAAATGTGACATTTTTTGGGATTATATTGAATCGCTTGGCGCACCTAGGTCACATTTCTTACAAGGCAAAATATGACCTAACATAGCATTACGACCTGCTTTTGTGATTACCCAAGATCTGTTGATAAAGGGCGGTTTATGCCTTACATGCTGAAAGTGACCACAGCTTAATTCTGCCACCCAATCATTTTCTTCATCTTTATGATAACCGCTAATCGGTTGTTCCATAAAAGCTCTCCAACACCGTACTAAATTTATCTTAAATCTATTCGTTGTGGCGTTTCTTGTGCCAAAACACACACAATAAAACCGCAATAAAGCCACTAAGATAAGTTAAGAGTAAAGGGAACATGGTTGGCTGGTAGGCATGTTCATAATCTTCAGGGTAGTATGAATTACCCGCTAGAAGCCAAGCCGAAATTGCGCCGACAATTAGCCAAATAACAGCGGCTAATTGTTTATGACTAGGAGCAGTTATATAACCGGATAAAACGACAATAAAGGCAGCGCTGGCGCCAATAACGGGTTTCTTCCATACTCCAAAATATTCTGCAATTAGTCCAGAGCCAACGGCTGCAGCAACAAAAACAATGATAACGATGGCAATTGAAATAACAAAACCTTTAACTTGATTCATATTCAAACCTATGTGAAAAAAAATGTAATTTAAATGTGCTAGTTGTAATAATAACGAATAACGGCATAGAATATAGCTTCATAACCTTGCAATTATGGTCTGTTATTCATATCCAGCAGAGTCTATTAACGGAAACTTTCCCCGCACAAAAATACCATTTCCACGTCCGATTTCTCTATCTTCTGCATCATATACGATAGCTTCGGCAATGAATTGCGACTTATTCATATTAACTACTTTGCCAACAGCTTTCATTATACCGGAGGAAACTGGTCTGGTTATGTAGGTTGTAAATGAAGTCGTTAATACAAAAAACTCATCTTCAAGTGAGTTTGCAGCAAAAAAAGCAGCATCATCAAGCATTTTAAAATAGACACTACCATGAACCCCACCAGCAGAGTGATGAAATTTCTCAGATAATTCAATTTCTATTACAGCTTCCCCTTTTGAAACTGTCATTAGAGGAGCATAAATGTTATTCACTGGCGCTGCGGTATACATACTAACCAGTTTTTCAAAATGTGATTTAGTGTTCATTCTTCTATTCTTCCATGTTAACGGTTTGATTAATTCATATGATGTTCAAGCTAGGCAGTTTGAACTTCAAAAGTAGCCTTGCTCCAATGAAAATGGCCTCTGATATTGATCAGCAAAAAGGCAAAATTACCGATAGCCATGCCGTAACTCGACATGAAAAAAACGCCTAGAATGATCCAAAAGATGTTAGAAATGGCAAAGATGATAAAACCAATTTTACGTTTATTGCCAAGTAAATAGGCGGCATACAAGCTTAATGCTATTGCCAGCCAATCTATTGCATAATGTGCGAATATGTTTTCCATTTGTTAATTTTCACTCTTTTGGTGATATAGGTTTCGTCTATATTCAAAGGTATCACTTCAGTTACGAGCTAAAATAAGCGATGTAGAGCCAAAAGCCAACTTCTTTTGGGTCTTTAATATTGTTTTTTAAGCTGATTTTGCTAGTCGCTCTAATACCATGGGGTCTGATAACCGCCTATAATCTTTAACCGCGTAACCTAGTGCATTTTCATAATAGGCCATGGCATTAATATAATTTGATTTGTAATTGTTTTTGGTTTTAATTACTTTTCCAGGCGTACCTGCAACAATTGAATTATCAGGAATAATCGTACCTTCTTTCAAAAAGGTATGGCCGGCAATGATGCAATTGTCACCAATAATACAGCCATCCATAATGGTTGAATTGATACCAATAAGGCAATTATTGCCTATGGTACAGCCATGTAAAGTACAATGGTGCGTGATAGAGCAATAATCGCCAACAGTTGTTCCTATTGTGGCACCAACGTGAATCATGACGAAATCTTGAATATTTGTTTTTTCGCCAATCTTAACTTCGTGCATTTCAGCTCTAATCACTGCATAGGGCCACAGAGATGAACCTTCACCAAAGGTTACCTTGCCAAACACACATACACTGTCATGAACATAAGCAGTATTCTCAAAAGGGTTTAAATCAGTAGTCAATTTCAATCTCCATTAGTTTATGAAAAGCTAAGTTTTTTGAAAATCACTAACTCTCGTTAAGTGGCTTTAAAAAAGCCAATTTCATACCAAACCCTATAAAAACAATACCCGTGAAAGACTTCAGCCATCGAGTGAAAATGCCGCTTCTCGTTACATTACCTAATTTTGACAATAAAGCGACCATAATAGAGAACCATAACAGGTTAACCAGTGCATGAGCTGAAACAAGTAGATAGGCTTGGCTTGCACTATCACCAAATACCAAGAATTGAGGGAAGGCCGCCAGATAAAACATAGATACTTTCGGATTTAGCACATTTGTTAGAAAGCCTTCTACAAACGCACCACGAAGAGAAGCGACTTTATCCCTCTCTTCTATCTCGACTGACGAATGCTGGGCTTCATGTTTCCATGCACTTAAAAGTGATTTAACACCAATCCAACACAGGTAACTTGCCCCAAGCAGTTTAAATATAAAAAAAGCCTCGGCAGACTGAACAAGCAGTACTGAAAGCCCAAAAATAGACAAGGTTCCATGCACATAAAAAGCGGCCATAAATCCCCAAACATTAGCAAAGCCAGCCTTACGACCTGATACAGGGACGGTTTTCGCAATCAGCAGACCATTTGGCCCAGGTGAAATGACAAGCAATGTTGCCACAAAAACGAAAGTTAACACGTTCATTATATCCATTGATATATGCCCTGTAATTAATTAAAAGAGAGTGACAACGACTGCTTACCTGTCTTATTTAGCATAAAGCCATTATTTAACAATAAAATACTCTTCCATTATATCCATGATTGCAACAGCTGATAAGCGAGATAATTCATGTTTTGATGATGAAAAAATATCGCCTTTTTTATTGCCCAGTGCGATATCAACTAGCTCAGGTTTATCATCATAGCTAAGCATTACGATTTTCTTGTCCAAAGTAATACAATCAATAGTGATAGCATCAGCTTTCATGCCTTGATTTCGCAAAGTTTTATCCATAATACCCATAATGGTATCGATATGTTCAAATTTACTATAAAACAAATCATTTGCCTTCGCGGCAAACTCGGACAAGATTTTTAGTTCACTTTTCATTGTTTACTCTTTCTTATAAAGGTTGTTTTTCGAATACCTTCATTCCATCGGGAATTTGATACCAACTTAATTTTTCACAAACCCAAACGTGGGCTGACGGTTCGAATAGTTCCGGTTTAAGTAAGTTCACCGGTTTTAACTTCAACTTGATAATATCAGTATCTGCAGGGTTGTAATGGTAAACTCTATTACCACAATGAGGGCAAAAAGCGGCATTATTTTTGTTGCCACTATCTGCATCTCTACTCCATTCCTTTAGCTCACCCGTAAACTCAATGTCGTTTGAGTTGATTAATGCTGTTACGCTAAACGGGCTCGTTGACAGTTTTTGACATTCAGTGCAATGGCAAGCGAGCACCATGATAGGTTTAGCAAATAATTTATAAGTTAATTGCCCACACTGGCATGAGCCGTCTATTGGAAATTTCATCGTCAATTATTCTCCCTTTATTTAACTACTTTTATTACTTTAATCTAAAAAGAACAGATTCAAAGCAAAACTTGTGTTTCACATTGTACACATGCAGAGGTTTTAAATCGTTTTGGCTAGGCTTTTAATTCTTAACAGAGCGATTGCTTATTTTCGCAGGTGAAAATTTCTTAAACACTTTCTAAAATATTCTTGGCGCACTGAGCTGGCGTATTATCGACAGTATTAATGATCAAGTCATATAAAACATCGGTATGAACACTTTCAAATTGTGACTTTGCTAAGCCAATACTTCTGTCGCCACGGGCAATTTCTCTTGTTATGAGCTCACCTAAAGGACACTCTACCTTTATCATTTTTAAATTAAAGCCTTGAAGCTCAGTCGTTAATTCGTTGTAAGTTTTCTTACCACTAAAAACAATGTCTACAATGACATTATGTCCTGTTTCAGCAAGCGCCTTTACAGATTTAGCCAACGCGAGTTTCATGTTTGGAAAGTTGTGAGACCCTGCTGGTACGTTAGCAGGCGTCATGTTCCAAAATGCATCCAAAGCACAGAGTAAATAAATGTCAGTGCTTGCAGATTGAATTTGTCTGGCAAGGGTTGTTTTTCCTGAGCTGGACGCACCATTAAGTACTATGATTTTTCCTGCTTTATTCATTTAATTCTGCACCTTATATTGTGAATAGAATAATACTCCATTACTCAATATGTTTTTTCGTTAACGTCAACCCAGAGTAAAATAGGGTGAAATAATGCCAAGCTAGCGGTTAATCTATATACGTAAGGGTATTGTTTTGCTTTAATTAGAGAAAATAGCTTGGTCTATTTAAAATATATGAGACAATTCAGTCTGAAATAACATACCACACGGCTCCCTATGAAACTTTTAGTTCGCAACCTTTCACGCACAACAACAGAACAAGAAATACGCGTTTTGTTTTCAAATCATGGCTCTGTTACTGAATGCAGCTTAGTATTAGACCAAGAAACAGGTAAATCAAAAGGCTTTGCATTTGTTGAAATGCCTAATGAAAGTGAAGCCAAATTGGCAATAGTTACCTTGCATGAAACCAGGGTCGCCAAAAACAGAATACGCGTGAAAATAGCTCAAAATTAATTAATATCTTCATGAATAGTTAAAGCCCCGTTTGGGGCTAACCATCGCTAGCAATTAGTTTTTATAATAATTGCCGGAAGGTGCATCACCAAATAAGGGCATAGCGGCTAACATGTCTTCTTGAGGGAAGTTTTCTACAGACTTTTTATGCGAGTCAATAGCGTCCCACTTTTCAATAATTACAAACGCTGATGGTTCATCACTATTTTGTAATACCTCATAAGACAAACAACCTGCAGAGGATGTTATGTAGGGTGTTAAAGATTTTAAGAACTCAAAAAGTTCTGTTTCTTTTCCTTCTGCCGCTTTAAATTGGTTTATACGGGTGATGCTCATAAAGTGTCCTTTCAAAATAAATTAATTATCATTTAATAATTGTAGATGTTGTCTAATTTAGCAAAGCGAGCAAAGGCTTATTCAAGAAACCTTATTTGCATGAAATCAAGCATAGTTAATCGCTAATGCTATTTTTTCAATACCATGCGCTGGCGTCCAGCGCTTAAATTCAACAAACCCATGTTTCTTATATAAATTTATTGCAGGTATATTCACAACGGCAGTTTCAACAATGGCTTCAGCGAAGTCCATTATTTCTAGCACATAACTTATTAACTTGTTTGCGATGCCTTTTCTAAAATAACTTGGGTCAACTGTTAAGCTGTCAATGCTCAAGCTTTTGCCTGCTATAACTATTTCTATCACGGCAGCAAGACATACGCCTTCGCTAAAACCATAAAAATGTGTTTTAGCATTTTGTATGTCACTAACGCTTCGAAATAGGGGAGGGAATTCAAGGGTGCCGATCAATTGCGCTTCTATTTTATAAGAATTTTGAAAAATAGTGAAAATTTGCTTTGCCACTTCTTCATTCGCATTATCAAGTTGCTTTATCATGCTGTGCTCAATCAAAAAGTTAACTATTGTTTATCTTTGGGCTGAAATAGCTAAGACGCCACCAGCGCTGATAAATGCGGAGCCAAATATTTTTCCAAGCAGGTTACCAGAGGCAAACTTCTTAGTGCCCGCTTTTAAGTTTTGGCTCAAAAGCGAATAAGAGAGTAAACAGAGAAAAGAACATGTCATAAGTGTTACTGCTAAAATTAAAAATTGAGACAATAATGGCTCAGCAACATTAACAAACTGCGGAAAAAGAGCAGAAGTAAATATGATGGCTTTTGGGTTAGTGAGAGATATCATCAACCCTTGCGCATAAAGACTTAGAGGCTTGAACGGCACTTGTTGTGCTTTCTCAATGGTATTTATGCGTATACCACTACGCCATATTTTTATACCCATATATAAAAGGTAAATCGCGCCTATTATTTTTATTACAGTAAAAGCGGTAGATGAAACCATAACCAACGCACTCAAACCCAATATAGCACAAGCAGACATAGTGAATAGACCAGTGATATTACCTGCCACGGTGATAAGTGAGCGCATAGTGCCAAATTGTAAGCTGTGAGTTACGACTAATAATATTGCCGGGCCAGGTATTGCTGCTGCCAAAAAAGCAATTGAACAAAACGCTAACCAAGTTTCAACGTGCATCATTATTCCTAAAAGAGAAAGTTGTCATAAAAATGAAGTAGCTAGTTATATTAATTACGTAGCACAATGTGAGCAGAGTAAACTGTTACTCATTTCGCCTAATTGGCTTGTTAACTGTATATTACGCTGAAGCAACTTGTACTAGCAATACCAAAAAAGAAAAGCCATGATAAATGTTTACCGCGTGAAAAAAGCAATGAAACAACGCCGCTTAATGCAAAGACTACCGTGATAGTTAGCAAGATTTCTGCTCGAATGTTGGTACTTGGATTCGTCAAAAAATATAATATCGCGGCAAAGCCCCACCAAGCTAAGGTAGTGATATGCCAAGCAAACCTTAACACTCTTTTAGTAAACCAATCACTACCCAGTAGTTCAGGCAGGTTATCACGTCTAAACAAGCGGACTAGGATGTACTTTTCACCTAAGTATGAATGCACAAAACCAATAAATATGAGTAAAAAACAACCGACCAATAACATGCTTAACTCCAAATTGACAACACCTCAAAAAGAGGGAAATTATAAATAGCTAAACTAATAGACGAAAGAGCAAAAGCCAACTGTTTTTTGCTCATTGGCCTGTCTTTTTTGGTTAGTCACGTTTGTACAATGATTCAATAGTATAGGATTCAATTGTATTGGCATTGATCATGTAACCAGTTAATGCGCCAGAAGCATTTTCAGGTAACGTCAATGTTTCTACAGATATTGCATGAATTGTATAGCGGTAGTGATGAACACCATGACCTGAAGGTGGGCAGGCACCACCAAATCCTCGGCTACCATAATCATTAATTATTTGCACACTACCTTGCGGAGCAAGATCTTTCTTCACACTGCCGGCTCCAGTTGATATCTCTGTTACCGTGGTTGGTATATTCACTATTTGCCAGTGCCACCAACCGCTACCTGTTGGAGCATCTGGATCATAAGCGGTAATAGCAAAACTTTTTGTACCTTTAGGTGCATTAGACCACTTAAGGTGTGGCGATAAATCACCACCTGAACAACCAAAGCCATTGAATTCTTGTGCTTTAGCCATAAACTCTCCCTGTGCAATATCGTGGCTTGATAACGTTAGAGAAGTTGCATGAGCAGACACCGAAATGGCAAGTGATAATAAAGCAATGATTTTTAGTGAGTTAAACATAGTATTCCAAAGTTGTATTCGTTAATTGAATGGATATATTAGTAAAAAATCTTTGGACAAATTAGTACCAAAACCCTCATTCTTTAGCTTTATTCTGTCATTTTTGTTTTTCTAAGTTCAGAGGGGGTTAAACCAAAGTGTTTCTTAAATCGCTCGCTAAATCGAGACTGAGATTGGTAACCACATTTATCGGCAATTAAACCAATTGAACTCCTTGTTGTTTGTAATAAATGCAATGCTAAGCCAAGTCGTGCACGATCTTTAATCGCTTGTACACTGGTATTTTCGAGTTTTAATTTGCGGCGAAGTGTTGATTCACTCATTGCTAACTGTTTACAAATCTGTTCAATGGTTAGCTCGTACCCCTGTTTTTCAATGAACATATCATGTAGCCGGTCCTTTAATTGAGGACTAGCAAGTAGTGATAAAATATCGGTATGACCAAGGTGACACAATAAGCTAATGATCTCTCGTTTTCTCGATGACCATACTTGCATTGGTGCCCACTGTGAGCTTTCAACAAACTGTTGCAAGCAACGCTCTAACGTTGGTGTGCTTTTACCAGTATAGTGCTCGATTTTGTTAGATGTGTTTATTTGCAAGCCTACAAAATCAGCGTAATCAAACTCAATTAACAGCGCATAATACTCTTTGTCTTTAGGTATGTTACGCATATTAATAGCAGGGCTATTTGACAAAAAAATAAACTCACCTGTTTGACAAACTAACTCGTTTGCAACACCAAGCTCTTTATTTCCCTTAAGGACCACAATTAACAAAGGTTTTGCTATTGGAACATTCAATAAATTCTGTTCCTGGGCAGAAGAGTAGACACTAAACGGTTGTTCACCTTTTTCATTAAGTGTACTAGTGATAGCGCTAAGAAGATTTATCATGATTTCAGATGCCTATGGATAACACTGATATTTAACGTCATTTAAAGCGACAAAATATTGTTGGCTAGAATAAGTGACTAAGGAGCAAAAGCCAATGGTATTTTGTTCTTGTAGAACAGTTTGTAATATGCCAATTATACCTATTGGCATTTAAAAATAACATTGATGGTACAATAAGATTTTGCACCTCTATTAATTAGCAAACTATGAAAGATTGTAATCAATGCGGTAAATGTTGTATTAAATATGGAGATGGCGCTCTTTCGGCAACTAAAGAAGAAATTGATCTATGGGAACTATTTAACCCCGAAATTTTCAAATTCGTTAAAAACAACGATATATGGTTTGATCCGGATTCTGGCGCGAAGCTAAAAAAATGTCCCTTTCTCGAAATGGCGTCCAAAACAAAACCTCTTGACCCCAATATATACACATGCAGCATATACTTAGACAGGCCTGAAGACTGCCGTCATTATCCTAGTCTAATTGCTGAAATGGTTAGAGATGAATGTGAAATGATTGAAATAATAGACTTAGAAAATCCGAAACAAGCTCAAGTAAAACTCGACTTATTGATGAAAGATAGTCGTCCTTCAAGCGCCTCTTAGGACAAGTTTACTATGCATGATGCTACACAGACAATAGTTAGCCAGAATAGACGGCAGAGGAGGGTCGGCACTATTCCTGTGGTTTTTTTAACTATTTATTATTGTATGGTTTCGGTGTATCTATTAATGGCTCTGCTAAAGCTCTAGTTTTAAGCTCAATTAAACCAGATGCTATATCTCGACGGATAAATGCCATTTGTAAGGCATCTGTATTGAGTTGTTCAACCAAGGTCAAATCTAACGACCAACCAATAATACGGTGGGAGAGGGGACTAGTCTCGCTATAAATTCTTCTTATGTGTTGAAGATAAAGCACTATGGACGCATATGAACTAGCGCGTCAATGATTGATACTTTCTTTGTTTACAACGCGCTAATATTTCTTTTCTTTGGCTTTCAGACTTATTTCGCCAACCTATAATTTCGGATATGTGTCGATAGCAACCGATACAAATGTCATTTTCATCCAAACAACAATTCCTTACACAAGGACTGAATTCTTTATTGTTATCTTCTTTTGAAGGAGTTGTCATACATTAACCATGAACTTTATACTGCTAACATCCTCGTTAATGGGCAAAATATAGCTGGCTAAAATTAGCGACTCAGGAGCAAAAGCCAAGCTGTTATTTGTCCTATTAATTTACCTGTTAGTACGCTACCCGTTTAGCCACCTTATAACTTTAAATACAGAAACACCAATAATTGCTGCGATTGTACCCCAATTAATTGTGCCACAGGCCACATAGAGGCTACTCCTCCTTGATATGCTACAAAATACTCCGTATATAAAATAACCCCAAGAAAAAAAGACCAAGGTAAGAAACCGGATAATATAATTGCATACCGATGCTCAACATAAGTAGCAACTAAACTTCCTGTGAAGATAGAGCCACCAATTAAAATTGCCCATGAGAGCATTTTTTCTCCTTGCTTACTAACGCCTCATTAAGAGGCAAAAAGGTTTCAATCGATGACTTTGAATTCACTAATTTCGAATAAGCATTCGTCGTCTATTTTGTCTTTATTTCAGTCTATTTTAAATTTTTGTGGTGTTTTTTTGCATGAAATTGCGAAGCAATGCCAATAAGCGCGACGGAAATTCAATCCTTGGTGTACGCGCTTGTTAAGTATTTTAAGCAACTACCTATTTCCCGCATACTTTAATAATAAATTCACTAATTCAATATTTTCATATTGTTTAGAGTACTCAAGTGGTGTAATTCCCTCAATATCAAAATCTAGAGAAGCTCCTTTATTCAGCATGGACTCGATAACTTTGATATTCGAATCATTATATATTGCATACGCAAGCGGAGAGTCTTCACCATCTTTAGCTGAAAGATCTGCGCCAGCTTCAATTAATGCAATTGCTAAGTCGTCCTCTCCCCAATTTAGAGCCGTCGATAATGAGCTAGCCCCATCTTTATCTGTATAATTTATATTAGCGCCTCTATCTAATAGTAATGTAATCTCTGATGTATCTAAGCTACCATCATTTATTTGCTCAAAAATACTTTTTTCGCCATAACTGTCTGGAAATTTCCCGTATACACCAGCAATTATTAGGGCAAGAAAAGCGTATGAGAAACCAGTCTTAATCCCAGACCACATTTTACGAAAGTAACGTCCACTAATTGACCACCGTGTAATTGTAGGCGGCTCTTTAACTCTAGCTGCAAGCATATAAATACTGGCAATTATCCAAATACCACCGACAACTATTGCAGGCCAACGAAATTTATCAAAAAACAAGTAAGTAAAAGACAAACTTAAAGTTAAACTAATTAAAGGACTAATTGCTGCAATAATAGCTGACTGCTCTGACACATTTTTTTCAAGGTGCTCAGGCAGGTAATTCTCTATAGATGATATAAATTTATTTATGTCATCTATCTCTGAAAAATAGAGTGTTTTTTCTTCAATTTCTTTTTTAGCTTTGTATTTTATATCAACATATTTTTCAGTACTTCTACTAATAAAGCTTTGTATTTGGCTGTAGGGTATTACTGATAAATCATCGCTACCTAAGACCTCAATTGGATTTTTCTTATCTTCCAGTTGTTGCTCAACCTTTTCAAATGATTCTTTATCACAAGAACCAATAAAAATTGAATTTTCATTTACAACTATGACGTTGTTACTTTCTGATTCTTTATCTACCCAATACTTCATCATACTCTCCTTTATTTTTTGTATTGTATTTTGCCTAACGGCCATATTGATTGCTGTATGTTTTGACTAAACAGATGCCTCGTATGCTTTTGATATCCATTCAATAACTTCTGTATCAACGTCAGATGTGTGCTTAAGCTGTATTCTATGAGAGCACATAGTACCAAATGGACCAGAATCTTCTAAGCGTCCTTGTACATAGATACCTTTGAGTTTCAAACCTAAGTCTATTCTTGTTTTTGTTGCAGGCCTAATTAAGGCAAACTGTTTTTTTCTAATTACACTTACACTTGCTTTTTTTGGTGTAATTACGATATCTTCACCTAAGTTTTGTATTACGGAGAGAAGCACTTCATAAATAGGTTTGAGTAATTCTTTACCAATGTATTGATTTAAAAGTAAATCATCTGGTGTGTCAGTTTTTTCTTTAGATAAAGTGACGATCGTATTTGCAAATCCATGTGTCACCCCATGTTCTGTTTTTAAATAGTTTACAGCCATCGAATGCTTTTCAAAACTCTCTTTACTCAAGATTTGAATCCATTCTTCTAACTCCTTACCTGTTTTCTTAGGCATATTTTCAATCATTGTTTGTAGCGCTTTATCCATATACTCCACCTTTTGATTTAAAACACAACGCCCTCGTTAGTGGGCAAAATATAGTTAGCTAAAATAAGCAACGATAGAGCAAAAGCCAACTGTATTTTGTCCTTTTAAAACAGCTTGATGTGGCTATTACTCTAATCTATTTCTATTACATCTGGATGCTTCTCAGATGAATATTCATGATATATATCATCGAGGTATATTCCAAGTTCAGTAGCCTCTAGATCAGATGGTATAACAACATCATAGACTCGAGAACGGATACCTATATCGGACTCATTAAACAACTGCCATTCTTCATCTTTTTTAAGAACAGACATCTGTTTGCCAAATACATTAAACTTGATAATCACAATTGCAACCTCCTAAACAAATAATGCCTCACTAAAACGGGGGAACTTCATAATCCGTTTTAAATGCCTTGTAGCGGTACTTTAGTTTGTCAGGAGAAACTTCCTTAAGTCTCTCTCTTGACGCATGACATGCAGAATATAAACACGCTCATTTTCAACTTTATAGAACACGCGGCAAGGGTTAATAACTAACTCCCTGTAACTGAAACTAGGTAATTTTGTGGGGATTTTACCCGATTCAGGATGTTCCTCTAATCTTGTCACTTTATCAAAAACCGTTTGAACTAAAATTTTAGCTGCTGTTGGGTTATTTAAGGCTATATATTCAGCTATTTCATTCAAGTTATTAAGAGCAGGATCAGTCCAGATTATTTCAGCCATTTTTTCATTTTCTTTTTCGCCTGCTCATTAGAAAATGTATGGCCGTCTTTTATTGCTTGCTCGCCCCGAGCAAGTGATTCAAGCAACTCCATCCGTTGTTGCATGAACTCAAAATCATCTACATCGACAAGGTACGCTGAAGGTTGACCGTGTTCAGTGATTAATACAGGTTCTTTTGAAATGTGGAGGTCCGCTAAAATTCTTGTTGCTTGGCGCTTAAGTGTAGTTACTAATTCAACTCTCATGATAGATCCTACAATCAAAGGATTAAAAGTATCATTATAGTATCACAAAAGTTTAAGTAAACAACTTGTACGGCTAACGCCCAAATAACGGGTTAAGTAGTGCGTGCTAAAATGTGGAACGAAGAGGAAGTCGTAGAAAAGACATTGTCCGTTTGAGCGCATGTTAACTTTTTGGTCTTAATTTAGGGTTTTTAACATCCAAAGAGAATCTCCCTAACGTATTTTTATAAGCATATGTAAAATAACTTTTGAAGACGTATTTTCTATGCTCAGTTAGTTGTAGTGGTCAACAAATTTTGGCCACGGATTTGTATTCAAGCCAGTATCTTTTCTCTGACTCATTGGGGGTTAGTCCACCGTTATAACTGTGGGGCCTAACCTGGCTGTAATATCCA
>MAAC01009624.1_pt1 | contig 165614 bp, 157 predicted proteins | sample 1115981 | NCBI WGS metagenome assembly MAAC01 (sample SAMN04961126, study PRJNA320927) | seawater metagenome | isolation source: sample BD02T64 sea water enriched with oil for 64 days | place: USA:Gulf of Mexico | collected 2013-07-27 | reverse complement strand
AGATGCTGATTGTGGGTGCCGCTATGCGTAAGTTAGTTCACCTAATCTATGGCGTTTTAAAAAATGGCGAGCCATTTGATGTGAATTTTACTTGATTGTTAAGACGGTATCTGACCCTAAAGGCCCTTGACCCTAAAGGCCCTACTAAAGCTCTCTCCTAAAGCTCCCTCTAAAGCTCTCTAGTATCTGACCCTAAAGCTTGCTTTAACAAATTCACAGTAAAGGGCTGGGTATCGTCTGCCCAAAAGCTGACCCTAAAGCTAGCAACCATTAACGCCGTATCTAATAATAGCTGTCCTAACTGAAAATACGCTGATTACCCTTGCTGAAATGCGCTGCTGGTAGGTATTGTATGGTCTTAATTTATTATCTGAATTCAGTATCGAATGAATTTTTGAGGGTGTTGTGATGGGCAATAATGGCATTGGTTGTTTACCTGCTGGCTGGGTTATTTCTACTACCGGGGTGTTGATGTTGGTGTGGGCGTTTTTCAGCTACCTGATCTATGTCTTTACTTCCCCCAATGTGCCGGTTTGCTTTCCGCCTTTGACGGGGTGTGTGGCGATTAGTACTGCTGGGACTCATGGGGAAATTGCCAGTATTTTTTACCGGGCCACGGTGCTACCTGCAGCCTCTTTTTTAGGTATTTCGGCATATTTCGTTATCCAATATTTATCCAGTCTTGGGCTACAGAGCTTGCCTGCTTTCGATAAAATTCGCTGTCTGATCGGTGTGGTTCTTACGCCGCTATTCCTGGCTATCGCCGAAGCGATACTCAACGGTTACAGCACCACGGGGGTGTTTGAGGAGTTGCATATTCTGTTTTCCGGCTTGGCATTTTTGGGCATTATTATTTTCGAATTGATGGTGGCTTATCAGCTACTGAAGTCGGAGGCTAGTCGGGGCAATATGCTGCTATTTCTGCTCCCGACTTGTGCCTTATTACTTGGTCTATTGGGCAATAGCGTCTTCAATAGCAAGATTATTGAATGGAATGTGTTCGTGCTTGTCAGTGTCTGGCTTGTCTTCATGGGGCGCAAGGTGAGTTCAGCGCTTGTACATGGCGAGCAGTAAGTGAGCCCCGCTTAACGACGACCTATCGTGCTCGGCGTTGAGTTAGATTTTTTCATACTGTAGAGGGCTGTTCGAGGACAGGGCGGGCGCAATCGCGTTAGTGAAAACCTTCGTTAGGTGGGAGGCGTGCCTCTGAAACAAGTTCGGTGGCGCTCGCGGCTTCCATCGATAGTCAGTTCTCTACACCGTCGAATACGTGGCGAGTAGAGCCCTGGCCCCAGTCAAGTTTGCTGCCTTTATCGGGCTGCGTGCATACCGAGTGACGAGTCACGACAGCGGAGCCTTAGCGCTTAGGCTGTTATTTTGTGGTGCTATGGACTATGAATAAAGCAGTTGAGAAAAGTGGAGTGACTTGATGCGATATTTCATTATCTGTACGGCACTGGTGCTGTCGATGTCTTTTCCAGGGCAAGCAGGTAAGCCAGACAGCCCGGTGGTGAAGGCTGATTGGGAGCGTGATTTTTTGCTCGCCAATCTCGAGTTCACCTTATTACATGAGTTCGGTCACTTGATTATCGAGGAGTTTAAACTCCCCGTGCTGGGCATGGAGGAGGATGCGGCCGACCGCCTTGCCATTATTGTGATGATGCGAGAGCACCAACATGAGTCGGCGGCAGATTTTATTCCCTGGTTGTTATCCGTCGCCGGTGGCTGGTATACCGAGTGGGAACTAAAGGAAGGGCCGAAGGTGAAGTTGGACTATTGGGATAATCACAACCTTGAGATCCAGCGCTTCCATAATATTGTCTGCCTGATTGTTGGCGGCCATACCGACTTATTAGAAGATGTGATGGATACCGAGTTTTTGCCGTTTGATCGTGCGGTGAGTTGTGACTATGAGTATAAGCAGGCTCGACATGCTCTCAATTGGTTGCAGTCTTCGTATGGCCAAAAATCCATCGTAGCGCTTAAAATGGACGCTGTTAAAGTGTTTTATAAAACCCCTCGAGAGGGCGAGAATAAAGCCATATTTGAATTAATAAAGACCTCGCAAGTGGCTGAAAAATGGGCGCAAAAACTCTCTTCTAGCTTTAAATTCCCGCGCCCTATTAGCGTCGAGTTTGACAATTGTTTCGGTCTGCCCGATGCGTTTTGGCATGCCCCTACAGCATCGGTGACGATCTGCTATGAGTTGCTGAGTCATTTTTCGACGATGATAAAATATCGCCGCGAGCATTCGACCAGAGCCTGCGGTATTCCCATTTTACGCAAGTATATGAAAGAGCTTATGAGCTGTACTTAGGGCCGCATTGATCGGCTGGTGAGTGTTCTGCGCACTAAACTATTGTTCTTCGCCGTCTCGGCATAGCGCGAGGGGTAGTGGCGCTTATAGTGCTAGCTATTGCCAATGGCTAGCGGGTGGCTTTGTTCTTGGTATCGAATTCCAACCTCCAACCTCCAACCTCTTTACTTGCCGTCTTCTTTGTTCAGCCTTAAGTAGCGTTGTTCGGTCGTCGCGGTTGCCAGCAAGGGGTTTGATGATTTGCGGATCTACACCTATACTGTTTGTCCATACAGTATAGGTGTAGACGGTGAAGTTAGCTTCTCTTACCCCGGCGTGCAGACGCACTAGATTATTACTGCCGCTCTATCTGAGCCGTGTTGCGGCGGGCTTCCCCAGCCCGGCCGACGATTATTTGGATGGCGGTTTAGATCTCAATGAGCATTTGATAGCGCATGCGGCGGCGACGTATTTTGCCCGCGCCGAGGGTGACTCAATGATTGAGCTGGGTATCTTCAGTGGCGATTTACTGATTGTTGATCGCGCCGTGCAGGCTGTGGATGGTGACGTGGTGGTGGTTGCCGTCGATGGCGAGCTCACTATCAAGGTGCTAGACCTCGCCCACTCTCGTCTATTGCCGGCCAATAAGCGCTGTCGCCCGATTGAGATAGCGCCAGAGTCTCAGGTTGATATCGAGGGCGTGGTGATTCATGCGGTGCATCATTTAAAGGCTGGGGGCGGGGGGCCAACCTGTGATTGGCCTGTGTGATATGCGTAGTTTTTACTGTGCCTGTGAAAAGGTCTTTCGCCCCGATATTCGCGACCGGGGTGTGGTGGTGACCTCGAATAATGATGGTGTAGTGGTAGCCCTCGATAACAGGGCGAAAGCGGCGGGCATTAAAAAATTTGAACCCTACTTTAAACAACGCCCGCTGATTGAGCGCGCCGGCGTGCTGGCCTTTTCTAGTAACTATGAGCTCTACGGAGAGGTCAGTGGGCGCATTATGGCGACTCTGGCCGAGTTGGCGCCGAGTAATATTGAGGTGTACTCGATCGACGAGTGTTTTGTCGATTTTAGCGCCGTGCCCCGTGGCGAATTAAAAGCCTTTGCCGCGCTGCTGCGCGATACCATTTGGCAGCAGCAGGGTATAAAAATGGGGGTCTCGATTGCCCCCAGTAAAACCTTGGCGAAGCTTGGTCAGTGTGCGGTGAAAGAATATTCCCAACTTGAGGGTGTCTGTGTATTGACGCAAGCCCACCAGTGGCAGTGGCTGGCGGCGCGGGTGGATGTCAGTGACGTGTGGGGTATTGGTCGAAAGCTGACGGCAAAGCTAAAGACCAGGGGTTTGGCGACGGCGGCAGATTTGAGTGCAATGCCTCAAGCCGAGGCTCGAACCTTACAGGGCATTACTCTGGTACGCACGATTGCCGAATTGCAGGGCGAGGCCTGTATCGATATCGACTGCCAGCCGCAGTCCAAACAAAGTATTATTTCCAGTCGCTCCTTTGGCCAGAAGCAGACGCGTTTAGAGCCCCTGCAGGAGGCGGTAAGCCACTACGCGGTGCGTGCGGGTGCCAAACTCAGGGCGCAGTCATCGCTGTGTTTTCGTCTCGTGGTCTGGATACAGACCAGTGCTCACGACGCGACGCCGTATGCCGATGAATTGGCGGTGAGTTTACCCGGTGGCACGGCCGATAGTCGGCAGCTCTCCAGGGTGGCTGTGGCTTTGGTAGCGCAACTTTATCGACCCGGCTATAAGTACGCCAAGGCTGGGGTGGTGCTCCACGACCTTCGCCCAGAGCGGCTGGCGCAGCTCGATCTATTGGCGCCTCGGGCGGAAAACTCGGTGTCGCTGATGAAGGTGATGGACGGGGTGAACCGGCGCTTCGGCACGGGGGCCGTTAAGTTGGCCCGCCAGGGCGGTGAACATGGCTTTGCGATGAAGCGGGCGATGAAGTCACCCAGTTATTTAAGCCGTTGGCGTGAAATTCCGCGCCTAAGGCTGGGTTGAAATCAGCGGCTTATTGGTGGGCAGCGTTACTGAGCAGAATTGCCAGCCTTCAGCGCGTTTCTAAAAGCAGATGGCCGGTTAGTGCTGTACTCAGGTGTGTAGTCCGCACTCCAGGTTATCCGCCGCTTTGGTGGGATCGTGATAGTCCGCTTCCGAGGGCAGGTCGTGCTCGAGTAGGTAGTCGACCAGGTTCATCGTGGTGGAGTGAAAGCAGGGCGCGACCTTGGTGGTGCTGCGGCTAGCATCCCAGGTGAAGATATCCTGGGACTTCCTGAATTCGGTTTCCTCGCGACGCATGCCGTTAATCCACAGGTCGGGCTGTATTTCACAAAAGGCTCGAGTAAAGGGTTCGAGTTTGACCCGTTGGGAAAATTCGGCGTGTTCGGTGGTGCCAATGTCGGGAATGCCCTGGTAGCGAGCCTGTAAGTGGGCTGCAGAAAACGCCGGGTGAAAAATCTTGAGGTTTAAATCCAAGCGCGCGACCAGTTGGTCGACAAAGCGGTAGGTGGCGGCGGTATTAAAGCCGGTGTCACACCACACCACGGGAGTCCCGGGGCGAATGCTTTGTACCATGTGCAATAGCACGGCGGAGTAGGCGGAGAAGCTAGTGCTGATAATGGGCCGCTCAGCGGCATCGAGGGCTTTCGCCAGAATCTCCACCGGCGCGGCATCGCTCATTGTGAGGCTGGCTGCGCTGAGGTCAAACAAGGCTTCTCGCTGTGGCGAGGCGGTGTTGAGGGGTGGCTGCGGGGCTGCTACAAGGCTCATAGTGTGTCGGGTAATCGCGTCTGGCTTCGAGGGGGAGATTAAAGCGCTGTGGCGCGGGCAAGTAAAAGAACGCTTTTCAATATGCTTATTTCAAATCGAGGGTTTAAAGAATATCAAAGACCGTTCTTAGAAGTGATTCCCTTGAGGATAGCTTGGCTCGTTTTGCCGAGGAAATGCAATGACGGGCTTGGGGGCTTGGGGGCTTGGGGGCGGGCTGCGTAAAGAGGCGGGGAAGCGCCGGGGCGTAGGTCTAGCTCAGACGCTGGGGCGGGCCGGAAAGGGAAATAAACAGGCACAAAAAAGCCCGACATGAAGTCGGGCTTTAAGGTACGCGCTATAGCGTCAATATGGTGCACTCGGAAGGATTCGAACCTTCGACCGCCCGGTTCGTAGCCGGGTACTCTATCCAGCTGAGCTACGAGTGCGTGTGGGCGGCACTATAGTGAGGAAGTCGTTTTTAGTCAAGACTATTTTCACTTTTAGTGCTTTCCAGAAGGCTTTTTATACCCCCCGGCTGTGATTGGCCCAATAGGGCGCCCGCAGCTCGCGGCGTAAGATTTTACCGCTGGGGTTGCGGGGTAGCTCGGGGATGAAGTCGATCGACTTGGGGGCTTTAAATCCGGCGATTTGAGTGCGGGCGTAGGCGATGATCTCCTCTTCGCTGAGCTCGGCACCGGGGCGCAGCACTACGCAGGCCTTGATGGCCTCGCCCCACTGTTCGTCGGGGATGCCGATCACGGCGACGTCGATAATGTCGTTGTGGCTGTGGACGGCGTTCTCTACTTCGGCGGGGAAGACGTTTTCACCACCGGTGATGATCATGTCTTTAACCCGGTCCTTGATAAACAGGAAGCCTTCATCGTCGAGATAGGCGGCGTCGCCAGTGTGATACCAGCCGCCAGCTTTGACTTCTGCTGTGGCCTCGGGGTTGCGCCAGTAGCTCTTCAGTATCCAGCTGCTCTTGAGAAGGATTTCGCCGACCTCACCATTGGGCAGGGTATTGCCGTCGTTGTCGACGATTTTGACTTCAGAGCCAGCGGCGGGCTTGCCGCAGGAGCGCAATTTATTGCGTCCGGGGGCGTGGTCTTCGGGGGCCAGTTTACTGATGATGCCGTAGTTTTCAGTGGCACCATAGAGCTGCATAAAGTCACAGCCAAAGACTTCGCCGGCTTCAACCAGTACCGATTCGGAGATCGGTGAGGCACCGTAGTAGAGGCACTGCAAGCTACTATAGTCGCGCTCGCGAACTTTCGGCTCTTGTAGCAGCATTTGGATCATCGCCGGTACAAAGAGTGCGTGGGTGATTTTGTCATTGCTCAGGGTGTCGAGCACGACAGTGGCATCGAACTCGGCCAGCAGATGGATATGGGCGCCGCGCAGCAGGGGCACGATGGTGAGGTTGATACCGCCAACGTGGAACAGGGGCATGACATTGATAAAAGTGGCGCTGGGGTCTACGGCGAGAATGTCGTTGTCGACGAAGGCGTCGAAGGCGTTGGCATAACCCTGGTTGGTGAGCTGCACGCCCTTGGGCAGGCCGGTGGTGCCGCTGGTGTAGAGTTGGAGGATGTCATCGTCGCCCTCGAGCGTGACTTCCGGGCGCTGCGTGGATTGCTGGTCGCGCCAGCTTGTGTAGTCGATCCAACGCGGGTGATCGCCGTCGATGGCGATAATATTTTTGATGAATTTGAGGTCACTTTCTATGGCTTCAATGGTGGCGTAGAAATCCTTGCCGACAAACAGGGTGCTGTTTTCGGTGGAGTTGAGGATTTGTAGCACCTCGGGGCCGGCCAGGCGCCAGTTAACGCCGGCGGTGGCGAAGGCCGATGCGCTGGCACCGATGAAGATTTCGAAGAATTCGGTGGAGTTTTTCGCCAGATGGGCGACGCGATCCTGGCGCTCTATGCCAAGCTCCAATAAACCGTTGGCAACCTGCCAGCTGTGTTCCATTAACTCGTTAAAGCTGGTGACCTTGCCTTCAAAGGTGATGGCCGGGTGGTCGGCTTGGCTGCGCTGAAGTTCTTGAAATTGGTCGGCAAAAAACATGAAATCTCCCAATAAAGCTATTAATAATATCTATGGTTAAGCTGTTGGCGAAGCAGTCTAATACTTGAACGTTTGTTCTTCAAGCCTGCAGTTTATTGGCTGCCAGTGCCGAGCGCAATGACAAGGGGCTGAGTGCGGTACTTGTTAACACTCGGCGATAAACACTGCCCTACGTGGTGCCGGGTGACCCTCAAGGGTGCGAGTGCTGTCATCGGGGTCGAGGAAATCCGGCAGGGATTCAAAGTGCATCCACTCGGTGCTGCGCTGTTCCGTGGCGCTGGTGTCGCAAACATCGACCAGGCGGGGGGCTTTAAAGCCACACTTGCGCAACCAGCTCAGTAGGGTTGGTGGGCTGGGGATATACCAGACATTGCGCATTTTGGCGTAGCGACCCTCGGGCACCAGGACTTGACCTTCGTCGCCTTCTATCACCAGCGTCTCCAGTACCAGTTGGCCGCCATTCTTGAGGCAGGCTTTCAGTTCAAGCAGGTGGTCGATGGGCGAGCGGCGGTGGTAGAGCACGCCCATGGAAAATACCGTGTCGAAGGCTTTCAGCTCATTGGGCAGGTGTTCGATGCCCAGCGGCAGTACATCGACGGGGGGTTCTTCGATGGGCAGATTATCGGGATCCAGTTTACGCGTAAACGATTTAAGCGCATAAAACTGGTGGACAAAGCGCGGCGAGGGGTCGATGCCAATGACCCGCTTGGCGCCCTCGCCGAGCATGCGCCAGCAGTGGTAGCCATTGCCGCAGCCGATATCGAGCACCAGCCTGTCCTGCAGAGGCGCGATGTGGGGCAGCAGGCGCTGCCACTTCCAGTCGGAGCGCCACTCGGTATCGATATCCAGGCCAAATAATTGGTAGGGGCCTTTGCGCCAGGGGTGGAGTTCCATCAAGGCGGCGCGTAATGCCTGCCGTTGTGGCTCGCTGCAATCACCGGCCTGGCCGATACGCACCGCGTTTTTGAAATCGCAGCTACTGGGCGTGAGTGCGGGTAATTGCGCGAGGCTCTGTTGCCACTGGGGTAAATCGCCCCAGCGCTGTAGGCTAAGTTGTTCCGCGATTTGCTCGGGTAATTGCTCGGCCCAACGTGTCAGGCTACTTTGCTTGAGAGTACTTTGCTGTGCGCCGAGCTGGTGTAGTCCGGCAATCAGGTCTTGGTAGTCGATCATTTAAGGGTCGCTTGTTTGATGCTTACTGGCTTAATAGTCACTGACTTAATGGCCGCTTACTTAACAGCTAGCAGCGAGGCGAAATTAAAACACTGAAACCAGATGTCGATGCTGTTGAAGCCGACGCCACTCAGTCGTTGCCGGTGCTGGTCGAGGGTTTCGGGAATCAGCACGTTTTCCAGTGCCGAGCGCTTTTGCGCGACTTCCAGTTCGGAGTAGCCATTGGCGCGCTTAAAACTGTGGTGTAGCTCTATCATTAGCTGATTCAAGTGCTCGTCGGCGAAGGCAATTTTCTCCGACAGAATCAGTATGCCGCCGGGTAGCAGGGCATCGTAAATACGCTGCATCAGTGCAGTGCGCGCCTCGGGGGGGAGAAATTGCAGGGTAAAGTTGAGCACCACCATCGAGGCCTTGTCGAGAGGGCTGTCGAGCAGGTCGGCGCAGATTAATTCCACGGTGGTGTCGCTTTGCTGATGGGCGAGGATGGTCGTGCAGTGTTCAATCATCGCCGGGGCATTGTCGATGGCGATGATGCGGCAGTCGGGCACCTGGATATGCTGGGCCATGGCCAGCGTCGATGCACCGAGGGAGCAACCCAGGTCGTAGCAGTTTGACTGGGGTTGGGCGTAGCGTCCGGCCAGCGTGCCGGTCATGGCGATAATGGTTTCGTAGCCGGGCACCGAACGCTGGATCATATCCGGGAATACGGCGACGACGTCTGCATCGAAGGTAAAGCCGGCAATATCGGCGAGGGGGCGGGAAAATAAACTATCGTGTTTCAAATTGGTTTTTCTGTTGTTCGGGGGAGTGAGTGGGGGAGGCCTAGCCTCTACTCATGACAGGCTGTAAATACGTCCCTGTACGCTCGATGTCGGCATCCATGCCTCCGACGGTCATGAGTAGCGAGTACGCCTCGCTAGTCAGCTATTTGGTAATACCTAGCTTACAGCGTGAATAACTCCAAGTTTAAAGAATCCAGCTTAGCCGCGCTATCGGCATTGGTGATCACCGCCGTGCTGCATTGCTCATCGCTCAGGTATTCCCTGCCGACACGCTGCAGGTCGTCGAGCTTCACTTCGCGGACCTGATTGCGGAAGGCTTCGCGCTGTTCGCGGCTGCGACCGAAGAGCTCGGCATGGAAGCATTGCTTGGCTTCGCCAGCGGGCGAGGAGGGTTTGTCGATACCGGAGACAACACCGAGGATGGCCTCTTCGACCTGTTGCCACTGGTGCTTCTCCTCTTGCAGCCAGACCAGTGAGGCCTGGAAGTCGTCGAGGGTGCCCTCGATACGGGGGTCTCGGTAGGAGAAGAAGCGGAAGGCGCCGCCATTATTGTCCTGCCCGGCACCGCCGCCGTAGGCGCCGCCCTGTTCGCGAATGGCACGGTGTAAGTAGCCGTTGCGCAGAAAGCCACCGAGCACACTGAGTGGCGCAGCGTCGGCATGGCCCACCGGCACGGTGGGGTAGGCGCGGGCGCAGAAGTTAACCTGGGTGCTGGTGGCCCACAGTTGCTGGCTCGGGGTGCAGAGCTGGGGGCGACTAAAGGGCGTGAAGGCCGAGCCGTCGCCGGGCTGTAGTGTGCCGAGAAAGTCGCTGGCAAATTGGCTCATGTGTTCCTGTTCGCCGACCAACAATGCCTGTCGCGGAGCCTTTAAAAACAGCGCGTGAAGCTCGGCCAGTTTGGCAGCGAAGCTGGCCAGCTCGACCTGCTCGTCCAGTTTACTATCGAGTTGCTTGGTGAGGCGTATACCTTCCATGCCGCCCCAGCGATGGGACAACCAGGCGCCGGGGCTGGCATTGCTAGCCGCAGCTGCCATAGCGAGGGTGTGACCGTTGCCGGTAATACTGCTTTCACGACGCGCGCGAATTTGCGCGATCAGTTCGCGCAGGCGCGGTAGTTCATCAAAGCGCACCGACTCAAAGGTCGTGTTCATCAGCTCAGAAAGGGCCTTCTGATTATTCGCTAAGCCTTTAGCACTTAACACTAAATGACCGCTAAGGCTTTGCAGATTATCGACCGCACAGCGCACCGAGGCGTGGGTGCTAATCGCGCCGCACACCTGAGACTGCCAGAGCTGGGTGGCGAGGTAGTCCTTATCGCCGACACCGAGTTCGGTGAGGCAGCTGGAGTAGAAAGGCAGTAAATCAATCTGTTCGTCGCTGAGCGCGGGCAGGGCAACCAGTAGTTGCTGGTAGACCAAGCCGTTGGTGCCAACCTCGTATTGGCTCAGGGGTAGTTCGCCCTGAGTCTTACTGGTGGCGTTGACATAGGCCATCTCGGGGGAGATGTCTTCGAGGCCGACCTTGGGTAGTACGCCCTCGTCGTCGGCTTGCATTTGGCGTGCATTCAAGGCGGCAGTTTGGCTGATGATCTCTTGTTTTTCAGTGTCGCTGAGCTGGGCCTTGATGGCGGCCAATTGTGCGGCTTCGCTTTTCTCGCGTCGTGCCGAGAGAGCGGGTTCGGGGCGCAGGGTTAAGCGCACGCGGTGGGGATTGTCGACCAGTAGCTCGCGGGCCAGCGATTTAATAAATTCGGGGTCGGCGATAGAGGCGCGCAATTCGGCCAGTACCGGCTCCAAATCGAGCAGGGCGATGGGGTCGCCGCGATGGGTGGCGCTGGTCAATGAGGTCAAAATTAATTGCAGGCCGTAGGGGTAACCGTCGCCGCCAACTTCCCGCTGTTGCAATTCCAGCTGGTGCAGAGAGGCTTCGACCTGTTCCTGAGCGACACCGTTCTCGGCGACATCGCGCAATACGCCCATCACCAGGTTCTCCAGTTCGACGGCTTTCTCGGGTTCGCTGCCCTCAATACCGCAGACGAAGCACATTTCTTTTTGCGAGTCATCCAGACCACACAGGGGCGATGGCGAGCTGCCGAGGTCACTGGTTTCGAGAGCTTTTAATAAGGGCGAGGCACTGTTGTCGAGCAAAATGCTGTTCAGTAAATGGGCCTGCATACAGGATTTTAAATCGGTGGCCTTGCCGAGTAGCCAGCTAATAATAATATGGGTCTTATTGTCGGTGGAACCCTCCTCGTCAAAGGCGTAGGACTCTTCAACGGCGATGGGTGCCAGGTAGCGCTTTTCGTCGGGTACGGCGATGGTTTCAGCCAGGGGCTCGAAACGGTTCAAGGCCTCGCTTTCAAAGTTGGCCTGGTGCTCAGCGGCGGGGATGTCGCCGAAGGTCATAAAGGTGGCATTGCTGGGGTGGTAGTGGGTCTGGTAGAACTCTTTTAGTTGCTCGTAGCTCAAATCGGGAATTGCCGCCGGGTCGCCACCGCTGTTGTAGTGGTAGGTGGTGGTCGGGTAGAGGTAGGTGCAGAGGGTGTGCCACAGGGTCGAGGTGACCGAGCTCATTGCGCCCTTCATTTCATTGAAGACGACGCCCTTGTAGACCAGCTCGGAGTCGCTATTTTCGGCTTCTTCAAACTCCATTCGGTGCCCTTCTTGGGCAAAATCTAAGGGGTCGAGTCGAGAGAAAAACACTGCATCAAGATAGACTTGCAGTAGATTGTTAAAGTCTTTTCTATTCTGGCTGGCAAAGGGGTAAGCGGTCCAGTCGGAGCTGGTAAAGGCATTCATAAAGGTGTTCAGGGAGCGGCGGATCATCATAAAGAAGGGGTCGCGCACCGGGTATTTTTCACTGCCACACAAGGCGGTATGTTCGAGAATATGCGCGACACCCCGGGAGTCTTCAGGCACTGTGCGCAGCGCCACCAGAAAGACGTTTTCATTGTTATCGGTAGCGATATGAATATGCTGAGCGCCGGTTTTAATGTGGCGGTATTCACTGACGTCGAGGTCGAGTGATTCAATGCGCTGGCTGCGCAAAAACTCAAAAGCGGGATGGGCGGGAGCATTCATAAACAGCTTACCTGGATATTATTGGGAGTAGGGTGTGGGCTTTGCTTAAGGGTAGTGCAAAGCAGCAAAATTGAGGCGCTCGTGGCCAGATTTGTTGGGCTTTATTCTACTCTGCGACGGGCGCGTGTGGTGAAATTTTTAGTGTGTATCAAAGAGCCGGTGCTATAGAAAGGTGGGCTAACGGCTCTTTGATAGGGACATTATTTGAGCTTTCTGGCAAACAACTCAAAGGCGATATCCCAGTGGCGCTCGGCGGCGTCGTGGTTGTACATCATGCGTTGGGGGAAGGCAAAGCCGTGCTCGGTGTTGGGGACTTTTTCGAGCACGTAGTCGATATTGTTATCACTCAGGCAGGCGTCGAGGGCTTTGATCTCGGCGTCGGGCACATAGGGGTCGTGGGCGGCAAAGCCGAAATAAAGCGTGCAATCACTGCTGATCTTGGGGATCAGCAGGTGGGCGGAATCGCTCTGCCCGGTGACGTGGGAGACGCCGTAGAGGGAGGCCATGGCCTTGAAGCGCTCGGGGAAACTACCGGTCACGGCGAGAACAAACTTGCCGCTCATGCAATAGCCAATACAGCCCATGGGGCCAGGTAGGGCGTTGGGATGGGCGTCGAGCCAGTCAATGATGGCGCCCGTGTCGCTGATAATCATGGTGTTCGTGTGGGCATCGAGCATTGCCATCATTTGGCCGCCGGGGTCGCGCACGCCGTAGCGGTAGTAGAGGTTGGGAATGATGGCGATATAGCCCTGGGCGGCGATGCGCCGCACAAAGTCGTAGAGCTCGCCGCGCACTCCGGGGGCATCCATGTAGAGCACCACGGGGGGGTAGGCGCTGGCGTCATCGCCGGCGGGCCAGGCGACAAAGCATTCCATCTCGCCATCGGGGGTGGTGATGTTGACGAAGCCTTCGTTTAAGCTTGCTTGCTTGCTCATAAGTGGGTTCTACCGTCCTTCAAAAAGTAAATTTGCGTGGCGTGTGATTGTATCGGCTGGGGGCGGGTTCAAACACGTTTGGCGTTGATGACGCCCTCGGTTTCCAGCGCTGCGATATTCTCTGCGGAGTAGCCCAGGGTCTCACTGAGAATTTCATGGTTATACTCGCCGAGAAAGCCCGCCGTTTGCTCGGGGATTTCGGGAAAGGCTGAGAAGCGCAACGGTGTGCGGGGGATTTTCAGGGCTCCCCAAACCGGGTCGTTCACGGTGCGCACCATATTGCGGGCCTGGGTGTGAGGGTGCTCCATAACCTCGGGCACACTGAGTACCGGGGCGCTAGGTATGCGCTCATCCTGTAATATTTTTAGTGCCTGATCGGGATCGCCAATACTGTCGAGCCAGTTTTGCACCGCTTGGTTGACGGCAGCTTTATTGGCGCCCCGAGCGGTGAGGTCGATGAAGCGGGGGTCACTGAGCATGTCCTCGCGGCCCATGGTCTTGGCCAACTTGTCCCATTGGGCGCCTAGGGCGAGGACAAATAAATAGCGTTCGCCACATTTGAAAATGCCTGCCGGAGCCGCTAGGTCGTGGCTGGCGCCCGAGCGCTTAGGGGTGTAGGCACCACCCGAGGCATGGTAGAGCTGGACGTTGATGTCGTGATAGCTGAAGAGGATTTCTTGCAGACAGAGGTCGAGGTGCTGTCCTTTGCCACCGCGAAAACGGTGAAACAGGGCGGAGACAATGGCCGCGTAGGCGTGGGTGCCACTGGATACATCGCCAAAACTAAGATCGGCAAAAACCGGTGACCGGTCGGGTTCGCCATTCATATCGATAATGCCGGCATAGGATTGGCCGATGAAGTCATAACCTGGCAGGGATGAGAGTGGGCCGTCTTGGCCGAAGCAGGAAATGGAGCACATCACTAAATCGGGGTTAATGGTTTTTAATGTCTGCCAATCCATGTTGTGCCGCTTCATCACTCCGGGGCTGAAGTTTTCCACTACCACGTCGGCATCGCGGATGAGGTCGTGGCAAATTTTTTGTGCCTCGGGCCGGGTAATGTCCAAGCTCATGGTTTTCTTGCCGAGGTTGTGTTGCACGTAACAGGCGCTGCGACCGTCTTTATGCATCGGCAACTGACGTACGGGATCGCCGGTTAGGGGCTCAATTTTAATGACCTCGGCACCGTGTTCGGCCAACATTTTGGTGCAGTGGGGGCCGGCGATATAGTGGGAAAAGTCGATGACTTTAACACCTTCGAACATTGTATTTGGAACCATGCTGAACTCCTGTAAATAGCATGTGAATTATTATTGTGGTCTAGCGCGAAGCGTCCTTGCAAGGATTGCGTATTGAACAAGTACTGCGAGCACTGAAACGCTATCCGTGCTCGCAGTATTGAGGCTTTGTTGGCTTAGATGTCTTTGGCGTTTAGCACACCGGAGGTTTGCAGGGCGCTAATTTTTTCGGCCGAGTAGCCCAGCCGGTCGCGCAATATTTCCTCGTTGTGTTCACCGAGGAAGGGCGCCTGCAGCTCCAGTCGATCGGGAAACTGCGAGTAGCGCAGCGGTGTGGCCGGGATTTTGACTTCGCCAAAGGCGGGATCCTTAACGGTCTGCACAATGCCACGCTGTTGCATATGGGGGTGGGACATAACTTCCGGCACGCTCAGTACTGGCGCGGCGGGGACGTGATTTTCTTGAACAAGAATGCGCACGGCCTCGGTGACATTGTCCACAGTACTCAACCAGCGTTCGATTTCGGCACTAATTTCTTCGCGATTTTCATTGCGTACCAGAGGGTCGGCAAAGCGAGGATCATCGGCCCACTCTTCTTTACCGAGTAGCTTGATCAGGTTATTCCACTGCGCGCCAATGGCGACGATGATCAGATAATCCTCTTTGCACTTGTAGAGCCCGAGGGGGGCAACGAAGGCGTGTTGATGACCGCTGCGCTGGGGCACCTGAGCACCGCCGGAGGCATCGTAAACCTGCACGTTCATTTCGTGATAACTGAACAGGCAGTCGAGCAGGGCAATGTCGAGGAACTGTCCGCCGCCGCCCATGGCCTTGTGATACAGGGCGGTAACGATGGCGCCATAGGCGTGGGCGCCGGTGGAAATATCACCGAAGGCCATGCCCGAGAGCGCCGGGTAGCCGTCGGCTTCGCCGGTCATACCTAAAATGCCAGAATAAGCCTGGCCAATGTAGTCAAAGCCGGGCAGTTTAGAGAGGGGGCCTTCTTGGCCGAGGCAGGAGATGGAGCACATGATGACATCGGGGTTGACCTTGCTGACGGCCTCCCAGTCCATGTTGAATTTTTTCATTACGCCGGGGGTGAAGTTCTCGATCACCACGTCGACGGTTTTAATCAATTCGTGACAAATCTCCTGGCCCTCTTTGGTGCGCAGGTCGAGACAGAGATTTTTTTTACCGCGATTGTGCTGAATAAAGTAGCCACTGCGGCCGTCTTTGATAACGGGTAAGTGACGGGCGGCATCGCCGATTTGGGCTTCCACTTTGATCACCTCGGCGCCGGCTTCGGCCATTAAGCGAGTGCAGTGTGGACCGGCAACAAAGTGAGAGAAGTCGAGAACTTTGACACCGTCGAGAACGTGCTTTCTGGTCATGGAATATGCCCTTATATGTTTGAGCCGGGATGCTTTGCTACTGGCTCAGATCAATGAATGTGTTTTGTCTGTATATCGTTGTGTTGAGTGAGGTGTTTTTGCTCTTATAATTCCGGGTTCTGTTGTAGCACTAAAGTGTTGCCAGATGCTAGTTTATTCATGCGCCGTGGCGGCGTATTGGCTGATGTCGAAAATGTGGAGAGTGAAAATCAATGGCAGTTGTTTACGGTGATGGTGATACCTCGTTTCAGGCCGCAGGTGGTCAGGCGGGCATCCAATGTTTGGTCGATTGCTTCTACGACTATATGGAGAGCGCGCCTGAGGCGGCGGCGATACGTGGGATGCATCCAGAAGACCTCGCGGTGACGCGAGATAAACTGTATTGCTTTCTCTGTGGTTGGCTGGGGGGAGAGAAACTGTTTGCTCCAAAATACGGGCCGATCATGATTCCCCGTGCCCACGAGCATCTCGACATAGCGGAGCCGGAGCGAGACGCTTGGTTACTGTGTATGGAAAAAGCCGTCGCCGAGCAGCCCTACGCCGAAGACTTTAAGGCCTATTTAATGCGCGAACTGTTTGTGCCCGCCGAGCGCTGCCGCATTGTTAGCCAGCGGCGTATAGAGGCGGAGCAGGCGAGTGAGTAGTGCTACTCGCCGGTTAGAGGGGCGGCGATAAAAATGCCCACTTTCTTTTTATCCAATGCCCATCAGTTCTTTGACCGCAGGCTTCATGATTTTGCCGTTGGCATTGCGGGGTAGTGGTTCGTGGTGCTGGGCAATGCGCACCGGCACTTTGAAGGCGGCGATTTGACTGGCGACATGGGCCTGTAGTTCTGTTGGATTAAAAGCAGATCCCGGGCGCAATTGCACCAGGGCGGCCACTTCCTCACCCAACACATGGTGGGGTATACCAACGACGGCGGCGTCGATCACATCGGGGTGGTTGAACAGGGCGCTCTCCACTTCAATGCAGTAAATATTCTCACCGCCGCGCAGCAGCATGTCTTTGATGCGATCGACGACATACAAAAAGCCCTCGGCATCGATATAGCCAAGATCACCGGTGTGCAGCCAGTTGTCGATAATGGTCTTGGCGGTGGCCTCGGGATTGTTCCAATAGCCCTTGATGACCTGCGGGCCCTTGACGCAGATTTCACCGATTTCGCCAGCGGGACATTCAGCACCGTCGCTAGTGACGATTTTTATTTTGCAGATGGGTGCGGCCAGGCCGACGCTCTCGGGACGGGCGATATAGTCCTCGGCGACATTCACCGTACTCAAGGCGCTGGTTTCCGTCAGTCCATAACCATTGCTGGCGCTGGAGTTGGGGAAGGCCTTCTTTACCCGAGCCGCGAGTTCCGGTGCCGGTGGCGCACCGCCAAACAGGATGCTGCGAATGGTTGAGGTGTCGTGGTCGGCGAGGATCGGCGACTCCAGTACCTGCAAGGGCATTGACGGCACGCCGCCAAAGGCGTGGAGCTTTTCTTTTTCAATTAAACGAATGGCGTCGTCGGCATCCCATTTATACATAAAGACAATCTTGCTGCCCATAATCGTGCTGCCACAGAGCATGGCCAGTGAGCCGGTGACGTGAAAGAGGGGTGCGCTGATCAATTGCCCTATTTGCTCCTTGGGCTGTATCGGCTCGCGGCCGTAGCGGTATTCGACGCGAACGCGCAAATACACGCCGCTGAGCTGATTGCTGCATATATTGCGGTGGGTGTTGATCGCGCCCTTGGGTTTGCCGGTGGTGCCGGAGGTATAGTAGATACTGGCCTCGTCGTCCGGTTCAAGGGCGATGCTCGGCATACTTTGGCCGCTATTAAGGGCAGACATCAGCGAGCTGAATTCTTCCACATGAGAGAGGGGCTGATCCTCACTTCTGACTTTAATAATGTGTTCGAGTGTGGGTATGCGGTGGCGAGTGTCGGTCAGTAGCTCGGCCCGCTGTCGGTCGGTAAATGCTAGGCGCGCGCCGCAGTGCTGCAGGGCGTATTCCAATTCCGCCCCCGTCCACCAAGCGTTGAGGGGGACGATGACGGCGCCGATGGCGGTGGCGGCCCAAAATATGACCGGCCACTCCGGGTAGTTGCGCATCGCCAGGGCAACGCGATCGCCCTTGTTAATACCGTATTGCTCGATCAGCGCGTGGCCCAGTGTGACCACCTGCTGATAGTGCTGTTCGTAGCTCAGTCGCTGGTCTTCATAAACCAGGTAGTCGCGCTCGGCGAATTGCCGGCTGTGCTCGACAATGGCACGCAGGTGGGGGAAGGCATTTTTCCACACGGCGGTGGCGGTACCGCGAATTTCAACCTCTTCGATTTCAAAGGGCGATCCGGGGGCGGTGAGTTGTTTGTCGAGCAGCTGAAAGTCGATGGCCATGGTATTCATGTTTTTATCCGTTTTATGGGATTATATTTATTGGCGAAGTACCGGGGCAGCATAATTGAGCGCTCAGGCTAAGACAAACAGAGAGTCGCCAGCGTGCAGCCAATGCGGCGATTAGCCCCTATAATTCAGTATTTAACCCCGTAATAAAAGGACGAAGGCGATGACTTTATTTGATCTCACCGGCAAGGTGGCGGTGATTACCGGCTCCACCAAGGGCATTGGCCGAGCCATCGCCGAGCAAATGGCTCTACACGGCGCCCGCGTTGTGGTGTCGAGCCGTAAGGCCGATGCCTGTGTCAACGTTAGCGCCGAGATTAATACCTTGGTGGCGGGGCAGGTGGGAGAGGCGATGGGCATAGCCGCGAATATTTCTCGCAAAGAGGATCTTGAAAACCTGGTGGCGAAAACTCGTGAAGTCTGGGGCAAGATTGATATTTTGGTTTGCAATGCTGCGGCCAACCCCTATTACGGTTCGATGCTCGACATTAGCGATCAGCAGTTCGAGAAAATCATGGATAACAATATCAAATCGAATCACTGGCTCAGCGCGATGGTGATTCCAGAGATGCAGGCCCGCAAAGACGGCGTGATTATTATTATTTCGTCGATTGGCGGTGTGGTCGGCCACACCACCCTGGGTGCTTATGGTCTGTCGAAGGCGGCCGACATGGCGCTGGCGAGAAATATTGGCGCTGAATTTGGTGGCGATAATATTCGCGCCAATGCCATCGCACCGGGGCTGATTAAAACCGACTTTGCCAAAACCCTGTGGGATAACCCGGAGTACTTGCAAAAAGCCACCGCCAGTTGCCCCCTGAGTCGTATAGGTGAGCCCAATGAAATTGCCGGGGCCACGGTGTTTCTGGCCTCGGCAGCGGGGGCCTTTATGAATGGCCAAACCTTGATTATTGACGGTGGCCGCACGATGTCGAATTAGACCTTTCGCCGCGATGGTTTCTCGGTCGGCACTGTTTGAGCATTATTTTTCATCATATTTCTAATAATTAATAAAAAAAGAAATGATGATGAAAGTGGGAACGTTGAGCGTGTTTCAGGCGGGCCTCGAGCAAGGCCTTTCCGGTTTGAGGTGTATCGCGGCAATTTAAACATCTGCAGTTTGGTCGAGCCCCTGGGTTGCGACTCGCTGTGGGCGGCGGAACATCATTTTACCGATTACACCATGTGCCCCAGTGTTACCGAGTTTTTGGCCTATATGGCGGGGCGCACTGAGCGCATTGGCCTGGGCACGGCGGTGTTGATACTGCCCTGGCGTAAAGACCCGGGCCGCATCGCCGTTGCAATGGTGATGCTCGACAACCTCTCGGAGGGGCGGGCACTAATGGGCTTCGGTCGCGGCATTGGCCGGGTTGAATACGATGGCTTTGGCATTCCCATGGAGGAATCGCGGGATAGGTTTGACGAGTCGGCGGCGATGATTATCAAGGGCCTGGGGACGGGCTTTATTGAGGCCGACGGCAAGTTCTTTAAGCAGGAGCGGCGTGAATTGCGGCCCCGGCCTTTTAAAAGCTTCAAGGACCGTTTTTCATGGCCTCTCAGCCGCCGGATACCGCCGATGTGGTGGCCGATCTCGGCGCGGCAATGATGGTGTTTGCCATTTCGCCCTGGGAAAGCCGGGCCAAGGATGTCGATCGCTACCGTGCCCGCTTCCGTAAATCATAGGGCGCAGAGCCACCGACGATTGTCGCCAATATCTTTTGCGTCGGTGACAAGGATGAACAGCGCGCCAATGAAAGGGCCGATAAGTATAGGCACGACTACTGGATTTTCGCCCTCGATCACTACGAGATGGACGGCGCTCACTTTGGCGATAAAAAAGTCTACGACTACTACGCCAAAAGTGCCGCCATAATGCGGGATCGCGGTCGGGAATCGGTGAGCGAATTATTCACCAATAGTCAGGTTCACGGTACGCCCGAGCAAATACTGACAAAGCTACGCAGAATTGATCAGCTCACCGGGCCGATGAACCTGAATGTCTGCTTTAGCTTTGGTGGCATGCCCTTCGACTCTGCCGAGTCGAGCATGGGTTTATTCGCCGAGCAGGTCTTGCCGGAGCTACACCGTTGGTCCTGTGATCCGGTCCAGAACCAGGCCAGTGCCTAAGGGCAAAACCTGCTGCCTAGCAAGACGCGCTTTGCCCCGTGGCGAGCGTGTTTTTTTATGGCTGCAAAGCACCACTCGCCAGTCTTGGGGTGGTGCCGGGTGGGGGCAGCGGGCGGGTTGTTAATCGGCCGTGGCATTGCGGCAACCAGGGCTTTGTAGCACACTAGCGCCGACAAATAATCAGTAGTAATACACATCTAATAAACCATCAAAAGGAGATAGACAATGGCGAGTTTGCGCAGCCAGATATTGGCGCCCATTATGCGAATGACAATGAAGAAAAAACTGGGTAAAAGTGGTGACCCGGCGAAGGAGCGAGAGTTTCTCGACAAAATGTCGAACATGACCTCACGCCGCGCTCTGGGCCGGTATGATGTGGTTGGTGGTGTCTCCGGTGAGTGGCAGCAGGCCGCACTGGGCAGTGTCGACAATGTGATTTTATATTTGCACGGCGGTGCTTTTGTGATCGGCTCCCCGGCCAGCCATCGGGATATGGTTGGTGCTATCGCCGATGCAGCCCAGGCGCGAGCGTTTATTGTCGATTATCGTCTGGCCCCAGAAACGCTCTTTCCGGGTGCTGTAGAGGATGCCGTCGCCGCCTATAAGGGTCTATTGGCGAATGGCGAAAAAGCCGAAAAAATCATTATCGCCGGTGACTCCGCCGGTGGTGGCCTGACCATGTCGACCCTGGTTGCCCTGCGCGATGAAGGCATTGAGCTGCCCGCCGGTGCCGTTTGTATCTCCCCCTGGGCCGACCTGACCTTCACCGGTGACTCGATGATCGTTAAAGACAAGGTTGATGCCATGCTCAGCCGCGACAGCTTGTCGTGGTTTGCCGGTCTCTACCTAGCCGGGCAGGACGCCGCTGACCCGAAGGCCTCGCCGATCTTTGCCGATCTCAGTGGTCTGCCACCGCTGTTGATTCAGGTGGGAAGTAATGAGGTCTTACTCGACGATGCCATTCGCCTCAATAAAGCGGTGAAGAAGGCCGGTGGCGATGCCACTCTGGAGGTTTGGGATGGACAAATGCATGTTTGGCATCTGATGGCGACCATTGTGCCCGAGGGTAAGCATGCGGTGAATGTCATTGGTACCTTTGTGAAAACCCATACTTAATAGCACATCGCGAGTTCGGGCGTCGTTTGCCCGACTCGTGCATTGTTTGCCCACCCTCGAATCATGCGTTTTTTGCAGTGCTTGGATCGAGAGCGGCCTCTTAATTATTGAACCCTTGCACAAGGATGAGCAGGTTCAGAGAAGACTTGAGCTTATGAACTACGGCTATTGTGTTATCGCTGTTTGGGGGCTTAGATGAGTGCTGAGCTTTACCTACAGACGTTGGGTTTGGCGGGCCTGTTGTATTTCATGGTTTTTCTGTGTTCTATCTATGTCTGGCGTATTTCAAGCCTACGCTTGGTGTGGCTGGGGGTCGGAGGGGCCACTCTGCTCAGCGCTATCCTGCGCTTAGTGACCCTGTTCGACATGAGGTCCCAGGAGTTTCTACGAGAGAGCTACTCATGGTTGTCCCTTCTCGATGTATCGATACCAATACTGCTATTGGCGGGGGCGGGTTTTGCGCTGCCGGTGATAAAAACCTATAACCGCCGACTTGAGTTGGCGGAGGACAGCCAGCAAGCCCTGTTGGAAAGTGAGGAGAAATACCGCGAATTGATTGAAAGCACCGGAGCGGGTTATGTCATTCTCGACGACCAGGCCAATGTACTCGAGTGCAATGAAACGTATGTGAGCTTGATCGGCCGCAATGGCTTTGATGAAGTTATTGGCCACAATCTCACCGAGTGGGTGGATGAGACGAAAAAGGGCGATTTTGTGATTGCTGAAATGGCCAATCATTTCGGCGGAGAATTGCGAACCTATGATGGTCTGACCTACCTCGATCCCCACGGTAGGCCGATTCCCCTCGAAATCTATAGTCGCGGCAGGCAGACTAAAGAGGGTTTGCGCATTATTGGGCTGGTGCGGGATGTTAGTCAGCGCGAGGCGGTGCGCAAACAGCTGGAGGCCAGTGAGCGTCAAAGCAATTTATTATTTGAAAATGCGCCGATTTCAACGGCGATTTTTGCCCCTAATGGACAATTTTTACGTGCCAACAAGGCCCACGATGAATTGTGGGGCGTAGTGCTTAGTGAAGTGGCCCCTGACTTTAATATTCTTCAGGATCCCCAAACCAATCACTTGATTGGCAAAGAGACGCTGGCGGCCATTTTTGAGGGTGAGCGCATGGAGCTGGAGCCCTTTATCTATCGGGCCAGTGAGTTTGTTCCTCAGTCGGGGTACGACAATACGATTTTGCCGATGTTCTTCCCCCTACTCGATGATGAGGGCGTGGTCGAGAGTATTGTGCAAATGCATATCGACCTGACGGAGAGGGTGGCGGCCGAGCAAAAAATTCGCGAGAGTGAGGGTTTCTACCGGGCCCTGATCGAAAGTACCAATGATGGCTATGCCCTACTCAAGCCGGATGAAACCGTCATCGATGCCAATGCCGAATATATACGCCTAACCGGTCACTCGGAGTTGTCCGACATTAAGGGCCAGGTATCCCGGCAGTGGGTCAGTGGTGATATGGGGCTTGCAGAATTGGGGCATTTGCTGGAAGTTGGCGGCAATGCCTCCGGGGTGCGCTGCGATTATCGCCATAGCGATGGCACGTTAATACCGGCGGAAGTCAGCGCCACCCTCGTGGAATCGAGTACAGGCCCGCAGGTGGTGGTATTGGCCCGGGATATCAGTGAGCGCTTAGAGTCCGAGGGTCGCTTGCGCCAGGCGCAAAAAATGGATGCCATCGGCAAGCTGACCGGTGGTGTGGCCCACGACTTTAATAATTTATTGGGGGTTATTCTCGGCAATACCGAGCTGGCGCTGGGTAATCAAGCCGCACAAGCGGCCGTGGGCCCCTACCTAGACGCTATTCTCGATGCCACCGAGCGCGGTGCCGACCTTACCCACCGCCTGCTGGCCTTCTCGCGCCAAACCCCCCTGGCCCCGAAAGTACTGGATATCAACGTCGCCCTAGAGAACGCAGGGGCCTTGTTGCAGCGGCTAATTGGCGAGGATGTCGACCTGATGCTGGTCACCTCCCAGGCCATTCCCAACTGTGAGGTCGACCCCGGTGAACTAGAAAATGTCATTATTAATCTGGCGAACAATGCGCGGGATGCCATGCCAAGGGGCGGAAAGCTTGTTATTGAAGCCAATAGCATGATTTGTGAGCCCCATAATAAAATGGTCAGTGGTGGTGAGCTCAAGGCCGGGAACTATGTGGTGGTTTCCGTGAGTGATTCCGGCACGGGCATCGACGCGGATATCCTACACCGCGTGACGGATCCCTTTTTCACCACTAAAGACGTGGGTAAGGGCACGGGCCTAGGTTTGAGTATGGCCTATGGTTTTGCCAAACAGTCCAACGGCCACCTGTCTATTTACAGTGAGATGGGGGAGGGTACCACGGTGAATATCTTTATCCCTGCGCACTCTGCCGAGGCCGAATCTATCGCTAGCAGAGCGCCCAGTATCATCCCCAAGGGCAATGAGAAAATACTCTTGGTGGAAGACGATCCGGCACTGGCGACCATGGCCTGCCACATGCTCGAGGTCCTCGGCTATCGTGTCGAGGTGGCCGATACCGTTGATAGGGCAATAGAGATGTATCGCCAGCAGGCCGATTTTGATTTGTTGTTGAGCGATATGATCTTGCCGGGTGGCCGCAATGGCCGCAATGGCCGGCAGCTGGCCGATGAGCTACAGGCGATCACGCCGGCGCTGAAGGTGATGTATATGTCCGGTTATACCGAAAATGCCATACTGCATCACGGGCGGCTCGATGCTGGAGTGGTACTCCTACAAAAACCCTTTCGAACCTCCGATCTGTCGATTCTGGTGCGCCAGGTTCTCGATAGTTAGACTCCTTAGCCGAGTTCGGGAGCGGCTTTATAACAAGCCTGAGTGTAGAGGAAGAAGCGTAAGTCCTTGCCCTGAGGGTATTCGGGTGTGGCTGTTGTCGCGCTTATTGCTTGCGATTAAATCGATAAGCGCTGTTGTTCTTGCCTTTCAAGGGGCTTACCTCATGTTATCGGCGCTTCAATACTTGTTTAGACAACATTGATGCCATATTAGCCAAAGGCACCTTCTTATAGTTTGCTGATCTGTACTTGGCAGGACAGGGTACTGGCTACCTTATTTTTGCTAACTTTCGTACTTAGGTCTTTACTGATTCATGTGAGTGGCGAGTAGGGCTTACACGACGCTGCTACTCCCCTCAATAAAGCGACAAAGAAAGCCGGTGTGGATGTCACCTTGGCATTGAATGTTAGCCAACATGCCAGAAAATAAGCGAGCTTTGAGGTAATTGATACCTGTGTTGAAATTCATCTGTAAGAGACATCCAAGGGTGGTCGATAAGGTGACGCCTTTATTCCTTCTTTATGGTGCGATAGTCTTACAGCTTTTCGTCTGCATTTTTTTTCTTTACGCAATACGCTTTACGCCTTCTTCGCGGAGGGGTGGGTGATGGTCGCACTCTCCATGGAGCTAGGTATTATTCTTATGCTCAGTATTGGCTTGGGTGTGAGTTTGCTTTCTCTCATTAAGTTGAGCCGGCGTTTGCAGAGTGCTGCTAATGATTATCAAGTATGTTGATTGGAATTACGGGTACGGGCTATGTCATCCTCGATGGCAAGGGCAATGTTCTAGAGTGTAATGATGCCTATAGTCAACTCATTGGTCGCAGTGGGCCCGATAAAGTGATTGGCCACAATATTGCGGAGTGGCTGGAGGGCCCTGGTGACCCCGATGACTATATTCAGAGTGAGTTGGATGCCCATGCCGATCATAAAATAAAAGTCTACAGTCGTTTGTTGTTCCGTCATCCAGGTAGTTCTACCCTACCGGTAGAGGTGCGTAGCCGAGCAACAGAAAGCAAAAATGGTCTGTGTATTCTGGCGCTGGTGTGGGATATTTCGGAACGGGAGAGCGTTCGAAAAAAACTGCAAGTGAGTGAGAGGCGGGCAAATTTACTGTTTGAAAATGGGCCTATTTCAACGGCCATATTTGCCCCCAATGGCCAATTTTTACGTGCCAATAAGGCCCACGGTAAATTGTGGGGTTTTAATCGGAGTGAAGTCACCCCCGATTTTAACTTATTGCAAGATGAGCAGGAAAATCGGCTTATTGGAAAACAAAGGCTGGCGGCTATTTTCAAGGGTGCATCGATAGAGTTGGAACCCGTGGTCTATAAGGGCAGTGAAAACAGTTTTAGTAGTGGTCGGGACAATACTGTTTTACCGATGTTTTTCCCCCTGCTGGACGATAAGGGTGAAGTGGAGAGCATTGTGCAAATGCACATTGACCTTACCGAACGGCTCGCCACTGAACAGAAACTCAGTGAGCAAGAAGCCTTTTATCGCGCTGTGGTTGATAGTACTAAGGCTGGGTATGCGGTACTGAATACTGACAGAGTCGTCATTGACGCCAACCCCGAATATGTACGTCTAACCGGTCGTGCGGATCTATCCCAGGTAAAGGGGCAGATCACTCGGCAATGGATTAGAGGGACCATGGGCATGGAAGCGTATAAGAGCCTGCTCGAAAAAGGCGGGACCGTACACGGTACTCGTCTTGATTTCGGTCCGCCTGGGGGCCCCTATATACCGGTGGAGGTCAGTGCGGCTCTGGTGCAATCGAGTGCCGGCCCGCGAGTTGTGATGTTGGGCTGGGATATTAGTGAACGTTTAGAGTCAGAGAGCCGACTGCGTCAGGCGCAGAAAATGGATGCCATTGGTCAATTAACGGGGGGGGTTGCCCACGATTTTAATAACTTATTGGGGGTTATTCTTGGCAATGCTGAGCTAGCACTGGCCAATAAAGGCTTTGATGGCACCGGCGCTAAGTATTTGCAGGCGATTCTCGATGCTGCAGAGCGCGGCTCTGATCTTACCCACCGCCTGCTCGCCTTCTCGCGTCAGACGCCTCTGGCACCAAAAGTAGTTGATATTCACGATACTCTGGAAAGTGCCTGTGCCTTGTTACAGCGGCTTATCGGTGAAGATGTTGATCTCTGCTTGGTCATTGGCCAGAACATTTCCAACTGCGAGGTCGACCCCGCCGAGTTAGAGAATGTCATTATCAATTTATCGAACAACGCTCGAGACGCCATGCCTAAAGGTGGTCGTTTAACCATTGAGGCCAATGAGATGATGTGCGATGCGCAGAATAAAATGGTTTGCGCCGGTGAGCTGGCAGAGGGGGAGTATGTGGTGGTCTCCGTCAGTGATTCGGGTACGGGTATCGAGCCAGATGTCCTTCATCGTGTCACCGATCCTTTTTTTACCACCAAAGATGTGGGTAAGGGCACGGGCCTAGGCTTGAGTATGGCCTACGGTTTTGCCAAACAATCAAATGGCCATTTGAGTATTTACAGTGAGTTGGGTGAGGGCACGACGGTTCATATTTTCTTGCCTGCCCATGCGGATGAGGTTGCCGAAAAAGTTTCACAAGGTCCTGAGCTTGACCCCAAGGGCAGTGAAAAAATACTGCTGGTTGAGGATGACCCCGCACTGAGAATCCTGGCTTGTAATATGCTGGAGGTGTTGGGGTACCAGGTGGAGTCTGCCGAAGATGTTGAAAAGGGTATGGCTCTATATCACCAGCATGGGGGTTTTGATTTGTTGCTGACAGACATGATCTTACCCGGAGGGCGCAATGGCCGAGATTTGGCGAATGACTTACAGGCGCTAAATCCGGGATTGAAGGTGATGTATATGTCGGGTTATACCGAGAATGCCTTGCTCCATCACGGGCGGCTGGACGAGGGTGTCGTGCTATTACAAAAGCCTTTTAGAGCGGCGGATCTATCAAGGATGGTACGACTAGTTTTGGACAGCTAGCTTGTTGTATCGCTTATTGCTTGCGATTAATCGGATAAGTGCTATTGCTCTGACCCTTAAAGGGCTGAGCCAACATGCGCCCGAGTCTAAGTTCATCTTCGCTGCGGAATTGATCAATGCCAATGCCCATCTCTTGATGACCCGCTGCGGGTTGGGCGCAATAGGTGCCAAAGGCCCTGTCCCAGAGTGACAGATTAAAGGGGATGACCGAGTGGTGAACGCGATGCATATCCGGTGTGACGATGACACGTCGCAACACCCTATCCAGACCTAAGGGTAAGCGAGCATTGGCGTGATTAAACATGGCGAGCACGTTGAGTAGCACCTCGAAAATTAATACCGCGACAGCGGGGGGGCCCAATGCGGCGATGACCACGAGCTTAATGGCCATCGATAGGATGATTTCCAGGGGGTGGAAGCGGGCACCGGTGGTGACATCGAAACCGAGATCGGCGTGGTGCATGCGGTGCAAGCGCCACAGTGCGGGCACCGCATGAAATAGGATGTGCTGACAATAAATTGCCAGGTCAAGACAGATAATGGCGAGCAAACAGGCACTCCACAGGGCTAGCTCCACCTGTTGTAGCAGCCCCCAGCCTGCAGCCTCGCCCGCGAGTGCCAAGCCGACAGCGGTGGTGGGCATCACTAGGCGCACCACCAGGGTATTGACGATCACAATGCCAATATTGCCGGGCCAGCGCCAGCGGCGTTTTACCTGGCCGCTGCGCCGGGGGGCGATGAGCTCCCAGCTGGCCATTAGGGCGAAAATAGCGATGAAAAAGCCCAGGCGAATTTGCGCCTCGTTGCCGAGCAGCAGCTCCTTCATTGCAATAAACCCCTATATTGACAGACTGTTGTTAGTGCTCGTGGGCGACTCCGGCCCCAGCGGGGATACGAATATCATCGATCATCGCCTGCACCTCGACGGGTGGTGGTGCGGTAAAGCGGCTGATAAGGGTGGCCACGGCGACATTGAGTGCCGCGCCAAGGGTGCCAATACCGGTCGGTGAAATACCCAAAAACCAGTGCTCGGGATTATTCATCTCGGGTGCGACAAAATTGAAATAAACAATATAGGCCAGGGTACTACTGAGACCCACTAACATGCCTGCCACAGCGCCTGAGCGATTGATGCGCTTGGAGAATATACCCATGACAATGGGGGGAAACAGTGAGGCGGCGGCCATGCCAAAGGCAAAGGCGACCACCTGGGCGACAAAGGCCGGTGGGTTAATACCAAACCAACCGGCGATAAGAATAGCCACTACAGCCGCGAGGCGGGCGTAGAGTAATTCCCGCTTATCGCTGATGTCGGGCATAAAGGTGCGCTTCATCAGATCGTGAGCCACGGAACTGGAGATCACCAGTAGTAAGCCCGCTGCCGTCGACAGGGCGGCGGCCACGGCACCGGCGGCCACTAGGGCGATCACCCAGTTCGGTAGCTGGGCAATCTCCGGGTTGGCCATCACCATAATGTCGCGGTCGACATACATCTCATTGGCATTGCTGGTGAGTTCGTTGCTAACGACGCGTTCACCATAAGTACCCCGTACCTCGGTAAATACCGGCTTGGTAGGGCTAAAGGCGTGGCCGGGGCGGTACTGCATAATGCCGTCGCCATTTTTATCCTTCCAGGCGATAAGGCCGGTGTTTTCCCACTTTTCGATCCACGCGGGGGCTTCACTGTAGGCCACTTCGTTAACGCTCTCGGTGAGATTTAAGCGTGAAAAAGCGGCGACGGCGGGAATGGTGGTGTACATAATGCAGATAAAGACTAGGGCATAACCCGCCGATTTGCGCGCATCGGATACTTTGGGTACGGTGAAAAAGCGCACGATAACGTGGGGCAGGCCGGCGGTGCCAATCATTAATGCGGCGGCAATGGCCAGTGAGTCAATGGTGCTGCGGGTGCCCACGGTGTAGGTATTAAAGCCCAGCTCAGTGGTCACCTGGTCGAGTTTTTGCAGCACCGTGAGGCCCGACCCGTCATTCAGCTTGTCCCCCAGGCCGAATTGTGGGATCGGATTGTCGGTCCACATAATCGACATAAAAATGGCTGGCACCATAAAGGCAAAAATCAATACACAGTATTGGGCGACCTGGGTATAGGTAATGCCTTTCATGCCACCGAGCACGGCGTAACAAAAAACAATGGCCATACCGATCACTACACCGGTTTCAATTTCCACTTCTAGAAAGCGTGAAAAGACAATGCCGACACCGCGCATTTGTCCGGCAATATAAGTGAAGGAAATAAAGATTAAACAAACCACGGCGACCACGCGAGCGAGCTTGGAGTAGTAGCGATCACCAATAAATTCGGGCACGGTGAAACGGCCAAATTTGCGTAAATAGGGCGCTAATAATAGGGCTAAAAGCACATAGCCCCCGGTCCAGCCGACTAAATACACAGCGCCATCACGGCCGGTAAAGGCGAGGATGCCGGCAACAGAGAGAAAGGACGCAGCACTCATCCAGTCGGCTGCAGTGGCCATGCCGTTTATCACGGGGTGAATGCCACCACCGGCGACATAAAATTCTTTCGTGGAGCCAACCCTCGACCAAATGGCAATGCCAATATAGAGGGCAAAGGAGAGACCGACAAAAATAAAACTCAGTGTTTGCGCGCTCATGATGGGGCACCTGTATCGCCACTTTTGTCATCGTCATCGACGCCGTGGACGCGCTCGATTTTTTTCATCCAAACATGATAGATAAAAATAATCGCGACAAAGCAGAGCATGGAGCCCTGCTGGGTGAACCAAAAGCCGAGGGGAAAGCCGCCAATGCTAAATTGGTCGAGCCAGTCGCTAAACAGGACACCACAACCCAGTGAGACAAAGGCCCAGGCGCTGAGTAGTACGATCAGCACTCTGACATTGGCTCGCCAGTAAGCCTCGACATCGATTTCTTTTAGGGTTTCGCCATCGTGGTGGGAGTGGGGGGGGAGATTTTCCGCCGCATCGTGGTGGTAAACGTTGTTATCGTCTCCGGGTTTTACAGAGTGAGTCGGCTGGTCGCTGTTTGGCTTCATTACTGTCCTTTCATGGGCGTTATTTTTCTGATGCGCAAGGCTGGCCTGATGCTCGGGCGATGTCAACCGAAAGCCCGGTATAGTCGTTGTATAGAGGTGATATATCATTGAGCTTGAGGGCAAGAGAAACATCGGAAAAAACCGTGGCGGTGGCGCCAATGCTGGAATAAATTATTTTTAGTGACATAAATTGATCGCTACAGGGGAAATCTTTATCATTCACCCTGGAATAAGAAGGTTTAGAGTATTGCTATTTCGCACAGCAATAATTGTTTGGTTTTAATGTCATTGAGGAGTTCAATATGAAACAAGTACTGGCCCTATGTTGTGTCGTAGTACTGACTGGTTGTATGTCGACTGACCCCTATACGGGGCAAGAAAAAACCAGTAACACCGCTAAGGGGGCTGGTATCGGTGCTATTGCCGGGGCACTGGTCGGCATGGCCGTATCGAGTAAATCCGATCGTGGCAAAGGTGCGCTGATTGGTGCCGTCGGTGGCGCTGCCATCGGAGGCGGCGTGGGTTTTAATGCGGATAAGCAAGAGGCGGCGCTGCGTGCCAAACTCGAAGGCACTGGTGTCAGCGTCGTTCGCGAGGGTGACAATATACGCTTAATTATGCCTGGGGATCTTACTTTTGCTGTCGACAGCTATGCAGTGCGCTCGGAATTTTATGCGACACTCGAGTCCGTGGCACTGATCTTAAAAGAGTTTACCAAAACCAATATTCGCATCGGTGGACATACCGACGCAACGGGTGGTGATAGCCATAATCAGACGCTCTCTGAGCGCAGAGCGGCGAGTGTTGGTAGGTTCTTGATTTCTCAGAGCGTGATGTCGGCCCGCGTCTCGACAGCGGGTTATGGCAAGCGCTACCCCATTGCCAGTAATGACAGTGCTGCGGGTCGCCAGAGTAATCGCCGGGTCGAACTTGAGCTGGTGTCGTTTTAGTCGCTAGCCGAAGAACTCAATACGACACATTAGAGGAGCGATGACCTTGCGAGTCGTATTGAGATGCGAGACAGGCTATTTTGGTGCTGCCCAACTATTGGCAGAATCTTTGCAAATCCCGTTGTTAAGTAGCGAGCCTGTTAGCAGTGAGTCCGTTAGTCATGATCGGGCCGCCTTGGCCGCCATTGATTTTGAGCTGTGGCTGGGTAGCGCGGGGCTCGCCCTGCGCGAGCTGTCGGTGGCCCAGGATCATGGCAGGGCTAGACATAAAAACACGCGTAAAGAGAAGCCAAGCGCCGATATTCGCTGTGATTTTGTCGCCGGTGAACTGCGTCATCGCCGCCTCTATGGCGGTGGTAAAAACCAGATGATTCTCAAGGCTACCGGCCTCAATAAGCATAAACCCTCAATCATGGATTTAACGGCTGGCCTGGGTCGCGATAGCTATGTCTTGGCCACGGCGGGGGCGCAGGTGACGATGTTTGAGCGCCAGCCCGTTGTCGCCGCATTGCTGGCCGATGGTTTGCGGCGCTTGTGTGGGGCTGGTGATGAGCAGGAATTAGCCATTGCACAGCGCTTATGTCTCCACCAGGGCGACAGCCTCGATTGTGCTGCGGCACTGGCCGAGCAAGCGCCACCGGATGTGATTTATCTCGATCCGATGTTCCCCGAACGCGGCAAAACGGCGAAGGTCAAAAAGGCGATGGCTTTTTTTCATCACTTGGTGGGTAGTGACGATGATGCTGCGGCCCTTTTACCATTGGCATTGGCAACAGCCCGCTATCGGGTGGTGGTTAAACGGCCACGCCATGCGCCGCCTCTGGCGGATATGAAACCGGGCTTGTGCTTTGAGGGTAAGTCGACACGCTTTGATGTCTACCCCCTAAAGAAAATGCCTTAAAGAAGATGCCCGCGTAAACATCTGCTGGCTTCTTCTCGTTAGTCTTCGGACGAGCGGCTAGTTTGCGCCGGTGTCTTACTGCGTAGCGCTAACATACTTCCCGCTGCAATCAAGCCCAGGCCAATAAAGGCGTGGAGTGTCCATTGATAGTCTTCAAAGACGGTGGAGATTAGCAGGGCAACGATGGGGAAAATCAAGAAGGTATAGCCACCCTTATCCGGGCCGATCAATTCGAGTAAGCGCAGGTAAAAGCCAAAACCCAGTGCGGTGCCGAATACGGCCAGATAAATCAGTGCGGCAGAATATTGTAGGGTGTATTCATAGTGAAAGGTCTTGCCGCTAAATAGGGCGACGAGAAACAACAGCGCGCAGCCATAGAACATCCCCCAGGCGTTATATTGCACGACCGGTAGTTGACGTCGAGTGCTCATCCACGTGGCGGTAATACTACCCATAGAGGCTAAAAAGGTGGCGAGCAAGGCCAGCGATAAACCGCGAACGCTGTTGTTAGCCAATGAAATGCCGGTGAGTTCCGCCGAGAAAACTAGGGCGATGCCAGCAACGCCGATCAGTGCACCAAGCAGGGCGGGCAAAGACGTTTTATTGCCGAGAATAATGCGCGCGGTGAAAATATTAATAAAGACAATGGTCGAAAAAACCACCGCCACTAGACCGCTGGTGAGCATGCCTGTGGCCTGGTAAACCAGATAGTAGTTACCGGAAAATAGGAAAAATCCGAGTAATAAAAAACTGCAGTGGTCCCTTAGGGGGAAACGTAGGGATAAACCTTTACCGCGACACCAGAGAAACATCACCAGTGCGGCAATGGCGTTGCGATAAAAGGCCGAGACACTGGGATCGACGACGCCAAGGTGGAGCTTGACCGCGATCCAGGTGGAGCCCCATATCAATACGGTGGCGCTAAATAATAAAAAGACCTGCAAGCTTGTTCCTGCTAATAATTATTTTTGTGGTGAAAGCGGACAGGCTAACAAAGTGAACTCTTCAGTATGCCCTGATAGATTCTGCTGAGTTTATCCAAGTCGCTGGCGATGATTTGCTCGTCGACCTTATGAATGGTGTCGTTCAGTGTGCCGAGCTCAATCACCTGCGTGCCCAACTTTGCGATAAAGCGGCCATCGGAGGTGCCACCACTGGTTGATAGCTCGGTGTCGAGGCCGGTTTCGGTTTTAATGCTATCAACGACGGCGGTGACGAGATTACCAGGTTCGGTAATAAAGGGCTCGCCGCTCAAGTTCCACTCAATGTCATAACGCAGTTCGTGTCGTTTGAGAATCGCTTCGACCCTTTGCTGTAGCTGTGGCGCGGTAACTTCGGTTGAAAAGCGAAAATTAAAAACAACCGTGACATCGCCGGGGATGACATTGGTGGCGCCGGTACCACCATTAATATTCGATACCTGAAAGCTGGTCGCCGGGAAGAAGTCATTGCCGGCGTCCCAGTGTTCGGCCATTAATTCGGCCAGTGCAGGCGCAGCGCGGTGAATGGGGTTGTCGGCCATGTGGGGGTAGGCGATATGGCCTTGGGTGCCCTTAATGGTGAGTGTCGCATTAAGGGAGCCACGGCGGCCATTCTTCACCATGTCGCCGAGCAGTTGATTACTGGAGGGCTCGCCGATAACACACCAGTCGGGGATAATATTTTTTTGTTGTAGCCAGTCGACCACTTTAACCGTGCCATTAATGGCCGGTCCCTCTTCGTCACTGGTGATCAGAAAGGCAATGCGCCCACTGTGGTCGGGGTGTGCTTCAACAAAACGCTCACAGGCGGTAACCATCGCCGCCAGCGCGCCCTTCATATCGGCGGCACCACGCCCGTGCAGAATGCCATCGCGAATTAAGGGCTCAAAAGGTGGCTGCTGCCAGTCTTCAAGTTTTCCCGTTGGCACCACGTCGGTGTGGCCCGCAAAGCAAAGAATGGGGCCGGACTCTCCCTTTACCGCCCAAAAGTTCTCGACATCGCCAAAGGGCAGGCGCTGGATGTTAAAGCCGATAGCCTGTAGACGCTCTATCATTACCTCTTGGCAACCGCCATCAAGGGGCGAGACCGAGGGTCTGCCGATAAGCTCACAGGCCAATGCCAAAGTGGCCGATGGTGTCTCGCTGTTTTGCGTCATATTGTTGGTTTCGTTGTTTTGCGGTAATACGTTGAAAGTGTCATCTCTATTTAAAACGCCGACCCGCAGTGCAGGTCGGTTGCATTACTTTTACGAAATACGCTTAATTATGGGCGTGCAATGCCTCGTTAAGCTCAACGGCAGTCTGGTTGGTTAAGCACTCAACAGCACCGCTGGTGGAGTTGCGACGGAATAATAAATCAGGTTTTCCGGCCAACTCTCGCGCTTTCGTTTCGCCAACGACTTGCCGGCTGTCGTCGAGCATCACCACTTTAGTGCCAGCGGTAATATACAGCCCGGCTTCGACAATGCAGCGATCGCCCAGAGGGATGCCGATGCCGGCATTGGCGCCGAGCAGGCATTCTTTACCGACGGAAATAATAATATTGCCACCGCCCGACAGGGTGCCCATGGTTGAGCTGCTGCCACCGAGGTCGGAACCGGCGCCGACAAACACACCGGCAGAGATACGGCCCTCGATCATATTCGGGCCTTCGGCGCCGGCGTTAAAGTTGACGAAGCCCTCGTGCATGATGGTGGTGCCTTCACCAATATAGGCACCGAGTCGTACGCGGCGAGCGTCGGCAATGCGGACACCAGCGGGAACCACGTAATCCGTCATTTTGGGGAATTTATCGACGCTGTCGATGCTAAGGTTTTGACCTTTGATACGTGCTTGTACCTGTCGTGCCGGTAATTCGGCGAGATCAATTGCGCCTTCGTTGGTCCACGCGACATTGGGCAGGGAACCGAAAATACCGCTCAGGTTAATACCGTGGGGCCGAACTAGCCGGTGGGAAATCAACTGGAGTTTTAAATAGGCTTCGGGCACCGAGCCGGGCTCGTCATCGCTGGCGAGAATAGTCGCCACACAGGGGCGAGAGCTGTTGAGCAGGGCGCGTGCCGCATCTGCCTGGGCGCTTTGCTGCTGTTTATCCAGTGCATCGGCAAGACGTTGCAGCTTGCTGTCATCGAGTGCAATCACGGCATTGCCTTCGCTGTAGCCCAGTGCTTCGCTCAGCGCAGCGGCGATCGCGTCGTCGGGGTTTAACAGGGGCGCTGAGTAGAAGACTTCGAGCCATTCATTGTTTTGATTTTGCGTGCCGACACCGATGCCGATGCTGTAGAGCTTTGTCATGTGTTCTGCCTCGTTCTTGATCTGATTGTCTGATTTAGTTACTTACTGCAAAAATTGAGTTGTAGGTGTCGGCCTTAAAACCAACATACACCGCGCCGTCGTATTCGAGCACGGGGCGTTTAATCAATGTTGGTAACTCGACAAGTAGGGCGTTAACGCTGTCTGCGTCGAGGTTTTCTCGCCGTGGCGCGTCGATGGTTTTCCAGCTGGTACTGCGCTTGTTGAGTACGACTTCCCAACCGAGGGCGTCTATCCACTTGGCGACCTGTGCTTGGGTCAGTCCATCGCTGCGCACATCGTGAAAGGTGAAGGCAATATCGTGTTGCTCCAGCCAGCGGCGCGCCTTTCTGACGGTATCGCAATTTTTAATGCCGAAAAGTACGGTCACAAGTTTTATCCCCGATTTTCTTGAAAACAATGGCGTGGTGAAAAACGCTGGCTAGGATAGCAAAAGCGACTCTCGAGCACATTCTGTTTATCTGCGCCCTAGCGCACTAAAAAGCTATTAGGCTTTTTTTGTAACGAAGGCTTTGGTTCGCTTTGGGTAGCAGGTGGTGCAAATGTCACAGACTCGACCATCGCAGCCACGGGCCGAGCAAAATTCACGACCGTAGTAAATGATTTGCAGGTGTAGGGCATTCCATTTTTCTTTGGGAAAAAGTCGTTTCAGGTCTTTTTCAGTTTGTACGACATTTTTGCCGTTGCTCAGCCCCCAGCGCTGCGCGAGCCGGTGAATGTGGGTGTCGACGGGGAAGGCGGGGTGGCCAAAGGCCTGGGACATCACCACACCGGCGGTTTTGTGGCCAACACCGGGCAGGGTTTCCAGGGCTTCCATGTCTTCGGGTACTTCGCCATCGTAGTCATTGACCAGTATTTGTGAGAGCCCGGCAATGGCTTTTGATTTGCGCGGTGACAGGCCGCAGGGGCGAATAATACCGAGAATGGCCTCAACCGGCACGCGGCACATATCGGCGGCATTATCGGCCAGCGCAAACAGCGCTGGCGTCACCGTATTGACCCTGGCATCGGTGCACTGTGCCGACAGCAGTACAGCAACCAGCAGGGTGTAATTGTTGCTGTGGTCGAGGGGGATGGGCTGCGTTGGATAGTGCCGGGCCAGGGTCTCGAGAATATAAGCGACCCGCTGTTGCTTGAGCATTTACAGGCTCTCGATGCAGTGTTTAATGCGCTGCGCCGCGTCTTTACATTGGGCCAGCGGTGCCACGAGTGCCATGCGAATGCGCTGCTCACCGGGGTTACCCGTTGCCGTATCGCGAGCCAGGTAGCGCCCCGGTACCACCGCGACATTTTGTGTGGCCAGGAGTTGGCGGGTAAAAACATCGTCGCCAATGGGTGTTTGCGGCCACAGGTAGAAACCGGCGTCGGGCTGACTAAAAGTCATTACCGGTTTGAGGATGTCGGTGACGGCGCTAAATTTTTCGCGGTATTGGCGGCGATTGTCGAGCACGTGTTCTTCATCACGCCACGCCGTCGCGCTGGCCCACTGGTGTTGAATCGGCATGGCGGAGCCGTGGTAGGTGCGATACAGCAAAAACTGTTGAATGATGGCGGCGTCACCGGCAACAAAGCCGGAGCGTAGGCCGGGTAGGTTGGAGCGTTTTGAGAGACTGTGAAAAACCATGCAGCGCTTGAAGTCATCTCGGCCCAATTCGGCGCAGGCCTGCAATAAACCGGGTGGCGGCTGGTCTTCGTCGGCGTAAATTTCGGAGTAACATTCGTCGCTGGCAATCACAAAGTCGTGGCGATCGGCTAGTGCTATCAATTCCTTAAGGCTGTCGAGCCCCAGTACCGAGCCGGTGGGGTTGTTCGGAGTGCAAATATAAACCAGCTGGCAGCGCTGCCAGTCGGCGTCGCTCAGGCTGGCGAAATCCGGCGCAAAGCCATTGTCCGCGCTGCAATTGATAAATACCGGTTCGGCGCCGGCGAGCAGGGCCGCACCCTCATAAATTTGGTAGAAGGGGTTGGGCATGACCACCGTGGGTTTATTGGCGGGATCAATGACGGTTTGGGCAAAGGCAAACAGGGCCTCTCGAGTACCGTTGACGGGCAATATGTGTCGCTCGGGGTCGGGCTGCACTGGCATTTTAAAGCGCCGCGCCAGCCACTCGGCGATGGACTGACGCAGCGCGACAATGCCCTTGGTGCCGGGGTAGATACCGAGGCCGCTACTGTGTGCCACGCCGTCGAGGCGGGCAAGCAGGCTATCGACAACCACTTGTGGAGCGGCATGCTTGGGCTCGCCAACGGAGAGGCTAATTGCCGTTATGGCGCTAGGCGCCTCTATGCCAGCGAGGAGGGTTTTGAGTTTTTCAAAGGGGTAGGGGTGCAGGCTTTGTAACTTGGGGTTCATGGCGCTCTCATTACTGTCTGCCCCTTACCCCTTGTTCTTGGGCGGGGCGCTGATAGGTTGGTGATAGTGGGGCTTTTTTATTCGCGTTTTTGTAGTAATTCCACCGCGCAGCCCGGGCTTTTCTTTTCGAGATTGCGGGTGTTCAATTCCCGACAAATGGTTTGTTCGATGTCGTGACACAGATCCATGTCGTTAAGGGGTTGGTTCTGCGCGTCGGTGAGGTAAAAAACATCCTCGACGCGCTCGCCCAGGGTGGCAATTTTAGCGCTGTGCAGGTGGAGGTTGAAGCGCATAAATATTTGTCCGAGTTGCGCCAAGAGGCCGGGACGGTCGGGGGTGACAACCTCGAGGTAGGTGGTGGGGCTGTCGTGGCTGTGGTCAATATGGGCTGAGGTGCCAATGGTCAGTTGTTTGAGTTGGCGCGGGGTGCGGCGTTTGACCTCTATCTTGCTCTTGTCGTTGGCGAGCAATGCCGCGCGCAACTTATTTGCCACCCGTTTGACCTTGTCGCTGCGGGTGGCAAAGGGCTGGCCCTGCTCATCGAGGACATAAAAAATATCATAGGTGTGGTTTTTATTGCCGGTGTAGAGCCGGGCATCGTGAATATCCAGCCGCAGGGTGTCGAGGGTAGCGGCGGTAATGGGGAAGACGTTGGCCAGCCCCTTGGTGTGGATGAAAATACGCGTCACGCTGTCATCTTCCATGCCGGCATCTTCGATTAAAATTACCGGTTGAGCCGGATCGTCGGCAGAGAGCACCGCCTTAATGCCCCGCGTAATGACGCTGGCACTTTCACGCAGAAACAAGATTTCATCCATATCGTGCCAGAGGGCGTTGCTCTGCTCGCGGCTAATGCCTTCTTTTTCGAGCAGTGCCAGGGTTTGGTTGCGGGTGTCCGCTATCCAGTGCTGTTTGTTGACGGGGTTTTCCAGGCCGCGCCGGAGCGCATCGCGGGTTTGGAAGTAGAGCTGGCGCATCAACGAACCCTTCCAGTTATTCCACAGGGTTGGGTTGGTGGCATTCATATCGGCAATGGTCAGTGTAAACAGGTGGTCGAGGTGTATTTGGTCGCCGACCAACAGCGCAAATTTATGGATCACGTCGGGGTCGGAGATGTCTTCGCGCTGGGAAATACTCGACATTAATAAATGACTCTCGACCAGCCAGCTAACCAGGCGAGTCTCTTGCTGGGTAAAGCCATGTTGGCGGGCGAACTTGCTGACGTCAACTGCACCCAGTTTTGAGTGGTCACCACCGCGACCCTTGGCGATATCGTGAAACAGCCCGGCAATTAATAGCAATTCGGGCTTGGGCAGGTTTTTAAGCACATGGGAGGCGACGGGAAACTTCGCTTCTTCGGCGGCATTGCCGAGCCGGCGGATATTGCGAATCAGCTGAATGGTGTGGGCGTCGACCGGGTAAATATGGAACAGGTCGTGTTGCATTAGGCCGGTAATGCGATCGAATTCGGGCAGGTATTTACCGAGAATACCGTAGCGAGTCATGCGCTGTAGCTGGGTGGTAAGGCGCCCGCTACAGCGGAACAAGCGCATAAACAGCTCTTGGTTGTAGGGGTTGCTGCGAAAGGCCTCGTCAATTTGGTAGCGATACTGGCGAATTTGTTGGATCGTGGTCGAGCGCACACCCTGAATCGAGGAGTCCTCGCCGAGTAACACGAAAATTTCGAGCAGGGCCGAGGGGGTGTCGCTAAAGAGTTTACTGTCGATGCTCTCGATAAAATTATCGCGCACCTGAAAGCGCGCATTGATGGTGCGCAGGGTGCTTTTCTTGTCGCTCTGATTAATGACTTCATCCATGTACTGCAGCAGCATGTCATTTTGTTCGCGCATCATCAGCACCACACGGTAGTAGCGCTGCATGAATTGTTCGACGGCCAGTCTTTCCTTAGTGTCTTGGTAGCCAAACATTTGCGCCAGTTTGCGCTGGGAGTCGAACAGCAGACGCTCTTCGGCGCGCCCGGCGATCAGGTGCAGGCCGTAGCGCACGCGCCACAAAAAGGCCTGACCCTTGCGCAGTAGCTCGTATTCCTCACCGGCGAGAAAATGACTGTTGGCCAGCTCGGCGAGGGAGCGCTTGTGAAAGTGTCGCTTGGCGACCCAGCCAATGGTTTGGATGTCGCGCAGGCCACCGGGAGCCTCTTTGATATTCGGTTCGAGGTTGTATTCGGTATTGCCGTGTTTTTCGTGGCGCTGGTTTTGTTCGTCGTATTTGGCGCGAAAAAACGCCCCGGCGGGCCAGATATTGGCAGGACCCGTTTGCTCCTCCATTTTTTGGCGCAGGCCGGCATTGCCCGCGAGGGTGCGGGCCTCCATGATATTGGTGGCGACGGTGATATCGGTCTTCGCCTCGTCAACACAATGGGATAGGGAGCGCACGCTGTGGCCAATGTTGAGCTGGATATCCCACAGGAAGGTAAGGAAGCTCTCGATACTGGCTTTGTAGGGTTTGTGATTCTTGTCACGGGTTAACAGTAGGAGATCAATGTCGGAGTGGGGGTGGAGTTCGCCGCGACCGTAGCCACCGACGGCGAGCAGACTGATGTTGTCGTCCCAGTTAAAACGCTGCCAGGCGTGGCGCAGTATGCTATCGATAAAGGCGGCGCGTTCTTGCACCAGGGTTTCAGTGTCCTCGCCCTGTTCAAAACGATTGTTGAGAAAAATATCGGCGCCGCGAATGGCGTCGCGAAACACGCTCTGAGCACCCCCCTTAGCAAGGTTGATGAGGAAGCGTTTCTCATCAAAAAAAAGGGGCGTGGGGAGGATTTCAGTGGTGGGCTTCATGGTGGCCTGTGCTTGCGTGTCAATGGGCTGGGTGCGGAGTGTGAGCGCTAGCCTCGATAAATTAAAAGGCTTCGTCGGGACGGGCGGTCAGCACCTCAACGCCGCTGGCAGTGACCAGCAGGGTGTGCTCCCATTGTGCGGAGAGGCGGCCATCGCGGGTCTCCACCGTCCAGCCGTCGGCCTTCAGTTTGGTGTGTTGTTTTCCGGCATTGACCATCGGCTCGATAGTAAAGGTCATGCCCTCTTCAAGCACGAGGCCGGTGCCGGGTTTGCCGTAGTGTAAGACTTGCGGGTCCTGGTGAAATTCGTTGCCGATGCCATGGCCGCAATATTCACGCACCACCGAGTAGTAGTTAGACTCGGCGTGTTTTTGCACAACGTGGCCGATATCACCGAGGCGGTTGCCGGGTTTGACCTGTTCAATGCCTAAGTAGAGGCATTCCTGAGCCACTTTAATCAGTCGCTCGGCATGACCGGCGGTTTTGCCAAGGCAAAACATCTTGCTGGTGTCGCCAAAGTAGCCGTCTTTGATCACCGTGATATCGAGGTTGATGATGTCGCCACTCTTGAGGATTTTTTTGGCGGCCGGAATACCGTGGCAAATCACGTGATTGACGGAGGTGCAGATCGACTTGGGAAAGCCGCGGTAATTGAGACAGGCGGGAATGGCCTGTTGTACGTCGACCATAAAATCATGACAGATTTGGTCGAGCTCCTCGGTGCTAATGCCGACTTGCACATGGGGGGCTATCATTTCGAGGACATCGGCGGCGAGCTTGCCGGCAATGCGCATTTTTTCGATTTCTTCGGGTGTTTTAATGCTAACGGACATGAGCAAAGTCGTGGGCTGTGGAGGGGCTTCATTGTAACCAATTTTAAGCGCTCTTCAGCGCTGATTCCAGGGTCGTCGCGCATTAATTCTTGGCGTCCACGTCGGTCTGCCTGTATTTGGATCGCCAATCACCTCGAGTTCTTCTAATGCGCGGCCAATTGTGGTATAAAGCGCGCCCCGATGGAACGGCCGTCGGGGTTTACTCTAACGACTCACACTTACCGACACATTGGCTTGGGTGCCTGCTTGCTTCGCAACGCGGGTTAGACAATGGGGGGGTGGAGGCTTAACCCAACAGGGAACTTAAATTATGACAGTAGTAAGTATGCGCGACATGCTCCAGGCGGGGGTCCATTTTGGCCACCAAACTCGTTACTGGAACCCGAAAATGAGTCAATACATTTTCGGTGCACGAAATAAAATTCACGTCATCAACCTTGAGCACACAGTGCCGGCATTTAACGATGCCCTCGAACAGGTACGTCAGCTCAGCGCCAGTGGCAATAAGGTCTTATTCGTCGGCACTAAGCGTGCGGCGCAAAAGGCTATTAAAGAAGAAGCGGAACGCGCCGGCATGCCCTATGTCTGCCATCGCTGGTTGGGCGGCATGCTGACCAACTACAAAACCATTCGCGCTTCTATTAAACGCTACCGCGATCTTGAAGCACAGAGCACGGACGGCACCTTTGAAAAGCTGACCAAGAAAGAAGGCTTGATGCGCCTGCGTTTGATGGAGAAACTGGAGCGCTCGATTGGTGGTATTAAAGATATGGGCGGCCTGCCCGATGCCTTGTTCGTGATTGACGTCGATCACGAGCGCATCGCTGTACAGGAAGCCAATAAGCTGGGCATCCCCGTTATCGGTATCGTCGATACCAACAGTAACCCCGACGGTGTCGATGTGGTTATTCCCGCCAATGACGATGCCATCCGCGCGGTGAAGCTCTATGTTATGGCGATGGCCGACGCAGTACTGGAAGGTAAAGCCGGTGGTGCTGTTTCCTCTGAGCACGATGAGTTTGTCGAAGTCACCGAAGCCCAGGCTGATGCAGCCCTGGCAGAAGAGGCTGCGCCAGCCACCGAAGAGGCTGCTGCACCTGCGCCAGTCGCAGAAGAAGCTGTAGCGCCCAGTACTGAGGCTTAAGCCTTAGGGATCGGTTCGCCATGGCGGCCGATCAGTCGTTAATAAAAAGGGGGCGTGGCCTCCTTTTTATTAACTGTTTTTTATCGAATTGATAGCAATGTAAAGCGAATTTATTGAGAGGATTTCCCATGGCAGCGATTTCTGCTTCCCAGGTTAAAGAGTTACGTGAGCGCACCGGTCTCGGCATGATGGAGTGCAAAAAAGCACTGGCCGCAGCCGCTGGTAATATTGACACGGCGATTGAAAACTTACGTAAATCCAGTGGTATGAAAGCGGCTAAAAAAGCCGGTCGCACGGCAGCCGATGGTGTTGTCGCTGTCAAAGTGGCCGACGATGCTTCCTACGCAGTGCTGGTTGAAGTCAATTCAGAAACGGATTTTGTGACTAAAGACGAAGGCTTTAAAGCCTTTGTTGCCGCTGTTGTCGACAGGGCATTCGCCGACAAGCAAAACAATGTAGAGGCTCTTGCCGCTGCAATGGAAGATGCCCGTCAGGCGCTGGTGCAAAAGTGTGGTGAGAATGTCAATGTGCGTCGTCTGCAGTTGGCCGAAGCCCCCGTCGTTGGTGCCTATGTGCACAGTAATAGCCGTATTGGCGTGCTGGTTGCCCTAGAGGGTGGTACCACCGAGCTGGCTAAAGATGTGGCTATGCATGTTGCTGCGGTTAACCCCCAAGTTGCCACGCCCGATGAAATGCCCGCCGATGTGGTCGCCAAGGAAAAAGAAATTTATGTTTCCCAGGCTATCGAAAGTGGCAAGCCGCCCGAGATTGCTGAAAAAATGGTCGTCGGCCGTTTGAAGAAGTTTCTCGCCGAGAGCAGCTTGGTTGAGCAGCCCTTTGTGCGCGACCCCGATATTAAAGTCGGCAAGATGTTGGCCGATGGCGGTGCCAGTATTAAAGGTTTTACTCGCTATGAAGTCGGTGATGGCATTGAAGTTGAAGAAGTGGACTTTGCCGCTGAAGTGGCGGCACAGATTAGCGGCACTAAGTAAGTTGTTTTCCGCCGGTTGCTTTTTGACGGGTCGGCGGAGTTTGGGTTTGCTACAAGAAATAGCGCCGCGTTTTTAACCTTAATGGAATATGCCCATGAGCAACCCAAGTACCGATAAAAAGTACAAGCGCATTCTTCTCAAACTCAGTGGCGAGGAGCTAATGGGTGATGGCAAGTTTGGTATTGACCCTAAAGTACTAGACCGCATGGCCCTGGAAATTGGTCAGTTAGTCGGTATTGGTGTGCAGGTAGGTTTGGTGATTGGCGGCGGTAATTTGTTCCGTGGTGCGGCGCTCAGCGCTGCGGGCATGGAGCGGGTTACCGGCGATCATATGGGTATGTTGGCCACGGTGATGAATGGTCTGGCGATGCGCGATGCCCTCGACCGCAATAATATTTCGGCGCGGGTGATGTCGGCGATTCCCATGAGCGGTGTGGTTGAACACTATGATAGACGTCGTGCCCTGCGTTATCTGGGCTCGGGTGATGTAGTGATTTTCAGCGCCGGTACCGGCAACCCCTTATTTACCACCGACTCTGCAGCCTGTCTGCGCGGTATTGAGATCGATGCCGAGTTGGTGCTGAAGGCCACCAAGGTGGACGGCGTGTATTCTGCCGACCCCATGAAAGTGCCCGATGCAACGCTGTACTCGAGCTTGAGTTACGATGAAGTGTTGGATAAAAAACTGGAAGTGATGGACCTAACGGCGATTTGCCTGTGCCGCGAGCACCGTATGCCGGTGCGGGTTTTTAGAATGTCCAAGCCCGGTGCGCTGTTGAGTGTGGTAGTGGGTGGTGACGAGGGAACGTTGATCGAAGAAGCCTGAGTCCGTTGGTACGCGCAAAATGATCAATTAAGAGACGACTGATTATGATTAATGAATTAAAAGAAGACGCCCAGCAACGCATGAGTAAAACGGTCGAGGCGCTGGGTCACGCGTTGAATAAAGTCCGCACCGGTCGCGCCCACCCGAGCATCCTCGAGGGTGTCAGGGTTTCCTACTACGGTAGTGAAACGCCTCTCAGTCAGGTGGCGAATATCTCGGTTTCCGATGCGCGCACCCTCAGTGTTACGCCCTGGGAAAAGAATATTGTCCAAGATGTCGAGCGGGCGATTATGAATGCCGGTCTTGGTCTCAACCCGTCCAGTGCCGGTGAGGTGATACGCATTCCCATGCCCGCGCTCACCGAGGAGACGCGCAAAGGCTTTATTCGCCAGGCCCGTAAAGAGGTAGAAAACTCTCGGGTATCAGCGCGCAATATACGCCGAGATGTGCTCTCTGATATCAAAGAGTTGTTAAAGGAAAAGGATATTTCCGAAGATGAGGAGCGTCGCGCCCAGGACGATATACAAAAGATCACCGACAGCTTTATTAAGCAAATGGATGACCTGCTGGCGGTCAAAGAAAAAGACCTGATGGAAATTTAACAAGCCGGCGAAACGCAGGGTTTGACCGTCCCGGGAGGTATGTCCGGGCCGGTCTCTTCAAGAAAGCAAGCTGGGAAGTAGATCCGGGATAATAGTATGGCGGAAAATTTGGCCAGTGAAAGTACTCAGCCCCTCAAGCATGTGGCGGTGATCATGGACGGCAACAACCGTTGGGCGAAGGCTCAGGGCTTGCCGGGCCACGAGGGTCATATCGCCGGTGTCGAGCGGGTCCGGGATATCATTGAGAGCTGCCGGCGCTATCGGGTTGAAGTTGTCACCTTGTTTGCCTTCAGTAGTGAAAATTGGCAGCGGCCGGCCCTAGAGGTCAGCGGTTTAATGGCTCTTTTCGCCAGTTATATTAAAAAAGAAGCGAAGGCGCTTAACGAGCGAGGCATTCGTCTACAGGTGATTGGTGAGCGCGGTCGATTCAGCTCGCGCCTACAAAAACGCATTGCCGATGCCGAGGCGCTAACTGCCGATAATACTGAGATGACCTTGGTATTGGCGGTCGATTACGGAGGCCGCTGGGATATCGTCAACACCACGCGCAAGCTGGCGCAACAGGCTGTAGAAGGTAGTTTGTCGGTGGCTGATATCGATGAAAGCCTATTCGAACAAAACCTTTGTCTCAGCGACATGCCGGTACCCGACCTGTGTATTCGAACGGCCGGCGAGCAAAGAATTAGCAATTTCCTACTTTGGCAGTTGGCCTACAGTGAGCTCTATTTTGCCGACTGTTATTGGCCCGATTTCGACGCCGTTGCCTTTGATACTGCGGTTGCAGCCTACTACCAACGACAGCGCCGTTTTGGCCTCAGTCAAGAGCAAATGGTGGCTGAAGCCACGGACACTGAGCGCGCGCCCACTTGCGAGCGAGTCAGCGCTTAATGTTAAAACAGCGGGTAATAACCGGCTTGGTTCTAGCGCTGGCTTTTCTTGCCGCTTTGTTTGCTCTGCCGGCACTGGGTTTTATTGGAGTGATGGCGGGCGTCTTGGCTTACGCTGCATGGGAGTGGAGTCATCTTGCTGGCTTAGAAAGCGCGGCCTTACGGGGTTTGTACACGCTATCTGTTTTAGCCCTGGGTGCCGCTCTGGCCGGCTATCTCGGTTATGAGCAGAACATTATTTTCGCTGAAAAGCCCCGTTTCTTATTGCTCGTGGCCTGTACCTGGTGGGCCATCGCACTGCTTTGGGTGCAAAGCTATCCCAGTAGCGCCATTCTCTGGGGCCGGCGCTGGCTCTGTTTATCTATGGGCTTGTTGGTGTTGTTGCCGATGTGGCTGGCTCTTGCGGGTCTGATTTCACTCACTGCGGGGCCGCAGTTAGTCTTATCCGTTGTCCTTTTGGTGGCACTGGCCGATATCGGCGGCTATTTCGTCGGTCGTGCCTTCGGTCGTACCAAGTTGGCTTCGAAGGTGAGCCCAGGCAAAACCTGGGAGGGTTTGCTCGGCGGTCAATTGGCTATCCTTGCGGCGGTGCTTGCCACTGGCTGGGTTATGAATATAGAGGCCTCGCGCTTGCTCCTGTGGGTGGGTTTGGCGATGGTAACGGGGCTGGCCTCGGTATTGGGCGACCTGCTTGAAAGCATGCTTAAGCGCCAGCGCGGCGTTAAAGATAGCGGCACCATTTTACCCGGTCACGGCGGTGTACTGGATCGGATCGACGGTCTAACCGCCGCCTTACCTGTCTTCGGTCTCGGTTTGTCGCTGCTGTACAATCGCCTCTAATGTAATACCACTAAACCGTTGCCTCTAATCGTTGGGCTAGTTCTGCCCCTGCCTCGGGACGGCATCTACGCCTGCCAGTCGCTGCCTCCTATTATTCACGTGGACGAAAGTTAACCTCGTTATGAAGCTGCCTACACAAAACCTTACAATTCTCGGCTCCACGGGGTCCATTGGTGTCAGCACTCTCGATGTGGTCGCCAGGCATACGGAGCAGTTTCAGGTCTTTGCTCTGACCGCGAATCAGCGCGTTGAAGCGCTGGCGCAGCAGTGTCAGCAATTTCATCCGCGTTATGCGGTGCTGGGCTCGGAAGCCGCAGCCGAGCACTTGCGTACGTTGGTGGGCAGTAGTGTCGAGGTGCTGTGGGGTGAGTCGGGCCTGGCTACGGTTGCCGCTCACGCCGAGGTTGATACGGTGATGGCGGCCATCGTCGGTGCGGCGGGCTTGCTACCCACCTTGGCGGCGGTAAAGGCCGGTAAAAAAATCTTGTTGGCGAATAAAGAGGCCTTGGTGATGGCGGGGCAGCTGTTTATGGATGAGGTGGCCAAATCAAAGGCGATTTTGTTGCCTATCGACAGTGAGCACAACGCCATTTTTCAATGCCTGCCAGCGGATTACAGCGGCCGCGAACAGGCCGGTGTACGGCGTCTATTGCTCTCTGCCTCGGGCGGCCCCTTTCGAACGACCCCGCTGGCGGACTTGGCGACGAAGACCCCAGACCAGGCCTGTGCCCACCCCAATTGGGCCATGGGTCGCAAGATCTCTGTCGATTCCGCGACCATGATGAACAAGGGTTTGGAGTTGATCGAGGCTAGCTGGCTGTTTGCCGTGGCGGCCAGTGATATCGATATCGTGATTCACCCCGAAAGCATTATCCACTCTCTGGTCGAGTATCGAGACGGCTCGGTGTTGGCGCAATTGGGTAATCCCGATATGCGCACCCCGATTGCCCATGCACTGGCCTGGCCACAGAGAATGGAATCCGGTGTTAGCTCGCTCGATTTAATTACCATTGCCAGTCTCAATTTTGAGGCGCCGGATGAGCAACGTTTTCCCGCACTGCGGCTGGCCCGCGCGGCGGCGGAGAGTCGTGGCGATGCCCCGACGGCATTGAATGCCGCTAACGAGGTGGCGGTTGAGGCTTTTTTAAATAAAACCATTGGTTTTACCCGTATCGCCGCTGTTGTCGACAGTGTTATGCAGGCCTGGCGGCGAGGTGAACCTTGCGAGTTGGCGGCAGTCCAAGACGCGGACCGGCGCGCCCGAGCGATGGCGCGCGAGGTGATCGCTAGACAGGTGTAAGATAGTGGCGGCCCCAAATTCTGGGTGCATGGCTGAATAACACGAGAGCGGCTTTTTATGGCATTTCTACAAATGGTTTTTTATACCCTCGTCGTACTGGGTGTGCTGGTGACCTTTCATGAGTTTGGTCACTTCTGGGTTGCTCGGCGCTGTGGCATTAAAGTGCTGCGTTTCTCCATCGGTTTTGGCACTCCCTTATTGCGCTGGCATGACCGCCATGGCACCGAGTTTGTTATTGCGGCCTTACCCCTCGGTGGCTATGTGAAAATGGTTGACGAGAGGGAGGGCAATATTGCCGATGCCGATATTCCCTTTGCTTTCAATCGTAAGACGGTGTGGCAGCGTATGGCGACGGTCGTGGCGGGTCCGCTGGCCAACTTTATTCTCGCCATTTTGCTGTATTGGCTTGTCTATATGCTCGGCGTACAGGGTGTGGCACCGGTAGTGGGTGGTGTCGCTCCCGATTCGGTTGCCGAGCGCGCAGGGCTGGAGGCCGGGCAGGAAATTCTCGCTGTCGATGGCGAGCCGACGCCCACCTGGCAGACACTTGGCGAGCGCTTGGTGCATCGCATTGGTGATGATGGCGAGATCCGCTTCACCGTTGGCTATGCCGATTCCAATTTACAGTACGAAAGTGCGGCCTCTCTTGCGGGTTGGCAGGTCGATGCTAAAGTTCCCGACCCCATTGGTAGTTTGGGTGTTGAGCTCTACAGGCCGAAGGTACTGCCGCAGGTGGATGCTGTTACGCCGGGTGGCCCCGCGGACCAAGCTGGCTTTCTCAGCGGTGACCTATTGCTGTCGGCCGATGGTGTGGCGATGGTCGATTGGTATGCCTGGGTCGAACATGTTCGGACCCGGCCGGGGCAGGCTATTGCGGCACTTGTCGAGCGCGAGGGGCAAACCTTGGTGTTAAGCGTAACACCGCGCCGTGTCGAACAGGCGGGCGAGACGTTTGGTCAGGTCGGCGTCAGCGTAGTGACGCCAGAGTGGCCGGAAGATTTTTTCCGTGAAACGCGCTACGGGCCGGGTGGTGCTTTTGCCAAGGGTCTGTCGCAGACCTGGTCGACCACGCAGATGATCATCAACTCCATCGGAAAAATGTTGAGCGGTGCACTTTCCGTTGAGCATTTAAGCGGGCCCATTACCATTGCCAAAGTGGCGAGTAAGTCGGCCGATTACGGTTTGGTGTCCTTCCTGCAGTTTATGGCATTGCTCAGTGTTAGTCTGGGCGTGCTCAACCTATTACCTGTGCCGGTGTTGGATGGCGGTCATTTACTTTACTATGTGGTCGAGGCAATAAAGGGCAGTCCTGTGTCCCTGCGGGTGCAGGAGGTTGGCCAGCAATTTGGTCTGTTCTTTATTATTGGTTTGATGGTGCTGGCACTATACAATGACCTGCTACGGCTTTGAGTCGATAAACTAAACTAACAACAAGAGTTACCTTACGCGTCCATGAAACGACTCCTTCTGCCGCTGTTGCTTTGTCTGTGTCCCCTATTCGCCTCCGCCGAGGTTTTTCAAATTGAAGATATTCGCCTCGAGGGCCTGCAACGGGTCTCGGCGGGAACCGTCTTTTCTTCGTTACCGGTACAGGCTGGTGAGTTGATTGACGAGGTGGGTATTCGCTCGGCAGTGAGAGCGCTATTTAAGAGCGGCTATTTCAATGATATTCACATCGCTCGGGATGGCAATGTGCTGGTGGTTAGCCTCGAGGAGAGGCCCGCCGTTGCCGAAATCAATATCGATGGCAACAAGGCAATTGAAACCCCGGACCTGTTAAGTGCCTTGCGCGATGCCGGTTTGGCCGAGGGTCAGATTTTCCGCCAGACCGTATTGGAGGGCATGAGCCAGGAGCTACGCCGCCAGTATGTGAGTCAGGGCCGCTACGGCGCTTCCGTGGTCTCGGACATTGAAATCCTGCCGCGCAACCGGGTGGCGGTCAACTTAACCATTGATGAGGGGCAGGTCGCCTCAATCAAACACATCAATGTGGTGGGTAACAGTGCCTTTGACGATGAGGCCGTGCTGAAGCTCTTTGAATTGAAAACTACCTCGATGTTGTCCTGGATTTTTAACGACGACAAGTACTCCCGTGAAAAGCTCTCTGGTGATCTCGAGCGCTTAGAGTCCTGGTATTTGGATCGGGGCTACCTGAAATTCAGCATTGACTCCACGCAAGTTACGATTAGTCCCGACAGAGATGCCGTTTTCGTTACCGTTAATATTAACGAGGGTGATGTCTATACCGTTGGTGAGGTTGAGTTGGCGGGGGAGCTCATTCTTCCCGAAAATTTTTTGCGCCTGCTGATTTTAACGCGCCCGGGTATGACGTTTTCCCAGGTGTTGATGACCTCCACCAATGACGTAATCATTCGACGCCTAGGAGCCGATGGCTATACCTTTGCCGAGGTCGAGGGCTATACCGAACTCGATGACGAGGCGAAGACGGCAAAGATCACCTACTATGTGACGCCCGGTAAACGCTCCTATGTGCGGCGCATTGAGTTTCGCGGCAATACTAAAACCGATGACGAAGTACTGCGCCGTGAAATGCGCCAGATGGAGGGTGCCTCGGCATCCAATACCCTACTCGAACACTCCAAAGTACGGCTCGAGCGCCTCAGTTACTTCAAGCAAGTGGATATGGAGACGCGCGAGGTCCCCGGTACCAATGACCAGCTCGATGTTTTTTATACCGTCGAAGAGCAACCGTCGGGTAGCATTGGCGCCAGCCTGGGTATCGCTCAGGGCTCGGGTATCATCCTCGGCGGCAATGTTTCCGAAAGCAATTTTTTGGGCACCGGCAACTCCGTTAGCCTAGGGCTGAGCAGCAGTAGTTACCGCGACAGCGCTTCGCTGTCATTTAACAACCCCTACTTCACCAAAGACGGTGTCAGCGCGGGCTATCGCGTGTCCTTCACCTCGACGGATTACGGCGAGTTTGATGTCGCCGATTACACCACCGACAGCTTCAATACCGGCGTCACCTTTGGCTATCCGCTGTCAGAAACCTCTCGGATTAGCATCGGTTTTGGCTTCGAGCAACTACAAATTGATGTCGGTTTGTTTCCGACCCAGGAAATCAGGGAGTTTCTCGCTGAAAACGGTGATAACTACAATATGATCACCAGCAGTTTGAACTGGAGTAAGTCAACCCTGAACCGGGGTGTACTGGCCACTCGTGGCGCCTCCCAGCGCGCCGGGGTTGAATTTTCTACCCCACTGGGAGACATGGAATACCTTAAGTTTAGTTATTCGGCGCAGTATTTCCATCCCCTAACGAGCAGTTTAACCCTACATTTAAAGTCGGATTTCGGCTATGGCATTGGCCTCGGCGATACCGAGCGGCTGCCTTTTTTCAAGAACTATTACGGCGGTGGCTTTGGTTCCGTGCGTGGCTTTAAGCGCAATACCCTGGGCCCACAGGATACCCCCTTTCCAGGCTTTGATGACTCCGACGCCTTTGGTGGTAATGTCAAGATTACAGGTTCGGCTGAGGTGATCTTTCCCGTGCCCTTTATGGCCGATAATCGCAGTGTGCAGGCGGCCTTCTTTATTGATGCCGGTAATGTTTTTGATACCGACTGTAGCCCCACCCAGGCGAACTGCTTTAAACCGGAGTTCGGTGAACTGCGCTATTCCATGGGTATCGGCGGTACTTGGTTGAGTGGCTTTGGCCCGATTACCGTCGCTCTTGCCAGGGGTATGAATGACAATGAATTTGATGAAACGGAGTTTTTCCAGTTTTCATTGGGCCAGGGGTTTTAAACACCTAAACAATCAGAATAAATCAGTTTTAAAAGTAGCATAACCTTGATGGGAGAGTGAATGTGAGTAGTGTAAAACGTTTATTGGTAGTGTTGGCTTGTGTGTTGAGCCTGAATGCGGTGGCCGAGGATAAGATTGCGGTTATCGATGTTGCCAGGGCTATTTTTAGTACCGATATTGCCAAGCAGCGTCAAGATGAAATGCAAAGTGGTATTGAGTTCTCCTCCCTGCAAGCCAAGTACGACAATATTGGTGCCGATATGAAAGCGCTGCAAAAGGAAGTCGAGGGCAAGGCCATGACGCTATCCCAGGAGCAGGCTGGCGATTATAAGAAAAAGATGGAGTATTTACGTGCCGATATGGAACTGGTCTCTCGTAAACTCCAGGCGGAAGTGAAAGAACTGCAAAACAAAATTATGCAGGAGCTACAGCCCAAAGCACTTGAGGCCATTAAGGAGTTGGTCGAAGAAGGCAAAATCACCTTGTTGCTACAGCGTGAGGCGGTGATTTCTGCCACACCCGATAAAGATCTGACCGGTAAGCTGGTCGATCGTATGAACAAGAAAACACGTTAAAAGCCATTGATGAGCTTAACTTTCAGCCTGCAAGAAATAGCGGATCACCTCGGCGCTGAGTTGCGCGGTGATCCCGCTTGTCGCATACAGTATTTGAATACCCTTGAGCACGCGAGTGAAGGCGAATTAAGCTTTCTCGCCAGCAAGGCCTATGAGCGTTATTTGTGCACAACTCAGGCCAGCGCGGTACTGCTTGAGCCACGCTTTGCCGCGGCTTTTGAGGGTGCGGCGCTGATCGTTGATAACCCCTATGTCGCCTATGCCCGCATCAGTGCTTGGTTTGATAGCAGTGCACAGAGTAGTGGCGTAATTCACCCCACGGCAGTCGTTGCCGATTCAGCGCAGCTGGCGGCCGACGTTAGCATTGGTCCCCATGTCACCATTGGTGAGGGTGTGAGAATTGACGCCGGCGCGAGTATTGGCCCAGGCGTGTCGATCGGTAATGATAGTACGATTGGCAGCGGTACACGCCTGTTCAGCAACGTCAGTATTTACCACGGTGTCAGCATTGGCCGCAATGTGGTGATACACAGCAGTACAGTGATTGGTGCCGATGGTTTTGGCTTTGCCAACGACGCCGGCAAGTGGATCAAAATCCACCAGCTAGGCGGTGTGGAAATTGGCGACAATGTTGAAATTGGCGCCTGTACGACGATTGACCGCGGTGCCCTCGGCAATACTGTCATTGAAGACGGGGTGATTATCGACAATCACGTGCAAATTGCCCACAACGTGCGGATTGGTGAAAATACGGCGATGGCAGCCTACTCGGGCATTGCCGGCAGTACCACGATTGGTAAAAACTGTGTTTTTGCCGGGCAGGCTGGCGCGGTTGGCCACATTACCGTCGGTGACGGTGTGGTGGCGATGGCCCGCTGTACTATTTCGAAGTCGACCGCCAAGGCGGGCTCCTATTCTTCGGGTCTGTTGATGTCAGAGACGACACAGTGGCGTAAGAATGCAGTGCGTTTTGGGCAACTCGATGATATGGCGCGGCGCCTCAAGAAACTTGAAAAAGACAGCCAAGCATAGCCCCCAAATTTAGTATTGAAGGACGTTCATGGATATTGATGAAATTAAGAAATTGCTGCCCCACCGCTACCCGTTTTTATTGGTTGACCGTGTCGTAGAGATAGAACTTGGCAAGCGTATTCTCGCCTATAAAAATATCAGTGCCAATGAAGAGGTGTTTAACGGCCACTTCCCTGAACGGCAGATCTTTCCCGGGGTGATGATCATTGAGGCGATGGCGCAAGCTGCGGGCCTGCTGGGCTTTGCCACGGTCAACAAACAGGAAGGCGATAATTCCCTGTATTTATTTGCCGGGGTCGATGACGCCCGTTTTAAGCGCCCGGTGGTACCCGGTGATCGCTTAATGCTCGAAGCCGAGATCGACTCCAATAAGCGCAATATCTGGCGTTTTAAATGCAGTGCCAATGTTGACGGGCAGTTGGTCTGCCGCGCAACAATACTCTGTGCTCTACAGGGTGATAACGCTAAGTGATCACGTGCCACGTGAATAGCCAACTTATATGCTCACGCTGTGAATGGACACTATGACGAAGATACATCCTGCGGCAATTATCGATCCCTCGGCGCAACTCGGCGAAAATGTTGAAGTTGGCCCCTGGACTCACATTGGCCCCAACGTGGAGGTTGGTGATAACTGCGTCATTCACTCCCACGTGGTGCTGAAAGGGCCAACAGTGATTGGCAAGAACAACAAGATTTTTCAGTTTTCAACCTTGGGTGAAGATACCCCCGATATGAAGTTTCAGGGTGAGCAGACTCACCTCATCGTCGGTGACAATAATACCTTCCGGGAAGGTGTTACGGTGCACCGGGGCACGGCGCAAGATAATGCCGAAACCCGCATTGGCTCCGATAACCTGTTTATGGCCTATGTTCATATCGGTCACGATTGTGTGGTCGGCAACCATAATATTCTGGTCAACAATGCCTCCATCTCCGGCCATATTCACGTTGGTGACTGGGTTTTTCTCTCCGGCTACACCTTGATACATCAATTCGTCAAAATTGGCTCCCACGCCTTTTTGGGCGCCGGCGCGTATCTCAATCAGGACTTGCCGGCCTATGTAATGGCGGCGGGGCACCCGGCGAAACCGCGCACCATTAACAAGGTTGGCCTGGAGCGCAGGGGCTTCGACAAGGCGCAAATTTCCGCGATTAACAAGGCCTACAAAATACTCTATCGCCAGGGTTTAAAACTCGATGAGGCGATGACCCGCATTCTCGCCAACGAAGAGTATCGCGATGTTCTACAGCCTCTTATCGACTCGATTAACAATACCGAGCGCGGCATTATTCGTTAATCGTGGTTAATCGTCCTTTACGTATCGGCCTTGTCGTCGGCGAGGCCTCGGGTGACCAGCTCGGTGCGGGCCTAATGGCCGCGCTGCAACAATCTCACCCCGATGCCATCTTCGAAGGTGTCGCTGGCAGTAAAATGCAGGCGCTGGGCTGTACCTCGCTCTACCCGATGGAGACTCTGTCGGTGATGGGTTTGGTGGAACCCTTAAAGCGCTTACCTGAATTACTGCGTATGCGTCGCGGCCTAGTCGATCACTTTATCGCGTCCCCCCCCGATGTATTCATTGGTATCGACGCCCCCGATTTTAATCTCGGCATTGAGCTACGTTTAAAAAAAGTGGGTATCTCCACCGTACACTATGTCAGCCCCTCGGTTTGGGCCTGGCGCCAGGGTAGGATTAAAAAAATAGCCAGGGCGGTCGACCATATGCTCACCCTGTTGCCCTTTGAGGCCGACTTTTATCGCCGTCATGCTGTCCCGGTTACCTTTGTTGGCCACCACCTGGCTGACGAGTTACCTCTGGTTCCCGATATGTCCGGGGCGCGGGCGCAGTTGAATATACCTAGCGACGGTCCTGTCATCGCCTTGCTACCGGGCAGTCGCCATTCTGAAGTGGCGCTATTGGGCCAGCTGTTTCTCGATACGGCGCGTCTCTGTCTGCAGGCAAATGCCAGCTTAAGGTTTGTTTTACCTGCGGCTAATCCTGCGCGGCGCCAACAGATTGATGCGATGCTGGTCAATGCCGGTGACCTACCGATAACCGTACTCGACGGCCAATCTCACCTGGCGATGGAGGCGGCCGATGTCGTCTTGCTCGCCTCCGGAACCACGGCTCTGGAGGCAATGTTGTTGAAGAAACCGATGGTGGTCAGTTATAAAACCGGCTGGCTGACCCACGCCATCGTATCCAGAATGTTGAAAGTACCCTATGTTTCCCTGCCCAATCTTTTGGCGGGTCGAGAATTGGTGCCAGAGGTTCTACAAGATGCTGCCACCGCAGAACCCCTTGCCGAACTCTTGTTGGCGCGGCTTGGTGATTCAACACTGGCGGTACAGTTGCGCAATGACTTCACCGAGATACACCGGCAAATACAATGCAATGGCAGCCAGAAAGCAGCCGAGGCGGTATTGTCGGTCATTGCAACCCAGAGAAGGGCTCAGTAATGGCGTCGAGGAAAGCAGAGGTGTCGATTGACCCGCGCTGGGAGCGTATCCGTCTACTCGCCGGTGTTGACGAAGTCGGCCGCGGCCCATTGGCGGGTGATGTGGTTACCGCTGCAGTGATACTCGACCCCGAGCGGCCGATTGTCGGTTTGGCGGATTCTAAAAAGCTCAGTGAGAAACGGCGCGAAATGTTGTATCACGAGATCAAAGAAAAAGCCCTGCACTGGACGCTGGGGCGAGCCAGTGTGGCAGAGATTGATGCGATCAATATTCTACAGGCGACCATGCTGGCGATGGTGAGAGCCGTCGATGCGCTACCTCTGGTTCCGGAGCTGGTGCTGGTCGATGGCAATCGGCTGCCAATGTGGGACTATAGCGCCCAGGCCATAGTTGGTGGCGACGGGCGGATTGCGGCCATTAGTGCCGCGTCAATTATTGCCAAGGTCACCCGCGACGCCGAGCTGACCGAGCTGGATGAACGCTACCCGGGTTATGGTTTTGCGGCCCACAAGGGTTACGGTACGGCCCAGCACCTCGCCGCACTGCAGGCACTGGGCCCCAGTCCCGTACACCGGCAATCCTTCCGTCCCGTGAGGGAAAGTCGTCGCTAAGTTATTAAATGACCACGTTGATGGGGCTGGCCGATATTGGCTGACACTGCAGCTCTACCGATGAAAGACCATCGTGTGTGGAAACTCTGGGAAGCTAACGACCGTGCATGATACTCGCCCGCTTTTACTCGACAGCGACTTCCCTGCGATACAGCGCGAAGTACCTGAGACCTTGCAGGTCAATCTCGGTTATCTCTGCAATTTGAGCTGCAGCCACTGTCACGTCAATGCCGGCCCCCAACGCACCGAATTAATGGCTCGCGAGCAGGTTGATCTGGTGCTTGAGGTACTGGCGCAGCGCAATTTCAAGACTCTCGATTTGACGGGAGGGGCACCAGAGATGAACCCCCATTTTCGCTACCTGGTCGAGCGAGCTCGTGGGCTTGGGGTCGCGGTTATAGACCGCTGCAATTTGACGATACTGCAGGAGCCCGGCTACCATGATCTGGCCGAATTTCTCGCCACTCAGGGCGTCGAAATTGTTGCCTCGCTGCCCTGTTACTCTGCGCAAAATGTCGCCGAGCAGCGCGGCAAGGGGATTTTTGAAACGAGTATTACTGCCTTGCAGCAATTGAATGCACTGGGTTATGGGCAGGGTAATGGGCTTAAATTAAACTTGGTTTACAATCCCAACGGTACGTTTTTACCACCCCCTCAAGGGGCGCTAGAGCAAGAGTACAAAGCCCATTTACAGCGTGACTTCGGCCTGCAATTTGATCAGCTTTTTACCATTACCAATATGCCTATTAAGCGCTATGGTGCGATGTTGCTGGCCAAGGGCGAGTACCGGGCCTACATGCAATTGTTAAAAGACAATTACAGTGCTGAGAATTTACAGACATTGATGTGTCGACGTTTGCTGAGTGTTGATTGGCGGGGCAATCTCTACGATTGTGATTTTAATCAGATGTTAGAACTGCCTCTTAAACGAGGTAATGGCTGTAGCAAAAAATCACAAAGTTTGATTGCTAGCGACAGCGCGCCAGCCCATTTGCGGGACTTGCTCGAGCTTGATTTTTCAGCCCAGGAAATAATTGTCGGCGAGCATTGTTACGCCTGCACGGCCGGGCAGGGTAGTAGTTGCGGAGGTTCATTAGTTGAGGAATAAATCAAGTATGGCTACGATTTCGTCGCACGATAAACAGGCTGATGAAAGTGAATCACTATCACTTTCGATAGTGATTCCGGTACTTAATGAGGCGGAGGAGATCTACCCCTGTCTGCGCCGCTTACAAACGCTGAGAAAACAGGGGGTTCAGGTCATTGTCGTCGATGGTGGTAGCGATGATGACACCATCGCGGTGGCGACACCCCTGGCCGACCAAGTGGTTCGTAGTGACAAGGGTCGGGCGCAACAGATGAATGTCGGTGCCGGCCTGGCCGATCGAGACTGGTTGCTGTTTCTCCACGCCGATACTCGGCTACCCGTTAACCTGCCAGATATCATGCTGGTGTGGAGCTTTACGTCTGCAGTGTGGGGCTTTTTTGGTATCAAGATCCGGGGCGCATCACCTCTGCTGCGGGTCGTGCAGTGGTTGATGAACCGACGTTCCTTTCTGACCAGTATCGGTACGGGTGATCAATGCCAATTTGTAAAACGCGAGGTTTTTGAGCAGATTGGCGGCTTTGCCGATATCCCCTTAATGGAAGATATTGAGCTAAGTAAGCGTTTGAAGCGTCAATCCCGGCCCCTCTTTATCAATGCCAAGGCGGAGACCTCAGGTCGTAAATGGCAGCGTGATGGCGTTTGGCCGACGATCCTCTTAATGTGGCGTCTACGCCTCGGCTATTTTTTGGGGACCTCACCGAAGGTTCTGGCACAGCGCTACTATCCTCCCGAAGACTCTTGAGCCTCATCCCGAGACAGAATGAGTCAACGCCTTGAGCTATGAATTCCCCGAGGCTCTACTGATTCAGTTTGCTAAGGCCCCGCTCTTGGGCCGGGTCAAAACCCGTATGCAGCCGGTGCTGAGCGAGCTACAGAGTTTGCAGCTACACCGGGACTTAGTGCGGCGCACCCATGCCACCCTTCACCAAGAAGACCTCTGCCAGAGCCAGTTGTGGGTCAGTGACGTAGACAGCACCGGTTTTTTTCAAAGTCTACTGCCGCCACCCGATATTCAATACCAGCGCGGTATCGACCTGGGTGAGCGCATGCACTTGGCCATTGCTACGGGTCTACAGCAATGGCAATCGGTGATCTTGATTGGCAGTGATTGTCCGGCCATCAATACCCGCTATCTACGTCGGACTTTACAGGCTCTCGGCAGTGTCGATGTTGTACTCGGCCCGGCGGCGGACGGCGGCTATGTCTTGATCGCCATGAAAGTGGCTGAGCAGAGAGTGTTTGCGGGTGTGGCGTGGAGTACCTGCCGCGTGCTGGCTCAGACTCGAGCGCGCTTGGCGTCCTTACAACTGTCCTACGTTGAACTACCGGTGTTACACGATATTGACCGCCCCGAAGATCTGGTTCACCTCGAAAGCTTGGCTCCGCTATAAAAATAACTTATGAGGAGTAGTTCTTTTTATAGGTTTAACTTCCTTGACGCTCTAGGCTTATAGGCCTATTTTTTGCCTAACTGGTACTTTTACACAGTAGTCATCGTGCCAGTCGTTGACGTACTTTTGTGACCTCGCCTCGTTTAATAGGGATTTTGACAAGTACAGGTTGAGCAAACGACGTTTCCATTCAATGGTATCGAAGTTGGGAGATGTTGGTATGGCTGACGATGATTTTGGTGGCTTGGAAGAGTCCTACAGTGAGCCGCGTGGTGAGCTGGATAAGCCCCGTGATGACAAGCAGACGGTCAGAGTTTCCAGTGAGCAGCGAAGGCGTCTCGACGAGAAATTAGAACAGCGCCGTCTGGAGCGACAAATCGCCGATTACGAGTTTGATTAAGCGCGCTACCTCGCTCTAAGCAGCCTGCACAGAGGGCGCTTTTGGGGCATAATGCGCCCTTCATTTTTGAGGGGGCTAGCGCTTGTCATCGCAACCACTGCTGGAGTTTCGAGCGCTGACTTTCGAACGGGATGACTGGCCTCTGTTCAGTGATCTGTGCGGCGCGCTCAAGGCCGGTGAGATACTGCAAATTACCGGCGCCAATGGTTGTGGTAAAACAACCCTTCTACATATTCTAGCGACCATTCAAGCACCGACGGCTGGCAGCCTTCACTGGCAGGGTCGAGATATTAGTCGCTGTCGACAAGAGTATTTGACTGCGATGGCCTTTGTGGGTCATCAGTCCGGCCTCAAGTTGTCCCTCACTCCCCGTGAAAACCTTCACTGGCTCAGTCAGTTACAGCCGCTATCACGGGTCAGTAGTGGCGCGGCACTGGCTCGTATCGGCTTGGCTGGTTTTGAAGATGTACCCTGTTATACCCTGTCGGCCGGTCAGTTGCGGCGCGCGGCGTTGGCAATTCTCTGTATGAGTGAGGCCAAATTATGGCTGCTCGACGAGCCACTGACGGCTCTGGATGTTGAGGGTATTGCCGATCTTGAGGCGCTGTTGCTGGGCCATGTGGCAGAGGGCGGGGGCGTGGTGTTAAGTAGCCACCAGCCATTGGCAATTCCGGCGCTGCGGACACTCGCGCTGGATGCCATGACAGAGGTAGCATACTAGGTGACAAGCCTCGGTGGTGCCTTCTTTGCTGTTATACAACGCGATCTCTCCATCGCCATGCGCCACCGTGGCGATCTACTTAACCCACTGTTTTTCTTCCTCATCGTGGTGACGCTGGTGCCACTAGGTATTAGCCCCGAACCGACGCGACTGGCAGCCATGGCGCCGGGTATGATCTGGATTAGCGCCTTACTGGCAACCTTACTGGCCCTCGATAATTTATTTCAGGCCGATTTTGCCGATGGCTCCCTGGTGCAATTGATGCTCAGCCCCGAGCCGCTGTGGTTACTGGTATTGGCGAAGATAATTGCCCACTGGTTGGTGACCGGTTTACCCGTGGTGCTGTTTTCGCCCCTACTGGGCATGATCTTGTCACTGCCTGGGGCGGGCTTCTTACCCTTGTTGTTGGGGCTGGCGCTGGGCACAGCGGTGTTTAGCTTACTGGGTGCAGTGGGCGCGGCCCTCACCGTGGCTCTGCACAAAGGCAGTGTTTTACTGTCGCTGCTGGTGATGCCGCTCTACGTGCCGGTCTTGATTTTTGGCACCAGTGCCGTGCAGCGGGCGGTCGATGGCATGAACTACGGCGGGGTGATGGCGATATTGGCGGCGGTAGCGGCCTTTTCCTTATTGCTGGCGCCCTTTGCGGCCGCCGGTGCACTTAAAGTGGGCATTAACGGCTGACCCGCTTTTTAAACGAGTCGTTTTTATAGGTAATTATCTATGTGGCAGTGGTTTCACAAATTGGGTTCGCCGCGCTGGTTCTATCACCTCAGCAGCAAGTTTTTGCCCTGGCTGGCCCTGGCCTCAGTGGTGTTAATTGTCACGGGTGTGGTTTGGGGTCTGGCCTTTGCGCCGCAGGATGCCCGGCAGGGCAATAGCTTTCGGATTATTTATATTCATGTGCCGGCCTCATTTTTGGCACTGGCGGGTTACTACGTGATGGCGGCGGCGGGCGCTGTCGGCATGATTTGGAAAATAAAGTTGGCCGATATGGTGATGGTTGCGGCTGCACCCCTAGGTGCTGCATTGACCTTTATCGCACTGTTCACCGGGGCTATTTGGGGTAAGCCGACCTGGGGCACCTACTGGATCTGGGATGCGAGAATCACCTCGATGCTAGTGCTGCTGTTTCTCTACATCGGTATTATTGCCCTGTCGCGGTCTTTCAGTACGCGGGAGACCTCGGCGCGGGCCTGCGCTATTTTGGCGCTGGTGGGCACGGTGAATATCCCGATTATTTATAAGTCGGTGGACTGGTGGTATACCTTGCATCAGCCCGCAACGATTAAACTGACTGGTGCGCCCTCGATGCACCCGGATATGTTTAAGCCGCTATTGGTGATGATTCTCGGCTTCTACTGTTTTTATGCCCTGGTTTTACTGCTCAATACACGCACGGAAATTCTCCAGCGTGAACGTCGCACGACCTGGGTCAAAGAACTGGCCGCAGGCAAGTAGTTAGGTAATAGCGATTAACGCAATACTGAGCGCAAGATAGAGAAAATAAACCATGTTTCAATTTGATAGTTTTGATGCTTTTTTAGCGATGGCGGGACACGGCCCCTATGTGTGGGCCGCCTATGGCGTCAGTCTGACGATCATGGCCTGGTTGGCACTGTCGCCCCTGCGTCGCCAGCGTGCACTGCTCGGCGAACTGCGCCGGCGCCTGCAGACACAGCGACCCAGAGGTGAGAGTTAATGAAGCCAGCGCGCAAGCAACGTTTATTGGTGGTGGTGTTTATTGTGGTGATAGCGTCGTTGGTCGTCGGTCTGTTGAGCTACGCCCTGCGGGAGAATATTAACTTGTTTTATACCCCCTCCCAGGTGGCGGCGGGGCAGGCCCCCGGCAATACTCAGATCCGCGTCGGTGGCATGGTGGTGGTCGACAGTTTAGAGCGCGCCAGTGATTCACTCGACAGCTCTTTTCTGGTCAGTGATGGTGCGGCAACACTGAGGATTCATTACTCCGGCATCTTGCCCGATCTCTTCGCCGAGGACGAGGCTGCCGTTGCCACCGGCACTCTGGGTGATGACGGCGTGTTTGTCGCCCAGCAAGTGCTGGCCAAGCACGATGAGGAATACACCCCGCCGGAAGTGGCCGATGCCATGCAACAAGCCATCGACAACAAAGCCAAGGCCTCGACTGCAGCCAAGGGGGCCTACGAATGATTGCCGAACTGGGCCACTTTGCGCTGATTTTGTCCCTCTGTCTGGCCTGCGCTCAAGCGCTTATTCCTCTAGCGGGCACGCTGAGCAATAAGTCTTTGTGGATCGCCACGGCACGGCCCTTGAGTTGTGGGCAATTTGTCTTTGTCGCCATCAGTTTCGCCTGTCTGGTCACGGTATTTGTACAGGACGATTTTTCCGTTGCCTATGTCGCCAATAACTCGAATTCACTGCTACCCTATTACTACAAGGTCAGCGCCGTGTGGGGTGCCCACGAGGGCTCGCTGCTGCTTTGGGTGCTGATCTTGGCGGGTTGGACTTTAGCGGTGGCGATGTTTAGTCGCAGTCTGCCGGCGGACATGGTGGCCCGAGTCTTGTCGGTGATGGGCATGATCTCGGTCGGCTTTTATCTGTTTATGCTGCTCACCTCCAACCCCTTTGAGCGGCTTTTGCCCTTTCCACCGGTGGATGGCAAAGACCTCAATCCGCTATTGCAGGATATTGGCCTGATTATTCATCCACCGATGTTGTATATGGGTTATGTCGGCTTCTCTGTGGCCTTTGCTTTTGCCGTTGCGGCCTTGATGGCGGGGCGCATGGATTCGGCCTGGGCGCGCTGGACGCGGCCCTGGACTAATGCCGCTTGGTCATTTCTCACCGTCGGTATCTTTCTCGGCAGTTGGTGGGCCTATTATGAATTGGGCTGGGGTGGCTGGTGGTTTTGGGACCCGGTGGAGAACGCCTCGCTGATGCCCTGGCTGGCCGGCACTGCCTTAATCCACAGTTTGGCGGCCTCAGAAAAGCGCGGCCTGTTTCGCAGCTGGACCTTGTTGCTGGCGATACTGGCCTTTTCACTGAGTTTATTGGGTACCTTTCTGGTTCGCTCCGGGGTGCTGACCTCGGTGCACGCCTTTGCGACAGACCCCACCCGTGGCGTGTTTATTCTGGCCTTTCTCGGTGTGGTGATTGGTGGTTCGCTGCTGCTCTTTGCGCTGCGCAGTTCGACCCTCGGTGCGACGGCCAGTTTCAATTGGTTGTCCCGCGAGGCGGGCTTGTTACTGAATAATGTCTTGCTGGTGGTAGCGCTGGCCATGGTCTTACTGGGCACGCTCTATCCGCTGCTGGCCGATGTATTGGGTTGGGGCAAAATTTCCGTTGGCCCGCCCTATTTTAATTTTTTCTTCGTGCCGCTAGGCCTATTGCTGATGCTGGCCATGGGCGTCGGTGCCAACCTGCAATGGAAACGACAAGGTAGCGGCAAGCTATTTTCTCTGTCGAAAGCGCCCTTATTGCTGAGTCCGCTACTCGCAGTACTGTGGCTATTATTGGCCGGCTGGGATGTAAAGGTGACCTCGTTGCTGGGTCTGACGGCGGCACTGTGGCTGACACTGTTCACCCTGCAGGATGTCGTGCAAAAAAGTAGCCATTCCGGTGGGCGTCGCGCGGGCTTGGCGCGCTTGAGTAAAAGCTACTGGGGCATGGTGATTGCCCATCTGGGTATTGCGGTGCTCGCCATCGGTATTACCTTAACCAGTAATTACAGTGATCAGCGCGATGTCAGGCTGGTCGCCGGCGAGCGTATCGAGGTGGCGGGCTATGGTTTTGTGTTTCACAGTGTCGAGCAAATTCGTGGCCCTAATTATATTGCTCAAAGGGGCCGCTTTGATGTTTCCAAGGCGACTAAAGACGGGGGGCAGGGGGCTAGCCTGAAGCCTGAGAACAAAGCCTTTACTAGCCTGTGGCCCGAAAAAAGACGCTATTTGGCGACCGGTAATACGATGACAGAGGCCGATATTGACGGCGGTTTGTTTCGCGATCTCTACGTGGCCCTTGGTGAGCCCTTGGGCGACGGTGCATGGTCGGTGCGGGTTTACGTTAAACCCTATATTCGCTGGATTTGGCTGGGTGCCTTGATGATCGCCCTGGGTGGGGTGATCGCCGCCTTCGACAAGCGTTATCGCAAGGCGCGGTTGAATGTGAAGCAAACCACTAATGTCGACTCGAGTGAAACAAGCCCCGCCTTGGCCCTCGCTAAAAAGGAAAATTAATCAGTGGATAGAATAAAACTCTTTATCCCATTAATTATTTTTGTGGTGCTCGCCGCCATGCTCTACTGGGGCCTGGGTCGCGATCCCAATGCCATGCCCTCGGCGCTGATTAGCCGCTCGGTACCGGCCTTTCAACTGCCGGATCTGGGGCAATTTAAGCCGGCGGGCGATGGCAGTGCTACGGCTGTTATCGCTGAGGCCGATATGCTCGATGAGACACTCTTTCTCGGCCACGTCTCGCTGTTAAATGTCTGGGCCACCTGGTGTATTTCCTGTCGAGTCGAGCATCCCTATCTACTCGATATTGCCGAGAGTGGGGTGCGAATTATTGGCCTCAATTACAAGGACGAGGCAGCGGCAGCGCAGCAGTGGCTGAGTAAACTTGGCGACCCCTATACCCATACCATTGCCGATACCAAGGGTGGTCTCGGCCTCGACCTCGGCGTTTTTGGTGCGCCCGAAACCTACCTTGTTGACCACCTTGGCGTGATTCGCTACAAGCATGTCGGTGTGGTTGACGACAGAGTGTGGCGCACCAAGTTACAGTCACGCTATCAAGCGCTGGTCGATGTCCTAGCCAGCGGTGCCGAATGATGGGCCAGTATTGCAAAGACTATTTTTGTCGCGCTAGCCAGAGCCTGCTGTCTCAGTTACAACAGATTCTTGTCGCCGCCCTGCTTAGCCTATGTTGTCTCTCTGCCTGGGGGCTGATAGAAGTTGACCGTCTGTCGAGCCCGGTCTTGAGCGAGCGCTATCAACGGTTGGTGGCCGAGTACCGCTGCCCAAAATGTCAGAATCAAAACCTGGCGGAGTCGGATTCACCGATCTCCATCGACCTGCGCTCGCAGATTCGCCGCCTTCTCGAAGAGGGCGCGAGCGATACGCAGATTAGTGATTACCTGGTGGCGCGCTACGGTGAATTTGTGCTCTACCGGCCCAAGGTGCAGGCCACCACCTATTTACTATGGTGGGCGCCGGCGGTCTTACTGCTGCTCGGCCTGCTTATCGTTGGCTTGGTTGTGCGGCGTCAAAAACGTGGAGCTAGCGCGGTGCCGGCTAGTCTTAGTGACACAGAGCGTGAGGCCCTGCAGGCCTTGTTAAATAATACGGAAAGTCAGCAAGATACAGCGGCGAATCCCAAGAGGGCTGAAATTAAGTGAGTTTTTGGTTAGTGGTAAGTGCCTTCCTCGTGATGGCCTTGAGTTTTTTGCTCTATGGTTTTATTCCCTCCGTTAAGCGTCGTCGTGACCAGCATGCTGGGAGTGTTGCGCTGGCAACAGGCTGTGATGACCAACAGCAAGCACTGAATGTTAGTTTATTTCGAGAGCAACAACGTTATCTTGAGGTCCAGCGCGATGCCGGTGAATTGGTTGAGGCTGAATACAGCGAATTACTGGCCGATGCCCAAAGGCGGCTATTAGAGGATGTAAAACCCAACGAGAATAAGCGTTCTACCGTTGTAGCGGGCACAGCGGCTCAAGGTGGACAGGGCTTACTGGTCGTTGCGGCATTGTTATTACTGCCGGTTTCCTTGTTTCTCTACCAGCAGCTTGGTGCCGCTAGCGATATGGCCATTGCCGATTTGCTGCAACAAAGCCAAAGTCAGCAAGCGGCCGGGCAACAGGCAGATAGCGCCATCGCCGAGAAATTGCACGCCGCCTTAAAAGTAGGCACTCATAAAAGCCCCGATAATCTCTATTACTGGGTGCTGTTGGCTCGGCTCGAGCAGGAGCGCAATGACTTGAAGGCGGCGGCCGCCGCCTATCAAAGCGCGTTAGTCGTCGCGCCGGATGATGGTAGTATTCACGCCGAACTGGCCCAGCTGTTATTTTCTCTGGCCGGCAATACTCCCTCCGAGGCAATGCAGAATCATGCTAGTAAAGCCCTCGCAGCCGAGCCGAATAACGCCAGCGCTCTGGGCCTATTGGGCATTGCCGCCTTCGCCCAGCAAGACTATCGCGGCGCCAGCACCTATTGGCAGGCGGCCCTACAAAACACCGCGCCGATGTCGAAAAGTGCAGCGGCACTGCGCTCCGGTATTAGCCGAGCCAAAGCCTTGTCGGGTGAAATCGCGAGCACTTGGTCGATGAACCTCAATATTTCATTGCCCGCACCCCTGGCAGCCCCGGCGGATGCCACCGTATTTATCTATTTACGGGAATGGCAGGGCAGGCCGATGCCACTGGTTGCACAACGTGTGCGCGTCGCCGATCTGCCTCTGAGCCTACAATTTGATGACACCATGGCCCTATCGCCCGAGCGCTTACCCAGTGCTATCGAGCAGATTGAAGTTGTGGCGCGTATCGCCATGTCGGGTAATCGACAATCGAGCAGTGGTGATTTAGAGGGGCGTTTGGGGCCGCTTAGTGTCGAGCAAATAGCTCAACCGCTGGACTTGGAAATTAATAGCCGCTTGCCCTAAGCAGGCTAAGTGCGAAAACTGTTTATTTTTTTAATACTTAAAGCGCGATTTCTTTTTAATCTGAAGATTACTCGGAAATGGGCCATTGAAAATGGCTAGAAAACAATTTTTTATCAGTCAGTATAGGAAAATACATGATCTGGAATATCTATCTCTCAGGCGAAATACACAGCGACTGGCGGCAACAATTAAAAGCGGGTTGCGAGTCCCACAAGCTGGCACTGACCTTCACTTCAGCGGTGACCGACCACGAGGCCAGTGATGCTGCCGGCGATATGCTGGGTGTGCAGGAGAGCGGTTTTTGGCGCGACCACAAGTCCGCCAAGGTGAATGCCATAAGAACCAAGAGCCTGCTGGAAAACTGTGACCTGGCAATTATTCGTTTCGGCGACAAGTATAAGCAGTGGAATGCGGCCTTTGATGCGGGCTATTGTGCGGCACTGGGTACGCCCTATATTACCCTCCACGGCGAGGAGATAATTCATCCCCTCAAGGAGGTCGATGGGGCGGCGATGGCCTGGGCGACGACACCGGAGCAGGTGGTCGAGATATTGAAATATGTGGTCGGCACAGCGTGAAACGTATTTTTCTAAGTCACAGTCAATGAAAAAAACCGATAAGAAACATGAAAAGCTTATTGTCGGGGCGCTAACAGAGGTTTGTGGGGTTGCCCTCGACGAAGTGGCGGGCTTTCAATGGCTGACGCACCGGGTTAAATACAGTCACTTTCCGGGCTCACTGTCGGTGCATTGTATCTTCGCGACGCAGAGTGAATTGTCAGACGCTTTACTTGCCAAACAAGACGATTTTTTACGCAGTTTAATCGGCGAGAAACTGCGTGCCGTGGGCATTCCTCTTAAAGATATTGCACGGCAGGTGCGTTTCGATACCGAGGAGGCTTGTGCGCTGGAGCATGGGGGGCGGTGGCAGGATCGCTTGCGGTGAGGCAAACTTCGCTGGTAGGGTTGGCCTTGTGCTCGACAGAAGATAGGCGAGTTTGAGTAAGAATTTCGTTATTCAATAATAGTTGATACCTCGTCAATAGTAAGTGAATTAGCAACGGAGCAGGCGCTATGGAAATGGAAGAATCACTGAATGTTTTTGGCGAAAAGTTAGGTCTCTGTGGCGAAGACCCGGTGACCGGTTTTTTTCGCGATGGCCGCTGTAATACCTGTCGTGATGATTTGGGTTCACACACCGTTTGTATTGAAGTCTCTAAAGAGTTTTTGGCGTTTTCAAAATCTCGCGGCAACGACCTGTCGAGCCCGGTGCCCGAGTATGATTTTAAAGGCCTAAGACCGGGTGATAGCTGGTGTTTATGTGCGGCGCGTTGGTTGGAGGCACTGGAATGCGATAGCGCGCCTCGGGTGCATTTACAAAAAACTCATATTAAGGCCCTGCATCTGGCACCGATGGCACTGCTAAAAAAATATGCCGTGGATCTTAATTAGCCGCATTGCGCGGTGTTGAGCGGCTGCTTAAATCACTTGCCTTGAATTAGATATTTGAATGAGTGCTCTGAATAAAGAGGGCTTAGGGCGGAGGGGTATAGTTTGCGAATTAAGCTTGTGGAAAAGCTTAATAAAGGGCGTCAATTGTTCTGTCTATTGACGCCCTTTAAGGATGCTCTGCCCTTTATTGGCCGAAGTTAAAGCCCTCGTAACCCTTGGTAGCGCAGTCGTTAATGCGCTTGCGAAAGAGTGGTGTCGGGCCGGCGTACAGCAGTAGGGCGCGGGGCTTGCCGGCGACGTTGTCACCCATTATCCAAGAGTTGGTTTTACTTAACAGGGTCTTGTTAGCCTCTTCGACGGCGTGTTCGGTCCAGCCAATTTCGGCGGTCTCGGTGGGCACCACGCTGGCTAACTTTTGCTCGCGCATATACAGGATCAAGTCACTGACCCAGTCGACACTGACCTGGGCACAGCGGGGAATATTGCAGAAAGGGGCGTGGGGGCCAATATGGAGGAACATATTGGGGAAACCCTCGACCTGCATGCCCATATAGGTACGCAACTCCTGCGACCATTTTTCCTTAATGCTTTGGCCACCCGTGCCGCGCACGTCGATACGCGAGATGGCCCCGGTACCGGCATCGAAGCCGGTGGCGTAAATAATCACATCAAACTCATATTCTTGCTCGCTGGTTTTGACACCTGCCACGGTAATGGCCTCGATGGGTGTTTCGTTGAGGTCGACTAAGTGCACATTGGCGCGGTTGTAGGATTCGTAATATTGGGTTTCCATGGGCACGCGGCGCTGACCAAAGCCGTGGGCGCTGGGCACCAGTTTGTCGGCAATGGCGGGGTCGTCGACGCGCTGGCGAATCTTTGCGGCCATAAAGTCGGACAGCAGTTTGTTGGCTTTCATGTCGGTCATGATTTCGGGGAAGTTCGACAGCCAAATGGCGAAACCCCTCTCTTTATAGAGCTTTTCAAACAGTGCGTTGCGCTCGTCGGCGCTGACATCGTAGATGGATCGGGGGTCAAACTGGTGGACAAAGGCGCCGGCTGTGGCATCGCAGGCCTTGAAAATCTCCGGGTAGGAGGCCTTTAGCGCCGGTTGCTCGGCGGCGCTAATGGCGCTGTTAAACAGCGGCGAGGCCCAGTTGGCGGTGCGCTGAAATACCACTAAATCTGCTGCGTCGGCGGCTATGTGGGGGATGACCTGGACGGCGCTGGCACCGGCGCCAATTACCGCGACACGCTTGCCGGTGTAGACGGACTTGTCGCCACCCAGATTATTGGGGTCGTGGGGCCAGCGCGCGGTGTGAAAGTGCTCGCCCTTAAAATCGTCGATGCCGGGGATGTCGGGAAACTGTATCGCGGAGAGTACGCCGGTGGCCATAATTAAAAACTGACTGCTGGCGCGCTCGCCATTTTCACTCTCTACTGTCCAGCTACTGTTGTCCTCGTCGTAGACGGTGGCGCTAATGCGGGTGTTGAATTGAATGTCTTCGCGCAATGCGAATTTATCGGCGACATGATTGAGGTAGGCGAGGGTTTCGGGCTGGCCGGCAAAGTGCTCACTCCAGTCCCACTCCTCGAGTAACTCCTCTGAAAAAGAATAGGCATAGGTATAACTTTCCGAGTCAAAGCGACAGCCCGGGTAGCGATTCCAGTACCAGGTGCCACCGACACCTGCGGCGGCCTCGTAGAGGCGTACGGAAAACCCGGCTTCGCGCAGGCGATGCAGTTGATAGAGGCCGGATACACCGGCACCAATAATGATGGCGTCGTAATTGTTTTGCGTGGGCATAGAGGGAATACCTTGAAATGAGTTAGCGATTATTATTTGTGGTTTATGCACTTAGGTTCGCACCCCTGAGTGCTTAAAGTCAATAATCTCTGGGTCTGGCTGATTCGCCCGTATGAGTTCTGTCTTTGGGGTAAGATATTGCAGGCCTTCAATTCTGGCTGGTGGCGAGTGTTTTCCGGCCCAGTTATTAGCGCGCTTGATAGTGTGTGTCGCATGTTTGAGGGAAAAAAGGCTGACGCTGTATTTTTTGTCGAATGGAAGGGGAGTCAGGCATTTTATTATGGGTCAGATTAAACACGAAGATAAAGCCACCTATCAGGCTATTCACACCCCTGAGAGAATTGCTAAACGCCTGCAGCATGGCCCCAGTTCCCTTTACCTCAAAGATTTTGTCTACGGCGCCGTCGATGGCGCGGTAACCACCTTTGCGGTGGTAGCGGGCGTTGCCGGTGCCGGTATGTCGGCCGGAGTGATTATCATTTTGGGCTTTGCCAATTTACTGGCCGATGGTTTTAGCATGGCGATTAGTAATTATTTGGGCACGCGGGCTGAAAATCAGTTTCGTGCACAAACCCGCAGACGCGAACGCGATGAAATTCAGAAATGGCCGGAGGGTGAGCGCGAGGAAGTTCGGCAAATTTATGCCCTAAAGGGCTTTGAGGGCGAACTGCTCGACCAGGTTGTCGAGGTCATCACCGCCGACCATGAACGCTGGATCGATACCATGCTGCAGGAAGAGCACGGCATGAGCCTGCAAGACCACGACCCGGGTAAAGCGGGCTTTGCCACTTTCGTGGCCTTTTCGTTGGTGGGGATAATCCCTTTGTTGCCCTATCTACTTAATTGGATACGCCCCGGTGCGTTGACGGCAACTTTTTTCTGGAGTTCTGCGCTGACAGCGGCGGCCTTTTTATGGGTCGGGGCCGTGAAGGCACGCTTCGTCAATCAGTCTCGCTTACTGGGAGCGGTTGAAACCGCCGCCATTGGTGGCGTTGCTGCAGTACTGGCCTATGGCGCCGGTGTGTTATTAAAGGGGCTGGTTGAATAAGACCTTAACAAATGCAGCCTAGTTAAAGGGGCAGCCTGGTAGAGAACATTGCGTTAGCAAGCCCTTGGATAGATAAAGCCTAGCTCATAGAGCTAAACAAAATCGTCATTCACAATGGTACGCATGGCCGTGAGAATAATCTCGCCCTCGGGGAAATTCGCGCCGCTGGGGTTGCTGACTTCGAGAAAGAAGGTTTCATCGTCTTCGACAATCGTGTCGGCAATAATTTCGACACCGATCACGGTACTGGTTTGGCCTGCAGCGATGACGGCAAGACCACTGGTGGCCTTGTAATCCAATCCGGCGAGGGCACTGCCATCGAGGGTTCTATATTCAACGGAGGCCTCGTGGCCGAGGGCCGTGGGTAGCGATAATAAAAAATAGTTAATATGGTTTTCACTGCCCTCGCTGGGGTCCAATATTACCTCGTCGGGGTTTTGTGGCACATTGCCATTTAACGCGGCGGCGCTAATGGTTTGATCTTTAAATTGCAGCCATTCAATTTCGCTGAGGCTATCGCTGTCGCCATTGCTCAGGTCGTTGACCACTATTTGCAGTGACTGATTCGTGCTGAGGGCATAGTGGCTAAAGTTTTCAGTATAAATGGCCGTATCGATGCCTTGGCCGCCGATTAAAATATCACTACCTGAGCCACCGGTGAGTTGGTTGCCATACTGGTTGCCGGTCAATGTATCGTTACCGGAACCGCCAATCACATTCTCGATAATGACGTCGTAGGCGATGGCGATATTGTCACTGACGGCCGAGACGACGATGCCTTGGTTGTCTTGCCAGGTTTCCTTAATGCCGATGGCGCTAAACTGACCGGCATTGAGATTAACCCGCTGGGCCAGGTTTTGGTTCGATAAATCAAAGGTATCGTTGCCGCCGGCATCCCAAATGGCCTGTAATTCAGCGCTGCTGTTGCTAAAGGTGTAGGTGTCATCGCCGGTACGGGTGCGCATATTGGCCCCGTAGAGATACTGGATGGCAAGGATGTCGTACAACATTGGGCCTGTCGCTTGTACGGGGTACCAGCTATAAGAGTTCGCCCCGGTGGCGGTAAAGGTGAAACCGGCGCCCTCGTAGTCCTGGTTGCTCATCACGCTGTATCGACTGCTGTTTTCACTGCCTGTCAGCAGATTGGGGTTACCTGTTTTGGTTTCAAAGGGATGACCGAGGCCTAAGGCATGGCCGATTTCATGGAGGAAGGTGGCATAGCCGAACGAGCCGGCTTGGTAGGTGCCACCGGAGGAGCGGTCTAGCCAAATGTCGCCCGATTCCTCGGGGTCGCCTGGAATGTAGGCCCAGCCGGCGGCAGTGGGGTCATCGCTAACCAGTTGGCTAAAGGCAACGCGGATATCCCCATAGGTGTGGCCGTCGGTGACTTGGCTGAAATTGATATCGGCGACCTCGGCCCAGGTGTTTAAGGCCTGCTGAAAAGCACTTGTTTGTGCGGCGTCGAGGGCGCTCCAGTTTGAGGGTTCGTTACCGGCGTAGTTGGCGACCCACAGGGCACTACCTTGGGGAATACTGTAGCTCAAGGTAATACTCTCACCCACCGAGAACCCCCAGTGCTGTCCCGTGAGCAGGGCGTTAATACGAGAATCAGGGGATAAAGGGGTGGTGCTACTGCTCATGGTTAACTCACTATTGGCCATTAAATGAAAAAGCGCTTCCTTGCCACTGATAGATTAGCGCTATAGCAGCGAGAAAAAAAGCTTAGGCTGCTCATTGGTGTGTGCTTTTGAGGGGCAGGGGGCGGCCTTGAACGATGGCTTGTTTCTGTAAGGGGCCACTATGCAGGCTTATATAAGAACTTATGGCTGGATTTGAGGCGATGTTGTTTTTAGTGCCTGACTTCGTGCTTGATAATTGGCGAGGCTCAGGGACAGTAAGCAGCCCAGAGCGATAAAGGCCGATGCCGCAAAGAGACAGGCTTCTAGTCCCTGCCATTGGTAAAGCAAACCCGATAATAAGGTGCCGCTCAAGCGCCCGGCGGCGTTGGCCATGTAGTAAAAGCCGAGATCCAGAGAGACGCCATTGCGCTGAGCATAAGCGACAATCAGGTAGGAGTGTAGGGATGAGTTAATGGCGAACAGTATTCCGTAAACGGCCAGACCAATGATTAAAATGCTCGCCGCATCGGCTAGGCGGTAGTGCAAGGCACAGGCTATTATTGCTGGAACCAAGCTCAGGGCTAATATCCAATGCAGAGCCGTTTTGCCACAGGGGCTACTCTGTCGACGCCCTTGGGTTAGCTTTGGTGCGATGACTTGCACGCCGCCGTAGCCGATAATCCACAGTGCCATCAGAGCGCCAACGGCGCTGTAATCCCAGCCCAGTTCGCTTTGCAGGTAGACAGGCAGGGCGACGACAAACCAAAGGTCTCTGGAGCCAAACAGGAAAAAGCGCGCCGCTGATAAACGGTTGATGGTGGGGCTTTTTGAGAACAACTGGCGAAACTTTACGGGGTATTGGGCTTTACCGATGTCGCGCTCGAGGAGTAGGAAGCTGGCAATACACAGCAACATCAGCCCGAGGAATAAAACCAGAATGGCGCCACGAAAGCCGACGCTGGAGAGCAGCAGCGCGCCGATAAAAAAGCCCAGGCCTTTGAGGGTGTTTTTTGATCCTGTGAGCAACGCCACCCAGCGGTAGAGTTTGCCCTGAGCCGCTGCGGGGAGCAGTAGTTTAATACTGCTTTTGGCACTCATTTTATTCAGATCTTTGGCAATGCCCGATAAAGCTTGGGCGGCCATAACATAAATCAGCGAGAGCCAGGCGGGGTCGACCAATAACATCCCCAGAGCCATCAACTGTAGGCTTAGGCCAATATGTAAGGTGGTCGTGAGGCCACTGTGGGCAGCCAGCCAACCGCCGAATAAATTCGTCACCATGCCGAAGAATTCATAGAATATAAATAGGGCGGCGACGGCAATAGGGCTGTAACCGAGCTGGTGAAAATACAGTACCACCAACATGCGCAGCGCACCGTCGGTGAGAGTAAAACCCCAGTAACTGAGGGTGACCATCCTGTATTGGCGCAGAGCGGGGCCGGTGTTGAGCGAATCCAATATCGGCCCTTAACTGGCGGCTGTAATGGAGCGGCCGACCTTGAGTGCCAGCTCCATCATACGATTGACGTAGCCAATTTCATTGTCGTACCAGGCTAGAATTTTCACCTGGGTTTGATTGATCACCATGGTTGAAGGGGCGTCGATAATACTGGAGCGGATATCGTCGGTGTAATCGACAGAGACCAGTGGTGTCTCTTCGTAGCCAAGAATACCTTTTAGCCTACCGTTTGCGGCTTCCTGCAAGGCCCGGTTAACGAATTCTGCGCTGGTTGGTGTTTCCACTTCAAAGACACAGTCAGTTAAGGAAGCGTTGGCCAGTGGTACGCGCACCGCGATGCCATTGAGGCGGCCTTTTAATTCGGGAAAGATCTCGGCAATGGCGCTGGCCGACCCGGTCGTGGTGGGAATTAAGGACAGGCTGCTGGCGCGAGCGCGGCGCAAATCGCTGTGGTATTCGTCGAGAATGCTCTGGGTGTTGGTAATGTCGTGAATGGTGGTAATACTACCGTGCTTAATACCGAGGGTTTTTTGTAGGACATCGATCACGGGTGCCAGACAGTTGGTGGTGCAAGATGCCGCCGTGACAATATGGTGCTGTTCCGCTTGGTAGAGGTGCTCATTGACGCCCATGACAATATTCAGGGTACCGTCTTTAATGGGTGCGGAAACGATAATTTTTTTAATGCCTTTGTCTTGATCGAGGGGACTTAGCAGTGGGCTCAGTGCCTGCTTTGATTTGAACTTACCAGAACATTCAATGAGTAGGTCAATGTCGCGTTCGGCCCAGCGGGAGGCGGCTAAATCTCTATTTTGTGAGTAGGTAATGGCAGTGCCATCAATCAGTAGTTTGTCGTCATCGACGCCGACATCGTGGTGCCAGGTACGATGAATCGAATCGTATTTCAGCAGGTGGGCAGCGCTAGTAATGTCGCCCGCCGGCTCGTTAATATGCACGAATTCCAGTTCCGGCCAATCCCAGGCTGCCCGCAATGCAAGGCGGCCCATGCGGCCAAAGCCATTAATGCCAACTTTAAGTGTCATCGCCTTGATCCTTAAAAATAAGTGCCTTAAAAATAAATGCCTTAAACATACCTTCCTTAAACATAGCTTGCTTGAAAATACGTCTCTTGAACAACGCTACTCAGCGCGTCAATACGCATAGGCCAATGTTGTGTTTCATACTGCGAATAGTAAGGGTCTGTTACTACTAGAGTAGTTCATCAATGCCTTGCAGCCTGGCAAGGGTGTTTAGCTACAGTCGCTTTTGGCACAGCGGCTGAAGTTATCTAGGTCACCCTGCAACGAGCTTGAATCTGCAGCGGAGCGATAAAATAGGGTCAATAGCTGGTCAATAAAAGGGCAGGCCTTAATGATCTGGTAGTAAATCCACATGCCCTCGCGGCGGGTGCTGAGGAGATTGTTATTGCGCAGGTAGGCGAGGTGTCGCGACACGACACTTTGCGACAAGCCGAGGCTGTCGACAATGTCGCAGACACACAGCTCTCCCTTGTCGAGCAATAGAAAGAGAATGCGCAGGCGTACCGGCTCGGATAGGCATTTAAAGAACGTGGTGTAGTCATCGGTGTGCATGGCGGGACTATATTTGCCTAGGCAAATATAGTCAAGATAGCTGTGGCGATAACGCGGCGTGTTTCATTTGGATAGCTGGTGCTAAGGGACTGGCTCGCTGCTGGCTTGGCGCAATAGCCTTGAAGCGGCGCTAAAGACTATGCTCTACTTGACAACTATGACCCCACTTCAGCACGCCAGCCGCTCTTCAATGAAGGCATCATTGCCCGCTGTCAGGCCGTGTATGTCTTACCTTGTCGTCCTGCTATTGGTGTTTGTATCGCTCAACCCGGCCCAGGCAAGTATCTCGATGGGGCCAGGTATGGGGCATGCTGCTATAAGCCTGAATAATTCTGACGACAGCCAGACCATGGCTTGTAACGAAGCGTCTCAGCCAGGGCTGGTGGCCGATACACAGCGGGCTAGCCCGATGCTGAATAGGGCTATGGCGATGTCGCTGCCTGAGGGTGAAGACTGCCAGTCTGCCTGTGATTGCTGCCCGGGTTTATGTTCTGCGGGTATGCCGAGCCGTTTTTACTCGGCGACCTTTATCGCTGCCAATTTGCTACTGCGTGATTCCGCTCTGTCGGACAAGGTCACCACCTACTCTCGCCTGTTCCGCCCTCCCATTTCTCACTAACACAGGATAGCTGCGCCTACAGTTGGCTCGGTTCGTTAGTGGGGCTCAGTGTTGCTCCTTATTATTTCTATCGGTGCCTAGCAGCACCACCTTTGCTTCAACTATTGCCTTCGCTTTACGGGGGTGGGGTGAAGTCATTAAGAGAGCAAAAATGAACATCGTGACGATTGTTTTGGCGCTAAGCTCGTTAGTTTCTATCGGTAATACTTGGGCCGAGCAAGCACCTCTCGGCCGGCAGCAGGCCATTGCCTATGCTATCGACAATGATCCTTGGTTAAGGGGTAGTGAATTTAATGAGCGAGCCCTACTGGCGGAAAGTATTGCCGCTGGCGAATTGCCGGATCCGAGCTTAAGCCTCGACTTGTTAAATCTGGCGAGTGATACGCTGGATTTTGATCAAGAGCCGATGAGTCAATTTAAGTTGAACCTGGCCCAGCAGTTTCCCCGTGGCGCTACGCTGAAATTAAAGCGCCGACAAAAGCGTGAGCAAAGTGCGGCCCATCCCTTTTTACGCGAGGACAGGAAGGCCCGCGTTATCTTGCAGGTCAACGAGTTGTGGTTCGATATTTTTCTGGCCCGCCAAAGCGTGGTCTTAATTGAAAACAATCGCCATCTTTTCGAGCAACTGGTCGATATTGCCCACGCCAATTACACCGCGACCTCTGGTGCCACCCGCCAGCAAGATGTGATCCGTGCCGAGCTGGAGTTGAGCCAGCTGAACGGCCGTCTGTCTCAGCTCTGGCAGGACCACGATGCCGCGCGAGAAGCCTTAAGTGCATGGTTACCGGAGCCCTTAGCGCATAGAGTCTTGCCGGATACGCTAGGGGTGCATGGCCTTACAGCCCTTAACCTGGCGCATAAAGGGCTGGCGACAAGGCGAATAATGCAGCATCCGCGAGTTCAGGCCATCGATCGCAAGCTCGACGCCGGCACGACTGAGCTTGAGCTGGCGCGCCAGCAATATAAACCGCAGTGGGGTGTCAACGTCGCCTACGCCTATCGAGATGATGCTCCCAGCGGTGATGAGCGGGCTGATTTTTTCTCCCTGGGGCTCAGTGTCGATCTACCCTTGTTTACCGCAAACCGGCAGGATCAAGGGGTCTTGGCGGCAAGCCATCGGCGGGAGGCGGTGGCGATGGAGAGAGACTTGCTGTTGCGCGAATTACTCAGTGGCTATCGGCGGGCTAGCGCTGAATTACAGCGCCTGGAGCAGCGAGAAAGTCTCTACCAGCAGTATTTATTGCCGCAGATACATGATCAGGCCGATGCGACATTGGCGGCCTATACGGCCGATGGCGGTGATTTCTCCGAGGTGATGCGGGTGCGTATCGCCGAGCTAAACAGCAAAATCATGGCGCTGGAAATTAGCTTACAACGGCAAAAAATGCTGGCCAAAATAGACTATTTTGTCGCTGCTGCCGACGACTCAAGACAGGGAGAGACACCATGAAAAATACCGGCATTTTTTTATTGGCACTGCTGCTCGGCATAGCCGGCACGCTGACTTACCACCGTTTACCCGCCGGGGATCCCGGTGCAACAAGCGCCCAGGGTGGCGATATCTTGTATTGGCAGGCGCCAATGGATGCCGATTTTCGTCGCAAAGCACCCGGGCTGTCACCGATGGGCATGCCACTGGTGCCGGTTTATGCGGCGGACTCAAGCGCCTCGAGTGGGGGCGCGGGGCTGGTGACAATCTCAGCGGCGGTTGAAAATAACCTCGGTGTACGCACCAAACTGGTGGTTTTACAGCCCCTGGCAATCGCCATTAATACGGTGGGTTATGTCGGCTTTGACGAGGATCGCTTGATTCACATTCACCCGCGTGTCGAGGGTTGGCTAGAACAGCTCTATGTTAAGTCAGAGGGTGAGGCTGTCGCCGCGGGCCAGCCACTCTATGCTTTGTACTCGCCAAAACTGGTGGCGGCTCAGGAGGAGTTCATACTGGCCCTACAGCGTGGCAAGCCGCGTTTGATTCGCTCGGCAGAGGCGCGTCTGTTGACCTTACATGTCGCCCAAGCGCAAATAAATACCTTAAAACTTACCCGCAAGCCGACAAAAACCATTGTCGTGCACTCACCTCAGGCGGGTGTTATTGCCAATCTTGGGGTGCGTGAAGGCATGTTTGTGAAACCCGGTACGGCGCTAATGTCGGTCGGAGCGCTGGACGAAGTGTGGGTTACGGCCGAGGTGTTTGAACGCCAAGCCGGTTTGTTGGCGGTGGGTAATGCGGTGACGATGTCCCTCGATTACTTGCCGGGCCGCCAGTGGCAGGGACAGGTCGATTACATTTATCCGATTCTGGATAACCAGACGCGAACGCTGCGCGTGCGCTTGCGTTTTGCCAACATGGATGCCCTGCTGAAGCCCAATATGTTTGCTCAGGTGGTGATACAAAGCGCTGCATCGGGGCCGAGCCTACAAGTGCCCAGGGAGTCGCTGATTCGAACCGGCAAGCAGACTCGCGTGGTGCTGGCCTTGGGAGGGGGACGTTATAAGTCGGTGGCGGTGACACTGGGTCGTATCAGCTTTAGTGAGGCCGAAATCCTTGAGGGTTTAGAAGAAGGGGACCGGGTGGTGAGTTCGGCGCAGTTTTTACTCGACTCCGAATCCAGTATCGATTCCGATTTCCGGCGTATGAGTGCGGAAAGAGGTGGCAGAGAATGATCGAAAAAATAATTCAGGGGTCTATTAACAACCGCTTTATGGTTGTACTGACCGCGCTCATTATCGTTGGCGCCGGATTGTTTGCCCTTAAAAATACGCCAATTGATGCCATTCCGGATCTCTCCGATGTGCAGGTAATTATTAAAACCAGCTACCCGGGTCAGACTCCGCAGGTGGTTGAGGATCAGATTACCTACCCCCTGAGTACGGCAATGTTGTCGGTGCCCGGTGCGAAAACGGTGCGCGGCTATTCCTTTTTTGGTGACTCCTATATCTATGTGATTTTCGATGACGCTACCGACCTGTACTGGGCGCGCAGTCGTGTGCTCGAGTATCTTAGCCAAGTGGCTCCGACCCTGCCGCCATCGGCAAAGCCCCAGCTCGGCCCCGATGCCACGGGTGTCGGTTGGGTTTATATTTACGCCCTTATTGATAAAACCGGCAAGCACGATCTTAGCCAACTGCGCAGCTTGCAGGACTGGTTTTTGAAATATGAATTACAGACCGTGCCCGGTGTCTCCGAAGTGGCGGCTGTGGGGGGCATGGTCAAGCAATACCAAATTAAAGTGGACCCGGAAAAGCTGCGCGCCTTTGGTATTCCACTGAGTCATATTCAACAAGCGGTACAGCGCAGTAACCAGGAAATTGGCGCCTCGGTGGTGGAAATGGGCGAGGCCGAGTACATGGTCAGCGTTAGTGGTTATCTACAGAACCGCGCCGATATAGAAAGTATTCCCCTGGGTATGAATGTTAAAGGCACGCCTTTACTGCTGCGTGATATTGCCGATATTACGATTGGCCCGCAGATGCGCCGCGGTATTGCCGAGCTCAATGGCGAGGGTGAAGCGGTTGCTGGTATTGTGGTGATGCGCTACGGCGACAATGCCCAGCAGACGATAATTAGCGTTAAAAACAAGCTCGAGATGTTAAAGCTGGGGCTGCCGGAAGGTGTCGAAATCATCACGGTTTATGACCGCTCCGGCCTGATTGAGCGGGCGGTGGATAACCTCTGGCAGAAATTATTGGAGGAATTTGTCGTCGTCGCCCTGGTGTGTGTGGTGTTTTTATTCCACATCCGCTCCTCACTGGTGGCTATAGTCAGTTTGCCGGTGGGCATACTTTGCGCCTTTGTGATCATGTATATGCAGGGGCTGAATGCCAATATTATGTCTCTGGGCGGCATCGCTATTGCCATTGGCGCGATGATCGATGGCGCCATTGTGATGATAGAAAATATGCACAAGCATATGGAGGGAGAGGTACTCAACGATGATAATCGCTGGAAAATTGTTGCAAAAGCGGCCACCGAAGTGGGGCCGGCGCTATTTTTTAGTTTGCTGATTATTACCGTGAGTTTTTTGCCGGTATTTACCCTCGAGGCTCAGGAGGGGCGAATGTTCGCGCCACTGGCCTACACCAAAACCTATGCCATGGCGGCATCGGCAATATTGGCGATTACCTTGGTGCCGGTATTAATGGGTTATTTTGTGCGGGGCAGGGTGCGGCCAGAACATAAAAACCCGATGAATCGTATTTTGACGAAGCTTTATACACCGACACTGCAGCGTGTTTTGCGCTATCCAAAAAGCACAGTGTTGGGTGCTTTACTCTTAACATGCTTGGGTTTGTGGCCGCTGAGCCAAATTGGCAGCGAGTTTATTCCGGCGCTTGATGAGGGCGATTTGATGTATATGCCCAGCACTTATCCGGGTATTTCCATCGGCAAGGCGAGGGAGTTTCTGCAGCAAACAGATAAACTGATTGGCACGGTACCCGAGGTGAAAACGGTGTTTGGTAAAATGGGCCGGGCAGAGAGTGCTACCGATCCCGCCCCTTTAACCATGATAGAAACCTTTATTCAATTTAAGGACCGCGAGCAGTGGCGCGAGGGCATGACGCCTGAGAAAATTCGCCGTGAGTTGGATGCCCGCCTGCAATTCCCCGGTGTTACGAATGCCTGGGTAATGCCCATTAAAACCCGTATCGATATGTTGGCGACAGGCATTAAAACCCCGGTCGGTATCAAAATTGCCGGGCCTAAATTGGAGGAAATCCAGGCCATTGGTTTACAGCTGGAGACGATTCTTGAACAGGTGCCGGGTACCGCCTCGGTATATTCGGAGCGTGTGGTGGGGGGGCGCTACATTAAAATTGATATCGATAGGGCAAGGGCGGCCCGCTATGGGCTGACTATTGCCGATGTACAGCAAGTGATTGCCACGGCGGTGGGGGGTGTCAATGTTAGCCAAACCGTCGAAGGGCTGGAGCGCTATCCGGTGAATATCCGCTATCCACAGGCTTATCGAGACTCCGTTGAGCAATTGGCGCTATTGCCCATCGTCACCGACCAGGGGCAGAGAATAGCCTTGGCCGATGTCGCGCGGGTGTTTATCGAAGACGGGCCGGCGGGTATTAAAAGTGAAAATGCCCGCGTAAATGGTTGGTCCCTTATTGATATTCAAGATGTTGATATTGGCACTTATGTACAGCGGGCTCAGCGGGCGGTGGATGCGCAAATTGAGCTGCCACCAGGCTATTCTTTGAGTTGGTCGGGTCAGTACGAATACATGTTGCGCGCCAAGGAGAAATTGGCCTACGTGGTGCCCTTAACCTTGATGATTATTGTTTTACTGCTGTATTTAAATTTCCGCAGCGTGGCCGAGGTGGCGATTATTCTGCTGACCTTACCGATGGCAGTGGCCGGGGGGCTGTGGTTAATGTATCTACTTGGCTTTAATTTCTCTGTCGCCGTCGGTGTCGGTTTTATCGCCCTGGCCGGTGTGGCGGTGGAAATTGGCGTCATTATGCTGGTCTATCTCAATCTGGCCTGGCAGCAAACGCTTGCCGACTGTAAGCGACAGGGCTTGTGCGTTGACGAGACTAAACTCAGGCAGGCGGTGATGGCTGGGGCCGGGTTGCGAGTGCGGCCGGTGATGATGACAGTGGCGGCAATTATTGGTGGGCTCTTGCCGATATTGCTGGGTTCTGGCACCGGTTCCGAGGTGATGAGCCGCATTGCGGCACCGATGGTGGGCGGCATGGTCAGTGCGCTGTTATTGGTCTTGCTGGTATTGCCGACGGTGTATTTTCTGTGGCGCAAAATGCAACTGGGTGATGGCCTTGAATAATCTTGCTGCAAAGGCAGAGCTGCCCCGTGATCGCCATGCACTGCTCGACGGCGTAATAAGGGTGATGGTGTGATGCAATTTATATTAACCTTGGGTTTAACCTTTATTGTCGTGTGTTTGGCGATGTGGGTCTTTCTGCGCATTGGCGCTCCGGTTTATCGCCCCGATAAAGATAATATTATTGCTCTTTTAGAGCTTGTACTCGCCGGCGACGCCACCGAAAATGACTGGCAGGTTTTTATGGCTATTCCACTGCGCCACAATGAGGCGTTATACGCCGTGCAACTGCGTTGCTCGGAACTCGGCGAGACGGAATATATCGGTGGCGGTGCCACCACGCTGTTTAGTGAAAAGGGCATGCAGGCCCTTTCGGTAATACTTGAAGAACTCAAGCAGAAGGAATTCGATACATGAATAATATGTCCACCGCGACGCGTGTTACGTTTTTTTCGGCAGCTTTTGTCGTTGTAGTTGCCGGGCTTAAAGCGGCAGAACCGCTGTTGGTACCCTTCTTATTATCGGTATTTATCGCCTTAATTTGTTCGCCCTTATTGGTCTGGCTTAAATCCCGGCGTGTACCCAGTGGCCTGGCGATTCTATTGATCGTGCTCGGCGTTGTTTGCCTAGGGGCAATCGTCGGTGCCGTGGTGGGTACCTCGATACGGGGCTTTCGCGCGGATTTACCCGAATACCAGGCGCGCTTGCAGCTTATGAGTGGCGGTGTGCAGCAGTGGCTGGCCGCTCGAGGGGTTCACTTCCCGCCACAGTTTTGGCAAGAAAATTTTAACCCCGGTGTGGCGATGCAATTGGTTGGCAATATATTGGCCTCTTTTGGCAATGTGATGACTAACGCCTTTTTGATTTTGCTGACGGTGATCTTTATTTTTGCCGAAGAGGTGGGCTTTCGTGAGAAATTACTCCATGCCCGTGGCGGCAGTGCTCATTCTCTTGCGGCCCTGGAAAGCTTTACTGGCAGTGTTAATCGCTATCTAGTGATCAAAACTTTACTCAGCCTGGCGACGGGTCTGCTGGTACTACTGGTACTGTGGGTGCAGGGTGTTGATTACCCGGTAATGTGGGCCCTGCTCGCTTTTCTACTTAACTTTGTGCCGACGGTGGGTTCCTTTTTAGCGGCAATACCGGCGGTATTATTGACGCTCATTCAATTGGGGCCGGCGGAGGCGGGCTCTGTAGCCCTTGCCTATGTGGTGATTAATTTGCTGATTGGCAATGTGGTGGAGCCTCGCTGGATGGGCAAGGGTTTGAACCTGTCACCCCTGGTGGTGTTTTTGTCTTTGGTGTTTTGGGGTTGGATACTCGGCCCCGTTGGCATGCTGCTGTCGATTCCCTTGACGATTTTGCTCAAAATTGCCCTGGAGAGTGATCCGCAAACCGCTTGGGTTGGCATTATGCTCGGCTCTGGCAAGGTTCAGTTGCGGGCGAAGCAAGATCCGGAGGATGGGGCTTGAGTACTGAGCCCCATCCCTACCTGCGCCAGTTAGACGCGCATATACAGAGCTTATTGCCGGCTGCCCGGTTAAAGCTTTCTCCGCTGTATTTTGAAAATGTCGGCGGCCGCTCGCTCAAGCTTTGGTTGATTGATCCCGAGGGCATGGATGCCCCGCTCAGCGAACAGGAGACCCACGCCATTTTTACCGATCCGCCCTACTGGAGTTTTAGCTGGGGCAGTGGCTTGGCCTTAGCCGAACGCTTGCTCAGTGGTGCCCATGCGGTGCGGGGTAAAACGGTATTGGATTTTGGTTGCGGCTCTGCTGTGGTCGGTATTGCAGCGGCACTGGCCGGTGCGACGAAGGTGATTGTCTGTGATATCGACCCCTTGGCCCTGCAGGCAAGTGCCTTGAATGCCCACGAAAATGGCGTTGAGCTGGAGTATCTGGAGGATCTTTTTCAATTCGACGGCAAGGTCGACATGCTGTTTGCATCGGATGTACTTTATGACCCGGAGAACAGGCCGCTGGTGCAGCGTTTTCGAGAGCTGGCAGAGGAGGTCGTGATCGCCGATTCGCGAGTTAAAAATTTCAGCGAGCAGGGTTTTACTCGGTGTGGTGAGATGCGGGCGGTGACTGTGCCAGATTTAGGCGAGTTAGAAAGTGTCAAGTTGATTCGTTTTTATCGAAGCCAGCGGGCGATGGCTGTCCCTTGAGCGGTGAGTAAAGGCGGGTCTTGGGCATTGACGGATGTTATCGCGGCGCAATATTGAGGTGGTGCTAAGCCTTGCGTTCGACCCCTTGAGGTGGCAGACAAGGCTTAGCGCTAAAATTTATTGCTCGTCAGTGCCCGTCTCGGGAGACTTGATTTTATCTTCCACGTGCTCAACCGCTGTTTCTGCAGTCGACTTGGCTTTGGCGGCCACGTCTTTCACTACGCCCCTTATCTCTTCAGCATTGCTGGTTGAATCATCGCTGCCACAAGCGGATAAGCCAAAAATTACGAGGCTGAATAAGGCTGCCAAAACAGTGGGTTTTTTAAATACTGACATAGGGGAGACTCCTAGGTTGCAAGCTGAATGCGGTGTGCGCTCAGCGAAGTGCATTAGTAAGGTGTGTGGGTCGAGACGTCAACCACTAATCCGGGTTTTCATCTGTTACGGCATTTTAGGGTAGATGAGTGTCGGCTGACATTGCTTTGGGTCGTACATAAGTTTGTTAAACTGTGCGGCAACTGTATTGATGTAGAGGGTGGTGGTGATAAAGCAGCTTGGCAAAGAGCTTGATCCGGAAGAGGTCGTTGGACAGTTTTTACTGTCGAGTGATAGTGTTCTGATTCTACGCTATGACTTTGCGCAGTATTATTTGCCCGGCGAACCCCTTGTCGAGCTGCTGGCTATTTTAGTGAAGGGTGCCACGGGTGTTTGTTTATTATTGAGTGATAAGTTGGCGCTGGCGCAGGCGACTATCAATACGATGAGCGGGGCGTTGACCGGCGAGTCATTAAAACAATTATCCAGCGACTTGTCGGCGCCTTTGTTTACGTTGGGGCAACCGTTGCCATTGGCGCCAATTGCGATTGCTAAGCCCTGGGGGCAGGAGATTTGGTACACCGGTATCGAAGCCCGGGGGCAGTCGGGGTTTAGCGGCGGTGGTTATAGCGCGCCCATTCCCTGGTTACTGTCACTGCTGGGATCCCATCTTCTCGGCGCTGGGCAGCCTGGATTAAACCTGTTAAAAATTCTCGATCCCCTCGCAGAGCCGGTTTACGGTGATTTGTATTTTGAGCTGCACCAAGAAAAGCGCGAGGTGTATGTGGTGACTCATGTTGACCGGCAGAGCTGGCCCGATGGCGAGGGGGGGATTCGTTTTGGCTTTGCTGCCAGCGTTCGGGAGGAATTTACCAACCCCGATGACTTTCGCCAAGCCTACCTACAAGCCGTTCAAAACTATGAGGCGGTGAGGCGTGAAATTGATCAGGTTTTTGACCAGTATCGTCTTCAGCAAAACATTGCAATGTCGCAACCGATAGCGGCCAGCCAGTTAAAAGAATGGCAGGAGGGCTTGCCTACCGAACTTCGAGAGGAAGAGCGGAACCTGCGTGAGGCGATGCATCGCTTTACCCATATGCGGGCCTTGCGCGAGGGCGATGTGGTCAAGGTGCCGTGCCTGACACCCCATGCTCTGCAGCATGGGGTGCGCACGGTTGAATTTCAGACCCCGGTGTATGAACGCAAGATTCTCGCCTTTGAGCAAAAGGTTTTAACCCAGCAGCACTGGGATACCGAAGAAGCGGTGGCTTTGATGACCCTGCAGGTTGAGGCTGAACCGCCGTTGCCGGTTCTGGAACAGAGTAAAAACTGTTGTCGAGAGCAGGTGGTTGCCTTTGATGATTTTCAGGTGCAGCGTATTACTTTGCTAGCGGGCGCCGGTTGGCGAGTGCCGGTTAGCCCGCACTATAGATTGTTGATGGTGGTCTCCGGTGCTTTGACTGTAGGGCGGGGGGTCGATGCCGTGGAGCTGATGCCAGAGCAGGCGGTATTATTACCGGCCCTTAGTGACGCTACGGTCCTCGGCAACAGTGGTGAGGCAGACTGTATTGTACTGCTATCGGAGCCTCTGGCTCAGTCGTGAACTGCGCTCTTAATCCACAGAGGGCGTTGCCTAAAGCGCGGCGATGGAGCTCGGTTTGGTAAAGAGTTAGAGGAATGTTGTGTATCCAGTTGCCCCGAGGAGAGCGCTGTGGCAAAATCTGCGCCCCTTTTGGGAGGTAAGGCAAAGCCTGCCTTGTAAGAGTGGATAAGCCAGTGCCAAATGCGCCGATGATGGGTGCTAGCGCAGGGGTTGATCAAGACGTAGTAATAGCTACTACGGGCAGTTTTAGCGGAAGTGGTGAAATTGGTATACACGCTGGTTTTAGGTACCAGTGCCGTAAGGCGTGGGGGTTCAAGTCCCCCCTTCCGCACCAACTTATATTGAGTGCTCGCATTGCCGGGTACTTCAGGCCTAAATCATAAATTTAAATTACTGTAGTGAGGACAATCCATGCAGGTTTCCATAGAGACAACCTCCGGGCTCGAAAGACGTATGACTGTGGGTGTTCCCGCTAAAGAGATCGATAGTGAGGTTGCTCAGCGCCTGCAGAAGGCATCACAGACAGCGCGCATTGACGGCTTTCGCCAAGGTAAAATCCCCGCCAAGGTCATCAAGCAGCGCTATGGCGCAGGCGTGCGTCAGGAAGTGGTTGGCGAAGCCCTGAGCCGTACTTTCTATGAGGCTGTGACCAAGGAAGAGCTGCGCCCCGCAGGTCAGCCCGATATCGAGCCGGTAAAGGATGAAGAGGGCGCAGACCTCGAATACATCGCGACCTTTGAAGTTTACCCGGAAATCTCCCTGCAGGATTTCACGCAAATCAGTTTGTCCCGCCCGGTGGCCACGGTCTCGGACGAAGATTTAACGGACATGATTGAGAGTTTACGCAAGCAACGTTCCAGCTGGGATGTTGTCGAGCGCGCTGCTGCGGACGGTGATCAGGTCGTCATTGACTATAAGGGCACGCAAAGTGGCGAAGAATTCCCCGGTGGCACTGCCGAGGGTTCCGACCTGGTGTTGGGTTCCGGTCGCATGATCCCCGGTTTTGAAGACGGCGTTGTTGGCTTGTCGGCTGGCGATGAAAAGACCATCAGTCTGACCTTTCCCGATGATTACCACGCCGAAGACCTACGAGGCGCTGCCGTTGAATTTGCAGTAAAAGTGACAGCGGTTAAAGAGCAAACTCTCGCCGAGCTGAATGATGAGTTTTACGAGCAGTTTGGTGTTAAAGAAGGCGGTAACGAAAAGTTCCTCGAGGAAATTCGCTCGAACATGGAGCGCGAACTGGAAACTGCGGTTAAGAACAAAGTAAAGTCTCGCTTGATGAATCAGCTGCAGGATCTTCACACAGTTGAAATCCCCAAGGCCTTGTTGAGCAACGAAATTCAGGCACTACGCCAGCAAATGCTGGGCCAGTTTGGCGAGGGTGCTCAGAAAATGGATATGTCTATTTTTCCCGACGAGCTGTTCGCCGATGAGGCGGGTAAGCGTGTTTCACTGGGCTTGTTAATGGCCGAAATTGTTAAAGTCGCCGAAATTAGCGTCGATAACGATAAGGTTAAAGCTTTTATTGAAGACAGGGCTGCCGGTTATGATGATCCCGAGCAGGTCATTCAGTACCATTATTCCAATCAAGAGCTGCTCAATAGCGTGCAGTCAGCAGTGATGGAAGAGCAAGTTGTGGAGCATATTCTAGATTCGGCTAAAATAGCCGATGAGGAAACCAACTATAAAGGTGCTCTGACGCCAGATCCCGTTGTTGAAAAGGATTCTGACGAAAGCGAAGACTGATTAGCTCGCTTGGTGTAGAGTAAAGTTTGCAACGCTAAAGCTTGGCCTGCTGCCCTTGGTTAAAGTGCGGACTCAAGGGCCGAGCTCTTACTGAACAACTCGAGAGCTAAATATGATCCACGATGGAATACAATATAATAAGGAAACGCAAGCAGCAGGCGGCTTGGTGCCGATGGTGGTTGAGCAAACTGCCCGCGGCGAGCGTTCATTTGATATTTATTCACGGTTGTTGAAAGAGCGGGTGATCTTTTTGGTCGGCCCGGTAGAAGACTTTATGGCCAACCTCGTTGTTGCCCAGCTTTTGTTTCTAGAATCTGAAAACCCCGACAAAGATATCCACTTGTATATCAATTCCCCCGGTGGCTCGGTAACGGCGGGCATGGCCATTTATGACACCATGCAGTTTATCAAACCCGATGTCAGCACCATGTGTATCGGCCAAGCGGCGAGCATGGGTGCCTTTTTGTTAGCGGCAGGCGCTAAGGGCAAGCGCTTTTTGCTACCCAATTCGCGCTGCATGATTCATCAGCCCAGCGGTGGTGCACAAGGGCAAGCGAGTGATATTCATATTCAAGCCCAGGAAATACTCAAAATCCGCGAGCAGTTAAACAAGGCCATGGCTTTACATACCGGTCAGACGGTGGAACAGATAGCTCTTGATACGGAGCGCGATAATTTTATGAGTGCTACGGAGTCGAAAGCGTACGGTTTGGTTGACGAAGTATTGGACAAACGCGCATAGTCGTTGTAGCCTGATATCTAATTTCTATGATTTATATGGGTAAGTGCTTGTATTTTTTGCATTTATTCAAAGCGAGGGCAAGTTAGTGAGCGATAAAAGCGGCGGTGATAAGGACGGGGATAAGCTACTGTATTGCTCGTTCTGTGGCAAAAGCCAGCATGAGGTTCGCAAGCTCATTGCCGGGCCATCGGTTTTTATCTGCGACGAGTGCGTCGATCTTTGTAACGATATTATTTCTGAAGAACTACAGGAAGCTAAAAGTACAGAGGCCGTTGAAAAGCTGCCTACCCCGGTTGAGATTAGTGGCAATCTAGACGAATATGTCATTGATCAATTGCGTGCCAAGAAAGTGCTCTCTGTGGCGGTTTACAATCACTACAAGCGTCTGCAGTTGGGTGCTAAGGTAGCGAAGGGTGGCGTTGAACTGGGTAAAAGTAATATCTTACTGGTCGGCCCCACTGGCAGTGGTAAAACACTACTGGCCGAAACCTTGGCTCGCCTGTTGGACGTGCCCTTCACCATTGCCGATGCGACGACCTTAACGGAAGCCGGTTATGTCGGTGAAGATGTTGAAAATATCATTCAAAAATTGCTGCAGAAGTGCGATTACGATGTCGAAAAGGCCCAGCAGGGCATTGTCTATATTGATGAAATCGACAAGGTATCGCGCAAGTCTGACAACCCTTCCATCACGCGTGATGTGTCTGGGGAAGGTGTCCAGCAAGCGCTGCTGAAATTGATAGAGGGAACCGTTGCCTCGGTTCCACCTCAAGGTGGGCGTAAACATCCTCAGCAAGAGTTCCTGCAAGTCGATACCTCGAACATCCTCTTTATTTGTGGCGGTGCTTTTTCCGGCTTGGAAAAAATCATCCGCGATCGCTCGGAGAAGGGCGGTATTGGCTTTTCTGCCAGTGTCAGCAGCAAAGATGAAAATAGCAATATTGGCGATGTGTTAAAGGATTTAGAGCCGGAAGACTTGATTCGTTTCGGGCTAATCCCTGAATTTGTGGGTCGGCTACCTGTTGTCGCAACCCTTGAAGAGCTTGATAAAGAAGCCTTGATCAATATTTTGGTCGAGCCTAAGAATTCCTTGGTTAAACAGTACTCAGCACTTTTTGAAATGGAAGATGTTGAACTCGATATGCGTCAGGACGCCCTCGAAGCTATTGCCGAGAAGGCGCTAGCGCGTAAAACCGGTGCTCGTGGCTTGCGCTCGATTATAGAAAACACTTTATTGGAAAGTATGTATGACATTCCCTCGCGCGAGGGGGTGATTAAAGTCGTCGTCGATGGGACTGTGATCAATGGTGACTCTGAACCCTTACTGGTTTACGACAATCCTGAACAATTAAAGACCGCTAGCGACGACGCATAAACAAAAACGGGCCTACGAGGCCCGTTTTTGTTTATCGGTACTTGTATTTACGGCTATTGGCCCCATACCAATGATATTCACCCAAACCAGAAATAAACTGGAATAAGAGGTAATAATGGGACAGGAAACAACAAAAGACTTAGCGCCGACAAGGTTGCCAATGTTGCCCTTGCGAGATGTAGTGGTGTTCCCGCAAATGGTGGTGCCACTATTCGTTGGCCGAGAGCGCTCCATTCTTGCGCTAGACGATACGATGGCCGAGCACAAAAAAATTGTTTTGGTTGCTCAGCGAGATGCAGCCTGTGATGACCCTGGCGCCTCCGATGTCTATAAAATTGGCACCGTTGCGACAATCTTGCAATTACTCAAATTACCTGACGGTACGGTTAAGGTACTGGTGGAAGGCTCTGAGCGCGTTAATATCGACGCTATTGAGGAGCACAATGGTTATTTTGTTGCCGACTATTCGGTGATTGATAGCGAAGTCGCCGAGCAGAGTGAACAAGATGCTCTAGTGCGAACACTGGTTAATGCCTTTGAAGAATATGTCGGTCTGAATAAAAAAATCCCTTCCGAGGTGGTAACGACTGTTGCTGGCATCGACGAGCCAGGGCGCCTGGCCGATACCGTGGCCACACACATGACGCTCAGTCTCGAGCAAAAGCAGGAAGTGCTGGAGATCAGTGACGAGCAATCTCGAATTGAACACCTATTGGTGTTGATGGAGTCTGAGCTCGATATTGCTCAAATCGAACAGCGCATTCGCGGCCGTGTTAAAAAACAGATGGAAAAGAGCCAGCGCGAGTATTACCTCAACGAGCAAATGAAGGCGATTCAAAAAGAATTGGGTGAAATTGATGACGTACCCAACGAGCTTGAACAGTTGGAAAATCGCATCAAAGAAGTGGGCATGCACAAAGAGGCTTTGAAGAAAGCCACGGCGGAATTGAATAAATTAAAAATGATGTCGCCGATGTCGGCAGAGGCATCGGTGGTGCGCAGCTACCTCGATTGGATGGTCAGTGTACCCTGGAAAAAACGCTCTAAGGTGCGCCATGACCTTGTGCTGGCAGAAAAGATTCTCAACGAAGATCACTATGGTCTCGACGAAGTCAAAGAGCGTATTCTTGAATTTCTTGCGGTACAGAGTCGTGTGAAAAAACTGAAGGGTCCGGTGCTGTGCCTGGTCGGGCCTCCCGGTGTGGGTAAGACCTCGTTGGGTGAGTCCATAGCGCGGGCGACAGGGCGTAAGTTTGTTCGCATGTCCCTGGGTGGTGTTCGTGACGAAGCTGAGATACGCGGTCATCGCAGAACCTACATTGGTTCGCTACCGGGTAAGTTGATACAGAAAATAGCCAAGACAACGGTTAAAAACCCACTGTTTCTCTTGGATGAAGTTGACAAGCTGGGTATGGATCATCGTGGCGACCCCTCATCGGCGCTATTGGAAGTCCTCGACCCAGAGCAAAACAATAGCTTTAACGACCATTATTTAGAGGTCGATTACGACCTGTCGGAGGTGATGTTTATTTGCACTTCCAATTCCATGAATATCCCTGGCCCCTTGCTCGACCGCATGGAAGTTATCCGCATTCCGGGATACACCGAGGCAGAAAAAGCTAATATCGCCTTAAAATATCTGTTGCCGAAGCAACGTAAAGCCAATGGCTTAAAGGATGGTGAGCTTGCCCTTCAAGAAGAGGCCATTCTCGATATTGTGCGTTACTACACTCGGGAGGCAGGAGTGCGGGGGCTCGAGCGAGAGATTGCGAAGATCTGTCGCAAGGTCGTTACCGGCTATGCCAAAGATAACAATCAGGGGCCTGTGACAGTGGGTGCCGCAGAGCTTGAGGACATGCTAGGTGTGCGCAAGTTCGATTTCGGCCGTGCCGAAGATCAAAACCAGGTGGGCCAAGTGACAGGCCTGGCGTGGACCTCGGTGGGCGGTGAGTTGTTGACGATTGAGGCCTCAGCGGTGCCTGGCAAGGGCGCTATTGTGAAAACGGGCTCGCTGGGTGACGTGATGCAGGAGTCCATTCAGGCCGCCCTGACGGTGGTGCGTAGTCGCTCTCAGGTCTTGGGTATTCACCGTGACTTTCACCGCAATTGCGACTTGCACATTCATGTGCCCGAGGGCGCGACGCCTAAAGATGGCCCCAGTGCGGGTATCGCCATGTGTACAGCCTTGGTTTCGGTGTTGACCGAAATCCCGGTGCGTGCCGCTGTGGCAATGACCGGTGAGATTACATTGCGCGGTCAGGTGCTGAAGATCGGCGGTCTTAAAGAAAAACTTTTGGCGGCTCACCGTGGCGGTATAACGGAAGTCATTATTCCCAAAGAGAACGAGCGGGACTTAAAAGAAATACCCGATAATATTAAAGCGGACTTAACCATTCACCCGGTGAAGTGGGTGGATGAGGTGCTGGAGCTGGCTTTGCAAAAAATGCCTCAGCCATTGTCCGATGAAGAATATCGCAAATCGAAGGACTCAACCCTGTCACCAGAGGGTGAGCAATCGGCTTCTCGTATTAGTACACACTAAAATATCAAACGACATGCTTGACCGCTCTTAGAGCGGTTGGTATAAAGTCCCGTCCCCGCATATGCACTCGCGGGGATGTACCATATTCAATCAAATTTAGAGGGGTTTAATGTGAACAAATCGGAGCTTATCGACGCAATTGCGGAATCAGCAGACTTATCAAAGATGTCGGCAGGAAGAGCATTGGATGCAGTTGTAGAAGCGATTACCACATCATTACAAAAGGGTGACCCGGTATCGCTGGTTGGCTTTGGTACCTTTGCGGTCAAACATCGACCTGCTAGAAAGGGGCGCAACCCCAAAACGGGCGCAGAGATCCAAATTTCAGCGGCCAACGTACCCGGTTTTAAGGCTGGTAAGGCACTTAAAGAAGCCGTTAATAGTTAAGTCAATTACTGCTCTGAAGTCGTTAGAAAAGTAGTACGGAAAGGCGCATTAATGCGCCTTTCTTTTTTTCACCCAGGCTATTTTTAGCTAAGGGTTGTTGTGCAAGGCTAGGGGAATAATAAAATGTTACAAGATTTCCGCGAAGGCATGAAGGGTATCGCTTTTTTCATTGTGATTTTGATCATTGTGCCATTTGCTTTCGTTGGTATTGATTCAATTTTTTCCAATAGCCCCGCCAGTGATGCCGAATTGGAAGTCGACGGACACAGTATTTCTCGCTTAGTGGTCGACCGCGCGTTGTCGATTCATAAGCAACGGCTGTTACAGCAACTGGGCGATATCGACCCTGCATTGCTTGATGATGCCGCGCTCAGAGGCCCTGTTAGGCAGCGTTTAATGAAGGAAAAAGCCGCAGAGCTGGCTGCAGAGTCGGCCCAGATGGGCGTATCTCCCGTGACCATTGCCTCCCTGCTACAAACGGTTGAGGCCTACCAAAGTTCGGGTAAGTTTGATAGCGGGAAGTACCAGTTTGCGATTCGTCAAATGGGTTATACCCCGAGAGAGCACCACGCTTACATGAACAATGGTTTATTGCTTAGCCAGTTTGCCAGTGGTGTCACCGATACCGGTTTTGTCACTGATGCCGATTTAGAATTGACGGCTAAAATCTTTGAGCAGCGTCGTAATTATTATTATTTAACACTGCCGATTGCGCCGCTGGTTGCAACGGCGACAGTGAACTCGGATGAGATCAAAGCCTATTACGCGGCCCATCGAGAAGAGTTCGCCACCGCTGAGAGTGTCGAGGTCGAGTATATTCAATTGTCGATAGACGACCTGCTCACCCAGGTTGATGTTGACGCCGAGATGGTACGTGAACTATTTGACGCTCGCCAGGCAGCTCGGCAAGCCACTGTGCGACGCCGAGTGGCGCATATTTTGATCGAAGCCGCTGCCGATGATAGTCACGTCGCTGAAGTTGAAGTGTTACAAGAAAAACTAAGCCGTGGCGATGACTTTGCCGCCTTGGCGCGGGAATACAGCGATGACCTGGGTAGCTCTGAGCAAGGTGGTGATCTGGGCTTTTTTGACGCCGGTGCTTTTCCCGAGGCATTTGAACTGGCCCTGCTCGACCTCGCCGAAGGCGAAGTGTCCGCCCCCGTAGTAACCGATAGCGGCATCCACTTAATTCGTCTCAGCGAATTGGAATCCAGTGAGCCACTGGTTTTTGACGCTGAAAAGGTAGCGATTGAACTTGAACTACAGCGTCAATTGGCCGCCGAGTTACTGCCGGAAAAAATTGAGCAGTTGCGAGAGCTGTCTTACAACGCCGAAACTCTTGCCGAGCCCGCTGAACTGATGGGCCTGCGGGTCAGCACAACCGCTGCGTTTACTCGCAGTGGCGGCACAGGCCTTGCTGCCTATCCTGGGGTGCTCAGCGCGGCCTATACCGACGATGTGCTGAATAATGGTTACACCAGTGATATTGTCGAGCTCGGTGAGGCCGGTGTTGCCGTACTCAAAGTTAGCAAACACAATCCGGTCGGTTATCGCTCAATCGAAGCAGCAACACCAGGTATTACCCTTCAGCTGCAGCGGGCGGCCGCACAGCTGAGCCTAACGGCGCGGGCGGGTGCATTACAGGCGAAAATTGCGGCGGGTAATAGCGTAGAGAGTATTGCCAATGCCGAGGGTTTAACGTGGCAAGTCAGCCTTGACACCACGCGGTTCGATAGCCGAGTGGATGCCGCGATTAGAGACCACGTGTTTAGTTTACCCGCGAGCAGTGCCTTGCCACTGGTGAGCACTGTCGGTCTCGCCAACGGCGATTATGTGGTGCTTGCTTTGACCGCTCTTGAATCGGGTGAATTGGCGAGTATTCCCGAGGCTCGACGTGACAATTTGGCCCGGTCCGCCAGTCGTACCCTGGCGCAACGCGAATACCAAAGCTATGAGTCATTAATCCTAGCGGAAGCGACAGTGAAAATGGATAAGTGAATACGCGCCTAGACTCAGCGCTAGGCTTTTAACCTGGCTTGTTTTTAGGAGCGAGGGCTGAGATTCAAGGTTTGCCCAGCCTTTATGACTTCCCGTTTGTCGAGCTTATTCCAGCGGACAATATCGCTAATACTGATCTTGAATTGCTTTGAGATCAGTGAGAGTGAATCACCTTTCTTAATTTTATAACTCATTCGACCCTTGTTGCCCGCCAGCTTTGGGGCTCGTATCTTCAGGCGCTTACCAATTTTTAAGGGGGCGTTCAGTTTCAGGCCATTCCAGCTGGCTAGTTGCTGAGTTTTTACTCGGTAGGCCCTGGCAATTTCCCATAGGCTATCCCCGCGTCGAACTCGGTAGTATTGCGTGGGCCGAGCAAAGCCGGGCAGTCGGGCGCGACTAATGTTCGGGACTTTGAGCAGCTGACCGGCATGGATGCGGCTCGACTCCATGGTGTTTTGCGACATCAGCGCTTTCACACTTAGCCCATGGCTTTGGGCAATTTGTCCCAGCGTGTCACCGGGTTGTACCTTGTATTGTTGGATATCAAGCCAGCGATCTTTCGGTGTGTTACTTAATCGTGTCGCAAAGATGGCCGCTTTCTCTCGCGGTATTAACAGGCGGTAGGGCCCCTCCGGTGGGGTGGCAGATTGCTGACACCCGGGATTGAGCCGATAGACGTCATCGATGCTCATCTCGGCGAGTACGCTGACCTGGTAGAGGTCGATTTGTTGGGGCAGGTCGAGCACTTTAAAATAAACCTCTGTCGGTATATTCGGCAGTACCAGCGCGTAGTCTTCGGGTGACGCGGTCACTTGCGCCAGGGCAATCAATTTAGGGACATAGGCGCGGGTTTCCGCTGGCAGGGCTAGTGACCAGAAATCAGTGGCTTTACCACGGCGTTGGTTTGCTCGTATTGCCTTGTAGACCGTTCCCTCGCCGGCATTATAGGCCGCCAGTGTCAGTAGCCAGTCGCCCTTAAAACGTTTGTTTAGGTATTTAAAATAGCGGATCGCGGCCTCTGTTGAGGCAATGACATCACGTCGTCCGTCATACCAAGGGTTGCGCTTTAATCCAAGGTAGTCACCGGTGGGGCGCATAAACTGCCACAGGCCAGCGGCCCCACTGGGGGAATAGGCGAAGGGGTTGTAGGCACTTTCTACAAACGGCAGTAAGGCTAATTCCAGGGGTAGATCGCCGTCTTGTAACTGCTGAATAATATGGGCCATATACAGCTGGGCCCGGGCGCTAAAGCGGTCGATATAGCGTTGCTTGTTGGGATATCCGTTGCGATATTGACTGACCTTCTGGTTGTCGATATTGCGAAAAACAGCCTTGCCCCGCGCTATTTGTTGCCACGCATTGGGGGGTAATACCTCGGGTATAGCGGTCAATTCTAAACTGTTGTCGATAGCAACCTGAATCTCCGAGAGCGTGTCCTGCTCGACGCTGGTGTCTTCAGTGGCGACCGGTACAGCGACAGGAGCATGTGGCTCTATGATCACGGGCTTGAAGGGTTGCGGGGCGCAAGCCACGAGGAAATAGAGGCTCACCGTAACAGTGAGGGGTAAATATTTCATAAAGACCCGAATCCGCAAAAGCGGATATTATTTCGATTAAAGAGGTGACTGGGTATTACCGAGGATTGGCCGCTGAGAAAGCCCTTACACGCGGAAACCGGTGCAGTGTTCAGGCCTTAGAAGTTGTCCTTCCAGAGGCGGATTTCTCGCAATACCTCTGCGGGACTTTGTAATTGGCAGGCGCTGTGTTGCATTGCTGCCTGGACGACAGTCGGTAAATGACAGCGCAGAAAGGGGTTGGTCTCGCGTTCGATACTGAGAGTCGAGGGCACGGTGGGCAGCCCTTGCTGGCGCTTTGTTGTATCGGCAGCGGTTTTTTCCTGTAAAGCCTTACTGTCGGGTTCCACAGCCGTGGCAAAAGCCAAGTTGCTCAAGGTGTATTCATGGGCGCAGTAAATTTGCGTTGTGTCGGGTAGGGCCGCAAGTTTTTGCAGTGACTGATGCATTTGCTCGGGGCTTCCCTCGAAGAGGCGACCACAGCCGGCGCTGAAAAGTGTATCGCCACAAAAAACCAATGGGCTTTCGTCCTCGGGTGCAGCGTGATAGGCGATGTGGTCGAGGGTGTGGCCAGGTATTTCCAGTACAGAAAAGCGGGCGCCAGCCAGGGTAATACGATCGCCCTCACCGACTTGTTGAGTGATCTGTGGAATATGGGCCGAATTGGGGCCATAGACGGGGGCGTCAAAGTGAGCGAGGAGGTCTTTGATACCACCGGTGTGATCGGGGTGGTGGTGGGTGATGAGTATTCCCGCTAACTCGAGATCGTGCCGTGCTAAACATTCGAGCACCGGCTGAGCGTCACCCGGGTCTACTACAAAGGCCGCGCGCTCGCCGCTCTGGTGAAAGAGCCATAAATAATTGTCCTGAAATGCCGGGATGGTGTGAATAATAAGGGTCATATTGAACTCTCCGATGACTTTTCAGGGTATTTGGGGCCATGATAAGATGCCTTGCTCGACAAGTCATTATAGGGGGCAAGGTTTTGAGTAAAGATCGCTTACGCCTTCGGTATTTACTGAAACGGAAATACCGTGTTGCACCCCTGCTACGGGTTCAGAATCAGCTGGCGACCTGGTTTGATGAGCGCTTTGGCCAACAGCTTTACCAGCGCCAGCAAAGGCAATGTGAGCAGCTCTTAAAGCAGGTCTTTGGTTACCGCCTGGCTCAACTCGCCGTCTCTCCTCGGCATAGCCTTCTCGACAAACTGCAGCCTAGCCATAAGTTTATTCTGTCTCGCGCTCACGATGGGGCCGCCTGTCAGTGCGAGTTTGAGGCCCTGCCGTTGCCGTCGGACACCATTGATATTGTCTTACTGCACCATGTTCTCGATTTTTCCAGCCATCCTCATGGGGCCTTGATTGAAGCGGCGAGATTAGTGACTGCGGGCGGTCATATTGTCATTATTGGTTTCAACCCGCTGAGCCCTTTTGGTCTTTATAAATGGCTGGGGGTTATCTTCTCGGATAAAGCGGTGTGGCGGCACAATAGCCTGAGGAGGGGTAGGGTGGTCGACTGGCTACAGCTGTTGGGTTTTCAGGTGGCTGGCGATGTGGCCATTGCTTCGGTTGAAAAGCTTGAGGCCACCGTGACCTGGCAGCAAAAACTCAGTACTCAGTATTTTAGTCGTGGTGCTTTTTATATCATTGTCGCGCAAAAAATGGTGACGCCACTACGCCCGATTCGGACGCGCTCATGGTCGCCGATCAAACCCGGCTCGCTGGTGGGGCTCAAGCAAGTACAGGCAAGGGATAGTTGCCATCAAAACCTGGGTATCGAGAAATAAAGGCTGTGGAAATATTTACCGGCGGCGCTTGTCGCGGTAACCCCGGCCCCAGGGTTGGGGGGGGGTATTGTTGCGTTATCACGGTAGTGAAAAATTACTTTACAGTGGTGAGGGCCATACCACCAATAAGCCCATGGAGTTGTTCGCGGCCATTCGCGACTTAGCAGCACTCAGCGAGCGCTGTCAGATTGATCTGAGCCCGGACTCCCAATATGTGCGCAAGGGCATCACCGAGTGGCTGCAGAGTTGGAAGGCGATGGGCTGGAAAACAGCGGCTAAAAAGCCGGTGGAAAGTAAACTTATGGCAATGATTGGATCAACCACTGGCGCGAGATAAGGTCAACTGGCACTGGGTGCAGGGGTGTAATGGCCGTCGGGAAAATGACATTGCCGAGGACCTCGCCAATCAAGGCATCGACGAATTAGCGGAGCAAATGTGAGACAAATAGTACTCGATACAGAAACCACGGGCCTAGAAGTGGCCCTCGACCATCGCATTATTGAAATTGGTTGCGTCGAAATCATTGACCGCAAGCTCACCGGGCGCCACTTCCATCGCTATATTAATCCGCAGCGAGAGATCGATGCGGGCGCGATGGAAGTGCACGGCATCAGTAATGAGGACTTGGCCGATAAGCCTCTCTTTACTCAGGTGGCGGAGGAGTTTATCGATTTCGTCAGTGGTGCCGAATTAGTGATTCACAACGCGCCCTTTGATGTTGGCTTTCTCAATGCCGAGCTGGATAAGCTCGGTGGCCGATTTAAGCCTCTAGAGCATTATTCGGGTATCGTCGATACCCTCACCATGGCGCGTCAAATGCACCCGGGGCAGCGCAATAGCCTCGATGCGCTGTGCAAGCGCTACGGCGTCGATAACACCAAGCGCACCCTGCACGGGGCCTTGCTCGATTCCGAAATTCTGGCCGACGTGTATCTGTTTATGACCGGAGGGCAGGTCGATCTCGTGCTCGGCGGTGACGGGGCCGATAGTGAGCAAGGTAAAGCGCAACCGGTGATTCGACGCCTCAGCGCCGAGCGCCAGCCCCTCAAGGTTATTCGCGCTAGTGCTGCCGAGCTGCTACAGCATCAACAAAAGCTTGAGCAAATTAAGCCCTCGGCTTCTGGGCTGCGTGGCTGGGGTGGGACTGATATTTAATGGCAAAAGTCATGTTGATAGGTGCCGTGCCTTAAGGTCATAGATATAGGAGCATAAGCCTTTGCTGCTATTTTCTGTGGTTGTTGTCTAGGGCTTTAGCCAAGCAGGCAAGAATCCCTACTGTGCAGTGAGTGTGCGGCTCTATAAATGGCCTCTCATCCAAAAAAATCACTCATCACTTAGTCAGTATGAAAATAGTCAGTCTGAAAACTACACGGCTGTTTTTTTACCCAGTGAATTTCGGTACCAGCGCTATTATTTCGAGGCTCGCGCTGACCGGTGTGGCCGCGAGCGGTGCAGATTGGGGTGATAGGCTAATCCCAGCGTAGACAACGGTAGTTAAAAGTCGCGCTTTTGGCTTATTTAAAGGTAGGAGGGCTTGTCAGGCTTGATAGCACTTTTCTTTTCTTGAGGGTGTTGACGCTTGTTGGAAATACCGGTATGTTGCGCGGCTCGGGATGCTTTCGTTTCTATGCGAGTTCGCTGCTCATCTACAGAGAAGATGGTGTCAACCCATACCATCTTGCGGCAGTCTGAACCACGCTTTGCGGAGACTGCGGTTGTTATTGCAAACCACCTGTAATGTCGCAGCGATAGTGTATTGTCCTCCTGATTAATTAATATTTATTAGTTCGAGGGTTTGCGTTGTGGAATTACTTTCCGGTGGCGATATTCTTATTCGCGCATTGAGCGATGCCAAGGTGAAGCACTTATGGGGTTACCCCGGTGGTGCGGCGCTGCACATTTACGATGCCATTTTCCGTCAAGATAAGCTTAATCATATTCTGATGCGTCACGAGCAGGCTGCCGTGCACGCCGCGGATGCCTATGCCCGTGCCACGGGTGAGGTGGGCGCGGCATTGGTCACCTCCGGCCCCGGCGCGACGAATGCGATTACCGGCATTGCCACGGCGTATATGGACTCGATCCCCCTAGTGGTGATTTCCGCTCAGGTGCCCCAGGAAAAAATTGGCGAGGATGCCTTTCAAGAAATTGACATGATGGGTATTTGCCGGCCGACGGTAAAGCACAGCTACATGGTCAAACGCCCCGAAGACATTGCCGAAACCATTGCCAAAGCCTTTTACATCGCCAGTACCGGTCGCCCCGGCCCGGTGGTTGTCGATGTGCCAAAAGATGTAACCGACCCGAATAATAAGGTCGCCTATAAATTTCCCGAGAAGGTCAAGTTGCGCTCTTACCAACCGACCACACGTGGCCATTCCGGGCAAATCAAACGTGCCGTTAACCTGTTGATGTCGGCCAAGCGCCCGGTTATTTACAGTGGCGGTGGGGTGGTGCTGGGCAATGCCTCCGAGCAGCTCATCGCCTTGGCGCGCCAGTTGAATTACCCGGTGACCAATACCTTGATGGGCCTCGGTGCCTTTCCCGGTACCGATCGGCAGTTTATTGGCATGTTAGGTATGCACGGCACCTTTGAAGCGAATACAGCGATGCACCATGCCGATGTGATCCTCGCCGTCGGTGCGCGGTTTGATGATCGTGTCACTAACGCTACCGATCGCTTTTGCCCCTCGGCAAAAATTATTCATATCGATGTTGACCCCTCCTCCATTGCTAAAACCGTCCGCGTTGATATTCCCATCGTTGGCCCCTGTGATGTGGTACTCGCCGATATGCTCGAGCAAATTGAGAGCGCTCAATTGCCAACCGATGGTCCCGCCATCGGTGAGTGGTGGCAGCAAATTGATGAATGGCGTGAGCGCCATGGCATTTATACCGCGTCGCGTTACACGCCCAGTACAGGCGACAATATTAAGCCCCAGGACGTGATTAAAACCCTGCACAAGGTGACGAAGGGCGATGCCTTCGTTGCCTCTGATGTGGGGCAGCACCAAATGTTTGCGGCGCAATACTACTTGTTCGACAAGCCTCGCCGTTGGATCAATTCCGGCGGGCTCGGCACCATGGGCTTTGGTTTGCCGGCGGCGATGGGTGCGCAAATGGCCCACCCCGATGCGACAGTTGTCTGTGTCACGGGTGAGGGTAGCATTCAAATGTGTATTCAGGAGCTGGCGGCCTGTACTCAGCACCAATTGCCGGTGAAAATTATTATTCTTAACAATCAAGCCCTGGGCATGGTTAAACAGTGGCAGGATATGCAGTACGGCAGCCGCTATTCCCATGTGCTCTATGAGGACTCGCTACCCGATTTTGTCAAATTGGCGGAGGCCTATGGCCATGTCGGCATGAAGGTCGACCACTACGACGAGCTTGAAAGCCGTATGGAAGAGTGCTTCGCACTGAAAGATCGTGTGGTGATTATGGATATTAGCGTTGACCATCACGAACACGTTTATCCGATGCACGTGGCGCCGGGTTCCATGCGCGATATGTGGTTGAGTAAAACGGAGCGCACCTAATGAGACGATTAATTTCCGTGTTACTTGAAAATGAGCCAGGTTCTCTGTCGCGCGTAGTGGGCTTGTTCTCTCAGCGTGGTTACAATATTGACAGTTTGAGTGTCGCACCAACAGAAGATGAAACACTCTCACGTTTGACGCTGACGACCAGGGGTAACGACCACAAAATTGAGCAAATCACCAAGCAACTGAACAAGTTAATTGATGTTGTTAAAGTCATCGACTTGAGCGAAGACACGCATATTGAGCGTGAATTAATGCTGCTCAAGGTCAGGGCCAGTGGTGCGGCGCGGGCTGAAATCAAACGCTGCGTCGATATCTTTCGCGGCCAGATCGTCGATGTTGGCCCGGTTACTTATGTGGTCCAAATATCGGGTGAGAGCGCTAAACTGGATGCCTTTATCGAGGCCTTGGGTGACGCGACGATTCTCGAGGTGGTGCGCACCGGTGTTTGTGGGCTGATGCGCGGTGAGAAATCTTTAAAGATATAAGTTACAGGTTATAATTTGGGGCGCTTAGATTTTTAAGTAAGGGATTTGAGCGCCTATTTATTGCTATACGTAAGTCAAATGTACGAATCGTTCGTACGAACAATGAGGTGAAAAACATGCAGGTTTATTACGACAAAGATTGTGATCTTTCTATTATTCGCGGTAAAAAAGTGTCCATTATTGGCTATGGCTCGCAGGGTCATGCCCACGCTTTGAACCTGCGCGACTCCGGTGTTGATAACGTCGTTGTCGGCTTGCGTAAAGGCTCTTCATCCTGGGCTAAAGCTGAAGGTGAAGGCCTGAAGGTTGCCGAAATAGCCGATGCCGTTAGCGGTGCCGACGTGGTGATGATTCTCACCCCGGACGAGCATCAAAAAGAGGTTTACTACACTGAGATTGAGCCGAACCTGAAAGAGGGCGCGGCCCTGGCTTTTGCTCACGGCTTGAATATTCACTTTGAACTGATCGAACCTCGCGCCGATCTTGACGTGATCATGATCGCGCCTAAAGGTCCCGGCCACACGGTTCGCGGCACTTACGTTGAAGGTGGTGGTGTACCGACCTTGATCGCGATATTCCAGAACGGCTCTAGTCAGGCAAAAGAAATTGCCTTGTCTTATGCCTCTGCCAACGGTGGTGGTCGCTCGGGTATTATCGAAACTAACTTCCGTGAAGAGACCGAGACCGATCTCTTCGGTGAGCAAGCGGTACTTTGTGGTGGCGCAACGGCACTGGTACAGGCCGGCTTTGAAACGCTGGTGGAAGCCGGCTACGCACCAGAGATGGCGTACTTTGAGTGCTTGCACGAGCTGAAGCTGATTGTCGACCTGATGTACCAGGGCGGCATTGCCGACATGCGTTACTCAATCTCCAATACCGCTGAGTACGGCGACTACAGCAGTGGCTCGCGCGTTATTACCGATGCGACCAAGGTCGAGATGAAGCGCATCCTTACCGATATTCAGAACGGTAACTTCGTCAATGACTTTATTCTCGACAACCAAGCCGGCAACCCCAAGTTGAAGGCGCGTCGTCGGGAGTCTGCAGAGCACCCGATCGAAGAGGTTGGTGCAAAGCTGCGCGCCATGATGCCTTGGATTGGTCAGAACAAGCTGGTTGATAAGTCACGCAACTAGACGTAAGTTTCAACGGCTCGGGGCTCGGTTGATTGAGCCCCGACAGATAGTTGAGCTTTAATTGAGCGGTAAGCCTTTGGCTTGCCGCTTTTTTATTGCCAAAAATGTATGATGCCAGCACTATTTTTAGCGTTGTGGTCCATTGCTTGGGTCGCGATCAAATTGTAAGTGATTGGGAGTACCGACAGACGATGTCTGATAGTCAGGATTCGGCAGAGCAGAATACGGATGGCTCCACGAGCAAAAATAACGAACCTGGTTCTGTCTCGGCGCTGGTCAATGTGTTGTTGGAGCCGGCCGAGGAGCTGGAGCAGGAAGAGGCGAAGGCTGAGCGCCAGGCACCGCGCCACAGGGGCATTTATCTACTGCCCAACCTGGTCACGACCGTGGCTCTGTTCAGCGGTTTCTATGCCATTCTCGCCTCTATGGATGGCAAGTTTGAAGCGGCGGCCATCGCTATTTTTGTCGCCATGGTATTCGATGGCCTCGATGGTCGCGTCGCGCGCATGACCAATACTGAGAGTGAGTTTGGGGTCGAGTACGATAGCCTCTCCGACATGGTGTCCTTCGGCGTGGCACCGGCGGTGGTCTGCTACAGCTGGATGTTATCGGACCTCGGTAAGGTCGGCTGGGCTGCGGCCTTCCTCTACGTCTCCTGTGCAGCATTGCGCCTAGCGCGCTTTAATGTGCAGGTTGAATCGGCCGACTCGCGCTACTTTGTTGGTTTGGCCAGCCCCTCTGCCGCCGCCCTTGTCGCCGGTATGGTGTGGGTCGGTCACGACTTGGAACCGAGTGCGATAGGCGCGATGGTGGCTTTTCTGGTAACGGGGATATCGGGTTTGTTGATGGTGGTGAATTGCCGCTATCACAGCTTGAAGGGTTTTGACTTCAAGGGCCACGTGCCCTTTGTGACATTCCTGGCAGTGGTGGTCGGGATGGTGGTCGTGGCCATTGAGCCGGGCCCGGCACTACTGTCATTGGCGGCCCTCTATGCCTTGTCCGGCCCGGTCTTTTGGTGCTGGCTAAAACTTATTCGCAAGTCGACTGACTAAACGTACTTCTGCCGTCGATAAGGCGACTCTATGCCGAGTCAAAGCCACGGTTTATCAATGATTTCGCCCCTAATTTAATCGGGGGCTTGGCAGTTGTGAAAAAATTTGTTTGAATAGCCTATCTCGTACTGTCGCTTTTTCGCCAATCTAAGGGTGAGCAAAGCGCAGGCAAAAGTACAACAGCCCTACAGTAAAGGCAGCAATGAACATTAATCGCTCGACTAACAACGGTTCCTCGCAAGGCTTGCAACAAGCTTCGCGCGCCGCTGCCTGCCTGCTACGCCTTCTCCTGCCCTGAGGGGCATCTACGTTATACCTCATTTGTTTTGCATCCTTCTCTTTAAGAGAGGAAAATCCTAGTTTAAATTTTTGCCCGCCAATTGGCGGGAGTTGATGGAGTATTGTCATGGGCAGTGAACGTTTAATTATTTTTGATACGACCTTGCGCGACGGTGAGCAAAGCCCCGGCGCCGCGATGACCAAAGAAGAAAAATTACGTATTGCCAAGTCCCTCGAAAAGCTCGGTGTCGATGTTATAGAGGCTGGATTTGCCATTTCCAGCGAGGGTGATTTTGCGGCCGTTAAAAGTATCGCCGACACGATTAAAGATGCCAGTGTTTGTAGCCTGGCGCGCACCACCCATGGCGATATTGAACGCGCCGCCGAGGCCCTGAAAAATGCCGTGGCACCACGTATTCACACCTTTATTGCCACTTCGCCGATTCACATGGAATTCAAGCTGCAGATGAATCCCGAAGAGGTGCTGGAGCAGGCGATTGGCGCGGTTAAAATAGCCCGTAATTTTGTCGATGATGTTGAGTTTTCCCTCGAAGACGGCAGTCGTACCGAATTTGATTTTATGTGTAAGGTGGTCGAGTCGGTGATCGATGCCGGTGCCCGCACCATTAATATTCCCGATACCGTTGGCTACGGTTCGCCCGATGAATACGGTGAAATGATCGGCCGGGTGATCGCCAATGTACCGAATGCCGACAAGGCGATTTTTTCCGTGCATTGTCACAATGATCTCGGATTAGCGGTGGCAAATTCACTGTCGGCGGTGTTGCACGGCGCACGCCAGGTTGAATGTACGATTAACGGTCTCGGCGAGCGGGCGGGTAATGCCTCCCTCGAAGAAATCGTCATGGCTTTGCGCACGCGCAAAGATATTTACGCCCTCGAGACGCGTATTAATACTGAGCACATTGTGCCCGTATCCCGCTTGGTCTCGACCATTACCGGGTTTCCGGTACAGCCCAATAAAGCCGTGGTGGGCGCCAATGCCTTTGCCCACGAGTCGGGTATTCACCAGGACGGTGTGCTGAAGTTTCGCGAAACTTACGAAATTATGAAGGCCGAAGATGTCGGCTGGAATACCAATCGCTTGGTGCTCGGTAAGTTGTCCGGTCGCGCGGCATTTTCTGCGCGCATGGAAGAGCTGGGCATTACCTTCGATAATAAATCTGAGATGAATACCGCTTTCTTACGTTTTAAAGATTTGGCGGATAAAAAACGCGAAATTTATGACGAAGACTTGCAGGCCCTGGTCTCCGACGTGCAAATGGGTGAAGCGGAAGAGAGCTATCAGTTGGTGTCGATGGATATTGCCACGAAGACGGGTCGTCCACCCCAGGCCGAGTTGGTGTTGCGCAATCAGGGTAAGGATCACCCTGTTGAATCCGATGGTAGCGGGCCGGTTGATGCCGTCTTTAAAGCCATTGAAAAGCTGGTGAAGAGTGATACCGAGCTGAAGCTTTACTCGGTCAACGCGATTACCGATGGTACCGATTCCCAGGGTGAGGTCACCGTGCGATTGGCTAAGGATGGACGCATAGTCAATGGTCAGGGCGCGGATACCGATATTCTGGTGGCCAGTGCCAAGGCCTACCTCAATGCGGTCAATATTATGGCTGACCCCGACCGCATGCATCCACAGCTCGATGGTGTTTAAGCGAGTTAATGCAACAGTTAGCCTCTATGGCCGCGCTTAAATGACGGAACAGCGGGACTGGTACCTGTCGATGCTGGGTGTTCATCAGTATCGACAGCGCCTGCCCGGCGAGGCAGTGTTCGCTGCGGCGGTCAGTCACAGCGCGGCTAGTGCATCATCGACTCGTCGTACTGCGCCGTCCCAGGGAGACATCGGGGCAAGCCCGGCGAGTGGGCAAGCTAGCCAGGGAGAGGTGATTCGCTCACTGGCGAGCCTGCGTGAAACCCTACAAGGGGAGACCGCAGCTATAAAGCCTGTATCGGCGCTGGTAGAGGATGTGCATGGGGTCTTAGCCTCACAAGCTGCCAAAGAACCGCAGAAGGTTGCGCCGGCAAGTATTCCTCACAATGGTGCGTCAAAGATAGACGAGCCAGATAAAGGTTCACTTGAGGAGCAGGGCGAGACCCGCGTTAGCTTGGCTTGTTGGCAGGTCAGTGATGAGGTCCTGGTGATTAACGGCTTTGGTTATGGAGAGCGGGCGAGCAGAGTGCAGCTCGAGCTACTCACCAATATTTTACGCGCCATTGGTCAGCTGCCCAATGGCCTACCAGCCGCGGAGCTGATCGAGTGGCCCTTGAAGCCCGGTGGCGATAGCACCTTGGCTGGGGCAAAAACTCAATTAAGTATGTTCCTGTTGGGCCGTCAGCAGGTGCGGCCCTATCGGTGGTTGTTGGCGCTGGGTGAAGATGCTGCTGGTCTATTGGATGAGGCCTGTGTGTCTGAAGCCGCTGGGGTAGAAACTATCTTCACGCTCTCACTCCAGGCGATGCTGGCAGAGCCTCTCCGTAAACGAGAGGTTTGGCAGGCATTGCGTCATTTGCGTGGTGCTGATTAGGGCTTATGGCAGACTGTGATTTATTGATGATTGGCAAGGGTTTTACACTGCGCCCGGCAACAGCCGACGATATCCCTGGTTTGATTAAAATCGAAAGTGAAGTTTCCCCCTTTCCTTGGAGCGGCAAGCAGTTTAGCGATAGCCTGCAGAGCCATCGTAGCTATGTACTGTGTAAGGGTAACAGGCTGGTGGGTTTTTTGATTTTTAATCAGGTTCTCGACGAAGCCGAGCTATTAAATATTGCGGTCAAAAGCAGCTTTCAAGGCGAGGGCCTGGGTGCCTGTCTGCTGGACTATTGTCTTGCGGAGATCGCGGCGACTGCGCTGAGTTTATTTCTTGAAGTTAGGGTCAGTAATTTTCCCGCCATTGCCTTGTATGAAGGCAGAGGCTTTCGCCATGTCGGTGAGCGCAAAGCCTACTATCACGGCGAGAGTGGTCGTGAAGATGCTTGGATAATGCGCTGCGATCTGACGCCGGCATGATTTAGCACCCGCAACTTGAGGGATATCAATGTCCCGCAATGGCCGTTGGTTATAATGCTGTGCTCAAAAATAATCAATGAGGGGAGCGCGCGATGTCTGGAGAGTCCGTTTACGGGAATGAAATAGTTGAGCAGGCTTGGCAAGTAGCCAGTCAAAGCAGTGAGATGGACAGTGATGCCATGGGTCGTGCCATCATCCAGGCGGTGGTCGAGCGCTACCTAAAATACCGCAGCATCGGTGATGTTGCTCAGGAACTGGAGTACCTGGTCGAGTCGATGGATGACGACGACCCCGTCGTGACGCGAGGTTGCTAGTTAAAGCCTCAGCCGGCAATGGTATAGATGTTGTTAATACGGATTTAAAGTGGCGAAGAGCGAAAACAAGATTGCCTTTTAAGCCCGATTTGGGTAGAGTGGCCGCCGCTTCCACAGGCACAGACTGAGGTGTTTGAAGTCTAAATATTGCGTGGAATGCATTACGGTGAGGTGTCCGAGTGGCCGAAGGAGCACGCCTGGAAAGTGTGTAAGTCGTAAGGCTTCGAGGGTTCGAATCCCTCCCTCACCGCCATATAGTCTAACCTATTGATGTATATGCAGTAATAGGTTTTTCTTTAGTCAAAAGCCCGCCCATAAAGGCGGGCTTTTGTGTGTCTGGTACTAGATTTTCTTCGTAGTTGTAGCTCTCCATGCATTCGTTTAAGCCTTAAATAGCAGTTTATTTCTAAATTCTTGCCTATTTTCAGGGGCTTGCAGGGGGATGAATTTACTGTCGGGGTGTTTGAGACGCTTTTTATGATTTAGCGGATTGTGTCGGGCGCAGGTTATGTTCGCAGGGGGCGTGATGAAGAGGGCTTTTTATTCAGTCGCATTGGCGTCTCTGCTGGCTTTATGAGTCGGCTGATAGGCCGTTTATCCTTCTTTTTAAGAAAGTGTCTCAAATCGGCTTTTGCCGGTGCGTAGTGACGAGCGTGTCGATAATGTACCGGGGTTGTCAGGTGAGATGAAACAGGCGGCGTTGCATCTGCCAATCTAATGGCAGGTCTACACCTTTGAGGCGTTCCAAGGTGAGATATTCCGGTACCTTACCTTGAATGATTTTTGTCATGATATCGGGCGCTAGAAAAGCCAGTTGTAAAATACGTCCAACATAGGTCGGGTTGATCTTGTTCTGTCGGGCAATATCGGCCAGTGATGAGGCCTGTCCCGTTGACCAGAACAGCTTGACCAGTAGTAACCCCAGGCTGCGCGCCCGAATCCACCTCAATCTTGTTGATCCATGTTCTTAGTGTTTAGGGTGTGCAGCCAATTTTTGCAGCCACCGACTGTCTAGCGCCCCAGCGGGTCGAATGTTCATGTTCGCTTGTTAGCACCAAGCGTATAGCGCGCTCACGTATTTCTTCGGTATATCCAGGTCGTCTGTTCATTAGCTAATCCTCTCAAGAAAATTAGCCTCCGATCAACCCGGGGCGATTCACTTTAGAAAAACTGTAATCATTCCGCTTAGCGCCCATTGCCGACATTTTAGAGGAGATTTTACCAGCCTGATGTATCAATGTTTTTTCCAGTAACCGGACGTCATTAGCACCATAGGCCCCCCTTTTCAAACACTAAAAACTGCCCTGGTCATTTCATACCCCCCCTTGAACAGCTTTCAAGGGGATGGTTATGAACAACTTAACGACGCTTCGCGTGTATGGCATCAACACGCTGTTGATGGGTGCGGCCTTAGGAATCCTGGCAGGCTGTCAGGATTTATCACCCAAACAGAAAGAGCAGACATCTTCGTTTGCAGATTGCCAGCAACAGGTGCTTCAGCTTGATGCTCACGCATCCGAACAGCAAAGTGCCGCCAAATATCATGCCTCCGCTTTGTTGGCCCAGCGCTGTATCGGGGCGGATGCAGTCGCTTCTGCTGATAATCAGCGTCTCAGCGCTTTGGCGATATTGAACTTTATTCGTGCCGGTGATTTCGCTGCTGCGCAGCAATCAATGACACAGATGCAATCACAATACCCGGGGCAAGACCTTTACCTGGCGGATGGCTCATCGGTTGTCGATAGTCTTGATCTACTGATCAACCACTCCGTCTTGCCAAACAGTCGCATCAAGCAGATGAACATCTCGCGTTCACTGGATGCTGAGCTCAATCGTAAATCTTACTGGCTCAGCCATTAAAGGAGGCGACCATGAACCGTCAACGCCTAGCGTTATGGATACTCACTACAGTATTGGCTTATACCGGTCAATATGTCTCGGCGTCTACTACTCAGGAGAGTTGGAATCCTGTTGCAAGCGAGCGGTTGATTACCCTACCCAGTGCATATATCGAGCAGGCCGTGGAGCGTGATTTTAGCGTTTCACCTTTGGGCAATGAACTCAAAGGGTTAGATCAGCAGCTTGAGGTCAAAGCAGCTGAATTAACAAGTTTAAAACAGACTGTTCCTGAAACCGAAGGAGATGCAAAGCTGGATGCGCGTTTTCAACTGGTTACAGAAAAAAGTGGTTATGTTGACTTGATGAAACAGCAGCTCAAATTGCGGCGTTCAGCGCAGCAGAAGAGATCGCAGCTTTACCAGCAGATTCTGCATAAACAACAGCAGGGTAGACGGATGCTATATGAGCAACCGCAAGCGCAACAATTGCTGACACAGCAACATGCCGCCCAGCAGCGATTACAACGGACACTGGCGATGGTAGATGAGGTGAGTGACGGTTTTGAGCAGGAAGGCTCAACGGCATACCAGAATGCGTATAGAGATAATCTTGGAGAAATGAAAGCGCTGCAGCGCGCTATTCAACAGCATTCGCTTAACCTTGAGTCATCGATCGACGGGCATCCGCTAACTCGTGAGAATTTTCTCCGTCAGCTGATCCTGCAATCACAAACCGAATTGGCGTTAATCGAGCAGGAGGAACAGATGCTGGCCTTAATGGCACAGCTCGTCAGCCTGGATGCCGAAGCCTTGGAACACGAACTAAGTCTGGGGCAGTTGAACGGTACTAAAGAAGGAATCGTAGCGGCACGGCGATATGCACCAGCCATTATAACCGAACTCTTTATCGATTGAGGTGGAATCATGACAACGCTAATTAATACCGCGCGCCGAACTAGCGCCTTGACTCTCCTACTGTCCCTACTATCGATAGCTGCCAACGCCGGCTCGGATATGATGGTGACGACCCTTGAGCACCTTGAACGCGAGCGGGCGCAATTGTTGCAGATACTGTTATCACCATCGAGGGAAGAAAGTTCTGTAACCAGTAGATACCAAGACGTCAGGCGTAATCTGCAGGTCCTGGAACCGATGATTATTCGCGATGCGCGACTGACCAATAACCCATCAACATCACCGCTGGTTAGAAACGCTTTTGCGAACTATGACTTGACGTTCTTGGTCTATGCCTCGCGTGAAAAACGCAAACTGATTATCGAACATTGGCTGGATCAGCAGAATTTGACAACACAGTCGATTTTACAGGCACAGATAGGGTGGCGGCCATGAGTCAGTCAAAAAGTGAACCCGTGCCGATAGACGCTGATTGCGCAGTAGAGCCATCGTCATGGGGGCGCTCGCTCAGTCGGCTTCTTGGTTTGATGATTATCCTCATGGCGGCCCTTGTCGCGGTCAGTACCCGGCAACCTGGCGAATTAATCGCTGCTGCGCAAGTGTTGTTCGGCGACCTTTTTATTATGGCCTACGTGTTGCTGATATTGGCCGCTGTCGTCAGCCGCCAACGTCTCGTGAATTGCACCGCCGTGCAGTGCGAGTTCTGGTTTGAAGCAGGGCAGCAATCAGCTGCCGGGATCGCCACGTTGGCGCTGACCTTCACTTTGCTGGGGATCAGCCTTGGTGTTGGCTCCCTGTCAGAGCAACCGATGCGCGCCGATAACGCACCCGAGATGATCCGGGTACTGGCCGAGCAGTTTTCGATGGCTTTTATGACCAGCGTGGTTGGCCTGCCGACAGCGGCGTTGTTACGCGCCTGGTTATCGTTGACCGAGAAACGGTTGCGTCATGTTTAAACTGCGCAACAAAACAGACACGACAACAACCCTAAGGAGTATCGCCATGCGTAATCTGATCTTTAATATCGCCGTACTGGCCGCCATCGGTTATCTGGCGCTAAAGGACCATCCCTGGGTGCAGCAACAGCTGAGTGTCGTACCTGGCGTGGCGCAACAGAATATTGCACCGGCCACAGATACTCTGGCGAAGATGTCCCATCAATGGACTGAAAAGCTGGCTCACCTAGAGCAGAGGTTAATCGGCAACGAGGCGCAGCAGGTTCAACTGCAAGCGTTGCAGCAACAGGTGGATGAGTTGACTCAGCGTCTGCGATGGCAGGATTCAGGCCCGTTGCGAGAGCGATCTTTAGTGGCTGAGCAGCAGTTATCATCTTCCGAGCGCAGCGGTATTGATCAGTCGGATTCGTTGCTTGGTTGGCATAGTGAGACAATGGTAATCCCACAACTGGCGAGTCATACCGAGACGGCATCAATATCAGAGGTCAACGCCGCGCAGACATCAGAAAGCATCATGATCCAGCGTCTGCAAACGATCTCGCAGCAGATGGCGTTACGAGTGCTGGGACATTAAGTGCGTATTTAGTGACAATAGAATTAGCCAGCGATGAATAACCGTACCAATGTCTGTTGGAGTCTTGCTACTAGCGGTGCCATCGGTTTGGTGCTGCTGGTGGCGATCTGGAGTCCCACTTCAAAACCGACCACGGAGGAACCGTCGCATCAGTCTGACCAGAAACAACACGCCCTCAAGGTCCAGCAGTTACCCGCACCTCCCGTACTCCAACCGCAAGCAAAGACCACGCCTCAACAATTGAACGTTAATAAACTGGATATACCGATACCACAGCGAAAGCCTGACAGCCCCTCTGTGGGAGTCTCTGCTCCTGCTTGGACCGAAATTATCTGGCCTAACAGCGAGGCAGAACGCCAGGTCATCTACGACAAGCTCAAATGTCATGGCATGATCAGTGCGCTGTTAAAAACGGATGGAGGGTTACAGTTCGCCAGCGCATCTGGAGCAATCAAGCTGGACGATTACTCGCCCTACCTGCGGTTGGTACAAGGCGCGGTGATGTCGGAGGAAAACGCACTGCAAACCGGATCGACAGCCGGGACATACCGCCTTGTACGCTTGATGCCAAGATCGCTTGAGGCGGTATTCGAACGAGCTTTTAATTCGAAGCAGGATGATGCTGTTTTGAAACTTAAAATGGTGAAAATTCCTGACTGTTAGGGGCATGGGTGCCCCCATCTAGCGTCATCTCTGTTGATAAACGCGCTATTTTGAACAGTGTTCAGCACCCATGTTGACCACGCTAAGCTGCCTCGAAGCCGTGTAGTGACAAGGCTGTAACTCGTGGGTCTCTGGTCAAAATTAGGCGCTGATAGTGGCTAAATCGACATAGGGGGGAGCCCCCTTGCGCCCCCCTAACAGATCGGCTGCGCCGAACGGCTCTGTCATAGCGAACCAGCCGCGCCGGATCGAATAAAGTGAAAAAGTACAAAGATCAAAGTTAAATATCCTGGACGAGACGGAAACAGATACTGTAGTTCCGACTCGACGGGTTGCTCCAGTTACGGCCAGCCGAACGCAAGAAGTATGGATTGTAGAACCAAGAGCCGCCACGGTGAACACGGTCCGCCTCGCCTGGGGCGCTGCCATCGCTTGGTACACCGTTGTAATCGCTGTAATAGATGTTCGCTGTCCACTCCGTGACATTACCGTGCATATCGTAGAGACCGTAGGCGTTTGCGGCGTAGTGGCTCACCGGGGCGGTTTTTGAGTTATCAAAACCACCGTTACAGCCATCACAGTTGGCGTTGCCGTTGCCGTTGCCGCTACTGTTACCCCAACTGTAGGCGGGTGTGCTGCCGGATCTTGCTGCGTACTCCCATTCTGACTCCGTTGGCAGACGGAAGCTCTATTGGCTTTTTTGCCTTGGTCCATGCATGTTGATCGCGTTCGCTGAATTCGGCGTGCAGCTCTTTAAGGAGCAGAGCATCGGCAGACCCGGTGGGGGGCCAGCTTTGCAGATAGAGCCGGTAGCCGTCGGCATTGTTTAGTCGTTGCGCCTGCTGCCAGGCGGTCGCTTCGTTCTGCACGGCCTGCTGATCCTGATCCTGGTAATAGTCGTAACCGGCGTAGCTACCGGTCAGGATGAATACCGTCAGTGCGGCTGTCGCCAGCGGTTTGGCCAGCTTGCGCGGAGCGGCAACGGCGTTTTGAGGCGTTGCTCGTCCCAGTGTCTGTCTTTGCCCACCAGCGCGGCGACCTGGTTCAGTGCCTGACGTTGAGGTTCGTCCAGCGGACGTTCATTTTGCTGCTGATCCTGTTCATTAATCAACCCGAGCAGGTTGCATAGGATGGTCAATGATTCGTCCAGCTGTTCCTCAATCTGCTGTTGCAGGGCGTCGAGTTGTGCTTCGGTCAGGACCAGTCCCGGGCCATGCCGTTGATCTCGGCCTGCTTGGGGTCAAGCTGGCCGTGCTCTAGCAATGTCTGTCGATCAGCTGCGCCAGCGGTTGCAATCGTGGGCTGATCGTACTGGTGGTGGCGGGGCTGACGTCGGTGTAGGTCTGGGTGTCACTGTCACTTTGTTGTTGCTGCAAACGGGCAGACTTAAGTACCGCGTTAAACTCAGCGGCATCCTGAAAACGTCCGCACTTATTTACCGATCGCGCTTTGAGAATAACCCTGTTGAGTGCACTTCCGAGCGCGGCGCAGTGGTCGTTGGGATCGGCGTAGCGCCTCGTGGGCAGCTTGCCGGTCAGCATCTGGTAGGTCAGTACGGCAAGCGAGTAGACATCAGCGCGGGCATCGACATGTTTGGTGCTCTCGCGCTGCTCCGGGGCCATGTAATTGCGCGAACCGATGCCAAGTTGCGAGACGGCGGAGTGCTGCCCGTCGGGAGCCTTGGCGATGCCGAAGTCGGCGATACGGATTTCGCCGCGCTCGGTCAGCAGGATGTTGGCGGGTTTGATATCGCGGTGGATCAGCCTGGCCTTATGTGCGGGAGCCATGCCATTGAGGGTCTGTTCCAGCAGGTCGAGCGCCCGGTCAACAGTCAACGCCTTGGGCTACTTGGCATCACTGAGCTCTGCCAGCGCGTGTTCGTCGAAGATATCCTTGCCGAGTTCATCGGCCAGTGATCTGGGCACGAACGGCATGGTGTACCAGGGGCTGCCGTCGTCGAGTTCACCAAGCTCCAGTGCGTTGACGATATAGAGCTTGTCTTCGAGTTGGGCCAGAATGCGTGCCTCACGCAGGAAGCGCTCCCGCAGTACGGCCAGCCCCTCTTCATCGGAGCTGTTGGCGAAGGCGATCAGGTTTTCATCTTTGTGACGCAATACCTTGATCGCCACATCACCGGGTCGTGGCCGAGGAACACCTCGCCGAAGCCGCCTTGTCCCAGGGGTTTAAGAATTTGATAACGTCCGATCTTATCCATTTACAATTTCATTTCATACCGGTTTCAGATGCGAACAACGATTCGATGTTCTAAAAATAATCATTGAGTTTTTGCAATTTTTTGGCCGCAGGTTTTTTATCTTTGTTCATTTGCTGACGTGCGGGGGTAGGCGCAGTGTTGCGTTGTTCTCCTCGCACTTTTTTCGAAGCCTGTGCTTCAATTTCACTGACAGAGATCCATTTGCCATGGTTGACAACCTCAACCCGGCGGTTGAGCGGGTCTTGTGCTGCACGCCCTGAACGAGGGAAGCGTTCACCGTATCCCGTTGCGGCTAGTTTGCTGGTGCTTAACCCAAAGTTATCCAGCAAATAGGTTCGCACGCTGGCGGCGCGCATGCGAGAGAGTATAAGGTTGGCACTGTTGCTACCAGAGCTATCGGTATGGCCAGCAATTTCGAACGTGTTAGCTCCGACACGTTTCAGTGCTTCGCCAAGCTGCTGAAGTTGTTCCCGCGTCGTATCACTGAGTCTTGCTGAATTGACCTCGAACTGGATATCCAAATTGATACGCCGACTGTCTATGCCGTTGTTGGTGACCGTCAGCGCATCAAAGATCTGGTTGGCATTAAATGTTGTGGTGGTGGCACGGCGAGGCGGTTCATACTTCGCATCTGGCTGGGTCTTGATTGTTGCGGTAGCTAACGCTACGGACGGTTGATGACCTGCAGAAACCGCCACTTGGGGCTGGTTCAGATACGCGTTAAGGGACATTGAACGCAAACGCTCAACCACTGGCTGAGGCGGTTTGACCGGTTGTGGTTTTGACTTGGGCTGAGCGACGGCTTTTGAAAAGCGAATGGATTGATCAAAACTGCGGCTTACCCGGTGCCCCTCGTTGGTGATCCCCTGAGCGACGATCTGCACCCGGTGCATCCCCGCTCGATTCAGCACAGGCAAAGGCACTTGGCCGTCAACCGAGGTGGCCACGTCGCTACGGCTCAATTGCTGACCTTGGTCGTCCCAAACGGTGACAGAGGCTTGCTTCCAGAGAGTGTCGGCCATCTTGATTTTGATTGCCGTGTAATCGTTGATGGCGGGTGTTCCGGTTGGGACTTGCCACTGAGCTTTGCGCAGATCGCCGCTGGTTGAGGTTCGCAGGGTGTAAGTCTCTCCGTTCGGATCCACATCGACCGCCTGCACCCGTATTTTCCACCGTCCGGGTTCAGGGTGTTTAATCTCAATCATGTCGTAAGTGGGGCGCTCGACCCCATGACCTTGGTTGACGGCCTGGGCGGTATCTATACGTTTCCCTGAGGGCGATATCAGCAACAGATCGATATCGCTTCCGGGCCAGTCGACCTTGCAGTAAATCGCGTCAGCACCCGGCTCTACATCAACACTGAACATATGGTTCTCGCCGGGGCTGATACTATTTTGGGTAAACTGGTTCAGCTCCTGCTGGGTGGACTGCTCAAACAGGGTCTGAAAAATTCGATCTAGGTCACGACCACTCTGAGCCGTATCGAAGCGGCCTCCAGTAGCTTGAGCAACCGCCCGCAGCGCTTGCGTATCGGCGTTGGCCGAGAGTGCGATGGCATGCACGGTCACATCCGTAGGCAGGTTGCCAGGGGAGCCGTGCCATTGTTTGTCCTCGCCATCACTCAGTAAAATAATCGACGTTATCTCCCCTGGCTGTAGTTGCGCTGCGGCTAGGCTCAGCGCTTCGCGTATGTTGGTACCGCCATTGTGGTGAATCTTATCAGTGCTATCTCTGAGCTGCTGGCGGTCAGCGCCGTTGTAGTTATCCAGTTGGGTGGGGTTGGCAATGACAGAAGCGTTATTTTGGAAACCAATAATACCGATCTTGGTGCCTTCGGGCGCTATATCGATAATTTTTTGTACGGCCACCTTGCGCAAATATTGAGGGTCATTTTTTTTCATGCTGCCGGAGTTGTCTATGAGCAGTAAAAGGGCCTGGCTTATGCCTCTATGGCTACAGCGGGAAGGGAGCCGCTGGGTATCTTGTTGGTTCTCTTCGAGGTACAAACACTGATCATCAATCTGTTTCAGGCTTAAGGGTATCTGCTCCATGAGCGCCATATATTCATTGTAATCCTCGGCTCTGCGTCGTAATTGCGACAAGTAATCTTCTTTATTGACGCCTTGATCAGACCATGACGCTCTCAAGGAGGCGATCGTGAGGCCGATGCCTTTGCCAAAATCAGCAATACTGTTTGCGTCTGACCAGCGTTCCCCCCAGGCAAAACCATACACTCTCGCAGTAGCCTCCAGAGAGATAAGACGGCGCAACCCTTTTAACTCCCGCACAGAGATATCCGTAGCAGAGGTTATGCCCACTAAAGCGCCAACGGTCAACACGTCCAAGTGCCCCCGCATAAACTCTCCCAGAGTCACCAATGCAGAAATTTTTAACACATCAACGGTACCTTCGGTGAGGGTCACACCTAATTCGATGAACTCTCTGATCACCAAGCTAGCACCCCCAGTAGCAATGCTTCTACCTACTAATGCTGCCAACGACGGTGCTGCTTTTATGGAAGCATGAGTACCTGATGTGGCCATTTGTCTAAAGCGGGATTGGCTGAGTTTTATTAGCTCATCGATAGCGTCTTCAATCCCTTGCGCCATGGCAGGATCGTGACTAGGTGAGTTCTTGATCAGCTCCCTCAGGTCGTTGATGCTGATTAACAAAGACAGGTCATTTGCGACTTCTGCCAGGTACGCGTTCACCGCTTGTTTATCGCGATAGTTGGATGCGAACTCTAAACTGGTAGCTAGCAATCCTAAACCTTTTGAAAATTGGCCGAGCTTGCTGTCACCTACTCTCTTAGAAACTTTGGCCGCAATGGCTGCAGTCGGGCTGCCATGTTGTAGGGCCCGCGCAGTGTCAGAGATGGTTCGTATTTGCTCATAGACACCCATCCCCCCTGAGAGTGAAGCATCAACCACACCAAAGGATGCCAGTGCCGCATAGGTGCTCAATCCTCCTTCAGTAATAGTAATAGCCTTCACATTCTTGGCTTCTTTCAATGCGATAGCATCTAAAATCACAGCCTTATAGAGTACGCGTCGTACTTGTGACATATGAATTGGTATCTTTCCCACCAAGAGCATGGAAAATGACTCAGGGGTTAGAAAGTGGCTACCGTTTTTAAGATTTGTGAACTCGTAAGATCCTGGAATGATTGGTTCTGAAACGACAGGCAGGTCCAACACCTTCGCTAAGATGCTTGATGCATCAACCCAACTCAGCACCCTTCCGTCCTGATCCGTTACCTGTATGGCTTCGATATGGCTTATCAGTGCAACGTTGCCATTGGTGTAATTACCAAATAACGGCAACGAGCCATAATAAGTCCGGTTTTCTGGCGACATATTGTCGATTTTGACGGCGATCGTATAAGGGCCGTACTTTGATAGCCTGGTATAGTCCTTTGAGTCCAAGAGCTGCGCTCCCATTGATGGGACAGCCAGAGCAAGCAAAAAAACAGAAATCACTAACCTCATCACTACCAGATCCTTGCGCATTTTACAGATCTCCGTTATCTGTCGACTGTGTGCCGATTTGAAGCGGCATTAAGTCGATGACGTCCAAACTGATAGGATCGTCCCAAAGAATCGATTTTTTTGTTGATGGCCTGCATCAGCGCATCGCCCCTCAAATGACTCTGCTCTGCCGCTGATAACAGCGCTAACGATTGACGAACTTGATCGCCTGATATCAGCCATATTGCATATTCACGAGACTGCTCACGGTTCTTGGGGAGCGAGATTCGCCACTGCCCGGGTGCTGATAACGACTCAATAGGAATCTCTGTACCGGAATCCAGCGCGATAGCCTGCAGGTACAGCATTGCATTTAGTTCCCCTTCGGAACCGCTGGCTACGATGCGTATTTCACATAGCTCTGACAGGGCACTATCAGGAAATATTCCGTTAAGGGCTTCGACAGTTTGCTGTTTAGGAGAGGCCCCACAATGCAAACCATCGGTGAACGATGTGTTTGGGTTGCGGTAGCTAAGGATCAACTCAGGCGCTATCGCTAGCGTCACTTGGGCTGGCAAGCGGTCCGTGTGCGGGGCCAGTGGCGGGGCATTGTTACCGGGTAAAACGGGAGCAGACCTGGAGGTTGGTTCGACCAACGCTGCGGGTTGAGTCTTGGTGCGACTGGGTAGTAGCGTGGCCTGTTGCGACTGCATCGGCTCTATGGTTGCCTCCTCTCGTGACTGATTCAATGTCACCGTGGCGACAGCGGCAATGAGTAGGGCAACGGCTGATGCTATACCCCAACGCGACCTTGGCTTGATAACCGGAGTTGTAGCGGGGAGGCTGGCGAGAGTTACCGGCGTCTGTGTTGATGCTGGAGCTGATGTCTGTATCGAACCCTGCGCTGTTTCGGGCAGCAGTGCAATGGCTTGTTCCAGCGTACCCACAGCATGCAGACTGACGAGCGCGGGGTCTAAACCTTCTGTTTCAATCCAACCTTGCGGAATTGCATCTTGATTGGCTTCCGGCAACAGGAGTTTGATGACTTTGCCGTTACGCTGCCAGCAGCGGATCAGCTCGCGACTGCGGTTGAGTTTATCGGTGATACTTTCTACAGTCTGCACCCGTTGCTCAACCGGATCGATCGCGCCGGTGGCCCAGATCAGCGTATTGCTATCACTATCCCCTTCGGCCAGCAGGCCCTGCTGTTTTAGCTCATGGGCCAGAGTGACCGCCAGTTGCCAACTGTTGCCTTGCTCTATGGTGTCGCTCAGATCAAGCCGCCAGGCGCCGTGGCTGGTGCGTTTTTCGATCAGGCCACTGCCTCGGCTGACAAAGCCCTGATACAGCGGCGAGATCGGTAAGGGTTCGGCGCTGCCGTAGCGGCATACTACCGATTGCACATCCGGGTCCTCTGCGGTCAGACGCACGATGCGCACCGGCCCCTGGGTGGTGGCGATATAAATAGCAACGCTCATCCTTGGGTTAGCTCCGGTAACTGATTAGAGATAGCTGGGTGTCGTTGTGGCGTAGGGCGATCACGGCCGGGTCGTCGTGGCTGCGGATCAACTGACTGCAGCCGTTTTGTAAGGCGGGAAAATCTAATCGGTGCAGGCCGCTCTCAGTGGATTGCAAATAGAGGGAGTAGGGTTCGCCGTCACTAACCGCAAGCGGGGCGCTCAGCTCCAGAATTAGGTAGAACTGCTGAGCATCGGCCCGCGAGGTACGCCACTTCAGGCACAGTCCGCTCTGGCGGCGTTCTCCCGATGCGGCATCCATCCCCTCGTCGGCGGCGCGGCGTCTGCCAAGCCGGGCCAGTGCGTTCCGCTTCAGGTAGTCCTGCGCCAGCTGTTGCAGACCGGGGTCGGTCTGCAGGGCTCTCTCGATGCTAAAGTTGCGGGTCGGCTGCGGCTGGCCGAGGTAGTTCAGCAGCGTACTGGCTAAGATTGAGGGCGAAACCGGACTGTCTTTGAGGCCCTGGGCTCGCTCAAGTCCGGCGCAGACCTGGTCCAGTCGTTCGTCACCAGTGTGGTTTTGGGGGGGTTCAGTCATGGTGGCTACCGTATAAGCGTTGGAACATAGTACTGAATAGGGAACGATCAGCGCTAAAAATAGCCGCTCCTTCATCATCACCGCCACTCTGTTGCAGTGCCAGCGTCAAGCAGCGCTGGGCCTGGCTGCAACTGCTCAACAGTTGGGCCAGCACTTCGCTACCGCGCTCGAATCCTTCAGCGGCATCGCTGTCAGCAGTGGGGATCACCTTGAAACCGGCCCGGTTGAGGTGCTTCCAAGCCTGCTCGGCGTTAGACAGGGTATCCGCCAGCGGGCTGTCGTCATTTGTCTGGTCCTTATTGGATGGCCTGTTTGTAGATTGACGGCTTAAGGATTGGCACAGTGCGGCGATCAGGCTGTGGCTGTTAGTCTCGGCGTCCCCCAGGGGGCACCCCGCATCGCCAAATGCCTCGCGTAGCTCCTCCCGAAACGCCTCGCCCAGCGCGGCATCGAGCGCGGCCAGTGCGGCGGGCACATCGACCTGGAATAGTGCATGGCCACAGGCCAGCAAGGTACGCTGCAGGCGGTTTTGCAGCTCGGTATGGGCTTGTAGTCGGTCGCGGTAACTGTCTAGCTCGTCACCGTCTATCAGCATGGCGATACGCGCCGAGGTTTCCTTGCGTCGCAATGCTTCGGTGAGGCGGTTTTGCTGCTGACCGAAACAAGCTTTGCGCAGCAGGGTCAGCGGCAGCCGTTGCAGGCTGTTGCCCACCTGGCATAGCGGCAGCAACTGTTCGCGCTCTTGTTTGTTGAGAAACTTGATCTGGCAGGCCGGGGACTCGTCGAGTCGTTCCAGCCACTGTAGTGGTTCGGGAGGGGCTAGGGCGTCATCAAACCGATCAACCGCACCCTCCCAGTCCGAGTCAGTTGCGGTCTCTTCAACGCCCAATTCTACTTCGTTGGCTTCATGGTCACCGCCCCAGCGCAGCGCCGTGATCATGGCCTGTTCGGCGGCCTGGATCTGCAGTGCCTGATCGAGCCGAAAGAAGGCATCGGCCACCGATCCAAAGGTACGGAAATCCCCTTGGGAATCGTCGAGCTGGCCTTGCCAGAAACCGAGCACGGCGGGATCATCGAGGGTCTGCTGCAGCAGCTGCGTGTCAGGATTGTGCTGGCGCAACCACTGGCGCAGGTTGCGGGCCTTGCTCATCGCCTGCACCGGTTCTAGGTGAGGTTGCAGAAAATCATACAGGCACTTGGCCAGGTCGTTAGCCAGCCGTTCGCTGGCCTTGCGGTTGAAGGGCTGCTGTAATCGCTGGCTCAAGGCATCGACCAACGCGGGATAGAGCGCACTGACCAGGAAGTCGAGCAGTGCAACCAATTTGACTGCCCGCGATCCGCTGACACCAAAGTCGCCCTCGGAATAAGCGCAGACCAGCGCATCTCCATGCACGCGTTGTGGCGCCATGCGTTGTGCTAGGGCCTGCAAGTTGGCGCTACGTACCCGTTTCAGGGTCAGCAGCTCGGCAATTAGCAGGGCGGGGGCGGCCGGCTGGCCCGTGATGTTGCTAGCGCTCTTGTCGGGGTAAGCTAGGCCACTGAGCCAGTGACTCAGCTCCAGCAGAGCACTGGCATAGCTGCGGGTCAGGATCAGCCGGTCGAGCCAGTCACAGGTAGCGGTGCTGTAGCGGGGATGATCGGTATCCTGTTGCTGGCGCAGGGCGCTGAGCAGGCTGGTGAGTGCGCAGTTTGTTTGGGGATGAATACGGTTCATAAATATCAAAATACCCGTTTAACGCATTGGCTAGCGGTGTTAATTACAGCGCTTTTGAGTGGCGTGAAAGCTATATGCCCGGCTATCCTTGGTTTGAAAAAAGACAAGGCAGTACCCCGGCGGATTACTATATGGCGCAGGTACGTGCCACCATGGGTCGTAATGGCCTCATCGATTGTATTTGGCCAATAGGTTGATAGTTCAGTGCGTTGACGATATAGGGGTTGTCTTCGAGCTGAGCCACATTGCGCTGCATTATTTGATCGTGGCCGAGAAATACCTCACCGAAGCTGCCCTGTCCCAGGCGTTTAAGAATATTGTAGCGCCTCAATTGATCCATCAATACTGTCCGTGGGTGAGTCTGCGTGCATCCAAAATAACCGTAGATAATGCCGTTGTTCTGCCTGTTTTTCAATCAGTTACTGGTACTAGCTACCTGTTTTACCAGGCTTGCCAGAGGTTGCTGTAGTTACGTATGTTGCCCTTGCTGTCAAAGCTGCTGGGCTGTTGCTGGCGGGGCTCGTTAGAGGGCGGCTGTTTGTAGCGGGCCTGTAAGCGCTGCAGACGTTTGATCATGGTGTTACGAGCCGTTGATAACTGCACGGTTGAGAGCGGCTGACGGTCGCTGTTAACTCCTCTGCGGACCTCGCTGTTAAAGCCTGCTGCGAGCCACGGCTGGTCGGCGAAATGGCGTTTATGGCGCTGCACATCGCTGACGTATTGACGGGTGGCGGGGATAACACGCAATCCAAACGGACTGTTGACCGCCGAGCCGCCGTTGTAATGTGACAGGGCGATCTCTTCACGCCCATAGCGGTGTAGTAACTGGCGGATAAAGCGTACCCCAGCTTCAATATTGACTGCTGGGTCATACAGTTGTGCTGGCGAGACGCCCAGTTCACCGCTGGCTGTGGCGGGCATGATTTGCATCACCCCGCGGGCTCCGGCGCTGGACAGCGCTAGCGGATTGAAATTGGATTCGACCCGCGCCACAGCCATAATCAGCGCCGGTGATACGCCTTGGCGTTGTGCTTCGGTGATCAGTCGTTGTTGAACTTGGGCTTTGCTCCAGTCGTTATTGAACGCCTGCGCCAGTGAGCTTGCAAGCATCAACAGTAGCAAAGTTGTAACTTTTAATCGGTTCATGGCATCGCCTCCAGTCGGTCAAGCCAGCGCTGGTCCAGTACGGTGAGTTGCAGTTCGTCCATCGGTAACGCTTGTTTGGCGTCGATGGCTTCGTTTAATGACAAAGTGGGGGCTACCGCCAGCAGGGGCCTCCTATCAATTGTGATCCTGACCTGCTTTGGGTTGATCGGCTTGAGTTGTTGGTCGAAATAACGGCCCTGGTAATAGATCAACAATTGTAGCGGCGGTGGTTTTTTCGATGCCTGCTCGCTTGCTTGCCACGTCGGTTGGTTTCGGCTAACCCGGTGCCTTTCGGCTAGCTCTGGCAGGGCAGCATCTCCCGCTGGTCTGGGAGCGTTCAGACCCACTAACGCCAGAACCATCAGGGCAAAAAATGCCATCCCCATCGCCAGGGCGACCTCGGTGATAGCTTGTTGCTCCAGATTGTCGTGCATGGCGTGTACTCAAATAGGTGTTGCGAAGAGGTATGAAAGGATTGGTGTGATTTTTGGCAAGGGGTTGTCTTTTGAAAAAGTGTTGTGGTCATTACATAGCGAACGCTGAGGCCGACAACGGCTAGTAACAAATAAAAAGAAATAAATAAAAGGATTTAGATGATGACTGCTAAGAAGAAACACCCTCCGCACTTCGGTAAGTACGTTTGTTTTTTTGTGCTGTCGATGGCTTTAATGTCTATCCCATTGATCAGTCTTTACACCATTCGGCTTGCACGTAAATGGCTGTGCATAGTTGAAGACACCGCGCGGCAGGAGCGTGAGCGGCAACTCTGGCGCTATTTTAGCGGCAGGGTGACGTAGATAGAACCCCGCATCTATTTATCCCCTTTCTCATCGGAGGGCTTTATGGAGCCAGGGAATTACGCGAACATACTACTACAGAGCAACCAGAATCATCCGCTGGTTATCGTTTTGTTACTGGGTTGCATCAGTTTATCTTTGCTATGGTGTTTCTGGGGTCTGAAGATTCGTCAGTTTATTCTCTGGGCAACCGATTTTACTTGGGGAGGTAATGCTGGTGGAATGCTTGGCACGGCAATGGGTGGCCAGAGCTACGGTGTCATCGGCGCTATTCTGGGTGGTTTGTTGATGGGTGCGTTCTGGGTTATTACAGTTGCTGTTTGTTGCAAGGCCAGAGCGTTTCCGAGGCAACGACCGGTGCCTGCTTGATGGCGGCCGCTGGTTTCGATCTTGTTCTCAACGACAATCTGGATTATTCCCGGGAGCCGGTACAAACCTGGGTTGGTGAAGGGGTCGGCGCGATCTGCTTCTTACTGACGTATATATTTCATCGTATAGCCATTATCACGATGACCGCCTGGGTCGGTGGCTTTGCAGCAGCAGGTTTCGTTTTACGCGGATTCGTTGTCTTGACGCAAGACTTTGCTGACATAGACGGTCGCTTTCGGTTAAATAACTGGCAAGCGGTGGTTGAGCTGTTTGAGAGTATGTTGCAGACGGCGATGACCCATTGGATTACCTGGTTCATTATGGGATTGTGCCTGTTTGGACTTGGGTTACGTCTTCACTTATACAATGAGCTCAAGGGTGAGCCACAACCAAGCTCTATCGATACACCAGAACAGCCTGCCTAGCCGCTATTCAGTTGATTTAAAAATGGTTTCAAGGCAGCATGCAAAAAAACATCTATCTGATAGCAAGTGGTGCGGCGCTGAGTGCTGTCGTTGTCAATCGAATAGGCAGCGCGGAGGTTTGAGTTTCGAATAGGAAAAAAACCTCTGGCCCTGTCATAGTCTAGAGAAACAGCAATACCAATGAAGGGAATGACCATGAGAAAGTTTAAAATTCTGACCACCGCCGTACTGACCTGTACTGTTGCTATGGGATCGATGCTGGCCACGGTTGCAGAGGCCGGCAATCGTACTACTCTGTTGGTACTGGCTGAAACCCATGATCCGGATAGTCTGCGTCGCGATAATCGCGTTAGCCGCCGGGTACGTGATGCCATTCAAGAGCAGATGAATGCCGCAGGCTTCGATGTGTTTGATGAGATGGCCGTGACCTACGGCACCATGAACACCGATGAACGCCGGCTGACTAATGGTGAGTTGGTGGACATTGCCAAGAACAACTCCACCTATCCCGGTACCGATCGTAAGTTGCTGGTGCGCGCCGTCGCCACCTATCAGGTCTACGTCAATATTACGGAAATGGGCTATTCTAACAAGGCGCGGGTACGCGTCAGCGGCCGTTTGATCGATGCCCAATCGGGGCGGTTCCTGGGAACCTACGAGCTGGTCAATCCCGGTGGTGAGCTACGGCTCCACCCGACCAAGTGTCAGGAGCGTGACTGCGTACTAGAGAAGGTCGGGGACCATGCCCATCCTATCGGTCAGGCGGTGGGTAACGAACTGGCACAACTTTTGGCCCACGATAAGGGCGGCTACGCCGACAGCGATGGTTATGCGGCAGCGAATGGCCCGGAAACATACTCGCTAAAGTTTGAGAATATCGACGCCGATCAGATGATCGCGATGGAGCAGTACCTGGTTGAAGTGTTCTCCGGCTACCGTGACCATCAGCCGGTCAACTCCGTTGGAATGAGCCATACCTACGACTACGTATCCACCATTTCTTCCGCCAAACTCAAACGGAATATGCACCGTGCCATGGAAGAGCTGGGCTGGGACGGTAAGGTCTTTATGGATGGCAATGTAGTTACGGTGAAGCATTCTGCCAAGCGTAGTAGCCGGGTGGCGCAGAAGGAAAACCTTTCTAGTTGGTAAATCACTCTATAAGAGCAGCGCCGGCTTTAGGTCGGCCACGCACTTGTCTGGCTATATCAGTAAAACTGACGGAAAGAGTGTTGGGCCGATGAGATTGCGAAATATTGGCCAATAACGGTTCGAAGCTGAATTAAGCAGGCGAGCAACTTCTTCAGGAGTGAGCTTTTCCGAAAGCTTGTGAGGACTCCGGTCATGGCTCGCTCGAAAGGCGCCGGCTCTATCTGTATTACGGAAAAGAACAACTGTAGTGCCATGATCGTCGTATTGAGTCGCTTAAACAAACGATATGGATACCTTGATAATTGTTTGGAGCGAGAGACTATAACCTAATATAATCTCTCGCTTAGACGTGGAGTTTGTTCTCTTTGTCTCAAAGGTCATTCATAGTCTTGAATGGATGGTGTTTTTGAACATCTAAATCCAATACCAATGTAACCCGTATTTGGATACCTAAATTCGCGATTACTTAATTGAAGCATGTTCGTGCTCCTTGTCTTGTAGTTAGCGCCCCTTACAACCTTGTAGCTACGCCCTGTTTTATCAACAGGGATTTGTTGCAAAATATACCCATCATCAACATCTCTGACCCACTCCTTTACATTCCCCATCATGTCATAAATCCCCTGTTCTGTTTTGTCCAGAGGGAAGCGACCGGGTGGTGATATATTCCTATATTTATTGTCATTATACCAATTGGTTATGTCGTTGTTGGGGATGTTGCTACCGGTGATATACCTTTTCCCGCTGCTACCTCTGGCGGTATACTCCCACTCTTTTTCTGTAGGGAGATTGGCGCCGTAATATCGGCAAAATAAATCAGCTTGATCCCAGGATATACCTTGGACTGGTAGAGTTAGATCACCATAAGATGACTGGATGTCGAAATATAAAGGAGGCGAGACGGTTTTGTTTTGTTCTAAGAAGTATGAATATTCCTTCAAAGAAACCTCGTTGGATGAAATATAAAAATCCTGTATGAACTCAATGCGCCGTGGTTTTTCTTGGTCGGTATGAGACAAATTATTTCCCATCACAAACGAGTCTGCTTTGATCAAGTGCATGACTGTGTTATTTGCAAGAACTATACTTTCTTTAAGCGGTTGGAATGCATTAATGTAGGTTATTTTTTGGCTAGCCCAATAATCGCTGGGTCGATACATCAAGGCTTTTTTAAATCGATTTTTTGCCTCTTTATACTTCCCTTGGTCGAATAAATAAAGGCCTGCATCGTATTCAGAGTCATAAAGGTTTTTTCCTGTTAGTGCTTTACGCATTTCTTTTCGGTAGCCTGGCCTGCTTCTTTTTACATCAAATATAAATTCACCCTCCCCATATAATGAACCGAATATAGGTGTTTGTGATCCATTTGAAGATTTGGAAACTGCCGATTTAAGGTAGGTTCCCAGCTCGGAAGCGGTAACAAATCCATCAATGTCTAAGTCGGCGAAACCTGATAGCCCCTCAATCAGCTTTTCAGTGAAAATACCATGACCCGCGACCTCTAAAGCTTGCTCGCCTTTTCCCCCTGCTGTTATTACAAATCTAGATTGTTTTGATGCCAAACTTGATATAAAAGAGTTGTTGGATGATCTGTTAAGGGCGAACCCGCTATAACAAGCGTCAATGGTCAATAAAACATGCTTAGCAGGCAAGTCCATAAGTAGATCGTTAAGCAGTTGAAGCGAGATGGCTGTAGACGAAATCTGATCGTTTTTCGCATTATATGGTAACAAATAACCTTGTTCGACGACCTCGCCGGAAATCTTCTTTCGCGTGGTGTGTACGCCGTGGCCTGCAAAAAAAACAACTAAGCCATCGTTTTCTTTAAGTCTGTTTTTTAGGGTGTTTTTAATGGCCGATAATATGTTGGTTTTCGTCGCATTTTTTCCTTCAATAAAAATTATATTGCTAGATGCTACGCCTGTTTTTTCTAGAGTTTTTAGGATGCTAGAGGCGTCGTTTATTGCATATTGCAGAGAAGGTATTCTTCTATCATCATATTCATTTATACCTATGACCAATGCATGAATGCTATCATAAATCGATTTGTTTTCTTTGCTTGAGGTGCCTTTCGTAGACGGCTTTTCTTTAATCTCTATGCCCCTGCTATTCCTATCATTAGTCGCACCTTGAGATATTGGAGTGTTAATCAATATTAAGGTGATGCAAGATAGCACCACCTTAATATTGAACAGCTTGAAGAAGTTAAAGTATTTCGGGACAATCATCTTTACATTCATCGAATCCGTGTTCCGTTGCTTGATTGTTAACCAATCTTATTTCGAGGATTTGCGTATGTCTGATTTTATCTTTAACGAGAACAGAGAGAGGGTTTGCCAAGTGGGCTTTGCTTCTCCCCCATGCTTTATAATGGTATAGAATTACATTCGATCCGTCCGTTAGCATCCGCTCTTCTGTTGGTGGTCCGAGCAGGTCTCGTATGGCGTCTTTTGTCCAAATTCCAGTGTTAAGTCGTTCAATGTTTTCCTTGTCGAGCTCTTTGCCCCTGTAAATAAAACCATAATCAGAAAATCTACTTATAGTAGTAGGTACATCACGCGCCGCTACCAGGTTTCCATTGGTATCATATCGCCGCCTGATTTTTACTTGGACACCTCCAGAATATAGGAGCATTTTCTGAGCAAGAGCTCGTCCTGTTTGCTTCAACCAGCTTTCATTCACTTCATACGATATTTGAAAGACTTTTCCCCACTCTTCTACTGTAATGAATTTAAATTTAGCCTGTGGCTTTTCATATAAAGAAATAATGACGTTAGATGGCTCTGCCCATTTTGCGCTCATTTCAGATAATGATTTTGCTATGTAGGCTGTTTCATCTGTGTTGAATAACTTTGTGTCTTCGATGATGTTGATCATGTCCAGTTGGTTTATCTTGGAGTCAGAATAACTAACGTAATCTGGATGATTATCTAAAGCAATGCTTGTTGTGAACCCTATAATGCTACTTGGTTTTTCATTTTGTGGGATAACCAGGTTTTGAGTTCTTACGGCAAGAGGTGTGCACCCGTATAGAGTCGACATTGCAAGTAACAAAATAAATAATTTTTTCATGGTGCTATCCTAGTTATAATAAACAGTTAAAAAAGTACTATTCCCGTCTTCTGACAAACTCTTGGGTGATGTCTTTAGAATGGCAACTGAGTTTGAAAAAATCGTACTATCAAAATACCACGTGGATGGTTGCGAGAATTTAAAAGTGAATGCTTTGTTGTTGTTAACATAGTATTTGAGTGATTCAGTGACGTCCCATTCATCAATTCCTTCGTTCTTCGAATGGTATTTTACTTTACCGCCACTACTACCTCCTATCCGTTCAAGTAAAGACAGTGAGCTTGTTTCATACTCAATGTTTGAGCTTGTAGCATAGGAGTAAGGTGCTTTTTTAGACTTTGTTGAGGAACCGTGGAAGTTTGTTGGCACTATAATATAGGTCAAGTCTGCTGCTGATGCACCGCTAAGGGATCGCGCCATAACAGTTTTATTTTTAATGCCTAATGTAATTGTGGCTTTCTTTATTTTTACATTTTTAGGTATCAAAGAAATATCGTACTTTATTCCACTTTGTGACTCTAGTTCTGGTTTTATTTCCATAACTTCAAATTCAGTGATAAGAGTTTTTGTCTGATTGTCTCTTTTTGTAATTTCAGTGCTGCTCAAATAGTTTGGTGTTGATGAGCAGCCTATAGATAGTAAAGACAGAGTGATAACATAAATAATTTTCGTCAAAATAAAACCCTCGTTTCGTATTTTTATTCAAACACCGATATAATCATTGTTTTTTCTGTAATAGATACGTCTTTTATGGACATGAATATGTCGCTAATGTTTTTAAATATCTCTTTTGGAATTGGCGACATTGTGTTGCCAGATAGAATTTCAGGTAAATCGTTTGTCACATTTCTTGATAAAGCAAAACATTTTACAGCTTCAACTCCCGTCGGTTTGGTTATCTCAAAATCGAACGGAAACATGCCGTCTCCGGGCAGGAGGTATGACTTGCCGGCCAGTAATAGGGGTTCTCTATTATTCCTGTAGAAAAATGGATTTGGGAAAATCTGAATACTATCGCCGTTTGCTTGTTTGTAGTAGCAATAGACCCACGAGTCTCTACTAACTCTTATGATAAGTTGCAGTTTTTCTCCAATGCGATACTCAGGATCAAAACCATGCAAGCTGCTTAATTCCAATCCTATCTGGCTTGTCATATCTTTTGTGCGATCTATGTCGTTATATTTCGGTTCTAGTTCTATATCCCCTGGGAGTCCTCTGTAATCTATCATTCCCCTCCATGTTATTTTTTCATTTAATTTATTCGATAATAAAATTCTAATTTCTAGATGTTCTTTATGTAGCCAGTATTTTCCTTTTATACTGTAGCTTTCTTTATTTCTACTTGCTGCGCTATCAGTATTGTTCGAAGTTATTTTAAGCCCTCTACTTCGTCCTATTTTTTTAGATGACTCTGTCTCGTAAATCATAAGCCTTTTGTCGCTGACAAGCTTGAAGTATTGGTCCGATAGGGATTTGAATATAGTGTCTTTGAAGTACAGGCTGGCTTGTGTTTGGATTCCGGAGTTTTGGTAATATATGCCTTCATAATTAGCTTCTTTCATCCATGGCGCATTTCTCTTAATGTATCGTGCGGCCGCGTCAAGTGCTTCAGTCATGCTTAAATAAGTTGAGCCTACATCGATATGCGTTATTTTTAGGTTTAGATTTCTAGCTTGCGTGGTTGCTAGAATTTTCCCATTCATACTTGTGACTCTGAATGAGCTGCTTATCTTGTCCTTGTTGAGGAATATACTTCCTATGATCAACCCATCAACATCCTTGATGCTTGATAGAGCCACTTCAAGACCTTTTTCGTAATCATCATTCTGAAATGATAGCTGGTTTGCTATATGCTTAACGTCTTTGTTTGAAACGTATTCTATTTTTGAATTGCTTTCTTCAATTAGAGCGGATAGTAGTTCATTATAAAATCTGTTTGCCAATTCAATAGAAATAGGAGTTTTATCTTTTTCGAAAGGAATTAGAGATAATCTTATCTTTCGACTCTGTGTGTTATTTATTTTTAGGCTATTAATAATTTCAGATGCGTGTTCGTGCGCAACGCTAGTGCCACTATTCATGGCTATAGCAGTCGATGATAAAAAGCACAGAGCTGCACCAACATAGTAGAAAAAATATTTCTTCAATGTTTTTTGCATTTCATGTTTCCAGTTTTTAAAATTTTGTATCTGCGGGTGGTTTCCACTAATAGCTCCGGTTATAAACGATGATCACCGAAGTGTTGCCCTTACCACCGGCATTCATGGCGGTTTGAATCAAGGCTTTGATCGCGTCAGTGCTCTTTTTTTGATTCAAAACGGTATTGATCTCCGTGTGACTAACCATATCGGTCAGACCGTCGGAGCAGAGCAGCAGTCGGTCGCTTAAGCGAGGTGGTCTCGTTGCATTCGTGCTGGACTTGATCGGTGCCGTTGGCACTGCCACGATCTTCGATCCAGAAACCACCACGTTGGCGAACCGGTCGAGTCTGCTTGGTGGGGCGTGAGACGCGGCGGTGTTGCACCGCGATGTCGGTGGTTTCGCGGCTGCTGAGACGTCCCAACATCAATTTAGGTTGGGTATGCAGGGTCAGCTCCCCAAGGGCCGCTTACAATCAGGCTGCCGGTGCAGGGTGCCAGTTTGTGTACCAGCGTTTCGTGCTCGGCGTTGAGTTGCAGTCGCTGGGCTTGGGCGCCTTCCGCGTTGTTGTTCTGACTCGTTTCTGGCGGGCGCATTACGCCGGATTGCTTACGCACTTCCAGCAGAGCGATTTCGGTTAGCAGGTCGGCTTCCATATCCGGATTCAGCTCGCGAGCCTGATGCAGCAGCGCCAATGCCTCAAACGGTTGTTGGCTTTTCAGTGCGCGCGCCCGATCGATCAGTGTTGCTGCGCGTTCGCGGTTATGGTTTAACGCCTTTTCGAGCGACCCACGGGCCAGTGCAAACTCACCGTTATGCAGGGCCATCTGTACTTCACTGAGTGAGTTTTCAGCCTGTTTGATCGCCTCCTCGAAGCAATGTCTGGCTTCGAGCAGTACCCGGTTCCGAAACCAGGGGTGGCTAGGGGCTTGTGTCAGGTAGCCTAAACCCTCCTGGGGAAGTAGATTGTTTTTAGCGACCGAGACACGTCTCTGTAAACGAGATACCCGAGTAAGCTCAAAAAGCAGTAGGCTGATTAACAGCAGCGCCACCAGGCTAACACGGCCTGCGCTGGTCAGTGTGGTGGCTTCAAAATGCTGGTCGAGCAGTTGCTGGCGCTGGGTCAGATCGGTGACTAGGATGATACCGCGTAAAGTGCCCCAGAATAATCGATCTTCGAGGATCAACTCACCTTGGAGATGCGCGCCTTCAATATCGGTGCTACCCAGCTCACGAGAGCCATTGGCCTCCTCCTCCTCTGCGATATCGATCGAGTTGAGCAGACGCTGGTAATACTCCTCGTTATCTCCTGGCACCAGTACCTTAATTCCGGCCTGATCCAGTGCGCTGGCAAAAAAGGTACGACGATCTGCCGCAGGTAGGGTTGAGGGTGTGGTGACGATATCGTAAATAGCGATACCCATCGAATCCTTATCTGAATCCAGATAGGGCGCAAATTCGCGAGAGTGTCGGTTTAATAGCTCGACCAGTACGGCGCTACCGGCCTTGTGAACTTGGCTGTCGAACTCGGTTAACCCTTGAGCATGTAGCGGAGCCATAAAAAACGTGAGGCTGAATGTCGGTGCAACAAAGATGCGAACAATGTGTTGGCGGTGAGTAAAAATACGGCAGACCCTTACATGAACGCTTAGCATAAGTATTTGATTGGGCTTGAAATAGGTAATAAATTCCACTTATGCAATCCTGCATTGTGCTGACATTGTTGGGTATTATCAATAAAACATGAAAGGATTAGAGATGTTATTAAGTCGCGATTCTTATTTTAGTGCGATAAGTTTGCTGGCGGCACTGCTATTGAGTAGCTTGTTGGGAGCAGGGCCAGTGTCGGCATCGCAGAATATCCTTATCATGGCCGAAGATGCCGCGATCCATACGCTCCCCCGCAGTGAACAGTAGTCACAAAAAGTGTTGGCTGGGTTGGCTGGGTTTGCTGGTAGCTTAGCCGAGCAAGGTCTACAGGTGTTCGACGAAGAGGTGATCACTTATGAGGGCTATGTGCAGGGGCGCACGCGTCGCTCTAACGAAGAGCTGATCGATATTGCCCGCAGCATCAAGCAACCGTAGACCAATACGCTGATCTTCGTGGTGGTCGAACAGCGCCTCAAAGCGGGTAAACGGCTGGATAAGACCTTTTGCACAGGCCTCTTTGAAAGGCTGACAACAGGGCGTCGGCATAGCGTCCGGCTGGGGCCTCGGTCAGTGCCGTCAGTATGACCTGATTGAGCGCCTTTCTCAGCGCCGGAACCCGTACCTCGGGGACGGCGTAGCGGCCGCTGGGCAGCTTGCCGATGATCATCCGGTAAGACAGCACTCCCAGGGCACAGACGTCGGCGCGGGCATCGACTTGTTTGACGCTCTCGCGCTGCACCGGGGCTATGTAATTACGCGAACCAATGCCAAGTTGCGAGACGGTGGAGTGCTGGCCGTGGGGGGGGGGGGGCTTTGGCGATACCAAAATCGGCGATACGGATTTCGCCGCGCTCGGTCAGCAGGATGTTAGCGGGTTTGATATCGCGATGGATCTGTTGGTGCTGATGGGCTAAGCCATGCCCTCGAAGATCTGTACCAGCAACCCCAGCGCATTGACGATATAGGTACAGTCATCCAGCTGGGCCAGAATGCGTGCCTCACGCACAAAACGTCCGCGCAGCACCGCCAGCCCTTCTTCGGCAGGGCTAGTGGCGAAAGCGATCAGCTTCTCGTCTTTGGGTTTGATCGCCACATCGCGCCGCATGGCCTTGTCGTGGCATAGGTACACCGCGCCGAAACAGCCAGAGCCGAGTTGCTTGAATATTTGCTACTTACTGATACGATCCGTCGCTAATCCTGATTGGGGCTTTCCCTGCTTCTATGGAAGGGTTATAAAGAAAATTATTGCTATGGTGCTCAGGCTACAGATTTTTTTATAAAACAGCCCTGAACCTTACTTATAGTGTTAGGAAACTATCAAAAACAAGGATCGTACCATGCTTTTTCGTCTTTTTAGTGCCTCTCTCATCGTGCTGTCACTCAGTGCCTGCTCTGGGATGCAGAGTGCTGGCACGGGCCGCAATATTCTGGTGGTAGTCGATTCACAGGGGCGCTTAAGTCCGGCTGCTGAAAAATTGGGCCGGGGGGTGGCCGATGAGGTGAGCGGCCAACTTAACAGTGCCGGCCATCGTGTCTTTGATCGCAGTGTGCTGGCTGAGAGTGCCGATTTGCAGGGGAAGAGACTAAACAAGCAGGCTTGGATCGACCTTGCCCGTCATAATGGCCGCTCAAGTGCTATCGATACCCTGGCACTGATCGAAGTATCGGTAGTGCGTAAACAGATCGGCGACTATAGCACCGAGCTGCAGCCACGCGCACGGGGCCAGTTATTGGATGTGAATAGTGGTAAGTCATTGGGGCAGGTCAGTCTGGCGGGGCAGATCCCGCCGCTTCGGGTGCGACCGGACTGTGACCGCCGTTGCAGTGAAAATAAGCTACTCGATCAGGCATCGGTATTGGCGCAACCGCTGGGTGCGCAGCTAAGCGCTCTGCTAGAAGCGGTAAATATGAAAGATTCAGACGAGCTTATGGCCTCCGTTGATAGAGCCTTCATCGGCCCACCGGCTCACGCGGTCAGTCTGAAACTGGACAATGTCAGTGCCGATGAGTTGGCACAAATGGAGCATTATCTGGCGGAGGTGTTCTCTGGGTACCGGAGCCATGAGTGGATTCACAGTACCGGGTTGAGCCATGACTTACGTTACGAGACCGAGCTAAGTGATGCTCGTCTATTAGGTAATCTGCGCCGCGCGATGAGCGAGCTCAACTGGCACGGTGAGGCTTATCTGGATGGTGCTGTCTTGCTGGTGAGAAAACTGGCAGTCCGGGTACCTTTTGATCAGTTGACGGAGAGGCCCGCGACCAAGAGCGACTTCCACAGTTGGTAATCTGCTCCATGGCTGACGCATAGTGTCGGTCACCCTAACGCGGCTAGTAGCGTAAGAGTACCAACGTGCTGTTTGATTATGTCTGCAGAGCGACATCTGCAGGGTCCGTCGCAGTAGTCGAACGAAAAGTGCAGGATGAAACCTTCAACTAATGTTGAAGGCGCTGTTTTTAGTTTACGACAGCACTCTCTGTCGCCCTGTAGAAGTCTCCGGGATTGTACTTTCTTGGTCATGGTTCACCTCAGTTAGCAATTTTACTCGCTTAACGAGGTGTTCAGTATTGTTGGGACGGATCAGTTCCGTACGTACCATATCTTACTGCTGACAATGTTCTACCCGCACTGGGTTTTTGGCCTTGGGTATTGAGCGTGAACTTGGCGCTTGTGGCTTAATAATCGAGTGGCTCGAGGGCTTAATGCTCGATGAATAGGGCTATGGGGCTGCTTACGGATTAGCGTTGGTTGCGATAATAGGGAGGTAAAGTGCGGTCACTGACAATCTTTTTCTGCGCGACGCTCTACCTGATAGCCCTTGTATTAAGTGGCTGCTCAACGCCCAGCGAGCGCAGCTATCGGCAGGCCGCTAAGTTGGGCTTTGTTGGCGATGTGGTGATGGCGCGGGGCTTCAAACACCAGATTTATCGCAACCGCCCGTCACTGGCACTCAGAAAATCGGTTTTGCATGTGTACTTAGCCGGTGATGGCCGCCCCTGGCTTCGCTCCACAGTGATCGCCGAAGACCCGACATCGCGCGCGCCGTTGGTACTGAAACTGATGGCCAAGGATGAGCAGCCTAGTTTGTATCTCGGTCGCCCCTGTTACCACGGTTTTTACGCGAGTCCATCGTGTCACCCCAGTTTGTGGACGGGGGCTCGCTATTCCGAAACAGTGGTGGCGAGTATGACTGGGGTATTGGCGCAAATAATTACTGCGGAGCAGATAGCGGGCGTGACGATTTTCGGTTATAGCGGGGGCGGTACGCTGGCCGTATTATTGGCGGCACGTATTCCTGAGACCCTGGCGGTGGTCACTGTTGCCGGTAATTTGGATATTGATGCCTGGGCTGAATATCATGGTTATACGCCCTTAACGGGCTCTATTAACCCGGTCAAAAGTACAGCCTTGAATCCCGCTATTGAGCAGCTGCATCTGGTCGGGGAAGAAGATGGAAATATCCTAAAACAATTTGTTACAGCCTTTACCTCAAAGCAAAGAAACTCACGATTGCTGGAGGTGGCCGAATATGATCACGGCTGTTGTTGGCCGCAGGTGTGGCCGCAGGTATTGGCCTGGAGTGGCGCTGTCGAGTCTGGAAAAGCCCCTCCTAGTGAGGGCGACGACAGCGTATTCGTCCTGCCTCAATAATAAGGCTTGGCTTATATTACAGCCGAGGGAGGGCTGTAATGGCAATCACGTTTTGCGAGCCCTCTAGGGTCGAGGTCTATGACAGGGCAGCGTTTAATGCCTTTGTGAGTAGTTGAGCAAGGGGTTGGGTTTGCCGAAGTGATAACCTAATATCTATTGCCTAGACATGATCCTTTGCTTCGTGTCGGTGGGTGTGAAGGGTGATTTCACAGTGCGGAGCCGAAAAAGTGGGCGTTGAAACATGTTCAGGAATTTGTTCTAAAAACAAACTAAATTAGTGCACTGCGCTAGTGGCACACAGAGTCTGCCGACGGGGCCATTCAAGTGCTCGGTATTCCTAATACGCCTGTAAAGCCTAGGGCCAAGCCGTGTGGGTATTACTGATCGGGGACACACCTTAGAGCGTGATTAACAGCCATCGTCGAATTTGCTAGCAGCTAGCCTTGAGGTGTGTTGCTTCTAGCTAGGAGGGCAGTAGCTTGGCAGCAGGGGCTTAAGAAACGCTGCTATGAGGCTATTAAGACTTGAGGCGATGAGGCATTAACGATTGTCGGCTCGGTGTTGTAAAGCCCTAAGACCTGGGTGGGACGGTTGTATTTCTAGGCCGCGGGTTATCAGGGCTTGGCTTTTTTCGCGTTGGTTATTGCTAAGGCTTTTTTGGGCTAATTGCTGGTAGTGGTCGGCGATGGCAACCAGACCCGTTTGTGCCTGTCGATCGCCGGGGTCAATACTTAGGACTTGTCGGTAGGCCTCATAGGCATTGCTACCCGGTGGGTCGATGATGCGGCCGACGATGAAGTGAATCTCGGCGACTTCTAAAAGGCGAGCAATTTTTGCCTGTTCTTGGGCTGTTAGAGGAGCTCTACTACTTTGCTGGTCGGCAGCACTTTTTAAACTATTCTCTCTGACCATCGTTGGGCTGACATTATTGGTCGCGCCATTGGGTTTGTCCATCAACCATGGGGCGCCTATCAACGCGAGGAAGGCAAGGCCAGCAATGATCAATCCAAAGGTGAGCCCGAGGCCTAATCGCCACGGCGTTAACGCAGCGAGAAAAATAGATTCACGCTTTATATCGTCAAGATATTGATCGACACTGGCGGTGCGGGCCTGGCGCTTGAACTCTAAACCTCGCAGAATACCTTTCCAGCACCTTTTGTTGATCCCCTTGATGGGCTCTGCCTGCATTTTCTTGTGGCGGGCGAGTGTCGCTTTTTCTCTGCCAAAAGGATGGCGGCCGGTCAGCAGCTCATAGGTGATACAGGCGAGGGCGTAGATATCGTCTCGTAAGTCGGGTGCGCTGCCCTCAAGCATTTCGCAACTGGCGTAGGAGGGGGTTAGGGCACCGAATTTGCCAGCGTCGAAGATGGTGGCGTCGAGATCATGCTGCTCGGCTGGGCGGGCGATTCGGGAAATACCAAAGTCGAGAATTTTTACAGTGCCCTTGTCGGTGATGAAAACGTTACCGGGCTTAAAGTCGCAGTGCACGATATGGTTCTGATGGGCATAGGCGAGCCCCCGGCCCATGTCCTCGACTATTTTTAACAGCTGCGGATAGTTTGCCGGTGAAGGTGGGTTCTCCTTAATAAACACATCCAGGGTTTGGCCCGAGAGGTATTCCATGGTCATAAAGACGGTATCGCCATCGGCGTCAAAGTCATACACCGTTGCGATGTTCGGGTGGGCGAGGCTTTGCGCCTTTTTTGCCTCGCGTTGCAGGGCCATAAAAAAGTCGGGGTGGCTTTTGCATTCATCGTTTAATATTTTTATGGCGACGTGGGGCTTGCGATCTTTGTATTCGGCTTTGCGCAGATCGAGCGCCCTATAAACCATGCCCATGCCGCCACGGGCGAGCATTTCTTCGAGCACGAAGCGCTCTTTGAGAACGATAGTCGCTTTGCTGGTGACTAGAGTGTCATCTGTTTCTGCACTGCTATCGGGGTTGGTCTTCAATGACATGTTACCGGCCTGAAACTAGCAGCGCTAGCTGCGGGCCTCTCGATGAGGGTATATCGAAGTTTGTTTTTTCTCTTCATAGAATTGTTTGCTAGTATCGTCGGATTATAGCAGCTAAGTAATGGCTATAAGGCCTGGTCAATACTGGAATAACCAGGGCCTATTGTGGACTATCTGTAATCTGATATTTTGTGTTCTCTTGAGTCAGCGTCCGGCCATCTAGCCCTAAAATATCGGGTTTTCTTTTGGCATCATCCGTATGTTTCAGCGTTGGAAAATACCATGCCCGAGATCACCGCAAAGCAACAATACGGGTCTAAACACTTATTGCAGGCCGAGGCCTTTGAGAGTACGTTGAATCCCCATGGGGCAGAGACGCAGTTACAAGCGCTACCCCAAAGAGTTTAACAGGCTCTTGAAAAAGTCCCGCAATCTAACAGGGGCTAGTAGAATGCCGGCGACGATACTTCACCACGGATACGACTTATGTCGCGGCGCCGAGATCACCCAAGAACATCTTTTCTCAACGGTTCATCTCGATCAGTTCGTGCCACAAAATCACCCACTTCGGGGGTCGCCTCCAGTGAGGCTTGCTGGCTTCTGGCCTTGGTCATATGGTGCTCGTCGTCGAGAGTGTATTTGATGTTGCGTCAGTATGGTCAAGGGTGGCAGTTCTACGAGAGATGGTCTTACAGTAAGGAGGGCAGATTTAATGCCCTTTGGCTATTATAATGGATGTCCTGATGCCCTCTGATGCGCAATGGTCTAGTATCAAGTCAAAGCACCCGGACGCAGCACTTCTTCTTCGGTGTTTGAGGTGTTATGTTCTAACAGCAGTCTGCTGAGTAGATGTTTAATATATTACCAACAAAGTAAAAGGAGAGTTTCATGTCAAAAGGCCAAGATTCAAAAAAAGCAACCAAAAAGAAACCTGAAAAAACAATGAAAGAAAAACGTAAAGAAAAAAAGGAAAAGAAAGCGAATAAAATATAGGTGTAAGTCGCGACTGAAAGGGTGTTGAATCCAGATGAGAACCAAAGGGACGCGTCCCTTTGGTTGGAGATCCAGGGTGCGATAGGAGTGCCCACTCAAATTTCTCGATACTGAAGTCGTGTTGCCCTATATTAAGGTGGTAGTTAACTATCGGGGGTGTGTCTAAAAGACAGGGCTGGTAAGACACAGCGGATTTCAAACTAAGCCCCTTCCAAACTAAGACCCTTTTCATCCGAAGGCAGTGGTCTACCAAGACAAACTCCGCAGCACTCGAGCAGAACCCCGTTCCGTTTCAGAGCCTGCTAGTTCATTAAGCACAGGCTAATAATCAGGTGTTTGCCAATTGTTGCAAGCCGGGAATATCCAGAATTTCAATTTCTTTTTTATCGACATTAAGAATGCTTTGTTTTTGCAGTCGAGTGAAAATCCGACTAACAGTTTCGACGCTTAGGCCGAGGTAGTTGCCGATATCTGCTCGCGACATGGGCAGGCGAAATCGCACATTTGACAGCTTGCGCTTGGCGTTGCGAGCGGAGATGCTCAGTAGCAAGGTGGCGACACGCTCTTCGGCACTATTTTTACTGAGCAGGGCAATCAGCTGTTGGTCATTGGTGATTTCCTTGCTCATTAATTTGAAAAAATGGCGTTGTAGCGATGGCAGGGTCATACTCAACTCTTCCATGTGCCCGAAGGGGATTTCGCAAATGGCGGCGGTTTCTAGGGCAACTGCCGAACTGATGTGGTGGGTGTGGGCGATACCGTCCATACCAAAGATCTCACCGGGTAGATAAAACCCGGTGACTTGCTCAAGGCCCTGGTCATTAACGCTGTAGGTTTTAATCGCGCCACTGCGCACGGCATACACCGAGCGGAATTCATCGCCACAGTTGTAGACGTAGTGGTCTTTGTGCAGGGGGCGTCCGCGCTGGACAATATCATTGAGGCGGTCGACTTCATCCAGCTCTAGGGCGATGGGTAGGCAGAGCGCATTCATACGGCAATCTCGGCAATTGATGTCGACACTGTGTGGGCACTGTTGTGACATGATCAACCCTCTGTTAGTTAGCTTAATCATCTATTGTAATCTCTTGTCTTTGCGTAAATGCAGCCGCAATGGTTAAGTTTTTTCCGATTGATCTAGGGGCGCGAAGAGCTTGTTACAGATAGTCGAAAGATTAATAACGCCCTCCTTGCTGAGCGCAATTTTATCGGCGCTAATCGTTACCCATTCACCGGGAAGGAGTGCGCTGAGCTGTCGGCTCAATTGGGGATTAGAGGATTCAATCGCGTGCCCGCAGAGCAGTGCTTGAATGATTCTGACATTGGTTTTTTTATCGCTCGGTAAGTAAAAATGACGGCTTATGGGTGGCTTTTGTCGCTTGAGTAGAGCGACATAATGATCGTTAGAAGGGGTGTTGTACTGATAGTTACCGGCCTTCAAACTCAGTGCCGCGACACCAAAGCCGAGCCAAAGAGATATGCGCGTGTCTAGGTAGCCCCAGGGGCCTGCCTCCAGCTTAAGCTCTTTCTGCAAATTACCCACGCTGTGGCAGGGGGCAAAGAAACTGTTATTGCCGCAGGCCCGCCAAGCAACGTCTGCAAAGTGCTGGTTGATACGGGCGAGTTGGTTTTGACAGGCTTGTTGCTCTTCGATAGAGACCGGCCCGCCCTGCTGATTTGAGACTTCAATGTGGGTGCAGTGGGAGGCCTCCAGTAAATTCAGTAGGCGGTCGATGAAATTGGCGTGGCTTTGCTCGCTGAACTTGATGACACAGCTAAGATTAAATGACTGGTAGTCGGCAAGTATTTGCAGCGCCGCTGCGATGTTTGAGAGGCTGCGGTCGCCGCTGGCAACACTGGCGTCGATATTGATCTTTATCGCATTAAAGTTTAAGCCCTTCATCAGTGCCAGATTGTTAGGGTTCAGCTCCATGGGCGTTACCTCCATGCCTCGCGTAGAGTCCTCCCGCTGGTGGCTGAAATAGCTACTGAGGCGGAAACAAAGTTCGGTAATCGCCTCGGGAGAAAACTGCTGCAAGGGGCTGCCTAGCCACCACACTGAACTGACCGGTTGATGACGGTTGTAGTGGGTACGCCGCAGCGTCACCTCCTGGCATATCAGGTGTTCGTAGTCATCGACGCGCTGGCGGGGGCAGTAAATATTGATGCCCATTGGCTCGATGCTACTCGGCATAGGGGTGTTAAACACCTCGGCTTCTGGTGCGTCACTATGAGTTTCATAGAGGGGGAACAGCGATGATTTAAAACCGGTGGTCAGGGGGCGTTGCATTTTTGCGTTGCTAAAGTTTGTCATCAAGGATGTCGGGTGGCCATTTTTGGCATCCCTACCGTTAATAAGATAGGGGTCAACCCTAGAGGGCATTGCTGGCGAGGTATATGATTTGTATCAAGCAGTTCTGCGCCGTTCGTATATTATTCTGTATGTACTACTTGCCGTCGAGATTGGCTCGGCCATCTGTCATTAACGGCTTGCTATAAATATTCAGGGTTGAACTACCAAGAGAGAATAAGTGGAGTCATCGATGGAAAATATACTTGCTGTGATTAACCATTGGCAAGACGCCGAGTCGGTTCTCGATAAAGCTGAAAAACTTGCCGCAGGCTTTCATACGGGCCTTGAGGTGCTGGTAACGGTACACGACCAGCTGGGTGAGTTGAGTCAGTATCTTAACTTTGAGGATTTTAGCCAGATGAAAGTAGAGATCGTTGCGGCTGAACGCGGGCGCCTCGATAAGCTGTGTGCGGGGAAAAACTACCCCCTGCATGTCGAATGGACGACAAGAGTACATACCACCATTGTCGAAAGAGCCCAGCATTATGGTTCGGGCCTGATTGTTATGATGGCGAGCCACGACCCGATGTTCTCGATACTCATCCATACGCCGGATGACTGGCATCTTTTCCGCGACACCCCTTGCCCGGTACTGGCGATGGTTAAAGATCGGCGGGCCTGCAAACAGGTGATCGCGGGCATTGATGCGCTAGACAGTAATTTGGAGCACCGACAACTCAGTGCTCGGGTGCTCGACCATGCCGCCGCTCTAGCCAAGGTCGAGGGCGTACCTCTGATGGTGTTATGTGTGGTGCCCGACCCAGCCCTAGTTTATGCCGGTATTGTTAATGCACCCATAAGCGGTGATTTTTTACTCGATACTTTGGCGATTGCCAAGACAAAAACCCAGCAGCTGGCGGCGCATTTGGGGCTTAACCCGGCCGACATTGTTATTGTTACCGGACGGGTTGAAGAGGTGTTGAGCCAGCGGGCTCGGCAAGATGATGCTCTGCTGGTGATTGGCAGTGCCGCCAATAGGGGTTTAAAGGCACTGTTATTGGGCAATACCGCGGAGCGCATTTTGCGCAGTATGAAGACGGATATGCTGGTGGTTAATTAGGGTGCTGCTGAGCATGCGGTTTCTGAAGCCGTCATGAAGACCTTGGGTCAGGGTTTTATTCTACCGTTGCGCTGTTTACTCAGTGCCCGCTATCTTTGGTGAGCTTTAATAAGGCTTAGCACTAGTCGTAGGTCTTGCCCCAAAGCTGTAATAGGCGTTGTTTGCGGCCACAATTCCAGCTGTAAAACTGATAACGCTTGGGGTTTCTTTGATAGTAATTCTGGTGGTAGGCCTCGGCGGGAAAAAACTCGGTGGCTGGACTAATCGGGGTATGCACCGGGGCCGGTAGTACATCGCGTGCATCGAGCTGCAGCTTACTTTGTGTCGCCTGCTGATATTGTTGGTTCGTGGTGTAAAAAATTTCACTGCGATACTGGCTGCCACGGTCGCAGAACTGCCCGCCGCGATCGACCGGATCAATGTTCAGCCAGAAAGTGCTGAGTAGCTGCTGGTAGCTGATTTTGTCGGGGTTGTAGACGATTTCTAAGGCTTCGGTATGGCCCGTGGTACCACTGGATACCTGCTTGTAGGTGGGGTTTTTGACCTGTCCGCCAATATAACCCGAGGTGGTTGAAATAACGCCCTCTAGGGCATCGAAGGGTGGCTCCATGCACCAGAAGCAGCCCCCGGCAAAGATGGCCCGCTGAATATTATCCAGTGGCTTGGCATTGAGCTGAAACGACAGCAGGCAGGAAATCGTGAAGAGGGTGAATAGACGTATTAAGGCTACTTTCGCTGTGCTGTTAATCGGCATTGTCATGTGCAGTCTTTATCCCCGTGGTGGCTGGTTTTTTCTTTGATAAGTACTTTCGTCATTCGTTCCCTGGCTCTCTGCAAACAGGCTTCCCTGGCTCGGCTGTTGGTCGCTAAGCCCTTTGCTGCCAGCCCTAATCACTTGCTGAATGCTGTTCGCTCTGCTTACTATGAGTCGACAATAAATATAACAGGGATATAACAATGACCGATTTAGCAGCGCGTATTCAAGTACTTGAAGACAAAGATGCGATTCGAGAATTAACCGCCAAATACTGCTATGCGGTGGTGAGGCAGGATTGCGAGGCGCTACTCAAGATGTTCACCGACGATGGCGAGTTTCTTATGGCCCCACAGTTTGAATTTCGTGGCCGGGAGCAATTGGCTGCACTGTATCGGGATAAAATCGAAGAGGTCGCCCCCAAACCCTTTATTCAAAACCATGTTATTGACGTTGATGGTGATCAAGCAACAGGCAATTGCGCGGTCGAAATACGCTTATGCGCGGTCGAAATTCGCCTAGTGGACGCGGGTCAAGCAGTGACGGCCTGTGGTCACTACAACGATGTCTACCGCCGCGTCGCGGGTGAGTGGAAGTTTGCCCGCCGCGATTTCGAGCTCTATCACTGGGTGTCGCTGGCAGAGGGTTGGGCGGGCTAGGCCTCTACTCGTTGTCGGGCATTGGCATCCCCTTCGGTTTCAATGGTGATGAAGCCGAAGAGGATGTAAGCCCTTACACCATTAACGCAAGTGCGTAGCTTCTGTTCTGTACTTACGCTTAGCTACTTACCTTGGTAGACCGGGGGGCGTTTTTCGATAAAGGACTGTACGCCCTCAGCGGCATCGTCGGTATTGGCCAGCGCCTTCATCACCGGAATAAACTCGTCGACGGCGGCCTTGGGGCTGTCGAAGTAATAGGCGCGGGAGCTTTGTAGGGTGGCCTGTACGGCCAACGGTGCTTGCTTGGCGATCTCTTCGGCCAACTCTAGGGCGCGATTAAATTCTTCGCCGTCGTCGACAATTTCCTGAATAAAATTGTAGCGCAGAGCTTCTTCGGCATTGAATTCATAACCTGTCAACAAGACCTTCATGGCGTTGCCCCAGCCGGCGCGTTCAACCATGCGGAAGGTGGCCCCGGCAGCGGCCATGACGCCACGGCCCACTTCAAGCTGGGAGAAGCGGGCACTTTTCGCCGAGACAACAATTTCTGTGGCCAGCATCAGTTCGATGGCGGCGGTGTAGCAGATGCCGTGCATCGCAGCGACCACAGGCTTGGTGCGAAAGGGCGGCTTCAGCGAAAAGGGATCAATGCCATTGGTGGGTAAAATGGCTTCACCATTTTTCATGGCATCGGCAAATTTTGGCAGATCGAGCCCGGCGGTAAAATGCTTGCCGTGGGCAAACAAGACGCCGACCCAGAGTTCGCTATTATTTTCGAGCTCGGCGTAGGCATCGGCCAGTTCGCTAAACATTTTCGGGGTGAAACCATTGTATTTCTCGGGGCGGTCGATACCGATTAAAAAAATATTGCCGCGCACCTCGGTGCTAATTTGTCCGTCGGGATGTCGATCACTCTGTTCGGTCGTACTGCTCATGGCGTGGCTCCAGTGGTTGGCTTAATTACTGCGGGCTTAATTACTGAGGATGGCTTGTTGTTGAAATAGTTAAAATGTTTAAACGTAAAAAAACACTTGTTTAAGTGCCGTTAAAAATCGGTTCGCGTTTTTCCATCATGGCGGCAATACCCTCGCGCGCGTCATTGCTGTCAAAGCTGGCCGACTGCTGTCGCGCCTCTTCGGCGAGTCGTGAATGGGGATCCCAGTCGAGATTATTAATCATCGATTGCTTCATTAACTGCACGGCACTGGGCGCACAGGCGGCGATTTCTTGTGCCAACTCAAGGGCTTTGGGCCACACTTGCTCAGGGGGTAGGGCGTAGTTAAAAAGACCGATTCTTGCACCTTCGCTACCGTTGAAGCGTCGTCCCGTTAGCATCAATTCATTGGCCTTTGCCAGGCCGATAAGGCGCGGCAGTATGTAGGACAGCGACATGCCGGAGTGCATGCCGAGGCGAGCGAAATTGGCGCCATAGAGGGCATCATTATTGGCGACGCGAATGTCACTGAGTAGGGCGACACCAAAACCACCGCCAATGGCATGGCCGTTGAGGGCACCAATCACGGGCACTTTTAGAGTAAGCAGTTCCATGCAAATGCTATAGGTGTCGATCAGCCCTTGTTGGGTAAAGGGTATGCTTGAGTTTTCGGCGCCACCTTTAAAATCACCGCCCGCGCAAAAGTTTTTGCCGGTGCCGGTAATAATGAGACAGCGAATATTCCGGTCGTTCTTGGCCTCGGCGATGGCCACCTTTAGGGCCTCAAGCACCTCCGCTGTCAGGCTGTTGCGATTGGCCGGGCGATTAAAAACAATTTGTCCAATGAGGGTGTGCTGGGGCCTGTCGAGGCAGGGCATAGCATCGACAGTTTTGTCACTTAAGCGGGCATACCAGACAGCTTTATCGCTCATTTCTCTATTACTCAATTAATAGTGAGGGGTGGCGACTTCACGATGCACATAGCCTTCATCGCCGGGTATCAGCGGTGGCGCGCCGTCTTTCTCGGCTTTAATGGGTAGGATTCGCGGCAGATCGCGAAACGCGGCAACGGCGTCGAGCAGGCTTTGGCTTTGCTGGTGCCCGGTTAAGCCCTGAATGTTTTTAATAGTGGGAAAAAATATTTGGAAGCCCTCTTCACGCTGTTTACGCAGGGCTTCGGCGGGGTTTATCCAGCACTGAGAGACTACTTCATGGTTGTCGATAATGGGTTCTTGCTCGGCGGGTGTGCGACAAATAAAGAAGCGGGTATCGAAGCGGCGGGGCATCACGATGGGGGTCACCCAGTGGCTGTAATAGTACATTTGATCGGTAGCGAGGGTCAGCTCTTCTCTGCGGCAAATTTCCAGTAGACTCATTTCACCTTTATTTAAAGCCTCGCGGTAGTCGATAAAACGCTGTTTAACCTCAGGCGCGTTAAAACTAACAATTTTTCCACTCTTATCGTAGGCCAATAAAATTCCGGCCTCTTCAAAACACTCGCGAATACCCCCCATCCAGTAGGCGAGGCCATTATTGGGTACGCCGAGAATGGCGCTGGCATCGGGGTCGGTGTGGCCGGAATAGAGAGCCTCGTATTCTTTGTCGGCGTCGTGTAAATCGACTTTGCCACCGGGAAAAACAAAGGCACCGCTAAACGATTCCGATTTCCCACTGCGCTCTTGCAGCAACATCTCGATGCCGTTGTCGGAATCGCGAATCAGAATGACGGTGGAGGCGTAGCGCAGTTCAGGGTTTTCCATGGCTTTTATTCCTTGAGGTCACGAGGTGTCTTGTTGTTTTTATGAGCGCCGTTGACTGGCTCAGCGGTCAGTGGCCAGTCTGGCGCTATGCCTGTGCAGTGTTACTCTGTCAGCGTAACTAAATATCCAGGACTAAACTACCGCTGCTCAATAGGCTGTCGAGCAGGGCCTGATCGCGATTATCCAGCGCACCCAGAGCGGCGATGGTAAAACTGCGGGAGTCGGCCAGTGTTGTCGCGAAGCTCTGGGAGCAGGGGTATAACTCGCCGTCCACGGCTAGCTCGGCGGGATTACTGGCCAGTGCGGCGAAGCGCGAAGCGGGGTGGCGATTGAGTCGTGTCTCGCCGTCGAGTTGTGCCGCTGCCGATTCTGCTGAGTGCGGGGTTGGTGCTTGGCAGCCGTTGGCAAACTCAGCTTCTGTATCGAGTTCGGCGTCTAGCTCCAGGTCGGGGTATTTTCGGGTGGTCATAAAGCGGGCAAACCACTGGGCGAGTTGCTCCTTGTCATCCAGTTGGCGCAGCAGCAGGTTTTTAATTTCATCGATAAAACGCTCATCAATAGCGCCCTTTGCCATCGCGCGAGTGAGCGGGGGGTCGCGGTAAATAAGTTCGTCTGCTGGGCTGTTTTGAGCTAAAAGCTCCGTCGCCATATCGCTTAATAACTCGCTGGCACTGGGCGCGCGAAAGCCAATGGAGTAGGTCATACACTCGCCTTCGGCAACGCCCCAGTGGGCCAGCCCGGGTGGTACATACAGCATGTCGCCCGGTTCTAGTAGCCACTCTGCGCTGGTTTCAAAATTGTCGACAATGCGCAGCTCCGAGTCCTTTTGTAAAGGGGTGCTGGCATCGCAGAACTGGCCGAGCCGCCAACGCCGCTGGCCTTCGCCCTGCAGTAAAAACACATCATACTGGTCGAAGTGGGGGCCGACGCTACCCTGATCGGCGGCGTAGCTGAGCATAATGTCGTCGAGTCGCCACTGGGGTAGGAAATCAAAATAACTCAGTAGGTGGTGAACCTCGGGCAGCCACTGATCGACGGCTTGCACCAGCAGGGTCCAGTGGCTGGCGGGCAGTGCCTGAAAGTCATCGTCCGTAAAGGGGCCGCATTGCAGGCGCCAATGGGGCGAGGTTTGACTTTCGACAATGAGCCGCGACTCAATCTCTTCTTCCAGCGCCAGTCCCGCCAGTTCATCGGCTTCGAGGGGGGAACTGAAGCCGGGTAGGGCCTGGCGGATTAACAGCGGTTTGCGCTGCCAGTACTCGGCAAGAAAATTGTCGAGCCCGCCACAGCTGGCAAACCACTGTTCAGAGCGTGTGCTGTTAGGTGAGCTTGGCACTTAGATATTATTCGCCTGTTGCGTTGCATTGCCGGTATAGCTTTGCGGTGTCATGGCCAATAATGCCTGCTTCGCCGACTCGGGAATCTCCAGGGTCTTGATAAAGACGCTGAGACTGGCCTGGGTAATATCCTGGCCACGGGTCAAGGCCTTGAGTTTCTCGTAGGGCTCGGGCACACCGTAGCGGCGCATCACCGTTTGAATGGGTTCGGCGAGCACTTCCCAAGAATTATCGAGATCATCACTCAAGCTTTGGGCGTTGAGCTTGAGTTTACTGAGGCCTTTTTCGATCGAGCTGTAGGCGATCATGCTATAGCCGAGGCCGACACCCATATTGCGCAGCACGGTGGAGTCGGTGAGGTCGCGCTGCCAGCGCGATACCGGCAACTTGGCCGCCAAGTGGTTGAGCAGGGCATTGGCGATACCGAGGTTGCCCTCGGAGTTTTCAAAGTCGATGGGGTTGACCTTGTGGGGCATGGTCGATGATCCGACTTCGCCGGCAATGGTTTTTTGCTTGAAATAGCCGATGGAAATATAGGCCCAGATATCGCGGTTGAGGTCGATCAAGATGGTGTTCGCTCGGGCGATGGCGTCAAATAACTCGGCGATATAATCGTGGGGCTCAATTTGTGTGGTGTAGGGGTTTAACGTCAGGCCGAGTCCGCTAATGAATTGCTCGGCATTGGCCTGCCAGTCAATATCGGGATAGGCACTGAGGTGGGCGTTGTAGTTACCGACGGCGCCGTTGACCTTGCCGAGAATCTCCACGGCGCGAATTTGTTCAATTTGTCGTCTCAGCCGAGCGACCACATTGGCGAACTCCTTGCCCATGGTGGTGGGCGAGGCTGTTTGCCCGTGGGTGCGTGACAGCATCGCCTGGTCGGCGAATTCGTGGGCTAGAGTGGCGAGGGTGGTGCAAATATTTTCCAGCGCCGGTAGCAGCACTTCATCGCGGCCGGCTTTTAACATCAGTGCGTGGGAGAGGTTGTTGATATCTTCCGAGGTGCAGGCGAAATGGACAAATTCGCCGGCGGCATTCAGCTCTTCATTGTCTGAAAAATACTCTTTAAGAAAGTACTCCACCGCTTTTACATCGTGATTAGTGGTGCTTTCAATGGTCTTTACTGCGGCGGCGTGGCTCTCGTCAAACTCGCTCAGCAGCTGTTCGAGAAAATCATTCGTTGGCGCCGAAAACGCGGGCACTTCAGCAATGCCGGGGTGCTCGGCCAATTGCTGTAGCCAGCGTACTTCGACCTGAACACGGTACTTAATTAAGCCGAATTCGCTGAAAATAGCGCGTAGGTCACGGGTTTTAGTCCCGTAGCGGCCATCGATGGGGGAGACGGCAGAGAGTGCAGAGAGATCCATAATATTGTCCAAATACATGTCAAAAATAAATCGAAAAAACAAAGCAGGAAATTGTCGAAGCTTAGTGCTGTTGATGAACGCGGCCCAAATAGCCGCTATAGCGTTGCGGTAATGCAGAGCGGCAGCTATGTTCGTGGCAGCTAGCCACAGGGCCGGTATTTTACCGGATTTTACGCAGCTCCGGGGTGTTTACCGAGCCTCTTGTTGCAGGGCTTCGAGGTGGCGCAGTAGGTGGCCGCGAAAAACGAAAAAATGCCAGCGTCGGCCACCCAGTTGCTGCCAAAGTATGGCGGCGCGAATGGCCGCAAACAGCAGACAGCGCACGCGATTGGCGACGGTGGTTTGCTGCAGATGGTTGGCTCCGCCGCTGACCTGAATACGAAAGCGCTGGGTGCTGACGGTGTTTTGGTAGACGTCGGCAATATTGGCGATGACATTGTCGTGGCTCAGGGTGAAATGCTCGGCCTGAGCCTTGGCGCGTTCAATGCCCTTGCCAATTTGTTCGAGCAGCGCAGGGTTTTTACCGATCTTGCGCTGTAAGTGCATGACCCCAATGACATAGCGCAGGGAATCGGGATTGCGATTTTTGTACTTGTCGCGAAACAGCGCTTGAATGGTTTCGATACCGAGTTCAAGGTTGCTAGCGGCATGGTGATCACCGTAGCTGAAAACGGCTTCGGTCGATGTCGGGTTTTGCTCCAGCAGGCTGTTGATTTCAATGCTTAGTTGCGCGATGGGGATACTGCCCGTGCGCGCCAGCTTGTCGACCAATTGGCAGGCCTGAAAGACCCCGGCCAGAGCAATGGCCTGGTCGCGTGTTGGGGTTTTGATCATTGCGAGAAGCCTCTGAGCATTTTGGATGAAAGATACGAGTCCATGAATTGGTCAGAGGCTCTCTAGTTCCAGCTACTTTCGATGACACCGCCACCGAGGCAGATATCATCTTGATACATCACCAGCGATTGCCCGGGCGTTGCCGCACGCTGGGGTTCGTCAAAGGTGACGATGCAGCTATCACCGGCCTCACTGACGGTAATATGGCAGGCTTGATCACTCTGGCGGTAGCGGATTTTCGCCATGCAGGAAAATGTTGCACCACTGGGCCGGGGGTTGATCCAGTGCAGCTGGGTAACCTTGAGCGCAGAGGTGAATAGCAGGGGGTGATTATTGCCCTGGGCGACGATCAGGGTGTTGTTGGGCAGATCTTTGGCCACCACATACCAGGGGGCCTCGTCGGCCGTTTTAACACCGCCAATGCCGAGACCTTCGCGTTGACCGAGGGTGTAAAACATTAAACCCTGGTGTTCGCCGAGTTGAGTGCCCTCGGGTGTCTGCATCGGCCCGGGCTGAGCGGGGATGTACTGCTCGAGAAAATCTTTAAAGCGGCGCTCGCCGATAAAACAAATGCCGGTACTGTCTTTTTTGTTGTGGGTGATAAGGCCGTGCTCTTCGGCCAGCCGCCTGACCTCAGGCTTTTCCAGCTCGCCCACCGGGAATAGGGTTTTGGCCAGGGCCTTTTCTTCAACGGCATGCAGAAAGTAGCTTTGGTCTTTGTTGGTGTCGAGGCCCTTCAGCAGTAGGGTCTCGCCATTGTCTTGGCCCTTGCGCACGTAGTGGCCGGTGGCAATAAAGTCGGCGCCCAGCAGTTCGGCATATTCGAGGAAGACCTTGAACTTGATTTCCCGGTTACAGAGGATGTCAGGATTGGGCGTGCGCCCGGCGCGGTATTCGTCGAGAAAATACTCGAAGACATTGTCCCAGTACTCGGCGGCAAAATTGGCGCTGTGGAGGGGAATGCCTAGGGTCTTGCAGACTTTTTCGGCATCACTGAGGTCTTGCTTGGCGGTGCAGTATTCCGTGCCGTCGTCCTCGTCCCAGTTTTTCATAAACAGGCCCTCCACCTCGTAGCCCTGTTGTAATAGCAGCAGGGCGCTCACGGAGGAGTCGACACCGCCGGACATGCCGACGATGACTTTGCGGCCTTTATTGGCAGCAGGATTTTGACGATTAGGCATGGATTTCAGTGATGACCTGAGACGGTGGCAGTAAAAACTGCCATTCTACCGATAATCCTTAATGATCTCTAATGGATAGCGCGTGCCACTGCAATAAGCGTCGACAGTCTTGATGACTAAGGGGCTGCGCATTTCGTCGTGCCGGGCGCGCAATTCGCTTTCGCCAAGCCACAGGGCCTCGATAATATCGCTATCCAGTTCGGCTTGCGGGTCGTGTGCGAGGGCTTCGCAAAGAAAGGCGAAACGGTAGTAGGTGACGTGATTGTGGGGCGAGGTATAAATACTAATGTCGAGTAGGTCGCGCGGTTCGACTCGCCAGCCTGTCTCTTCGAGAGTTTCTCGCCTCACTGCTTCCAGCAAGCCTTCGCCTGGCTCAACATGCCCCGCCGGTTGGTTGATAACGACGCGCTCGCCGTCCCTTTCCTTTACCAATAAAAAGCCTCCCTTGCCGTGCACCACAGCGGCAACGGTCAGGTGAATTTGACTGGGCATGGTGTTCTCCGGGCTCAGGGAATGAGCGGGTGTGAAAGGATGGTTTTTTGGCGTTGATACTAAGAGGAACGCTTCTTCTCTGTGGTTCTGGGCTTGCGCCGTTGCTGAGACGCGGGGCGGGCCTGTTTTGAGCGCGGTTTGGCTGGTGGCATGGCGACGTTGACTTGCCGGTGCTCTCCCGGAGCCAGTTCGCGAACCGACCAACTGCCGATCTGACTGCGCACCAGGCGTAGTACGGGAAAACCGACATGGGCACACATCCGTCGCACCTGGCGATTGCGGCCTTCGCGAATCGTTAGCTCTAGCCACGTCGTGGGGATGTTTTTGCGCTCGCGAATGGCTGGGAATCGAGGCCAAATGCCGGGCTCGGGCACCCGCCGAGCTTTGGCGGGAAGAGTGGGGCCATCCTTGAGGGTCACGCCCTGCGATAGGCATTGCAATGCAGAGTCTGTGAGTTCTCCCTCGACTTGGGCGAGATAGGTTTTTTCAAGTTTGAAGCGCGGGTTGCTGATTTGTGCCTGCAGGGCACCATCGTCGGTTAGCAGCAGTAGGCCCTCGGAATCGCGGTCGAGTCGACCTGCGGGGTAGACCTCGCTAATGTCGATATAGTCGGCGAGGCCGGGGTGACCGTCGGCGCTGGTGAACTGACTGAGGACACCATAGGGCTTATTAAACAGAAGTAATTTGGCCATGATTCGGGTGGGAGTGTTTGTGAGCCGCATATTTTAATGGAGCCGCAAGGTTTTTTACAGCGCGGGTATGAGGGGCACACGAGGCAGGGTTCTGCTGGCGGAATGGGAGTGACAAGCCAATACGACCGGTTGCTTGTTACAGAGGGTCGGTATTGGCTTCAGTTATACAAACAAGGGGCGATTGCGCGTCTCTTGCTTGGTGGCGGCCTAGCGCTTAATGGTTGAAATTCTCAACCGCATTAATGGGGGCCTCATAACCGCAGGTGGGGGCTTCATCATTATCTGCGGTGGCTGCGCCATTGGAGCGAATATTCGCGGCATGTACGCCCTTGCTGCCCTGTATTAGGTCAAAAAGAACACTTTGCCCGGCCTTGAGGGTTTTGTAGCCCTCCATTTCTATCGCGGAGTAGTGCGCGAAAATGTCGCCGCCACTCTCTTCTGAAAGTAGAAAGCCATAGCCTTTAGCATTGTTAAACCATTTCACTGTACCTTGTGGCATAGACGCCTCCTGAACCTATTTATTTTTATAGTTAGTGTTTTACAACTGGCTTACCTGGTACATACCGATCCGTGGCAGGGCAGACCAATTGATTTATCAACCTATTTCTAAGCTCTAATTATAGATATGTCAAGCTCTTTGCGTACGCGCTGTGCACTGCGCCGATGCTTGACGGACAAATGCCGGTCGCAATGATGAAAATTATTGGTAAGCGGCGTATGCTGTCATTATTTATACAGCCCTGCCAACAATGACACAAAGTACTCAACCACGAATGAAAAGCCTACGTTTGCAAAGTGACGATGACTCTAGCCATGACGCCGGTAGTGGCACCACCGCTATTGCCGAGCCCGTTAAACCGAAGTTGAAAAAACCCTCTATGTATAAGGTTTTTTTGCTGAACGATGACTACACGCCGATGGAGTTTGTGGTGGAGGTGCTGCAGCTGTTCTTCTCCCACGATCAGGAGCTAGCGGTGCGAATTATGTTAAAGGTGCATACCGAGGGGCGGGGGGTTTGCGGTATTTTTTCGCGAGAAGTCGCTGAAACTAAGGCGGGTATGGTCAATGGCTATGCCAGGGAAAAGGAGCACCCCTTGCTCTGTGAAATTGAACCTTCCGAAGATAATGATGATGACGACCAGTAGCGGGAGTAGCCTATGTTGAGCCGAGATTTAGAAAGCACCTTGAATACGACCTTTCAGGGTGCAAATACCAAACGCCATGAATTTGTCACTGTCGAACATCTTTTGCTGGCATTACTCGATAACGGTTCCGCTGTTGAGGCGCTGCATGCCTGTGGTGCCGACATCGATGTGCTGCGCAATGATTTGAGCGAGTTTATAGACTCCACTACGCCACTGTTACCGGAGGGCGGAGAACTCAGGGAAACCCAGCCGACCCTGGGGTTTCAGCGCGTTATTCAGCGCGCAATTTTCCATGTGCAGTCGTCCGGGAAAAATGAAGTACAGGGCGAAAATGTTTTGGTGGCGATTTTCAGCGAGCAGGAAAGCCAGGCGGTTTACTTTTTGCGCTTGCAGAATATTTCACGCATTGATCTGGTCAATTATATTTCCCACGGCATCGCCAAATACGCCAATCAAGCTGAGCGCCAGCACGAGGAAGAGAACCCGGCCAACGCCGACGCTGCGGCTGGAGAGAGTGCTGCCCCGGAGGCGACCCTGCTGGAGCAATTTAGTAGCAACCTGAATCATCAGGCCGAACAGGGCTATATCGACCCCTTAGTGGGTCGCAGTGCTGAGCTGGAGCGTGTCGGACAAATTCTGTTGCGCCGCCGTAAGAACAATGCCCTGCTGGTAGGTGAGTCCGGCGTCGGTAAGACGGCGATTGCCGAGGGCCTTGCAAAGCTTATAGTCGAGGGTAAGGCTGCCGAACCGCTAGCCAATAGTGTGATTTATTCCCTCGATATGGGCGCTCTACTGGCCGGCACCAAGTATCGGGGTGACTTTGAAAAACGCTTTAAGGGTCTGCTCGCTGAATTAAAAGATGAAGAGCACGCGATTCTGTTTATCGATGAAATTCATACCATTATTGGCGCGGGTGCGGCATCGGGTGGGGTGATGGATGCCTCCAATCTGCTAAAGCCGCTGCTGACTTCAGGCAAGTTGCGCTGTATTGGCTCGACCACCTATCAGGAATACCGGGGCATTTTCGATAAAGACAGAGCCCTGTCTCGCCGCTTTCAAAAGGTTGATGTTCCCGAGCCCTCGGTGGCCGAGACGGTGGATATTCTTAAAGGTCTGAAGTCGCGCTTTGAAGAACACCATGGCCTGCGTTACACCCAGGGTGCGCTGAAAGCAGCGGCGGAGTTATCGGCGAAATATATTACCGATCGCTTTCTGCCCGATAAGGCCATTGATGTACTCGACGAGGCGGGTGCCTTCCAGCAGCTGCAGCCGCCCTCAAAACGTAAAAAAACCATTGGCGTGGTCGATGTTGAAAATACCGTTGCTAAAATTGCGCGTATCCCGGCCAAAAGCGTGTCCTCCTCCGATAAAGAACAGCTGCGCAATCTTGGCGACAAACTCAAGCGTGTGGTCTTTGGGCAGGATGAGGCTATTGATTCCCTCGATTCGGCCATCAAGTTGGCCCGTGCCGGCCTGCGCGAGGCCAGTAAGCCGATTGGCTCCTTTCTGTTTGCCGGGCCAACGGGTGTCGGTAAAACCGAGGTCTCCAAGCAATTGGCACTGACCTTGGGTGTTGAATTACAGCGCTTTGATATGTCCGAGTATATGGAGCGCCACACGGTGTCGCGGCTTATTGGTGCGCCTCCTGGTTATGTCGGTTTTGATCAGGGTGGTCTGCTGACCGACGCGGTGAATCAACATCCCCACTGTGTGGTCTTGCTCGATGAAATTGAAAAAGCCCATCCCGATGTCTTTAACCTGCTTCTGCAGGTGATGGATCACGGCACCCTGACCGACAATAATGGCCGCAAAACGGATTTCCGCAATGTCATCCTGATTATGACGACCAATGCTGGCGCCCGTGAAATGAGCCGCAGCTCGATGGGCTTTACCAATCAGGACCACCGCAGTGATGGCATGGAAAGCATCAAGAAGATGTTTGCCCCCGAGTTTCGCAATCGCCTCGATGCGATTATTCAATTCAAATCTCTGGGCACCGATGTCATTGGCACCGTGGTTGATAAGTTCTTAGTGGAACTGCAGGCTCAGCTCGATGACAAGTCGGTTGGCTTGGAAGTGGATGAAGATGCCCGCCAGTGGCTCGCTGAGCAGGGTTACGATGAAGATATGGGCGCGCGGCCGATGGCGCGATTGATTCAGGAAAAGCTGAAAAAGCCTCTGGCCGAAGCTGTGTTGTTTGGTGACTTAGCCAGCGCTGGTGGCACGGTTAAGGTGAGCTTGGTCGATGGCGAAATTGCCATCGAGATTGTCACCGCGACGTAAGCCTTAAAAGCCCCAAGAACGGATTGGAGCGTTAGCGCCGAGGGCTGTGCTTGAAAGTGGGCGATAGCATAAGCGCTTACTGTGCAGGATGGCGTGTATCAGCGCTTGTCGTGTAGGGTGAGAGAAAACGAGGCGAAAAAAAACCGGGCGAGTTGCCCGGTTTTTTTGTATTGAATTTTTAGCGTGCCCGATAGGTTATCCGGCCTTTACTCAAGTCGTAGGGCGTCAACTCAACCTTCACCTGATCGCCGGTCAAAATACGAATATAGTTTTTACGCATTTTTCCGGAAATATGGGCGGTCACGACATGACCGTTCTCCAGCTTTACGCGGAATGTGGTGTTGGGCAAGGTATCAATGACCTCGCCGTCCATTTCGATATGCTCTTCTTTCGCCATACTACTGTCTGACTCCAGCTCTGCTCGTAAACAACGGGCCGGCATTGTGCACTATTAATGCACGCTTGGCAAAGCCAAGTATCCCGTAGGGACTTCCCCCGGAATGCTATTGCCCCGCCAGCCAAATTTAGTGAGCGGGACATGGGCCGAGGTGCTGATGTTGTGGCCAGTCGTATTTTTGAGATCCAGGGCCATTGGCGAAAACGTTTTGAGGTTTTGTCGCGAGGCGAGTAAGGCGAAAAACGGAAGCGGGTTTGACGTCAGATTTTCAGCCAGCGATTTTCTATATACAGCTCGCTGGGGCGAAATTTTGATTTATAGCTCATTTTGGCGCTGTCTCGAATCCAGTAGCCGAGATAGACATAGTCGAGCCTCTCTCGACGAGCCAGTTGTAATTGCTGCAGAATCGCGAAGGTTCCCAGGCTGCGAGTGGCTAGCGCCGGGTCGTAGTAGGTGTAAATGGCGGATAAGCCATCGTCGAGCCAGTCGCTAACGGCGCAGGCAACGAGGGTGTTGTCGAGTCTAAATTCGATAAAGTGGGTGCAGTCCCAGGGCTTGCCGATGAAGTCCCTGTACTGAGCAGCAGTGGCAGGGTACATGTCGCCGTCACTGTGGCGGGTGTCGATATATTTTTGGTAGAGACCGTAGTGTTCATCCGGGTCAATATTGGTTTGCAGCTTTACAGTGATATCGCTATTGCGTTTTAGGCAGCGTTTTTGGCTGCGCGTGGGCTTAAAGCCAGCGGTTGGGACGCGCACCGGAATACAGGATTTACAGCTGGCACAGCGAGGCGTGTAGATGTATTGCCCGCTACGCCTGAAGCCATGTGTTGACAGCTGGCTATAGGTTTCTGTATCGAGAGGGTGCTTGGGGTCGACAAAGGCGGTGGTTGCCTTCCTGTCGGGGAGATAACTGCAGGGGTGGGCCTCGGTCAAATAGAGTTGGATCTTATGCAAATCTGGGGTGATATCTCTGCTCATCTCGCGCCCTGTCTATATTGGCCTGCGGTTAATAATGCGCTCTATGGGCTGGCTGCGATTCGCCTTAGCGCATTATCGTTATGTCTTGACCTTAGTAGAAATCAGGCTGGCAGGCCAGTCTATTGTGATATTAGCGGTTTGGCTTAGTGTGCTAATAAAGTCATCGCGGGCCATGACTTGGGCGCCAAGGGAATTGAGGTGGTCATTTTCGATCTGGCAATCGATGAGGGCAAAGCCCGCTTGATCGAGCCCGCGGGCAAGATGGCTAAAGGTAATTTTGGAGGCATTGCTGGTGCGGCTGAACATCGACTCGCCACAAAACACCTTGCCAATGGCCAGGCCGTAAAGGCCGCCGCACAGTTGCTCGTCGAGCCAGTATTCTACGGAGTGGGCATGGCCGGCCTCGAAGAGACGGATATAGGCGTCGATCATCTCGCTGCTAATCCAGGTGTGGTTGGTACCGGGTTCCACTTGATGATTGGGGCGGGGTTCGGCGCAAGCGGTGATAACGGCTGAGAAGGCCTGGTCGCTGGTAATGCGGTAGCCACCCCGGCGCAGGGTTTTCGCCAAGCTTTTTGAAATATGGATTTGCTCGGGGATGATAACGGCGCGCGGGTTGGGGCTCCACCAGAGAACGGGCTGGCCGCGCTCATACCAGGGGAAGATGCCCTGGCGATAGGCGCTGAGCAGGGTCGCGACAGACAGGTTGCCACCGGCGGCGAGCAAACCATCGGGGTAGTCCAGCGCGGTGGCGGGGTTGGGGAATACCGGGTGCAGGGGGTCGAGCAGGGGCAGGTTCACGTTGTTTCAGGTGCTCCTTTGAGATGGCTCAAATTGAAATAGCACAAGCGCAAGTCTACTCCCCGCTCTCCAGGCGCTGGTATTAGAGTTCGTCGAGGTATTTTTCAGCATCCAGTGCGGCCATACAACCGGAGCCCGCAGAGGTAATCGCCTGACGGTAGGTGTGGTCGGCGACATCGCCAGCGGCGAAAACACCGGGCACACTGGTCGCCGTGGCATTGCCGTTGAGGCCACCCTGAATCGTAATGTAGTTATTGTGCATTTCGAGCTGTCCGTTGAAGATCCCGGTATTCGGTACGTGGCCGATGGCGATAAACACGCCCGGTAATTCCACGTCGCTGGTCGAGTCGTCGAGGGTGCTTTTGACACGCATACCGGTCACGCCGCTCTCATCGCCCAGGACTTCATCGAGGGTGTGATTCCACATAATGGTGATATTGCCGTTGGCGGCGCGTTCAATAATTTTGTCCTGGAGGATTTTTTCCGAGCGCAGTTGATCGCGGCGGTGTACCAATACCACCTCGCTGCAGATATTGGCCAGATATAGGGCCTCTTCAACCGCGGTATTGCCACCGCCAATCACCGCTACTTTCTTGTCGCGGTAGAAAAAGCCGTCGCAGGTCGCACAGGCGCTGACGCCTTTGCCCATAAAGGCCTCTTCTGATGGCAGGCCCAAATACTGCGCCGAGGCACCGGTGGTGATGATCAGTGCGTCGCAGGTGTAGTTCGAGCTACCCTGTAAACGGAAAGGCCGTTGCCCTAAATCAACTTCTTCGATATGATCGAAAATTACTTCTGTTTCAAAGCGTTCGGCATGTTTTTGCATTCTTGACATTAGCTCTGGGCCCTGCACGCCCTCGGCATCGCCGGGCCAGTTGTCGACATCGGTGGTGGTAGTTAATTGGCCGCCCTGCTGAATGCCGGTGATAACCACAGGGTTGAGGTTCGCTCTGGCCGCGTAGACTGCGGCTGTCCAGCCCGCCGGGCCCGAACCTAGAATAATCAAACGATGGTGTTGTGCGTCCGCCATAATGCCTCACAAATGAAGAGATGGGTGGGAAAGGGCGCTATGATAATGAATCTGGCCTGCGAGGCCAAACAAGTACGCAAGATGACTGCTTTACCCGTAATATAGGCCCTGAGCTGTATCCGCCCAATAGCTTGTTTTAACAGTGAATGGCAGGTACTAGATCAGACCTAAACCGACCAACCGGCGACGAGAAAAACATTGAGTAAAGCTTCCACTAAAAGCAAAACTGGTTCGCGTACGAGTGCCGATGAGCAGGAAACAATGTCTTTGCGCAAACGGCTGCTGCGCCAAGAGGGTGCCTTGATAGGCTGGATTGTGCTCTGCGCTTATTTGATGATTGCCTTTAGCTCCTACTCAAAAGATGACGCTAGCTTTTCTTACACCGGTGGTGCCGAGGGCATTACCCACAACGCTGCCGGCCCGGCCGGAGCTTGGCTGGCCGATATTTTCTTCTCCCTGAGTGGCTACGTGGCCTACCTCTTCCCCCTGCTGCTCGCGGTTCGGGCTTGGAATGTCTTTCAGCAGCGCAAGATAGAAGACAGCCGCTTTGACGGTGTAACCCTGATCCTGCGTCTGATCGGCTTGGTGTTGGTGATGGTCTCCGCCACGGCGTTGATGGAAATCCACCACGGTGGTGAGTCGGCCCTGCCCCACGGCATTGGCGGTATATTGGGTAGTAGTGTTGGCGAGGCTGCGGCCTCAGCCTTTAGTTATCTCGGTAGCACGCTGTTATTACTGGCAATCTTCCTGTTTGGCGTGACCGTATTTACCGATCTGTCATGGCTGGCCCTGGTTGATAGCTGTGGGCGCTTCTGCTTGCAGGTCTATAACAAGCTACAGCCGATAATTGTTGAGTTTTATGATCAACGCCGCGATAAACGCAACTCCGAGGCCGCGTCAAAGTCCCGCGCAGAGGTGTTCCAGCAGCAGAAGAAAAAATTAGAAAAGCGCAAAGAACCGGTTATCTCTAAGCCCCTTATTGCCCCCGCACCGAGCAAGCGTGTCGAGCTGGAAAAGCAGGAGCCATTATTTACGGACGTGCCGAACGGCTCGTTACCGCCTTTAAATTTGCTCGACCAGGCATCTGAGGATAATAACTTGGGTTTCTCTCGGGATGCCCTCGAGGCCATGTCGCGCTTGCTCGAGTTAAAACTACAGGACTTTGGTATTGGTGCCGAGGTGGTTGAGGTACTGCCCGGGCCGGTGATTACCCGTTTTGAAATACAGCCTGCTGCGGGTATTAAAGCCAGCCGCATTAGTGGCCTGTCGAAGGACCTGGCGCGCTCCCTGGCGGTGATCAGCGTGCGAGTGGTCGAGGTGATTCCGGGTAAGTCGGTGATCGGCATCGAGATACCCAACGAGCACCGCGAAATGGTGATGCTCGGCGATGTGCTGGCCTCGCGGGTTTACGATGAGGCGAAGTCGCCGCTGTCGATGGCACTGGGTCACGACATCTCCGGTGAGCCGGTGATTGCCGATCTGGCGAAAATGCCCCACTTACTGGTGGCGGGTACCACCGGTTCGGGTAAGTCGGTGGGCATCAATGTGATGCTGGTTAGCCTGTTGTTTAAGGCCTCCCCGGAAGAAGTGCGACTGATATTGGTCGACCCGAAAATGCTCGAGCTGTCGGTTTACGATGGTATCCCCCATCTACTGACACCGGTGATTACCGATATGAACGATGCCGCCAGCGGCCTGCGTTGGTGTGTCGGTGAAATGGAACGGCGCTATAAATTAATGGCGGCGCTGGGGGTGAGAAACCTGGCGGGCTATAACCGCAAAGTGGAGGAGGCCGAAAAAGCCGGTGAGCCCCTTACCGACCCGCTGTGGCAGCCCGATGAGGACGTCGCGCTTTTTTCTGAGCCGGTCACCGAGGCACCTGCGCTGCAGAAGCTGCCCTACATTGTGGTGGTGATCGACGAGTTTGCCGACATGATGATGATCGTCGGCAAGAAGGTCGAGCAGCTGATCGCCCGTATTGCCCAGAAGGCGAGGGCAGCGGGCATCCACTTGATTCTCGCCACGCAACGGCCCTCGGTCGATGTGATTACCGGCTTGATTAAGGCCAACGTTCCGACCCGTATCGCCTTTCAGGTTTCGTCAAAAATCGATTCGCGCACCATTCTCGACCAGGGTGGTGCCGAGCAACTTCTCGGCCACGGTGACATGCTCTATTTACCCTCGGGCACCAGCGTACCGACTCGGGTGCACGGCGCCTTTGTTGATGACCACGAGGTTCACCGGGTCGTCGCCGACTGGAAGGCCCGTGGTAAACCGGAATATATTGATCAAATCACCGACGAGGCCACCACCAGTGCCATCCCCGTGCCGGGCTATGGTAATGATGAGGGCGGTAGTGGCGATGCCGAAGCCGATCCCCTTTACGATGAAGCCGTCGACTATGTACTGACCAGTCGCCGTGCGTCGATCTCCTCGGTGCAGCGCAAGTTGCGGGTAGGCTACAACCGTGCCGCCCGCTTGATTGAGGCGATGGAAGCCGCAGGCGTAGTCAGTGGCATGGGCACCAACGGTAGCCGCGAAGTGCTGGTGCCAGAGCGTGGGGCTTGATTTGATGCGTCAGTATTCAGTACCTCGATTTGTTGGTTCACTCTGTGTTGTTCTGGCTTTGCTGTTGTCGCCAGCAGTACGTGCCGATGACGCCGCCGCTGTGCGATTAAAAGCCCTATTGCAGCCACTCGTTACTTTACGAGCAGATTTCAGTCAGAGCATTTTCTCCGCCGACGGCTATCAAATACAAAACTCTGAAGGCGAGATGTACGTGGCTCGGCCGGGAAAACTGCGCTGGATTATCGCCCCGCCCATGGAGCAGTGGCTGATCAGTGACGGCAGTACGCTGTGGCTTTACGACCCGGATTTAGAACAAGTGATTATTCGCCCCTTCCAGCAAAGTGTCGCCGATACGCCAGCGATGTTATTTGGTGGCGGGGCCGACCAGCTGGAAGAAAACTATAGCGTCAGCGTGAGTAGCTCAGAGGCGGGCACTTCTTACGTGCTCAAACCGCTGGCCTCGACCGGCCTGTACGAACAAATTACGCTGGTATTTGCGGGTGAAATGCCGACGCAAATCATAATTGTCGACTCCCTGGCCCAGCGCACTGAAATTATGCTCAGTAATGCCCAGCGCAATACGGCCTTAAGTGCCGAGCAAATAGACGCACTGTTCAATTTTATTCCGCCCCCCGGCGTCGATATCTTGCAAAATGACTGAGTCGTTGTTTTCGTCGTCAGCGGCAGACGAATCCTACCAACCCTTGGCCGCGCGCATGCGACCGCGCCAGCTCGATGATTTTTTTGGTCAGCAACACTTACTGGCGCCGGGCAAACCCCTGCGCGATACCATCGCCGGAGGCAAGCTGCACTCGATGATTTTCTGGGGGCCGCCGGGGGTGGGTAAAACCACACTGGCGCGGCTGATTGCCGAAACCACCAATGCCAGCTTTCAGTCGATATCGGCGGTCTTGTCCGGGGTCAAAGATATACGCGCGGCCATCCAGCAGGCCGAGGCGGAACGGGCACAGTACGGGCGCAATACCATATTATTTGTCGACGAGGTGCATCGCTTTAATAAATCCCAGCAGGATGCCTTTTTACCCTTCGTCGAAAATGGCACCATTGTTCTGGTCGGCGCCACCACCGAGAACCCCTCCTTTGAATTGAATAACGCCTTGCTCTCTCGCTGCCGGGTCTATGTTTTACAGGCCTTAGATAAGGAGCAAATTGTCGGTGTTATTCAGCGTGCCCTGCTCGACACCGAGCGTGGCTTCGCCGGTAAATTAAGCCTTAGTGATGAAGCCCTAAGCCTATTAGTTAACGCGGCCGACGGCGATGCCCGCAAGTCCCTCAATCTACTCGAAATTGCCAGTGACTTTGTGTCACTGGCCGAAGAGGGTGGGGCAAGAGTCATCGAGCGCGCCCAGGTCGAGCAGGTCATCACCACCGACACGCGGCGCTTTGACAAGGGCGGCGAATATTTCTACGACCAAATCTCCGCCCTGCATAAAGCGGTGCGTGGTTCCTCTCCCGATGGCGCACTGTACTGGTATGCGCGAATGATCGACGGCGGTTGTGACCCGCTGTACATCGCGCGCCGCGTGGTACGTATGGCCAGTGAAGACATCGGCAATGCCGATCCCCGCGCCCTGCGCATCGCCCTCGACGCCTGGGAGGTGCAGGAGCGCCTCGGCAGCCCCGAGGGTGAACTAGCCATCGCTCAGGCCATCGCCTATATGGCGGCCGCCGCCAAGAGCAACGCCCTGTACAGCGCGTTTAATGCGGTGGTGAAAGATGTCCGTTCCATGCCCAGTCACGAGGTGCCCCTGCATTTGCGCAATGCGCCCACCAAGCTGATGAAGGAGCAAGACTACGGTGCCGAGTACCGCTACGCCCACGATGAACCGGAGGGCTTTGCCGCAGGCGAAAACTATTTTCCCGAAGCCCTGCAGGACAAGCAGTATTATCAGCCCGTCGAGCGTGGCCTGGAATTAAAAATTGCCGAGAAGCTGCGCCATTTGCGCCATTTGAATAAGGCCAGTTCGATTCAGCGCTATGGCGATAAGGGCAAACCGCCGTGCCCTGGTTAGCCGTGGCCCTCGGTGGTGCCTTGGGTGCGATGGGGCGCTACGGTGTTGGCGCCGTGCTTTTTCCGGTCGAGGGCAGCCGTTTCCCTCTCTCGACCCTAGTGGTGAATGTCCTGGGCTCACTACTGATGGGCGTGTTGTATGTCATCATTGTTGAAAAGTCCCTGCTCAGCGGCCAGTGGCGCGAGCTGGCGATGATCGGTTTTCTCGGTGCCTTTACCACCTACTCGACTTTCTCCCTCGACGCCCTGGCTTTGTGGCAAAATGGTCACCTTGCGCTGGCGCTGTTGTATGTCGTGCTGACCTTGTTTCTATGCCTTGGCGGCACGCTCACCGGGCTTGCGCTTACACGCCTTATTTAGCTGTTCGATTTATACCGTCGATTTAAACTGTTGATCTAAAACTGTTGATTTAAACTCAGGAAAACCCCGTCATGCTCGACCCGAAAACCGTCCGCTCTGAACCCGAGCGCGTTGCCGAACAACTCCAAGTCCGTGGCTTTACTCTCGATGTCGCCGCCATAGCAGCCCTTGAAAACCAGCGTAAATCCCTGCAAATTAATGCCGAGGCCCTGCAGGCCGAGCGCAATAGTCGCTCCAAAAACATTGGTAAAGCCAAGGCCGCCGGTGAAGATATTGCCCCGCTGCTGGCTGAAGTGGATCAGTTAAAAAGTGATCTCGAGGTGGCGGAAAAGAGTCTGCAAGGTGTGCAGCTTGAGCTTGAAACCCTGCTCAGTGGCATCCCCAATATTCCCGATGCCGAGGTGCCCGCCGGTAAAACAGAAGACGACAACGTTGAAATTAATCGCTGGGGCGAAGCGCGTCGCTTTGCTTTCCCAATCCAGGATCACGTCGATTTGGGCGATAAGCTGGGTCTGCTTGATTTTGATGTGGCGGCAAAAATCACCGGCTCACGCTTTGCGGTGATGCACGGCCAGCTAGCGCAATTACACCGGGCTTTAATCCAGTTTATGCTCAACACTCATACGGTGGACAATGGCTACAACGAGGTCCATGTACCTTTTATTGTGAACAGTGAGTCCCTCTACGGCACCGGTCAATTGCCGAAGTTTGAAGAGGACCTGTTTAAGCTGCGCGCCGACAATGAATTTTATTTAATCCCCACCGCCGAAGTACCGGTGACGAATCT